>ENA-ORTP01000066-ORTP01000066.1-human-gut-metagenome-genome-assembly--contig:-NODE-66-length-127942-cov-14.616638_pt1 | contig 127942 bp, 107 predicted proteins | sample MGYA00241913_ERZ509190 | MGnify/ENA primary metagenome ERZ509190 (study PRJEB26280, sample SAMEA2338839) | human gut metagenome | biome: human gut; feature: human-associated habitat; material...
AAGCAATACAATATTTTTACGGATGAATCCGTAATACTTTGAGAGGAGGACAATCGAATGTCCAAAGAGAAACAAATTTTACAGATGCTTCAGAATGGATATAGCCAGCGGCGTATTGCCAGTACTCTGCGCGTATCCAGAAATACGGTCGCCAGAGTTGTGAAAGCGGCTTCGGACCACGGGCTATCAAAAGATGCCCTGGAGTCCATGGAGGAAACAGAGCTCCATCATACGCTCTTCCCTGAAGAAGCAATGCTTCCTACATTAGTTACGCCCGATTTCCCTTATATCCATAAGGAATTATTAAAAAACGGCGTAACGTTAAAGCTGTTATGGCAGGAGTATGTAGACAACTGCCGGGATGCCGGCAAACCGCCATATGGCTATTCCCAATACTGTAAGCCATATCAGGATTATGTCGTGCGGAATAAGCTTACCATGCATATCCAACCTCAACCTGTTCACCAAGTTTACGATTGATATGCATGGTAGCACGTCTTTTCTGCTCATCCTGTTGGATGTGATAGCAGAATTGTGAATACATGAGTGGTTCATCGCCATTGGCACGGCAATCCTCCATGTATTCCGTCCATAGGAGTTTTTTGCTTACGCCGTTGCGAAGCAGCTCCTTACGGATGTAATCATAATCCGGAATCCGCTTGTTGGCAGATACCTTGCTCTCTTTAGAGAACATGTGCCTTTGAAGCTCTGTGTCGGTCATTGATTCATCAAGAGGCCAAGAGATATTTAGTTCTCTGGCACGTTTTTGAACTTTGACGACAGTTTTTTGTGAAACACCACAGCTTGCCATGATGTTACGTTGAGAGAAGCCCAATCCAGTAAGACGGATGATTTCTCGATATTTGGTCATAATCGTGACCTCCTTGTAATGAATTTACACCATAGGGTGCATATCTTCATTATAAGGATTTAGTAATAAAATGATTTCCTTTTTGACGGAATCGTGATTTCCTGCAAAACGTAATGGTGATTTCCAAGCACCGGACAAGTGATGGATTTTACCCCGGATTATTCATTTGATGATTATTCATTAGATGAAGTATTGGAAAAATCTGATATACGTGTTAAATGGAATAAAAAATTTAATGCAGTTCAAGAAGCAAAGAAAGAATTTTTAAATTTAAGAGTTGTAAAATAATATACCTAAATCTCAATTATTCACGGAGCAATAACAATATTCACAGGGGGCTATTTATGGCTATTAAAAAAATTCAACTGGAAAACTTTACAGTATTTGAGAAACTGGATATTGAATTTGGAAAAGGAATTAATGTGTTTATCGGAGAAAATGGTATGGGTAAAACTCATATTATGAAGCTATTGTACAGTGCATGTCAGGCAGCAAAGCATGATGTATCGTTTTCGCAGAAAACAGTGAGGGTATTTATGCTCGATCAATCCAGTATTCATAGGCTAGTAAGAAGAAATAATACAGGCGGAACCACATATATCAACATCATATCCGATTTTTCCAATATATCAATGCGTTTCTCTACCAAAACGAAAAAATGGAATGCAGATGTTATGAATGAAGAAGTATGGGAAAAAGATAACCATAATCTGGAAAGTGTGTTTATACCGGCGAAAGAGATTCTTTCTAATGCATACAATTTGAGGGAAGCGTCTGCCCGTGGAAACGTAGAATTTGATGACACATATTTGGATCTGATTGCATCTGCAAGGGTGGATATATCAAGCGGAAAGGACACAAGGGGCCGTCGGAAATATCTTGAAACTCTTCAGAAAATAAATGAGGGAAAAGTCTGTATTGAAGAAGAGCGTTTTTATTTAAAACAGGGGAACCAGGCTAAAATAGAATTTAACTTGGTAGCAGAAGGAATCCGAAAGATAGCATTACTCTGGCAGTTGATTAAAAATGGCACGCTAGAGCATGGATCGGTGTTATTTTGGGATGAACCGGAGGCCAATATCAATCCAATCCACATACCTGTGTTGGCAGAGATGCTTATGATGCTTCAGCGGGATGGGGTTCAGGTATTTGTTTCTACCCACGATTATTTTCTGGCTAAATATATAGAGATTAAACGTGCTTGCGGGGATAATGTGGCATATTATTCATTTTATAAACAAGATGATAAGGGTATGGTAGAGTGTGAAAAAGCAGAGAGCTTTGCCCTGTTGGAGCATAATGCGATTTTGAGCACATTTCGCCAGCTGTATCGGGACGAGGTGGGGGTGGTTTTGGAATGACAAGTATTGAAGAATCTGATATGACTTTCGGAGATTATGCAGAAGACAGTGTGTTTCGGATTGAAAATTCCAAACTGCAGAAGTCTTGCGGAAATGGTGTAAAAACAGTTGAATTTTTATTATACCGAAAAAAGGAGCAGCTACTGTTTATAGAGGCTAAAAAATCATGTCCGAATGGTGCAAATAAGGATGAAAGCCCGGACAAATCAAAGAAATTTGAGGAGTATTACTCAGATATAGTAAACAAATTTATAGATTCGCTGCAAATGCTTTTAACCACTGTGCTTGTGAGAAATGAAAATCTGGATGGTATGGGAGACAAAATAAAGTCAAAAAAGGACTATGCCAAAACACAATTTACATTTATTCTGGTAATAAAAAGTGCGGTTGGTTTAGAATGGCTTTTAGGACCGCGGATTGAACTGGAAACCCGCCTTAAACATATATTGAAGATATGGAATGCCAAGGTGCTTGTGCTGAATGAGGAACTAGCAGTTAATCATGGGCTGATAAAGGGTGCCATAACAACCTGAGACGCATCTTCCAGTTGAAAAACCCCCACAAATCTGCTAGACTATCAATAGTTTTACCATAAATACAGCTATAGTTTTAAGAGGTGTATATCATGAAAGTTACAGCACTGATCATGGCAGGCGGCCGTGGGGAGCGATTCTGGCCCAGAAGCCGCAAGAGCCTGCCGAAGCAGTTTTTATCTCTGACAGATGACGGAAAGACGATGATTCAGCTGACCGTAGAGCGAATTTCGCCGCTGGTTGAGCTGGAGGATATCTATATTGCTACGAATAAGGATTACAAGCAGCTGGCTCTGGAGCAGTTGCCGGGAATTCCGGAGGAAAACATCCTCTGTGAGCCTATAGGCCGCAACACAGCGCCCTGTATTGGTTTGGGGGCAGTTCATATTTCTAAAAAGTATGAGGATGCAGTGATGCTGGTGCTTCCCTCCGACCATTTGATTAAATTTAATAAGATGTATCTGTCTACGGTAAAGGACGCCTGTGCGCTGGCAGAGGAAAATACAAATCTGGTTACCATCGGCATTACTCCGGATTATCCGGAAACCGGTTACGGATATATTAAGTTCGATTCCCGTGAGATGGAGGGACGGGCCTTTAAGGTAGACCGTTTTGTGGAAAAGCCTACCCTGGAGGTTGCCAAGGAGTATCTGGCAAGTGAAGAATACCTCTGGAACAGCGGTATGTTTATATGGAAGGTTTCTTCGATTCTTAAAAATATGCAGAAATTTATGCCGGATACCTACAGCCATCTGATGACAGTTAAGGAGTCTATTGGTACTCCGGAGCAGGAGATGGTGCTTGATAAGGAATTCCATGCCATGGAATCTCAGTCTATTGATTATGGCATTATGGAAAAGGCGGAGAATATCTATATTCTTCCCGGTACCTTTGGCTGGGATGATGTGGGCTCCTGGCTGGCAGTGGAGCGGATCAAAAAGACAAATGAGTTTGGAAATGTGGTAAATGGGAATATTATTACGGTAAATACCAGAGACTGCATCATTCAGGGCGGAAAGAAGCTGATTGCTGCCGTTGGTCTGGATGATCTGATTGTGGTGGATACAGAGGATGCTACGCTGATCTGTGCTAAGGACAGTGCCGGTGATATAAAGAAGGTTTTGGAAAATCTGAAAATCTGCAACAGAGAAGAATATATTTAAGGAGATAAAAAATGAAGAATGCATTGATTACAGGAATTACAGGTCAGGACGGTTCTTATCTGGCAGAGCTTCTGCTGGAGAAGGGATATAATGTCTATGGAATTATGAGAAGAAAGAGCGTTGTGGATTACGGCAATGTGGAGCATATTAAGGATAAGATTCATTTTATCTATGCAGATATGACCGACGTGATCTCTCTGATTAACGCCATGAGGATTTCTCAGGCAGATGAGGTTTACAATCTGGCAGCCCAGTCCTTTGTGGCAACCAGCTGGGAGCAGCCTATCGCGACAGCAGATATTGACGCCATCGGTGTTACCAATATGCTGGAGGCAATCCGCACTGTAAAGCCCTCTGCTCATTTCTATCAGGCGTCTACCAGTGAGATGTTTGGACTGGTTCAGGAGATGCCTCAGACAGAGAAGACACCATTTTACCCAAGAAGCCCTTACGGTGTTGCCAAGCTGTATGGTCACTGGATTACCAAGAATTACCGTGAGAGCTATGGTCTTTATGCGTGCAGCGGTATCCTGTTTAACCATGAAAGTGAGCGCCGCGGCAAGGAGTTTGTTACCAGAAAGATCACAGATGCAGTTGCAAGAATCAAGCAGGGTGTTCAGGAATATATGGAACTGGGAAATATGGATTCCAAGCGTGACTGGGGCCATTCCAAGGACTATGTCCGCGCCATGTGGCTGATGCTGCAGCAGGAGACGCCAGACGATTATGTAATCGCTACCAATGAGACTAGAACCGTGCGTGAGTTTGTAGAGACAGCATTTGCCCATGTGGGAATTCAGGTAAAGTGGCAGGGTGAAGGCGTAGATGAGGTAGGAATCAACGCTGAAAACGGTCAGGTGATCGTTAAAGTAAATAAGAAGTTCTTCCGTCCGGCAGAGGTGGATGTGCTTCTGGGTAATCCTGCCAAGGCAGAGGAAAAGCTGGGATGGATCAGAGAGATTCCATTTGCAGAGCTGGTAACCAGAATGGTAGACAATGATATGGCTCTGGTTGAAGAAGAGATTAAGATTGCCAATTTAAAATAAATATTGAGGAAGACTATGAAGAAAGCATTGATTATAGGTGCGGCAGGCTTCGTAGGCAGCTATTTAATAGACCATATACAGAAAAACTGCGTATGGTCTATTGTTGTTACTAAGATGCCGCAGGAAACGATAAAGAAGCAGGGAATTGAGATCTGTGATTTAAATATTCTGGATAAAGAGGCAGTGGCAGCACTGCTGGATGAGATGCGGCCGGATTATATTTTCCATCTTGCGGCCCAGAGCTCTGTAGCTGTGTCCTGGAAGAATCCCGGTCTTACAGTGGATGTGAATATAAAGGGCAGTTTAAATGTACTGGATGCAGTCAGAGCGCTGGATTATAGGCCAAGGGTTCTTCTGATCGGTTCAGGAGAAGAATATGGTCATGTGCATCCGGATGAGATCCCTGTAAATGAGGATAATGTGCTTCGTCCGGGGAATATCTACGCAGCTACAAAGGCCTGTCAGAATATGATCGGGAAGATATATGCACAGGCATATGGGATGGATGTGATGATGGTTCGTGCATTTAATCATGTGGGGCCCAATCAGACACCTGTATTTGTAGTGGCAGATTTCTGCAGGCAGGCGGCAGAAATTGAAAAAGGATTACGCGAATCAGTGATCCGCGTGGGAAATCTGAGTGCAAAGCGGGATTTTTCCGATGTCCGTGATGTGGTTCGGGCATATACAATGCTTATGGAGCAGGGGGCTGCGGGAGAAAGCTACAATGTAGGTTCAGGCCATGCAGTTGCCATTCAGGATATACTGGATATGATTTTGAATTATTCCAAGGCAAAGATCGAAGTTGAGGTGGATCAAAGCCGCCTGCGTCCAGTGGATGTGCCTGTGATTGAGGCGGATATATCTAAGCTGTGCGAGTGTACCGGATGGAAGCGGGAGATTTCACTGGAGCAGACAATTAAAGAGACATTGGATTACTGGCGGAAGGAGCTGACTTGATGTTTACAAAACAGCAGATACAAAAGGAATATACCCGATGGCTGAAGTATGCCGTTGAGGATAAGGATTTAACAGCAGAACTGATAGAAATGCAGGAGGATGGCGCTAAGCAGGAGGACGCTTTTTACCGCAATCTGGAATTTGGCACCGGCGGCCTGCGCGGAGTGATCGGAGCGGGCACCAATCGTATGAATATTTATACAGTGGCAAAAGCATCCCAGGGTCTGGCAGAGTATGTAAAAAATCATGGAGGCCAGAAGAAGGGGATTGCAGTCAGCTATGATTCACGAATTAAATCTGATGTATTTGCCAGAGTGGCAGCTCAGGTTTTTGCCGGAAATGGAATTCAGGTATATATTTATGATGAACTGATGCCCACCCCTTGTCTGTCCTTTGCGGTTCGCAGGTTGGGGTGTGAAGCTGGGATTATGGTAACCGCTTCACATAACCCGTCTAAATATAACGGCTACAAGGTATATGGTTCCGATGGCTGCCAGATCACCACAGAGGCTGCGGCTGCAATTTTGGATGAAATTGAAGCGGTTGATATATTTGAAGGCATTTTAAAAATGAACTTTGATGAAGCTGTGGATTGCGGACGGATTCGGTGGATTAGTTCAGAGGTTACAGCTGATTTTGTGGATTGCGTGAAGAAACAGAGTGTTCTGGGGGCTCTGGATCAGGTTGATAAGGATGTGGCAATCGTTTACTCTCCTTTAAATGGAACCGGTCTGAAGCCGGTGCTTCGCACTCTCGGAGAGAGCGGTTTTACGAATATTACAGTGGTGAAGGAGCAGGAAGCCCCCGATGGTCATTTTCCCACCTGCCCCTATCCCAATCCGGAGATCCGTGAGGCTATGGCTTTGGGAATTGAGTATGCGAAAGAGCGGGATGCAGATCTTTTACTGGCTACGGACCCGGACTGTGACCGCGTGGGAATCGCGGTAAAGGATGAGCAGGGCAATCATGTTCTTTTGAGCGGAAATGAGACGGGTATGCTTCTTCTTGACTATATCTGCAGCCGCAGAAGAGCCAATGGAACCATGCCCGAGCATCCGGTTATGATAAAGACCATTGTGACCATTGATATGGCGGAACGGATTGCAGCTCATTACGGAGTGGAGACGAAAAATGTGCTGACCGGGTTTAAGTTTATCGGGGAACAGATTGGTCTTTTGGAAGAGAAAGGGCATGAGAGCAGTTATATTTTCGGATTTGAGGAGAGCTATGGTTATCTCAGCGGCTCTTATGTGAGGGATAAGGATGGAGTAAATGCCGCTTTCCTGATCTGTGAAATGTTTGCTTACTATAAGGCTCAGGGAATCAGCCTGTGGCAGAAGCTGAAAGAGCTGTATCAGACCTATGGCTACTGCCTGAATACGCTCCATTCCTTTACCTTTGAGGGCGCAGCCGGATTTTTGAAGATGAAGGAAATTATGGCTTCCCTGCGTCAGGGGATTGATATGATTGGCGGTAAAAGGGTGCTGGAGTGCCTTGATTATTCCCGGGGACTGGATGGTCTTCCGAAATCGGATGTACTGAAATTTATGCTGGAGGATTATTGCTATGTGGTGATTCGGCCTTCAGGAACAGAGCCGAAGATGAAGGTGTATTTGTCTGTGAGTGCGGAGGATATGGAAATGGCTGGTCGGATTGAGGCTGAGATGGCGGAGAGTTTGAAGGGATTTTTTGAATAAGGTTATGGAAAATAAAAAGCATTAGAAAGATACGGCAATATTACTGTTATTCATAGTTGGGAGAAAACATAAATTGAGTGAGCGTTTTCTCCCAATCCATATGCAACAGATTAAATGATTATAAACATTTTGTTTACAAGCTCGGTCATTGCATTTCCGATTTCCTGGGCTAATAATTCCATGAAATTTTCAGAGGAAAACAATTCTAAAAATCCTGTTTGAATTTTCCGGATTATTTCGTCATATGTGAAAGATGGTTCATGATAAATATCATTTACCATCTTGTGGACTTTTATATTTCCATAAGACAGATTAAAGGCTACCTTATCAAAGACCATATAAAATTTTTCAGAAGATGCAAAATAATTTCTAAATATTAAGTGTAACACTTGTAATTTCTGTTCTTTAGTTGGCAAATATTCTAATAAAACAGGATTTACATCTGCAAATGCAGAGTCTGTCATAGTTTTTGTGTTGTCAAGCTCCTCTATAAGCCGGTCTAACTCTACTTCTTCTATATTATCTGCCAGAGTTTTGATGGCTTTACTCTCATAAAGATTGGAAAATTCAGGAATATTATTTTTGAGAACCCTTTTTAACATCCCCTTCATATTAATGCTGAAATTCCCGTATACATATGCATTTGTGGTGTATCCTAAACCAATCTGAAGATTTGAATAGTATCGAATTACACTTTGACCATGTATTCTACGTGTATCAGTTATCTGGTAACCGTTTACAGTTGCTTTATCTTGAGTAAGGGTATTTTGTATCTCCATAAATACCTGATTGAGAGTTTTTTTATCTACAGAGATATCTACAGCGGGAAGTTCTGTATTTTTGACAGTAACAAATAAAGGCGATTTTATGCCACTGGGTAATATTTTTAGCTGAGTTTTGTATAATATATCGCTGATTTTTTTATATCACTGAACTTATTGCTGTCGATTGCAACTAATTACATAGAGGTTCACAGAAACAGCGCCCTATCCAGTCGTTATTTCTGCGGGCTTTCGGCAGTCCTGTTCTATGCTGCGCTGTCACTCGCACGTAACAGTGCCTCAATGTCTAGAAACTGCATCTCAACCCGGCGTTGACTTGCCATTTTTTCTGGAAGGTCCCGCCGAATGAACGCGCTATGCCAAAATACAAATTATTCTGCTTTCCTAACATCACATCTCCGCCAAGATCAACTTCACACCACGTATCTTTCATACTTTGTGATTCCACTAACTGTACATTATTACTGTCAGTCATATTTATATCGTAATTGCCTCCGAACTCATGCAGCCAGCTTCCACGTACATATATATTTCCGCCATTAGCAAAAGCACGCCCCAACGCAATACCGATTCCACAGCTTGCACTGTTAACACCGTCAGTCTGAACACGTACTCCATTATCCGTGCTGTAACCGGCTCCATTTAACCGCCCTAATGTTATTTCCAGCTGCGGATCAAGGTACCAGCCATACTCATCTAACAATATCCGTTTCCCATAAACAGCATCTAAAGAAATACCATTGTTTCTTAATTTACTGCCAACATGCTCTCCTGTCAGCGTCCTGCTGGCAACATTATTTTCCATATGATTGACCTTTAGATTCAAGTCAAGATAATGACCAGATAACAAACGCCTTACACCATAAAGATTCAGCCCCAGATCTTGGTAATCACCAGTACCGCTGGCATAGTTCCCTTTTCCTTCTGTATATAAAACAGCCGCTCCCAACAGCCAGTTACCCTTACTATCATTGGTAACCTGACGGTCAAATCCAATCGCATAGGTATTATACTGGCTTTCGAAATAGTTTCTGCCTCTGTAAGCATCCTCTCCACGTTGCAGCTGCACCCAAATGCCGCCATTATCTATTTGCTCGTGAAGCAATCGTTCTGCGTTCTTCATTATACCCATACCGCTGCGGACTTCTGGCGCTCTATGCATTTTAGTCAGCCGCTGACGCACTATTGTATTGTTACGCCATCCATAATATATATGTGAACCGGCTGAACAAGCGCTTTTGACTGTGGTACTTGTATTATTTGCTTTATCTTCAACATCACCAGTTCCCAAACCAACTATCTTCCATTCATTTCTCCCACCTACAGTAATTTTAGTCAGCTGTGCCTGATAGTTATATAAAGCGCCTTCCATAATGCCACTGGTCAAATTGAAATTTCCCACCGGGGCATCAATTATTTTCTGCTCGAATTGTTTTCCAGACAGCGCCGAAGCTTCCGGATCATAGGTCAGTAGTTTGTAGTTACCCGCACCTGATGCATTAGAAATCGTTAAACGATCGCTTTCCCCCTTATTTAAATCTGTATTGATAATAAAAGTCCCGCTATCGCCATGCAGCCGGTCGATCTTCAGCTCTTGAAATGACCAGTCATTATGATACAAATCAACGATACCATTTTTTAACGTTAAATTACTTACTTCACTGCTATTTTTCAATGCATCTACTGCACTGTCACCGCATTCTACCCTGTCCAGCACCTGCCAGACAGCTCCATCTGCCAATGTCAGATTTATACTCCCGCCATCTGTTAAGCTGGCACCCCGCAGATAAGAATCCCGATTCAGCAAATGCAGATTGATAGCTGAATTTTCCATATAACTTGCCAAATCACCTGTGATCCTGATCTTGTTTTCAGCATTTCCTGCTACATTGATATTAACCGACCCACCTGCAGCAACAACAGCATTATAATATCGTTCCACATCTGCTGTTAGGCTTGAGCTATCACCAATATTCTCGATCAGCAGATCTCCATTGACATTGATAACACCATTTCCCTCTGCTGCCAAAGCATACACATCTGCCTCTGATTTACCTATAGCATCCAAATTACGTATAACCGTACTGCCGTTAAGATTTATGGTAGCAGTCTGTTCCCGTTTATTATTGCCCGTATCCCCATACGTTGCTAAAACACCATAAGTAAAAGCAACTCCTGATTTGGATGTTGATTTAATATTTTCCAAAATTATTTTATCATTATTGTCCGTGCCAACAGTAATTAAAACATCAGCATCTTTGCTGCGTTCATCACTATCATTACCGTCGCAACTCCAACTGTCACTGTAAATACCTGCTGCAAAAGTCTGCCCTGCGCTGTCTGATATGCTTTCAGCCTGGAGTGAATTGATGATAAAATCATTACGGACTATGATCTCACTGCCATTATTAGCTTTCAGTCCATAATGCCAAAGATTAGCAGAACCATAACTGCAGACAGAATCAGATATCTTCAGAGAGCCATTGATATGCAGAGTATTCTTACCTCCCATCAGCGAGATGATCCTGCCATCATTATTATTTTGTATTTTATTGCTTATTTCCAAATCACCGTTGATCGTTATCGCCGCTTCAGCATAATTTGCCTTCTGATTATTAGAGCCAACATCGATCACACCCCAAGGAGAGGTACTATCCAGTTTTAACTCTCCAGCATTTTCAATATTAATAATATAATTCTTAGGACTGCCAGAAGTATTGGAATTATTGAAACTTATCAATTCATCACCAGTACTTACTATTCCCTCATGAAAATTATACTCACCAGGAGCCGTCACAGTCTTGGCATAGATAAAATCCGATGCATTTACTGCTACAGGCAAACTTAACCCACATACTACTCCCAAAACAACTTTCTTATTAAGCCCTTTGCTCAACATCATAACACCCTTTCTCATCTTACAAGTTTTATATTTTCAAAGCCGCTGATTTAATACTGCAACTCATCTTCCACTTTAAAATCACTTACAGTCCCTACAGACAGCTTTTGCCTTACACAGTTCCATCCAAACTGTAAAACTCATAACCATCTCATTAAAAACAAACAATAACTGCATCTTTCTTTTATTTGAAATCAAAAATATTCGTTACGATAATATTACCAAGTATTATAGCACTTCTGTACCCCCCCGCAAGACACTTACTTTGAACATGTGTACAACGTCTGCGAGTCTTGCCCGGCGCATTACGCCAGCGGCTTTACAACTATCAGCGTCTGCGCGTTTTTTTATGGTTCTATTACTTTTTGCGTTTCACCAACCTCAGCAATCATTCCCAGAGCACAGCCCCTGTAAATCATACTAAAAATACAAAAAACGCCTGCTGTTGAGGCAGACGCTGCAAAATAATAAAAACATCCTTTATTCAAATAATAGAAATAACAACTCATCTTTAAACGGTTTTAAGTATTTTTCTGTAAAATATATACTTGTAAGTTTTTTATAGATTATATAAAAAAACTGCCTTTTCAGACAGTTTTCTTACCATACGCAATAATACTCTCAATATTAAATTGGAAATAATTCGCAATCAAAAATCGCTATTATATCCTTCCATGCATCCAACTGGCAATTTCATCAGCTTTTCTTTGAGAAACTATCCCTTTATCAATATAACTTCTTAAAATTGCCACTAAGCTTGAGAAATCATTTTCCGTAAATTTCCTGTGAGCCTCAATAGCATACACTTCATCACAAAAAACCTTGCCTATCGCTTCATCAGATTGCCCAGAATCAAATAGTCTAATCAGATCATTTACCCATCCCTGAGCAATTTCACTTCTGCCAGTAGAGGTAATCCCTCCTCCGCTACCATCCACAGCATCTCTGTGGATAGCATAATCAAGCGCATAAGTCATAGAATCGCGATAAGTAACTCCGTGGCTCCGCAAAAATACTGAGCCACGGATAACAGCGCCTGGAATAACATGTTCCCATTCTCCTCTGCCATCCAATAAATCGCTGGCAGAACCTCCCTCCTTATAAATTTTTACACGACCACACCTTTCACCATGGTCACAATTTGGATCAGTACAAATAATACACATAACCAATACCTCCTTATATTTTAAGTTGATTTTAGAATAACATTAACCTGATTTACAATGGTGGAAAATGCCGCCTTCCGCAAAATAATAATTTAAATACTCAGACAAAAAATAAAAGAGCAAACCAAAATGGTTTGCTCTTTTTTATGATAAACTTGCTGTCTGCCGGACTTACTTTTCTTCTATACCCTTCAGCATTTTTATGACCCGCACAACTTCGTCGATCGTGATCTCGCTGTGCTTTTTTTCGTCGGTTTTTTCTGCGCCCCTGACCAGATAATCCAAGCTTACCTGCAGGATATCACAGACCCGGCACAGCATCTGCAAAGTGATCCCGCTGCGGCCATGCTCGATATTACTCAGGTGTGTCTGCGAAATACCCAGTTTAGAGGCGCATTCAGTCTGTGAAACCGCTAGCTTCAGCCGCATGATCCTGATCCTGGTGCCGATCTCTTTATAATCGATGCTGTTATCAAATGCTTTTCTGCCCATCTGCTATTCAGCTTTCGCTGTATCTTCAGCCAAAATCTGTTCTACACGATAGGAAACGGTTTTCTGTCTGGCGGCTGCGGCCTGGGCAGCCAGCTCCTGCTCGCGTTGTTTGTCTTCTATCACTTTACGGGCTTTTGATTCCGAGCTTCTGCCAAAGCGGAAGGTAGCGCCGACATTAGCTGCCTTCTCACTGCCGCTGATCGAAAAACCCACGCTCAAAAGTACGTCTTTATTAGGGTTGTGGAACAGACCTGCCGCAATAGCGCTTTCACCGCTGTAAGTACCTGCCGCCATCGAGAATTGAGTCGGGGCATCCGGGTCATATTCCAGCGGATGCAGGCCGGCCATAGCGACTGCCAAAGCTCCGACTTTATCAATGCGTCCATCCAGCTCGTCGATGCGGTTGCTTAAGCCGTCGATCCGCCCGTCTAAACGCTGTACTTCCTGGATGCGTTCTGTCCGTTCGGTAGTGATTGCCTGCGTATTTTTTTCAATATTTTCTTTGTTGGTCGTGATGTCACTGGTATTTTTTTCTACAGCCTCTTTGCTGGCAATGCCTTCAGCAACCGTGATATCTTCACCAGCTTCGTTTTTCAAATGCAGCTTACCTGTTTCAGCATCATAAACAGCGTCAGCCACATCTGCTTCTTTACGCAGTTCAGCTTCTTCTTTTACTTTATTATCCACATAATCAGTCCCGGCAACCTTAATATCTACCTTTTCCTTATCATTGGTAATGATGTTCTCACCGTCAAAATTATGTTCTTTCTTTTCTGCTGTGATCGTTACTGTTCCATCATCATTTTTATTATATGATATTGTGGTTTCATTATCGACATAGGTATTTTCGTCAGTTGCCAGGTCTTCGTAAAACTGCTCTTTCGAACCTTTATAACCACCGGCTACAGCACTTTCATAAGCGCTTTTGCCATCCTTACCGTCTACGCCGTCCTTACCAGCAGCGCCCTGCTCTCCTCTATCGCCTTTATCACCTTTATCGCCCTTTTCGCCCTGCTCTCCTTTATCACCTTTATCGCCCTTTTCGCCCTGCTCTCCTTTGTCACCTTTGTCACCCTTTTCGCCTTTCAATTCTCCGTTCTCGATTTTATCATTGACATCCTTAACTGCATCAGCCAATTTTTTATCATTTTCTACCAATTTATCTTTTATTTCCGCAATCTGCCCTACTGTCAAGTCACCGGCACTCTCACGGCACTCAATGTCGTCTTTATGACCGCCACCATAATAGTCTTTATGTAATATTTCCGGGTCATCTATTTTGACACCACCTATGGTCTCAGTCTTATTCGTCGGTATCCTAGAATCACTCTGGATAATGAACCCTTTGCCTGCAGCCGCATAGCCTTTTAAACAAAAGTCCCCCCCATATGTACTCCGCCCATTATCAGGCTCAAAACGACAGCCTTTACTAAAACCTTATTCATCCTTTTCATATTCTTTTACCCCCTTGAGATTTATTTAGCATCTTTCTAAAACATGCTAAATTTCACCGTATTTATTCAACATCCAGCAAAAAAATCCTGCTCTCTTTTTGCATATTTAAGCAATTATAAGGGATAAATTAGCCATTTTATGTATATTAATATTATATTTTATAATATTAATTCATTTCATTTCTTCATCTGCCAGCATTTATATTTTTTATGTTTATTTCTTATTTATATTATTTTCGATTATTTGCTTTTATTTCCTAACTTGCGAAATCAGAAAAAATTTTTATACATTTTACTTTTTTAAATGCCAACTCAACAGCAAACAATATTCTTATTACAAATATAACAACTTTCAGCACACTCTGGCCGCCGTACCCGAACCGCAGCTGTCAAATAAAAATAAGACCGGAAAATCCGGTCTTATTTTACTGTCCGCTTCTTGCTCAAAACACAGTATATTTTATTTCTTTTTCAATAACAGTGCCTGTTTCAGGGTTGAATTTCATTTCGCCCCGTACCTCCGGCGTGTAAAAATCTGCTTCATATTCATAAAGCCCGTCACCGCGGTCTAATTCTACTTTAGTAAAAACAGCATTCGGAAATTCCTTACGGACCAGATTTTGCACATCATTTACTGAAAGGACGATTTTAGGGCTGCCCAGAACGGTCTGCGCTTCCATTTTAAACTCTCTTACCTTGCCGCCGTTTCTTAAAACCTCGATTTCATAGGCGGTATTGGTTTTATTATCATAGAATTTAACGTCATAATGAGGCACGAATTCAAAGCTTTCGTCCTTAGTCACCAGATGTGTGCTGCCTGCCGGTACCCATTGAGCAGCAATACTGCGCGCCTGTTCCGCATTGATGAGTTCGGCAGCTAAAGCTGTAACTGTGATCGCCAAGGTGCAGAGAGCTGCTGCCAGCATAGCTATAGATTTTCTTTTCATATCCTTTACCTCCTTAACGGCCGTTACGTCGCCGGCCTTTGCTTTGTCTTTATTTTATAACGCCAAGATTAAAACCAGATTAAAAGCCGCATTACCTGTCAAGGCCTGCTGCGGCTGCCTTTTGAACCTAAAACATATAAACAGCTCCACTCTGTTCAAAAGATGATTTCCAGTAAATTTTTTTGAAATTTTAAAGCTGTTTCATTGTTTTTTGTTGACTGCTTTTATGCAGATCATCAGCCGTGCTGTGCTGCTCCTATTCTCAGAATAAAACCCCTGTCTGCTTAGCAGACAGGGGTTTTGCTGTTAGTTTACTTTTGCTTTCAGTTCTTCTATTTCCCGGCTTTGTTCTTCCAGCTTAGCCAGCAGCAGTTTGATTTTTTCATCCTGCGCTGCCAAAGAGCTGTCTACCTCTTTACGGGTATAAACTATATCTCGTGCTTCTGCCTTACGGTCTCTAGAGCGATCCAGCGCAAAGTTGACGCCGAAGTTGCCCATTTTGCTGCCGCCTTCAGAAACACCCAGTCCCAGTGAGAACATTACTTTTTCATTAGGGGCGTAGAAGCCGCCGACTGCTAATGCGCTTTTACCGCCGTAACCGCCGTAAGCCATGGCCAGCTCGCCCTTGTTACCGTCCTGGAAGCGCGGATGCAGCCCTGCCATCGCTGCTGACAGCGCGCCGACCGTATCGATCTCGTCACCCAGCTTATTGATATCTCTGTGGATATTGCCTATATCCTGCTGTACTGCATACAGCTGACTGCCGTTGATGGCGTCCATCGAGGTGGCGCTGACTTCGCCCGCCGCTACATTGCCGATCGTGGTGCCATTGCTGCCTTCCAGCGTGATTTTGTTTTTATTGATAGTGCCGCCGCTGTCCACATCGTATTTGATAGCGCTGTCAGAAACAGTTTTCAGCTGGTCTTCGGTCGCCGCCTGGCCGCTGGTGATATTCTCTGCGTCCCAGGCAGTATTGGTCAGATCGCCGATCGTGCCGGCACCGCCGTCGATAGTGACTTTATTGGCGCCGCTGCCGATCTCGACTACTTCATTCAGCTTCAGCTCGTGATCGATGCCGCCGCTGTCATTAGTGGTTTTTGTGACGATAAAGTTACTGTCGCCTGTCGATACCGAGCTTTGCTGCGCGGCCAGCTCGACTGCTTCCGCCGCCGTATCGTAGATCGCTTTCAGCTGGTCTTCCGTTGCCGCCTGCCCGCTGGTGATATTATCCGGGTCCCAGGTAGTATTGGTCAGGCCGTTGATCGTGCCTGCATCATCTTTATTGATCGTCACGCCGCCGGCAGTAATCGAACCGTCGCTGCCGTCGATGACCACATTGCCGTTACCGACTTCGATCTTACCGTCGCTGGTGCCGTCTACTTTGACGCCCGTACCGATCTCCAGCTCATCAGCTAGCTTCACTTCGTAATCGGTGCCGCCGCTGCTGTTGGTAGTTGACGTAACGACGACATTGCTGTCGCCTGCCGAAACAGTAGCCTGCTCAGCCGCTTTCTGCGCTACTTCATACAGCTGGCTGCCATTGACGGCATCGGTAGAAGTGGCGCTGACCTGCCCTGCCGCTACGTTTTGTATCTGACGGGTCGCCCCGGAGCTGCCTACGCTGACAACGCCCACAACATCGCTGACGCCGGCCCATTTAGTATAGCTGCTGTTGCCCGTAACGCTGTTGATCGCCGTCGCTGTAGAATTATTTCCCAAAGCTACACTGTCTTTTAAGCTGATACTGATATTATTTCCCAGTGCCGCCGAATTTTCTGCACCGGCGCTGATCGTATTGTTATTGCCGATAGCAGTGCTGTTTTCAGCGGCAACTTCATTAGCAGTGCCGACTGCGGTACTGCTGCTGCCGGAAACAGTATTTCCCGTTCCGAAAACATTGCTCTTGGAACCGCTGGCAATATTATTATAGCCAAAAGCATTGGCATTATCGCCGCTGGCAGTATTACTGAAACCAAAAGCGCTGGACGCCAGGCCGCCTGCTGTATTACCGTAACCAAAAGCACTGGCATTTTCATTCGTAGCCGTATTATTATAGCCGATCGTACTGGAACCTACGCCGCCTGCTGTATTATTGTAGCCAACTGCACTGGCAGCCAGAGCATTAGCATTATTGCCATAGCCGACAGCGCTGGCATTCTCACTGGCCGCTTTATTCCTGAAACCAACTGCGCTGGACGCCAGGCCGCTCGCCTCATTGCTATAGCCAAAAGCACTGGCATAGTCCACTTTAGCAACATTGCTGAAACCAAAAGCACTGGACGCTACACCGCCGGCATTATTGCCATAACCGACAGCGCTGGCATTTTCATTGGCCGCTTTATTTCTGAAACCGAGCGCGCTGGACGCCAAGCCGCTCGCCTCGTTGACATAACCAAAAGCGCTGGCATTTTCGGCGCTGGCAGTATTGCTCCAGCCAAAAGCACTGGATGCCAGGCCCCCGGCAGTATTGAAATAACCAAAAGCACTGCTGGAATTAGCGGAAGCTGTATTATTGACACCGGCAACAGTGGAATCAGAAGCACTGCCACTGGAAAAAACGGGCGCCGCCTGCACATTACTCGCATACAGGCCTGAAAAAATAAAGACACCGCTGCTTAAAAAAATCATAATTTTTTTCTCTAACTGAACTTTTCGGGATTTAGACAATTCCCCACCTCTTTTCCTTAAATAGTTACTTGCTTTGTATAGTATGCTGAAACAATAAATCTGCCCCACATCTATTTTTTATAAAGCTGTTCTGTTTTTTAGGCTGACCTCTGCTTTCTCCATCGTCTTTTCATTCGTAATAATTTAAGTAATTTTAGTTTAATTAATTTATAAACCTTAATGCTTAATATTATTTATATTGATTATTTTTGCCATATTAACATATTTTCTTTGCACCTTGCAAGATATTTTTATTACAATTAAGCACTTTTTTATAATTCTTATAATTTTTATAACTATTACATTTAAAATTTCAAAAAATGATCCCTTATCTGCCGCTGTGGCAAAGGGATCATTTTTTGAAATCAGATGAGCAGCAGCAAGCTTTCTGCTGAAAATATCGCTGCTGCTTTCTATTTAAATGCTGTGAAACGGGCAAAACTGTACTGTTACTGCTGTTGTTCGCCTATGGGCTGAAAGGAAAACGCCCCTAGATCGTTCTGCTTATCGAAAACGAATATAAACAGCAGAGCTTTCTCCTTACTGTATTTAGCCAGATAAGCCAGGCGGTCGCCGTCAGCATACCGCTGATAGGCCAGGAACCTGTTTTCGCGCTGCTCGCCGTAGCTGCGGCGCAGATTATTTTTCACACTGCCGAAAGTTTTTTCATCTAGCTCTGTTTGCAGCTTCGCTGACATCAGCTGGCGTATGCCGGCATATTCCATCCCGTTCTGACCGTTTAAGGCGGCAAATACCTTAACTACTGCCTGCTGCTGTTTGTTCAGGTCAGCGCCGTCGCTGGCCAGGCAAACGCTGGTCATCGCCAGACTTATGACCAGACATAGGATAAAGCTCCAGATCTTTTTCATACTTACTGCTCCTCTGCTCAGAAAGTTTGCCCCAGCCTTGCAGGCCGGGGCAAGTATAGTATTTTCTGTATTTACTTTTCTACCTGTGCTCGCAGGTATTCGATTTCACGGCTTTGTTTTTCCATTTCTCTGCTTTGTTCTTCGACTTTGGCCAGCAGCAGCTGGATCTTTTCATCCTGCGCCGCTAAAGAATTATCTACTTCTTTACGGGTATAGATGATATCTCTCGGTTCTGCCTTGCGGTCTCTAGAGCGGTCCAGTGCAAAATTGACGCCGAAGTTGCCCATTTTACTGCCGCCTTCGGAAATGCCCAGCCCCAGCGAGAACATTACTTTTTCGTTGGGGGCGTAGAAGCCGCCGACTGCTAATGCGCTTTTGCCGCCGTAGCCACCGTAGGCCATGGCCAGCTCGCCCTTGTTACCGTCCTGGAAGCGCGGATGCAGGCCTGCCATCGCTGCTGACAGCGCGCCGACCGTATCGATCTCGTCACCCAGCTTGGTGATATCCTGATTGATATTATTGATGTCCTGCTTGACCTGATACAGCTGGCTGCCATTGACGGCGTCCATCGAGGTAGAGCTGACTTCACCTGCCGCTACATTGCCGATCGTAGTGCCGCTGCTGCCTTCCAGCGTGATTTTACCGGTGTTGATATTACCGCCGCTGTCCACGTCATATTTGACTGCGGTATCATAAACGGTTTTCAGCTGATCTTCCGACGCAGCCTGCCCGGAAACGTAATTATCTGCGTCCCAGGTAGTATTGGTCAGACCGCCGATTGTGCCGGAACCGCCGTCGATAGTGATCTTATCGGCAGTTATCATGCCGTTGGTGCCGTTCATATTGATATTACCGGTGCTGACAGTGCCATTTGTACCGTCGATAGTGACTTTATTGGCACCGCTGCCGATCTCAACGACATCATTCAATTTCAGTTCGTGATGGTCGCCGCCGTCAGCGTTAGTGCTTTTTTCGATCAGGATATTGTTGTCGACAGCTTCCATAGTTGTATGCTTAGCTGCCAGCTCGGCCGCTTCCGCAGCTTTATCATGGATCGCTTTCAGCTGGTCTTCGGTCGCTGCCTGCCCGGATACATAATTGTCCGGGTCCCAGGTAGTATTGGTCAGGCCGTTGATCGTGCCTTCATCATCTTTATTGATCGTCACGCCGCCGGCAGTTATCGAGCCGTCGCTGCCGTCGATGACCACATTGCCGTTACCGACATCTATCTTGCCATCGCCGGTGCCGTCGACATTGACGCCAGTACCGATCTGCAGTTCGTCAGCCAGCTTCACTTCATAATCAGTGCCGCCGCTGCTGTTCGTGGTAGGTGTAACGACGACGTTGCTGTCGCCGGCCGAAACAGTAGCCTGCTGCGCTGCTTTCTGCGCTACTTCATACAGCTGGCTGCCGTTGACGGCATCGGTAGAAGTTGCGCTGACCTGCCCTGCCGCTACATTTTGGATCTGACGGGTCGCCCCGGAGCTGCCTACGCTGACAACACCCACGACGTCGCTGACGCCAGCCCATTTAGTATAGCTGCTGTTGCCCGTAACGCTGTTGATCGCAGTCACTGCGGAATTGCTGCCCAAAGCGACGCTGTTAGCCAGCGAGATACTGGTATCGTTACCAAGCGCGAAAGAATTATCAGCGCCGGTGCTGATCGTATTGCCGTTGCCGACAGCGGAACTGGAATTGGCAGCAATATTATTGCCATAGCCAAAAGCATGGGACAAATTGCCGCCTACATTATTAAAAAGGCCTACCGCCGTTGAATAATCGCCGCTGACAGCGTTATCATAACCCAGGGCATTGGAAACGTAGCCGCTGATATTATTGCTGTGGCCAAAAGCGCTGGCGAATTCAGCAGTCACCTCGTTATTGTTTCCGAAGGCACTGGAGGCATAGCCGCTGACTCTGTTGCCGGCGCCGACAGCGTTAGTGTATTCTTCTGACGCTGTATTTTCATTGCCGATAGCGTTGGATTTGACGCCGCTGGCAGTATTCTGATAGCCTACGGCGCTGGCATAACTGCCGGAAGCCTTATTCATACTGCCGAAAGCGTTGCCGACATAGCCCGAGGCCGCATTGCCATAACCAAAAGCACTGGCATAATTAGCAGACGCGTTATTGCTGGCGCCCACAGCACTGCCAAGATAGCCGGCCGTTGTGTTCTGATAACCCAGAGCACTGGCAAAGGAACCCAAAGCGTTATTGTTGACGCCGAAAGCGCTGGAGGAAGAACCCGACGCCTTGTTCAAAGCACCGAAAGCATTGGCATATTCGTTGCTCACTTCGTTGGAACGACCCACGGCGCTGGCCGAAACCGCGCTGGCCGTAGCCTTGTTCTGATAGCCGATCGCCGAAGAAGCGAAAGCCTGCGTCTGGTTGTTATAACCGATAGCGTTAGTATAATTGCCGCTGGCGGTATTATTATAGCCAAAAGCATTACTGACCTCACCACTGACGGTATTATTTGAACCTACGGCCGCACTGCGAATATTGCTGACTGTATTCTCTGTACCGAAAGCGCTGGCGAAATCGCCGCTGATGTTATTATTGTAGCCAGATGCGATGCCATGCTCGCCGCTGACGATATTGCCATAGCCGAAAGCACTGGCATAACTGGCATTGGCTTCGTTATGTACACCGTAAGCATTAGCATAGGCTCCGGAGGCCACATTCGAGGTGCCGATGGCGTTAGCCAGATAGTTGGATGCCGTATTGTCATAACCGACCGCTGAAGCAAAATTGCCTGTCGCCACGTTTTTCACACCCAGCGCACTGCCCGCATAGGCCTTAGCCTCATTTTCATGCCCGAAAGCGCTGGCATAACGCTCCGTCGCTTTGTTCTGCGCACCGAAGGCCTGGGAATCCTGACCCGTAGCTTCGTTTAAATAACCGAAAGCCTGGGCATTATGGCCGCTGGCAGTATTGCTGATACCGACAGCGCCTGCCGAGATCCCCGAAGCCGTATTCTTGTTGCCCAGTGCCGTAGCATCGTTAGCTGTAATATTGTTGCCAAGGCCGATCGCGCTGGAATTCTCACCGATAGCATAGTTATCATTGCCGATCGCAGTAGAATACATCGCCATTGCCTGATTATTATTACCGATCGCACTGCCGCCGGTAGCGATCACCTGATTATTGCGGCCCATTGCTACGGCCTCTGCCGCCGAAATGGTATTGGTAAAACCAAACGCCACTGATTCATTGCCGCTGACATTATTCAAATAACCAAAGGCGCTCGTACCGATACCATCCGCCAGATTGCCGGTACCGAAAGCATTGGAATTATCCGAATTCGCCTTATTGGCAGTACCAAAAGCGTTACTGTCCAAGCCATTGGCCACATTATCCTTACCAATAGCATTAGACCCGACGCCATTAGTGATATTGCCGCTGCCGATCGCGTTCGATTCATTGGCATAAGTGTTGTTTTTACTGCCGATGGCATTGGAATTCTCGGCCAGAGCCTGGTTATTCGCGCCGATCGCATTGCTGTTATCAGAAATAGCATGATTGTTATAACCTACAGCATTAGTATTCTCACCGCTGGCGTTGTTATTTACGCCGGCAACAGTCGAATTGGTCCCTGTCCCATCCGCAAAAACAGCCGCGGCATAAACGTCGCCTGCACAAAATCCTGAGATCGCAAACAAACCGCTGCTCAGAAAAACCATGATTTTTTTCTCTAACTGGTACCTTTTGGATTTAGACAACTGTCTCACTCCTTCATCATCAATTTTTACTTCAAAATTCTACCCGTTATCGCGCAGGGGCAGCAGGCGTGTCACAGCCTGACTTCTACTGAAAATGGTTGCCCTGGCTTTTGCCTTTCCCGCTCCTTTCTATAAATTTTTCACGCCGATTGCAAGACCCCGATTATACATAAAGGGTTGTTTGGAAATAATATTTTAAACAAAGGAAGCATCTGTGTTCCCTGTCTAAAACGTTCATCAAAGCTGCAGCTTTAAACCGCAGCGCTCATTTGGGTTTGCCGCTCTGCTTTTTTAGCAAAGCGGCACCTGTGGGGAAATATTTTCAAGCAAGGCGGAGGGTCGCAACGCCTTGGTGAAAACCTTACTTGTCATGTCTACTTTCGCAATATTTTAATTAATTCTTGTTTTGATAATTTCTTATTCCTGATACTTAATACTATCTATATAGTTTATTTTTGATATAATACCATATTTGTCCCCCCCCGCAAGACATTTTTGTTATAAATGAATACGCCTGTCTGAAAGTCTTGCAACTAGTACCCGAACTGCAAAAAACCGCCTGCCCCGGCAGACGGTTTTGTTATTTGAATTATTTACTTGCCAACCTTGTACAACAGCCTCCTTTTTTTGCTTCTAAAAACAAATAAAAAAACACCGTATGCAGTCACACATACGGTGTCCCAGAACTTTTATTCTCTTTTTCAATGCTTCTGCAGCTGTTTATTTATTTCACGCACCAGTGTCGCTAAATTTAAAGGCTTGGCTAAATGGCTGTTCATACCTGCCTTTTTCGCTTCGATGATATCTTCGGCAAAAGCATCGGCCGTCATCGCCACGATCGGTACAGTTCTGGCATCGGACTTAACAGAAGCGCGGATCTTCTGCGTGGCTTCATAGCCGTTCATCACAGGCATCTGCACATCCATCAGCAGCAGATCATAATAGCCGGCCGGCGCCGCCGCAAATTTTGCCGCGCCTTCTGCGCCGTCACAGGCACTTTCTACCACAGCGCCGGCAGATTCCAGCATTTCCACCGCTATCTCACGGTTCAAGGCGTTATCTTCCACTAATAAAAAGCGTTTACCGCTGAAATCAGTTTTACTCTTTTGTTCATCGGCAGCTGCTTGGCCTAAAACATATCTCTGTAACGCCCGGCACAAAGTCGACATAAAAACAGGCTTCGTCATAAACCCGTTGACACCCGCCTGACGCGCCTTCGTTTCAACATCGGCCGAATCATATGCTGAAATCAAAATGATCGGCAGCGGTTCGCTGATAGCGCGGCGAATGATCGCCGCCGTTTCCACTCCGTCCTGATCCGGCATCCTGCAGTCCAATATCACCGCGTCGTAAGGCTCACCCGCCTGATGCACCGCCAGGACCTTCTGCACCGCCCGCTGTCCACACGTTTCCCAGTCCGAACGAATGCCAATCTGCCGTAAAAGCTCCGTCGTATGCTCACAGACGATCACATCATCGTCGACTACGATGATCTTCAAATCGGGAAACTTAAAATTGCCCAATTCCAGTTCACTGATCTGCAGCGGCAGGCTGATCGTAAATTCAGTACCAGTACCAACCTCGCTGCTGACCTCGATCGTCCCGCCCATCAAATCGACGATTTTCTTCGAGATCGCCATCCCCAGACCACTGCCTTCTGTTTTATCGATCCGGCTGTCTTTTTCGCGGGTGAAGGGTTTAAAAATATCCCTCAAAAACTCCGGCTTGATTCCGATTCCGGTATCCCTGACTGTAAATTTGAACCAGGCTTTGGCCGCATTTTCTGACGCCGTTTCTTCGATATCGAAACTGACGGTACCGCCCGGCGGCGTAAACTTGGAAGCGTTGGAAAGCACATTGATCAGTACCTGCCGCAGACGCAGCGAATCGCAGCACAGCTGCTCGTGCCTGATATGCCGCAGGCGCACGTCAAACTGCTGCTGCCTGGCCTTGACACTGCTCTGCATGATCGAAACGATAGTATCCATCACCTCCGGCAGCTCGATCACTTCTTCCGCCAGAGTCATTTTTCCGCTTTCTATCTTCGACATATCCAGCACATCATTGATCAGGCCCAGAAGATGCTGACTCGAAAGCGAGATTTTCCGCAGACAATCCTGTACCTTTTCCAGAGTGTCGATATGCGCGGAGGCAATATCTGTCATCCCCATAATAGCGTTCATCGGCGTCCTGATATCATGCGACATCCGGGAAAGAAAATCAGATTTTTCACGGTTAGCGACTTCTGCCGCCTGCAGTGCCGCCTGCAGTTCCTGTGAACGTTTTTCCAGCTGCTGCTGCAGTTCCTTTTGTTCAACGGCTTCAGTAACATCAATAAAGGTAGCGTAAATGACCGGGATATCGTTAACCTTTTGGTCGCTGAACATACCGCTGACTTTGATCCAGGAGCAGCTTCCATCTTTACGCGGCATCCTGCAGATACATTCATAACCACTTTTCCCTTTCAGCAATGCCTGTTCAACTACCATCGCCATTTTTTCATACTCTTCCGGGTACTGCTCAAAATATTTGCGGCAGCTGTTATGATAGATTGCTTCATACTCTTGCTTTGTGTATAAAGTCTGCGAGTAAAAATAATCATTAGCCCAGACTACCGTAAAATTTTCGTCCATCAAGTGCTTACTGACACTAACGTTCATTGCACTCATCAGCATATTGTAATCATAGACCGTCTGCTCACTGCTTTGTTCGTTCAATTTAAGGCCGTAACTGTCAGCGTTCATGCTTTCACTTCTCTCATTATTTTAAATTTCTGCAAATCCTCTCATCAATTTAAGTTTTACAATTATCTTATTTAATATTTTCTAAATTATTCGTTATCTAATTAATATTGTAGTTAACTGATTTTAAAAAAGCAATATTCTTGCAATATTATTTTTTGATATCGTATAGTTTTACCCCCCCACAGGACAATCATACTGATTTACTTACTCGTTCTTTTTAAGCTTCCCCATATTGGTGAATATATGTAAGCACTGCAAAAATATCATTCAACAAATCCTGCAAACTATTCTATTCCTGTCATATATACCAGCAGACCAACAATATAATAAAAAACACCGCACAAAATGTACGGTGTTTTAGTGTTTTATAATTTATTTTTGGGATTCGGCCGCTGTTTAAAGCAGTGATAACTGCAGTAATACTGCCGCCGGCGTCCGGCCAGTGCCGTATAGACATGATAGGTTTTATTGCAGGAAAATTCCTTGCCGCAGATCGGACATACCTCCAGCAGACTTTTTAAAGGACCGCTGGAACTGCTCCCGCCACCCGTTATTTCATTGCCGATAACATCATCTTCATTTTTCATAACAGCTGCTCCCATCCTGCTTATTTTTTTAATTGCATCCCGTTTATTTTTTGTATTACCAGTTATACTTTTTATTATATAATTAATAAATTTATATAATTTTTCAGCACGGTTTATTATAATACATCAAATCAATTCCTGCAAGATTTTTGCCGTATAATTTATATTTTATTTTCCAAGCCTGACTTATGACGTCTTCCGGCCTTTTTTACATACAGCCTGCTGCAGATAAAAGAAGTAAACGGGATCGTAAACAGGATGCCAAAGCTGCCGATAACGGCCTGCAGGATCTCTACGACCACCATTTCCTTGTTCAGCAGATACAGCAGCGAATGGTTATAGGCAAAGAACAGCAAAACTATCGTCAGTGAACCGCCGATATATGCCAGGATCAGCGTATTGGACATCATGCCCAGGATATCGCGGCCGATATTATTGCCGGCCTGCAGCAGCATTTTCCTCGTAGGTTCAGCAGTAGTAGCCGCCAGCTCGTTCAGCGCCGAAGCGATATCCATCGCCACATCCATGATCGCTCCCAAAGCGCCGATAATGATCGCGCTGAATATGATCGCTTTCAGATCGACCGGGTCAGCAGGATTCAAAAACAGCAGGTACATGGAATCCTCGTCTACCAGCCCCGTAAGCTGCAAAAAACTGTCTGCAGACGCACTGATAAGCGCCGCAATGACAAGTCCGCCGATACAGCCCAAAATAGTCGCGATCGTTTTTCTGCTGATGCCATTCACCAGCAGCAGATTAGTCACGACAATAAAAGCACAGGTCAGGATCGTCCAGCAGTAAACGTTCTTGCCCGACAGTATCGCCGGCACAAAAACCGCAAAGATTGACAGGCAGCAAAAAATCAGAGAGATCAAAGTATTTACGCCCTGCATCCGTCCAAAAGCGATAATACTTAAAGCAAAAACAGCAAACAGCCACATCAGTACATTACTGCGCAGATGCTCGGCATAACTCCATTCACCCTGACTGCTCTGTCCCGGCAGCAGCAGCACCTTATCGCCAACGGCTACATCGCGCCCAACCGCAAAACTGCCGGCTTTATTCTGCGCAGCCGTCACTTTGACGCCTTCCTGCTTTCCTGACAATAATTCGGCTTCAAATCTTATCTGCTCAAATTTAGCCCCGGCTGCTGCCGGTAAAATCTTCACTACCCTTGCCTCAACAACGTCAGTAGGCGATTTCTCTTTAAAAAAGCTTAAACCCTGCACAGCAAAATAATGCCCCGCCGCAAGATACAGCACAGCCAGAACGATAGTAACGATATAAACAAATTTATTTTTCAAGGTACGACCTCCAAAATTTATTTAAAATAAATTTTGGCAGTTCTCAATTATCAAGACGCACTTTCAGCCCGATCAGCGTCAGCCTTGCCAGACTGGCAGGCAAAGCCCTGCTTCCAACACTTTCAGCCGGAGCTGACAGACTCAGCAGCAATGGCAGCAGCGCTGGCAGAACATAATTAAGACAGCTGCCGATAACGCTGACCGTCAGACACACCGGACAAGCTGTTCCGCTGCAGTCATGTCCGTGACTGGCCTCTACATATAGAGGGGACCAGACTGCGCCGACAGCAATAACCAGTATCAGCAGTAAAGCTGTTATCGATTTATAATTACTTTGTTTTAAAGTCATGGCACTCACTCTCAAAACAAAATTTTTCTGTTACTCTATTTATTAATATACCACAAAAATTTCCGCTGACTTGTGAACTTTTCAGACTTATCCTTTCTATAGCTCTTACCGAACAAAAAAAAGCGTACAGCAAATTGCTGTACGTTCACTGTAATTTCCAAATATGATTTACATATATTTAGCTATCATCTTATACAAAGCATCGACATCAATTGGTTTCGCAATATGCCCGTTCATACCTGCATCTATTGCAGTTTGAACATCATCTCTGAATGCATTAGCTGTCATAGCGATAATTGGTATAGATGCAGCCGCAGTATGTTTCGAAGTCCTTATTTTTCTAGCCGCATCATAACCGTTCAGTAGCGGCATCTGAATATCCATCAAGATAAGCAGAAATTCACCGGGAGCAGATTGCAGGAACATTTCTACAGCTTCCTGGCCATTTTCCACATGTGTTACGTGCAATCCTGCCAGCTTCAGTAATTCTATTGCTATCTCTGCATTAAGTTCGTTATCCTCTGCCAGCAATATCTTTTTTCCTGCAAAATCATATTTTAACGTTTCTTTACCACCATCATCCGAAAGCTTTCCCTTTTGGGCCACTGTCAACAGTGTATTATATAATGTCGAAGCAAACAGCGGCTTGGCAATAAAAGCATTCACTCCTGCTTCACGAGCCTGCTGTTCGATCTCTGACCAGTCATAAGCACTAATAATAATTATCAAAGCATCAGGTCCGGTATATTCACGAATGCGCCGCGCTGTTTCAATACCGTTCAAGTCAGGCATACACCAATCGATAAAACAGACATCATAACACCCAGCGCCACTTTCAAGTGCCACTTTCACTTTGCCGACAGCTTCAAACCCGTTGAGTACCCAATCCACATATACTCCCATTTTCTGCAGTAAAAACGACGCATGCTCGCAGCAATCACGATCATCGTCAACCACCAGCACTTTCAGCGCATCCAGAGCAGGGTCCGCTGCTTTGGCCTTTTCAGTCAAACCAAACGGCAAATCAACGCTGAAGCTTGTCCCTTCACCTTCTTTACTTTGAACATTGATCGTACCATCCATTAACGAAACGAGGTTTTTCGTAATCGCCATTCCCAGACCAGTGCCGCCATATTTTTTAGCTACGCTATTATTGGCCTGTTCAAAAGGCTCGTACAAATGCTCTAAAAAGCTTTGCTTCATCCCAACACCGCTGTCTTTTACAATAAACCGTAGCCATAACCTGTCACCCTGACAGCGCAGCTTTCTTATTTCCAGTTTTATACTGCCTCCCTGAGGTGTAAATTTTATGGCATTCGACAGCAAATTTATCAATATCTGATTAACGCGCAACGGATCGCCGACCAGCATTTCATCATCAAAGCCGTTAATGACCATTTCAAAAGATAAACCTTTTGCAACAGCCTGTGGATAATGGATATCGCTTAACGATTCCATAATTTTTTTCAAATCAAATACTTCATAACTGACATTTAATTTACCATCTTCAATCTTTGACATATCCAACACATCATTTATCAACATTAACAGATGTTTGGAAGAAAAGGTTATTTTACTTAGGCAGTCAGTCAAGCGTTTCCTATCATCAAGATAATTAAAAGCAATAGTTGTCATGCCAATGATCGCATTCATCGGCGTCCTGATTTCATGCGACATCCGTGCTAAAAAAGCACGCTTAGCGTCATTGGCTTTTTTAGCACTGTTCAGAGCATCCTGCAAAACCAACTGATGCTGCATTAGTTTGCGATTTTTCTGAAATTCGTTCCTTAATGTGCACAGCATTAAAAAAACAATCAGAAAACCGCTGAATATAGCATAAATAATAGCACGTTCAGCACGCACATCTGTATCCTCTTTAATCAGCAGTACCCTTCTGTCGGCAGAAGCCATCACTGTTTTAATAGCCTGTTCCGTCTGTATTTTCAATGGTTCAATTTCTGCTGTAAAATGTTCTTTAACGCTGCCATGCTCAATATCGCCATTTCTATCATTTTCAAAAAGTTCTGCACTTTTCAGCAGAATCCTTTCCAAGTCATTTAAAGCTGTCTCTAAAACTATCAGATCATGCGGATTACCCAAATAGATTTCTTTTAAAATCGTGAGTGATTTTTCATTTTTTCTCTGCGCAGCTTTTAGGTTATTTTTGATTTCAGCCAGATTATTTTCACTATCAGAAAAAAGAATCGGTAAATACGCTGTTGTCTGCGAAACTATCCCTTGTATCTTATTTACTTCTGACATGGCTTTATAAGGATGTCCTGCCACATAATCAAGCTGGCGGTTAATATTCAAAATTACCAAGGTAGTCCATACGACATAGCCCAGCATCAAAATACAAATGGCAACAACACTGACTATCAGCTTGTTTTTTTTAAAAAAGTCCATATTTTTCCTTCTTTCAGGATTTATAACAATTTACGATTACATTTATGGTTATAAGCAATTTTACATTTGTAATAAAAATATATTATATATATTATATTGCCGTTATTATATTATGACAAGGTATTTTTATAATAAAAATACTATTCTAATTTCACTCAATATCCTTTTTCCAACACTTAAAATAAGCATAAATAAAAAACAGGCCAGCCTTCTAAAAGCTGACCTGTTTTTTATTCATGCCTGCTATCAGGCATTTTCATAATATCTGATTACTTTTATGCGCCGCATTCTTCTATCATTAGCTTTGACCGGCGCTTCATCACACTCCGGATCGACCAGATCCTCCAGCCTGCACCCGAAAATACTGCGCAGCTTCAACAGCAGTTTCAAACTGCCGGGGACTCTGCCATTTTCAATATTGCTCAGGTGGGTCTGCGTTATATCCAGCATTTCCGCCAAAGCTGTTTGCTGAATGCCCTGTTTTACTCTTCTGACTTTGATTTCATTGCCTATTTTTTTCAAATCGATACTTTGCATATTCGTCCCACCACTTTCTTTAAAAGTCTTTTTGCTTAGCTTTAATCAAGGTAACGAATGACCCTGACTCTCTTTTTCCTAGGTTTGTTTTCATCTTCCAGACAAAGCAGTTCGTCGATCGTACAGCCTAAAATATTTTTCAGCTGCAGCAGCAGCTCCAGGCTAAGCATAGCGCGGCCAACTTCGACGTTGCTCATATGTGTCTGCGAGATCCCTAATTTTTCTGCCATCGCTGTCTGAGAGATCAGTTTCTGCATCCTTCTTACTTTGATATTCATCCCTATTTTTTTTCTGTCTAAAGTTTCCATTTTCCACTCCTTACTGTGTACGTATGCATATAGCTTCCTTTAAAAAAATATATCCTGCATTTCTACACGTTTTTCTATTTCAAATTTCATCATAATTGCAAACTGTACACCAACATTTTTAATGTTTAATTATTTTGCCAATTAAATTAAGTATAGTTTATTGTTTTTATTATAGCATTTATTAAAAACCAGCACAATATCTTATATAAAAATGTTGCTCCAAGCCGTTTTTAATCACATATTAAACTTTTTCATATTTTTAACAGAAGTAGTTTTGTATTAATTAATAAAATTATATTTTTTATTCTTTTACATTTGTTATTTCATTCTTTAATAAAAATAAAGTATTTTTAAATTATATCTAATCGTTTTTTCAAATAACTAAATTTACTATATGTTTTACTATAAATGTTTATGTTATAATTTACTTGTAATATTTTCGAAGGGATATTGGCGATGTTAAGCAAAAATACGCTATTTGAATTTCTTTATCAAAATTTACACGACCAGATCACCTGCGGCCATCTGAAACCTGGCGATACTCTGCCTTCCATGCCGCAGCTTGCAGCCACTTATAATGTCGGCATCCGTACCGTCAAAGATGTTTTGGCCAGATTAAAAACAGAAGGCCTGATCCAAACGACAGAACGCAAACCGGCACGTGTCATTTACCGGGCTGAAAAAAACAGTGCTTCTCAAAGCTATGCTGTTGGTCTGCTGCGGCGTCAGGAGTCGCTGACAGAAGTTTATCAAACCATGGGGCTCATTTTACCGTCCATTTTTCATTTTTCTGCCGCACACTGCGATATCAAAAAGCTGCCCTCCTATCAGAAGCTGCTCAAAAAAAATAACTGTCAGGATACTGCAGCGCTCGATGCCGCTTTTTCAGCTCTGCTGAACGAACTGCTGCGCAGCTCCAACAATCTGCTCTATAACGATCTGTATAACAGTCTGAAAACTTATTCTAAGGTTACTTTAGCGGCACCTAAAAATATGCTGTTTAAGTATGATCCGGAAACCTTCCGGTTGCTGCTGGCTGCTTTACAGAGTAATGATTACCAGCTTGTCAATAAGCGTTTCAATGATATGTATCTCAGCTTTTCTATTTCAGTCAACAAATATATCCGGAAAGTATACAAAAAATACCAACAGGCAGAGATTCCAGAACCTGTTTATGATTATAACTGGAGCGCTGAAAAAGGACGCGACCATTACTATACCCAGATCGCCCGTGACCTGATCGATAAGATCACCGCCAGCATCTATGAGCCCGGTACACTTTTACCTTATGAAGCTGTACTGGCCAGAAACTACAAAGTCTCTATTTCCACGATCCGCAAATCGCTGGCTCTGCTCAACGAGATCGGCTTCGCAGAAACCATCAATACCAAGGGCACTATTGTCAGACTGCCGCCTACCTTCATCACCGCTAATTGTATGCAGAACGAGCGTTACAAAAAAGATACGCTGATCTATCTCAGCGCTTTGCAGCTAATGTCAGTTATTATCAAGCCTGTCGCTGTGGCTGCAGCCGGCAGGATCGATCCCCAGACACAGAAAGCCTGGCGGTCAGAATTTGGTCAGCCAGGTAAAGTACCCCTGGCCTTAATAGTCAATTCCCTGATCGAACTTACGGAGCTGCAGCCGCTGCGGGCGATACTGCAGGAAACCAATAAACTGCTGCACTGGGGTTATTATCTGGCTTTTCACCGCCAGAATCTTGCAGGAACGACGGATACTCTTTGTAAATATACATGGCAGGCTTATTTACACCTGGAAGCACGGGATATTGAAGGTTTCAGCACTTATCTGGCAATTTGTTTTTCCTATATCCTTGAAACGATCCGTGATTTTATTATACAGCATGGCCTGCAGGAAGCCGCAAAGCTTGCAACGCCTTACAAAATACCCGATTTAAATATCAAATAAAAAAATAGACCTGCCATAAGGCAGGTCTATTTTTGGGGAATATCTTCAAACAAGGCGGAGAGGGTTGCAATCTACCTTGCCGAAAATCGACTTCACAAATTTTAAATATTGCAATATTTAAATTCGCAATATTTTAATTTATGTTATTATAGCACATTCCCCTTTTTTTAAAAATAGTTTTTCAGAAATTTATTTTTAAATCAAAAAGCAGCTTCTCCATTATTAAGATGAGAAGCTGCTTTTACATTTTTCCAGGAATATTCCCTGCTGTTCTCACAGCATATTTTCATCAAATACGACAAAAACATTTTTGCCTTTTTCCTTGGCTTTATACAAAGCGCTGTCCGCTTTCTGATACAGGTCGTCAAAAGCAGCGCCGTCGTCAGATTCACAGAACACCATCCCGATACTGCAGGATATCTTCAGTCCTTCTTTTGCCGCGCCTTTAGTGTACAGACTGCAGATCTGCCCGGCTTTCACCAGGGCATTTTCCATACTGGTGATATCACACATCAGCACCGCAAATTCATCGCCGCCGATACGGCCCAGCAGATCCGAGCTGCGGAAGCTGCGCTCAAGATTGGCAGTAAGCTCACACAGCACCGTATCACCGAAGGCATGTCCCCTGCTGTCGTTAACATTTTTAAAATCATCAATATCCAGCAGGAAAAAGGCATGCTGCCGTTTCGAGCTGTCAGCTAAAACCTCATTGACATATTTTTCAAAAACAGCCCGGTTATAAATACCCGTCAAAGGATCACGCTCAGCCTTATGCTGCATCCGTGCAAATTTATTCTGCGTATCGTTGATATCCAGAACATTACCTAAAACACGCTTGATCTGCCGCTTATCATCAAATACCACCGCCATATAAAAACGATACCAGTGATAATCTCCATCAGAAGTATCCAGGCGCCCCTGAAAAACTGTCCTGCCGGCCCTTTGCAATTCTGTCAGAGCCTTCTGCACGGCACTGCTGTCTTCCTCATGAAAATACTTATTTAAACTGCTGCTATTCTTTTCCGCAATAGTATCAGTAATAAAGCCGCTCAATTTTTCCAGTATCTGTTTTTCGGTATTATGCCCGGCCGCACCTTCACCGGTATTTTTAACGATCAGAAATTTACATGCTTTCAGATCAAATTCAAACATGCAGCCTTCCATCAAGCCCGCCGTCAGCCGCAGACCCTCTATCTCCGCGTTGATCTGTTTTAAACGGTCTTTTTCGATCTGCCGCCAGATATAGATGATAACGAGAAAGCACAGAAAGATGAGCAGGAAATATTTTCCCATCGTATCCCGGGCGATCTTATTCAGCATCTGCTGATCTGCCAGAAGATTGGTTCCTGAAACGATCTGGAAAGTGTACCAGTCGTTAACTTCTACAGGCGCAAAGACTACATACTGTGTCTCGCCAAAGATATCAGTATAATAGAAAGCGCCGCTTTCTTTATTGGCAATAGCTTTTTCCAGGTCTTGCTCCGTCATCGAGCAGCCAATGGCTTCCTGCTCCAGGAATTTAAAGAAATTTCCCTGCTTGCCATTGCCGATGCCCATAATAACGTCGCCCTTTTCATCTGCGATCATCGTAATGCGGTCCTGCTGCATATTCAGCACCGCCAGCAGCGTTTTCGTCGCATTGTCAAGATCATAGGCTTCATGGACAACGCCGATGACCTCTTCATCCTTATACAGTGGCTTAGCCAGAATAACTACTTTTCTGCCGCTGGACGGCAAAACGACCGGCCCTTCAACAACTTCTTCTCCCTCTAAGGCCCTTTTATAATAATCCTGATCCAGGATATTGATTTCCTCGCCATTGCTCATCAGGGTTTTATGACCACGATAAGTAAGTCCAACAGTCGAAAAATGCCCTGTGTTGGAAACTGTACTCAAAAGATTGATCAAATTATCCTTCTGCCCTTCATATCGAGGAGCGTTTCTCAGCACGATATCCAGTAATTCATTCTGCCGCTGGATCTCGGTATGCAGAATAACCTTGGTATGATGGGCTGCGTCCAGCAAATAATCGTAAGTCTGGCGTTCCAGAATGTCCTTTTGACTGGCACTGAAATTGAATGCAAAAGAAACCGCCAGGATCAAAACTGAGATTATAGTTATGACGATCAGCTCACGATGCAGTTTTCCCCACATAAAGCTACCTCTTTCTATTTTTTACAAATGCTCTCTGAATTCTACAAAATAAAACAATTAGGTATCCGCTATTAATTATAACCTATTTTTTATATTATAGCATTTTTACTTTTAGCAAATAAATACTTTTATCTTTATTTTTTAAGCCCAGCCACTGTTTTTCACTGCCGCCGAAAAAAAGCAAAACACCGCTTTCTGTAAAAGCGGTGTTTTGCCTGTAGGAAGCTATATATGAGATGTAATTGCCGTTAAGGCTTAAACATGGCTGTTGGAAACTTCAACAGTTTTGTTCATGACGTTGGTAAAGAATGTAACCGGCACCATAGTCTTGCCATTTACTAAAATCGGAGCGTTGTCCAAAGTAATGGTTTGGCCATTGCGTACATATTGGTTGCTGCCAATAGTCATAAAATAGGTCTGATCACCTTTTTCCATCGAAACATTTTGCATACCGGCATCCCAGAATACCTGGTAGTCCATTTTTTCCATCAGCGGACGCAGGGGCAGGTATACTGTATCTTCTTGAACCATGATGGCTTCATCAGGAGTTAATACCAGCTCTTGTTGATCCATAACGATGGTTCCTGCACCAAGATGGACTTTGATATCGGCACTGTTGGCTTTAGCAATAGACCAGCCAAAAATGCCCACCAATAATAAGCAGACCACTACGATTACAGATTTTTTCATTTTCATTGACCTCTTTCCTTTCCTGCTGAGCAGGTTTTGTTTACGATTTTTATTATATACACTTTTTCATCTGTGTGAAGTTTTCAATATTTAAATATCAACTAGAAAAAAATTACAGTTTACTTACAAAAATACTTTTTCCGCCTTTTTTACAGGTCTGAATGGCGCATTTTAAAGCCCTTAACCCCCCTGAAACAGTAGAAGTAAATAAAAAAACGACCTTTGTAAGCGCAGTACCTGCAAAGGTCATTTTTGAGTATAAAAATTTTTTAATCCAAAGACTTGACGATCACCAGAACAGGAAACGCCGCATCGGGCAGATCGCTATGAGCACCGCCGCAGACCTTTTCTTCATAAGCGTCCCGGTCCAGCAAATCAAAATCTACAATAATATCGTCACTGTAATATTCCTGAGCCGGCTCAATATCTTCTTTGCGGATACCCTGCCAGTCAGCTTTCGGCACTTTTGCCGCAAAAAATTCCAAAGTCGATGATTTAGCATGATAAATCTGGATCGCGTCTTCTGCGGTATACAACATAAGTTTCAACTCCTGTCTTTTCAAGATCAACGGCGCGCTGCCAATGAATGACAGCATCGCTTGTTGTTATTATCACTATATCACAGAAAGCAGCGACAGTCAAAAATCTTAATAATAATTATTAGTTGCATTATTTTCTAAAATATGATTACTAAAAAGCGGTACTGCCGCCATATCAGGACAGTACCGCAAGTCAGCTTTATTTATTATGCCTCGATCGGCTCGTCCTGCAGGGCTTCATAGCCTTCCTCGCCAGTACGTATCTTAACGACGTTCTCTACATCATAGATAAAAATTTTACCGTCGCCATACTTACCGGTATAAAGCACTTTTTTCGCAGCTGCCACCACCGCAGCCACAGGAATAGCCGAAACAACAAGTTCTACTTTGACCTTGGGCAGCAGATGCACGCTTACTTCCGCACCGCGGTAATATTCGGTATTGCCTTTCTGCAGCCCGTAACCCAAAACCTTCGTTACCGTCATACCGGTAATACCAAGTTTATCCAAAGCTTCCTTCAAGATCTCAAAACGCAGCTGCGAAGTAATGATCACGATCTTCGTCATTTTCGGTCTGCCTGCTGCCGGCAGAGCGGCAGTAACGTGAGTAACGGCAGCACCAGCCTCTGCTGCTTCTTGAGCAGTCACAGCACCATGGAAATCTTCTGCTGCCGGCATAAAATCGGCATAAGAGCTGGCCAGACCATGCTCTTCCATATCCAGCCCGGCGATTTCCTCACGCGTGCTGACCCGCAGCCCGATAGTCTTATCGAGGATTTGAAAAATCAGTGTCATCACGATACCTATATACGCCGCTACCGCTGCAACTCCCGTCGCCTGAATGATCAGCAGCTCACTGCCGCCGCCGTACAGCAGACCGCCGTCTACTGCAAAAACACCAACCAGCAGCGTGCCCAGCGCACCACAGACTCCATGTACCGAAACTGCGCCGACAGGATCGTCGATTCTGGCAATCTGGTCAAAAAATTCTACTGCAAAAACGATCACAAGCCCGGCAATGATACCGATCACAAAAGCTCCCGGAACACTGACTGCGTCACAGCCAGCAGTAATAGCGACCAATCCTGCCAGCGCGCCGTTCAAGGTCATCGATACATCAGGCTTGCCGTAACGCAGCCAGGTCAGGAACATCGTTGCCGTCGCGGCAGAGGCAGCGGCCATATTAGTAGTAACAAAGATCCTGCCCATTGATGTCAGGACATCGTCACCGGTCGCGCAAACTGTAGAGACGCCGTTAAAGCCAAACCAGCCGAACCAGAGAATGAATACGCCCAAAGCGCCCAGCGTCAGGCTGTGTCCTGGTATGGCATTGACACTGCCGTCAGCATTATATTTTCCAATACGCGGACCAAGTATCTTGGCACCGACAAGCGCGGCTACACCACCAACCATATGGACCGCCGTAGAACCGGCAAAATCATGAAAACCCATGGCGCCGAGCCAGCCGCCGCCCCAGATCCAATGCCCCGAGACCGGATAAATAACCGCGCTGATCAAAATACTGTAGATACAGTAAACAGAAAACTTCGTCCGTTCGGCCATAGCACCTGATACAATAGTCGCCGCCGTAGCACAGAAAACAGTTTGAAAGATAAAAAAGGCCCAGGACGGATAAGACGCCCCATAATCGTTTTGCACAAAAAAATCAGGCGCACCGATCAAACCGCCGATATCCGTGCCAAACATCAGGCCAAAGCCAATGATCCAAAAAACGATACTGCCCAGACACAGGTCCATAAAATTTTTCATCACGATATTGCCGGCATTTTTAGCTCTGGTAAAACCGGTCTCGACCATGGCAAAACCCGGCTGCATAAAAAATACCATAAACGCGCCGATCAGTACCCACATCGTATCCGCTGCTGCGTATTTTTCCATCATCATAGTCCCCCCACATCCAATCATTTTAGCTCTATTTATAAAAAAGAAGCGTATCCTCAGCGGATACGCTTCTTCGCGTTGTCAGCTTCCCCAGGGCGTCCTTTAATTGTTGACGCCGTAAAGCAGCTTGCCGTAGGTCGGATACGGCAGATAGTCTTCACCGATCAGCTCTTCGGCAGCATCAGCATAGCTGCGCAGGAGCTCCATTTCTTTTAAAACCGTGTCATGATAATAGTTGGCCTCCGCTTTCATATCAACGCATTTTTCAGCACCTTTCAGCGCTTTGGCCAGCTTTTCACCGCTGTTATACATTTTAGCGGTCAACTCGGAAATCTTCGCCGCCAGATCAGCTTCAAAGCAGTTTTTGATCCCCAAGTCCTTTTTGGCCGCAGCATTGCCCAGCAGGTCATTAGTATAAGCCGCTGCCGCCGGCAGGATATCCTTATACAGCATATCCAGCATCGTCAAGGCTTCGATATTGATCGTTTTGGCATATTTTTCCAGCATGATCTCCACCCGGGAACGCACCTCGGCCGCTGTAAAAATACCGTGTTTAACAAACAATTCGATATTTTTTTCCGCTTCCATATAAGGCAGCGCTTCCGGTGTGGATTTAAGATTAAGAAGCCCCCTCGATTTGGCCTCTTCTACCCATGCGTCCGTATAACCGTCACCGTTGAACACGATACGTTTATGCTTGACGATGGTTTCTTTGATCAATTTCTTCATGGCAGCATCTTTATCGGCTGCTTTTTCTAATTTGTCTGCGAATTGATTCAAAGCTTCGGCAACGATAGTATTGAGAACGATATTAGGGCCGGCGATAGAAAACTCGCTGCCCAGCATTCTGAACTCGAACTTGTTGCCGGTGAAAGCGAACGGAGACGTACGGTTTCTGTCCGTATTATCCTTGGTCAGTGCCGGGATAACATCGCCGCTCAATTTCAATAACGCCGCCGCGTCAGGATTGTACTGCTTCCCTTTTTCGATAGCTTCCAGAATATTGGTCAGCTCCGTCCCCAGGAAAACAGATACTATCGCAGGAGGCGCTTCGTTCGCGCCGAGACGATGATCGTTACCGGCGCTGGCTACACTTACGCGCAGCAGATCCTGATATTCATCAACAGCTTTGATGATAGCTGCGAGAAACAGTAAGAAACGGGTATTTTTATGTGGTTCTTTACCGGGATTCAGTAAATTATCGCCTTCAGTAGTCGCAATAGACCAGTTATTATGCTTACCGCTGCCATTAACGCCAGCAAAGGGTTTCTCGTGCAGCAGGCATACCAGTCCGTGACGCAGGGCAACGCGCTTCATAAATTCCATTGTCAGCTGATTATGATCAGAAGCTACGTTAGTAGTAGTAAAAATAGGTGCCAGCTCATGCTGGGCCGGAGCAACTTCGTTATGCTCCGTTTTAGCAAGCACGCCCAGCTTCCACAGCTCCTCATCCAGCTCCTTCATAAAAGCCAGGACGCGCGGCTTGATGATGCCAAAATAATGGTCTTCCATCTCCTGCCCTTTCGGAACCTTGGCTCCGAACAGTGTGCGCCCCGTATATACCAGATCCTTACGCTGCTCCCACATCTCCTTATCGACGAGGAAATATTCCTGCTCCGGCCCGACAGTAGTCACAACCTTCTCGGTCGCCTGCCCGAACAGCGCCAGTATACGTCTGGCAGCCTGGTCGACACAGCACATCGAGCGCAGCAGCGGCGCTTTTTTATCCAATACTTCGCCGGTATAGGAGCAAAACGCAGTCGGGATACATAAACAGCCATCCTTGATAAACGCATAAGAGGTAGGGTCCCAAGCAGTGTAGCCGCGGGCTTCAAAAGTAGCGCGCAGACCGCCCGAAGGAAAGCTGGAAGCATCAGGCTCGCCCTGGATCAGTTCTTTCCCGGAGAAATCCATAATAACGCGGCCGTCTGCCGTCGGAGCGATAAAGCTTTCATGCTTTTCGGCAGTAATACCGGTCATCGGCTGGAACCAATGGGTAAAATGGGTCGCGCCATGTTCCAGCGCCCAGTCTTTCATCGCATTGGCGATGATGTTGGCAATCGGCAGATCCAGCGCTTCGCCTTTTAAGACAGCGTTTTTGAAAGTCTTGTAGGTAGCTGTCGGCAAACGGTCTTTCATAACCGTTTCATTAAATACCAGGCTGCCAAACATTTTCGGTACATTGCTCATAATTTTCTCCCCCTCACTGAAACTAAACAGAATAAAAAAAAGCAACGGCGAACTCAGGCCTTGGCCCGCAACTTCGCTGTTGCTTATGCTGTGATTATAAATCACTTTTCAGGATTTGTAAAGAGTTTTAGCAAATATTTTTTCATATTTTTATTTTAATGTTCGGATTTTTAGCATAAAAACGTCTTTTTTTACTATTTTTTATATTAAATGTTCCGAAAAATCATTGACAATGAAAAGCAAACAAGCTAAACTAACAATGTAAAAAATCCATCTACCAATATCAACACTTGCGATTTAGCAGGCGACGAGTGCCTTACATTCGCTGGCTCTACTAATAAATTTATTTAAAAGAAAGCAGGTTACAGACAATGGCAAAAATGTTGTATGAAGGCAAAGCCAAAAAAGTTTTTGAAACCGAGAACCCCAATGAAGTAATCATCTATTATAAAGATGACGCTACCGCCATGAACGGCCTCAAAAAAGGCACTATCGCAGATAAAGGCATTATGAATAATACGATCACCAGCTTTTTCTTTGACCTGCTTGCCAAGCACGGCATCCCCCATCACCAGATCAAAAAGCTCAGCGATCGTGAAGCGCTGTGTAAAAAAGTCAGTATCATCCCCATGGAAGTAGTTACCCGTAACATCGCCGCCGGCAGCCTGGCCAAAAAAATGGGCGTCGAAGAAGGCTATGTTATGAAACGCCCTATCGTAGAATTTTACTATAAAAACGACGATCTTGGCGATCCGATGATCAACGCCGATTATGCCGAAGCTTTTGGCTTGGCAACCGATGCACAGGTTGCAGAAATCAAAGCCTACGCCCTGAAGATCAACGAAATCTTAAAAGCCTTTTTGGCTGAACGTAAAGTGCGCCTGATCGACTTCAAAATGGAATTTGGCGTCGATGCAGACGGAAAAGTGATCCTCGCCGACGAGATCACACCTGATACCAGCCGTTTATGGGACTGGGATACTAACGAAAAACTAGACAAAGACCGTTTCCGCCGTGATATGGGCAGCGTCGAAGAAGCCTATCAGGAAATCATCAAAAGACTGACAGGCAGATAATTAGCATATTGTAAAATAAAAGCCGACTGCTAAGTCGGCTTTTTTGTTATATAATTATGATAAAATTAATACTGTCTGACGAAAGCGAGGTATCTGCCATGGAAAAACAAGCCTTGATCGCTCATTGCCTTACTTATCCTAATGCTGTCGAAGATTATCCCTTTGCCGATAACGATCTCACTATTATGCGCCATCCATCCGGTGGTAAATGGTTTGCCTGTATTATGCATCTTCAAGGCAAGCTCTGCATAAATCTGAAATGTGATCCTGTCAGATCCGAATTTCTGCGCCGTACTTACAAAGGCGTTTACCCGGCCTGGCATATGAACAAAGAACATTGGAACACCGTCGAAGTAAACAGTGTGCCCAAAGGCGAATTATTTGCCATGATCGCCCACAGCTTTGAACTGACCGCGCCCAAAATACCAAAAGCGAAGCCCATGAGAAAAACAGAGAAATAAAAAAGCACCGCTTTCAGGCGGTGCTTTTTTATTTCTCTTCTGTTCAGATTTCAATACTGCTTAGAAACTCCAGCGAGCACCCACATTCCACTGCCAAGGAGTTTTAATATCATCGCCAAATGTTTTAACTACATCAGCATAAACATAACTGTTGTCCGTAGTTTTGAAGTTGAAGCCCAGGCCTGCTTCATACCAGGTGCCGCCAATATCCTGACTGTAGCTGTTGCTGATACTATTCAGGTTCAGATAAGTATCGGCATTACCTGCAAATTCATGCAGCAATAAAGCTTTGGCATAAATGCTGCCTTTATCGCTGATAGTTTTACCCATTTCAAAGCCCACTCGTCCAACGCAGCTCTCCAGTGTATCCTGGTTGACTTTGATACCGTTATTAGTAGTATAATCCTCACCGCCGATACGCATCAATGTCAGCTGAGCCTGCGGCGTTACATACTAGCCGTTATCGAGGCCTACCTTCATACCATATTCACCGCTCAAAGAAGTTCCCCAAGCATCATAATCTCCATGAGTATGCCCTGCTGCCGCATAATTATCGTATTCGTTGGATAAACGACCCTGTTTTAAAACAATATCAGTATAATGTCCTCTGTCACCCAGCCAGGTTCCATAAAGTGACAGGGAGGTGCTCTTGTTTTCACCTTTACCGCTATCGTAAGTAGTTTTTCCGTCGTTATGGCTTATTGCCGCACCATAATGCCAGCTGCCAAAAGCTTTATCATAGCCCAATTGGAAGAAATTATACTGATTTTTATAAGCGCCGCTGTATTCAAATTCACCGCGGCTCATACGTGCCCAAATGCCTTGGTCTCCCTTGCTGTTACGCAATTCTCCTAACCGCTGGCTCAGCGTGCTGTCCTCCTGCCGCCATGAAACGATCGCAACACTGGCAATATTGCGCATAGAAGTCATAGTAGAACTTTCCTTATTTTGTTTGACGCTGTCAACCTTGACCGTACTGCCGCTGGCAGCAGTATCCAGATCAGCGCTTACCGAACCCTTTAACAAACCTTCTGCTACATTAGCCGTAGCTGTAAGACCAGTATTAGTACCTTCCGCAACACTAATATTTTTAGCTAAACCCCCTAAATCATCAGCCACATTGTTAAGATCGTCGGCGGTGATACCAGTGTAATTAATTGTAAGTTTAGGACCGGCCGCAGCTTTGGCTTTGAGATCGATTTTATTTACAGCATCAGATTCTATCATACCAATTGATAATTTGGCGGTTTTTAAATCGGAGCTCGTTAACATATTTACAGTGCCTCCACTGCCATTAATGTCACCAAGTTTAACTTCCTGCCCCTCACCGCCATTCACATTAATAATACCATCGTTAAAATTTAGTTTATTAACAAAGCTGTTCTCATCAGTATTCCATTGTGCACCGTTGGCAAGTCCTAAGGTCATGCCGCCAACCTCTTTTTTCCCGTCTGGCGGATAAGGATTACCGTTAACAAAGATATTGCCGTTAAAGACAGAGTCTTGTGTTGTTAAATTTAAATCAACAATTGCATCTACCGATGTTCCTGATGTCGGTTGGTCATAGTTAAAATTAATATCTCCGTTGATTTTAACTGTGCCCTTGCCATCTTTATTGATCTCTGTTGTTGCACCGCCGCGAGTGCTCAAAAAAGTTCCTGACTCTACTGTTAAATTACCGTTAATAATTACTTTAGCACCGCTATAATTAACAATGCCGATATTATTATATTCCCCTGCGGTTGGCACTTTATTACCAGAAGTTACGTTAATATATGTGTTATCAGCATCTATTTTCACAGTGGACGGATTGCCATCATTTACAGTCTTATTATTTTGTGCCCAAATACCAACAGCTAATCCTTCCGCCGAATTGGCTTCAATACTTACATTTTCACCTTTGACATTAATAATGCCCGGTTCAACCTCACTGTTGTTCGTTGAACGTATTGCATTCAGCCCCAAAGCATCTTTTTTCGCGTCAACCTTCACCGTGACATTTTTAGTTGTATCATCACCAAGGTTTAATGTCCCGCCATTTATAACATGCTTGTCTTTATCAGTGAAAGCCCCCGCATATACTGCTCTTGCTTCACCTTCCGTATTAGTAACCGATATGTTTATATTTTCTGATGCCGCATTCAAAACGGCTTTATCCCCAACAAAAATTCCATATACACATTGCGTTTCACTGCGTTTAATATCTGCAGCAGTAAAATCTGCTTTCTTATCGCCCTCGCCGTGGTATATAAATTCCGCATTTGGCTTCACAGTAAGAGTATCGTAATCAACAATTGAATCAGCCTCTAAAGCTGTTCCTACCGGCAAAGCTAATACTAATCCCAGTGTTATTTTTAGTGCCAAATTTTTCTTAGTTTTAACCAACATTTTCTACACCTTCTTCAATAAATTTCAACACAGGCAAAATGAGTAACTATCTGTCCATACACCCTAAAATTCAGCACCATCCCCTATTCTTGATCATTTAAGATCAAATAAAAATTTCTGATATAGGTCTTGAATTTCCAGATACAAAACAGCCGTTTTATTTAATATTTTTTAATTATTTTGTATCTCTTATGATATATTACCACATCTGTACCCCCCGCAAGACATTTACGTTGGTGTATTTCAAACTTTTTATGGTCTTGCACAAATTTTCGATTCAATTGTTATCAAAACACACAAAAAAACTTAAAGAGCCTGTTGTCTGTAAAATACAGACAACAGGCCCTGATAGCATTGAGCTCTATTTAATTATCCAACTTTCAAGTACCACTTCACGGTTTTAGTTATATACTATTAGTCCAGTTTAACTGCGGTTCCGGAAACGCTGACCATCAGCATACCGTTAGTTTCGCCCAGCACTTCATAGTCCACATCGACACCGACTACGGCATCGGCGCCCAATTTAACGGCGCGTTCAGACATTTCCGCCAGCGCTTTTTCACGTGCTTCCTGCAGTTCCTTTTCATAGGTCCCGCTGCGGCCGCCGATCATATCCGTAATGCTGGAAAACATATCCTTGATAAAATTAACGCCGGAAACTACTTCCCCAAAAACAATACCTTTATAAGCAACGATTTTTCTGCCTTCTACAGCAGGTGTGGTCGTAACAATCATACTGTCAGCTCCTTTTATTTTACTGTTACCAGTTCATACGCGCGTGTTCCCATACCCAGCTTTTCGGCATGAGCAAGACAGGTCTTCCATTCAGATTCCGGTGTCAGGTTATGGAAATGATCATGTCCCTGACAGCCTTCCGGATCAGCTTTTAAATGATCGTCCAGCAGTGAGTTCGCCATGACCGGCGCTGCGTTGACCAGATCTGCACAGGCCTGATCCAGCGCCACCGGGTCAAAAGATGCCAGCATACCGATATTAGGCACTACAGGTGCGTCATTTTCCGCATGACAATCACAGTAAGGAGATACGTCAACGATCAGGCTGATATGAAAATGCGGCCTGCCGTGCAAAATAGCCCAGGCATATTCCGCCATCTTTTTATTTAGCGCTTCCATACTGGAACCATCAGCGGGCGGCTTCACCGCGTCCATCGGACAGGCACCGATACAACGTCCGCAGCCAACACATTTATCCAGATCGATATGCGCTTTTTTATTTTCGATGATCGGCGCACCATGCGCACAGATCCGCACGCAGGCACCGCAGCCGATACATTTGCGTTCACTGATATGCGGTTTGCCGTCATGGTGCATTTCCATTTTGCCGGCACGAGAACCGCCGCCCATACCGATATTTTTAATAGCGCCGCCGAAACCAGTAGCTTCGTGACCTTTAAAATGGTTCAGGGAAATCACGATATCCGCATCCATCAATGCTTTGCCTATTTTCGCCTCTTGCACCAATTCGCCGCCCGGCACAGTTACATAAGCTTCGTCAGTACCCTTCAAGCCGTCGGCAATAATAATGTGACAGCCTGTTGAAAAAGGACTGAAACCATTTTCGTAAGCAGCTGTAATATGCTCCAGCGCATGCTTACGACGACCTACATATAAAGTGTTGCAGTCTGTCAGAAACGGACGTCCTCCTTGTGCGGCAACGGTATCAACAACTACTTTGGCATAATTTGGGCGCAGAAAAGAAAGATTGCCCGGTTCGCCGAAGTGGATCTTGATCGCCGCAAATTTATTCTGAAAATCAATATCTCCGATCCCGGCTGCTTCGATCAGCTTACCCAGCTTCTGCGGTAAACTCAACCCGCCATATCTGGTACGCATATCCGAAAAATAAACTTTTGCCTTCGTCATATTCCATTCCTCCCTTATAACAATCCCGGTAAATTCAGGTCGCTGCTGTCGATAACAGGCCGGCCCAGCGCACGTGACGGCACAAAACTGCCGTGGCAGTCGCTGCCGCCGCTGACAAGAAGCTGATGCTGACGGCAATAAGTGAGCAGTGCCGCAGTATCTTCCCTGCTGTGTCCCGAATGGTAACATTCAAACCCATCAAAATCCTCCTTCGCCAATTCCAGCAGTGTCGCTGCCAGCCCCGGCCCATGAAAACTGCTGGCTGCATGCGCGCATAAAGCTACGCCGCCGGCAGCATGGATGGCATCCACAACTTCTTTGATCGAAGGAAAAACCGGAAAACCAAGATCATGTTCTTTGGTAAAAATCCTGCTGAAAAAATCATTGACATCGCCGCAGAGCCCTTTATCCTGCAAGAAAGCCAGGGCTTTCCAGCCTCCGCGTCTTCTATCATAATCATACCGCAAAAACTCTTCAAAATCCAGCGGCCAGCCTCGTTCGATCAACATTTTTATGCTTTCATCATCCTTGCTGTTCAAAAGCCGCTCATTATGCTCCAATAAATCCAGCAGCCGTTTGTTTGTGACATCGATACCATAACCCAGGATATGAAAACAGAAATCGTCTTTCGTCGAACAGATCTCCGCACCGGGAATAAATTTTAATCCTGCTGCGACGGCCAGCTCATGTGTCGCCGCCACATTGGCCACGCTGTCATGATCGGTAACAGCAATAGCTCCCAACCCTGCTGCAAGCGCCGCTGCAACAACTTCCGGCGGAGTCCAGGTACCGTCAGAAGCGGTACTGTGGATATGCAGATCAACTTGCATCCGTCTGCTCCTCCTTCCTGCAGCGGCAGATCTTGCATTCTGCCGTCAGGTTCTCCTGTGCATGCGGTTTCTGATAAAAACGTCTGCCAAATAAACAGCTCAAAATAAACATACAGGTACCAGTCAGTACAATAGTGCCGCCCGGCGCTAAATTAGCATAATAAGATAAGGTCAGTCCGCCTGAAACGATAACGAGCCCATAAGCAATACCACCGTAAATCGTCCCGGCAAAGCTGCGTGCCGTCTGCAGTGCGCAGGCTACCGGTATCACCATCATAGCGGAAACCAGCAGCAGGCCTACGATACGCATCGAAAGCGCAACTGTCAGCGCCGTCAGCACCGCCAGCCACATATTGAGTCGGTCAGCAGGCAAGCCTGCCACCCGTGCCGATGTTTCATCAAAGGTCAGATACTGCAGCGGCCGGTAAAAAAGTACCACAAAAATACAGGCAAAAATCCCCAGGCCGGCCACTATCCATAAATCGCTGCTGCTAATCGTCATCAGACTGCCGAATAAAATACTGCTTAAATTAAAACCGCCCATACGGTTCATACTCGTAAAAACAACTGCCAGCCCGATCCCACTGTAAAAGAAAATTGCTAAAATCATCTCTGAAAAGGCCGCCAGCCTGGTCCGTACCCATTCTATCACGAGCGCCCCAAGCACAGTGACCGCTGCCGCGCTCAAAACGGGCTGCCAGCCCATCAGCGCTCCGCCCGCTACACCGGCGAAGGCGATATGTCCCAGGCCGTCACCGATCATCGACTGCCGCCGCAGCACTAAAAAACTGCCGATCAACGGGCAGATCACTGCCACGATCAAACCGGCCAGCCAGGCGCGCTGCATAAATTCTGTTTCAAACATTTCCAACATATAAGTACCTTCTATCTGTAAAAGTAACCGTGCTTATGACGATGCACCAGCGCCTGCTGTACGTCGCCCCAGAAGCAGACATCGTGGTCAAGGCACAAAGCATTATGCGCCACTTCGGCTGCCAGCTCCAAATCATGCGATACCATCACGATCGTCACACCCAGCTCACGGTTGATATCCCTGAGCATTCTGTACAGTTCGATTTTCGCATCCGGATCGACTCCGGTAGCAGGCTCGTCCAAAAGCAGCAGTTCAGGCTGCCGCACCATAGCGCGTGCCAAAAAGACACGCTGCTGCTGACCGCCTGATAACTCACCTATTTTACGATGCGCAAGCTCTTGAAGATAAAACCGTTCCAGCATCGTTTCCACTCTGGCTTTGCCAGCCCGGGAAATTTTCTGAAACATACTGCTGCCACACAAAAGGCCCAGACCGATAACCTCTTTGACACTGATTGGGAAATCGCGATGCTGTTTAGCAGGATTCTGCGGTACATAACCGATTTTTTCCCAGGCCTTGAATTGCGGCAGCGGCGTTCCGTACAGCTCTATCTCGCCGGAAGTCGGCTGCAGAATGCCTGCTAAAAGACGCAGCAGCGTACTTTTCCCTGCCCCGTTAGGGCCAATAACGGCAACAAAATCTCCCTGGGCAATCTCCACCGAAAGATCGTGCAGAATCCAGCCTTCGCCATAATTATAGCCTAATTTGTTTATTTTAATGATATTTTCCATAGATCCACCGTTTATTTAACGCCCAATGCCAACTCCAGATTGTCGATATTCCGCGTCATGATTTTTAAATAATCGTCGCCGTTGTTTCTGCCTGCTTCACTCAAACCTTCCAGCGGATCAAGCACCAGCGTTTCAGCTCCGGAGGCTTCCGCAACAGTTTGAGCGATCCTGGGACTGACAAGAGTTTCAAAGAAAACATATTTTACCTGATTGTCTTTGATCGTACTGATCAGATTTTTCAAATCAGCCGGAGTTGGTTCCGCATCAGGAGAAATACCCATGATCGCTACCTGCTGCAGACCATAATCTTCAGCCAGATGACCAAAGGCGGCATGAGTCGTGACAAACAGCTTTTGCGGTGCTTTAGCCGCCAGCTCTGTCAAACGCTGGTCAAGCTGCAGCAGTTTTTCCTGATAGGCTTCGCTGTTCTTTTTATAAACAGCAGCATGTTCAGGATCAGCCTGCACCAAAGCAGCCGTTATTGCAGCAACTTCCAATACAGCTTTTCTCGGACTCAGCCAAACATGCGGATCTACATGAGTAGCTTTTTCGTCAAACAGCCCTTTGCCGGCCTCCACACTGGCTACCTGCTTGTCCTTTACAGCTTCTAAAGCAGGCCGGGCCCAGTTCTCGACCCCTCCGTTATAAACAAAAAGCCTGGCATTGCCTAATTTTGTTAAATCCTTGGCTGTCGGTTCCCAGTCATGCGGTTCCACACCGTCAGCGATCAATGTATCGACCTGCAGTAGATCTCCGCCGATCTGTCTGGTAAAATCAGCCATAGGATAAAAGCTTGCCACTACCGGCAGCTTGCCATCAGCCTGTTTTTGTTCACTGCCGCAGCCGACTGCCGCCAGTAAAACCATACCCAATATTACAACTAAAAACTTCTTCATTCTTACCTCCTACAAATTACCGCAGCTAAAATTTATTATTAAGCAGTAAGCCGCTTCACTTCTCCCCGGTGAGCCCTTGCCAGAACGCACCAACCTTATTTTTACTCTTTATCACCTCTTTCCTCAGACTGCTCAGTTATCACAATCTTCACAATAACCATATAAAATGCTGTGCTGCAGGCTTAAATTAAATTTATGCTTATGCAGTACATGCTCTGAAAACATATCTAAGTGCTCACAGCTCAGAGGAATGACTTTTCTGCATTTCAGGCACACCAGCTTCCCTCTTAAATCAGCCTGCGGACAAGGCAGACGCCAATACTGCGTTCCCGATCCATCAACCGGCTGGATTTTAATGACAGATCCTTCCAAAGCCTGCCGCTCCAGAAAACGGTACACCGTCGTCTGACCGATGTCGATCTGCAATTTTTGCAGGCTGCTCAGCAAATCTTTGACAGTTAAAAAATTATGTTTATCCTCTAAAAAATATTGCAGCATCGCTTCCTGCTGAGCTGTTTTATAAGGATTACGTTTTTTCATAAAGCACTCCCTAATTTGAAATTGAAATTCATATTCACATCTTACTCTGATTTAAAAACCTTGTCAAGCACACAGTCAATTACCTGCAATTTAAAGAAGCTCTATAATCACCTGCCAAAATAGAGTATAATACTGTTAACAAGCATCTTTTTTAAGGAGGATTTTGCCATGCTTACTAAATTACCCACCCAAAATAAAATCGCCGCGTTCGATATCGACGCTCAAAATACCTTTACTCCGGTCTGTCCGGACGAACTTCCTGTTGCCGAAGGCGACCAGATCGTTGAGGAACTGAATGCTCAGGCAGCTCTAGCATCGCTGCGTATCGGCTCGCGTGACGCCCATTCCCCTCAGGCAGTCTGGATCGCAGGCAACGAACATCCTGTGCTCAGTCCCGTCAGCGGCTACCCCGATGTCGATGTATACTGGCCGGCTCATGCCATTGTTGGGACCAAAGGTTTTGAATTTATTACTGGTCTTGATCCTAAGAACTACAACTTTCAGGTCTACAAAGGTATTGAAATCGACAAACATCCCTATGGGGCCTGTTACCATGATTTAGCCAACACACTTTCTACCGGCGCGATCGAGTATCTGCGTGAACATGGCATCACTACAGTGATCTGCGGCGGCCTGGCTACTGACTACTGCGTAAAAAATACTGTTTTGCAATTACGTGCCGCAGGTTTCGAGGTCATCCTGAACCTTGCTGCCTGCCGCGGAATCGCTCCCGATACAGTTGCGGCGGCACTCGAAGAAATGCGTACCCACGACGTCACGATTGTCGAAAATACCGCAGAATTAAAGAAACTGCTGTAAGCACGCAAACAAAAAGGACGAGCATATGCTCGTCCTTTTTTCATTATTATAGTTATTCTTTCTGCCACACCTCAATACCACGCTGGCTTGGCAAGATCGCCGGATCGAACTCCGGCTCTACGATACCGGCACGTTTTTGATCCATATAATCATGCAAAGCAATATAAGCATACTTGCCTAAAATCGCGATCGCCACTAAATTCGTTATCGCCATCAGCGCCATAAACAGATCGGCCAGATCCCATACCAGGGCAACTTTAGCCACACTGCCAAACAGTACCATACCAACTACGAAAACGCGGAACAACATCAGCGTCATATAATTTTTACTGATAAACCCGATGTTGATCTCACCATAATAATAATTGCCTACAATAGAACTGAACGCAAACAGGCAGATCATTCCTGCCAGAAAACTCGGCGCCCAGGGTCCTAAATGCTGTGACAAGGATTGCTGCACCAATTCGATACCGGTCAGCTTACCTTCAGTATAACCATCGGACAACAGCACGATAAAAGCTGAAGCCGAGCATACCAGTAAAGTATCAACAAAAACGCCAAAAGCCTGGATCAGGCCCTGTTTTACGGGATGCGAAGCACTGGCAGTAGCAGCAGCATTCGGCACACTGCCCATACCAGCCTCGTTTGAGAACAGGCCGCGCTTGATACCGGTCATCAGCGCCGCACCCATACCGCCGCCGGCAACAGCCTGCAGATCAAAGGCCGAACTGAAGATAGCGTTGAAAACCTGCGGCAGTTTCTCAATATTCATCAAGGTCACGCCTAAAGCTATTAAAAGATACAAACCGGCCATAATCGGCACCATCCATTCAGCGACCTTCGCAATACGCGCCACGCCGCCGAAAATGACAATACCGGTCAAAGCGGCAATTATACAGCCCATCACGAAACGATCCAGTCCAAAGGCAGCCTGCAGGGAAATTGTGATCGTATTCGCCTGTACCGAATTAAAAATCAAACCGAAGGTCACACTGATCAAAACGGCAAACAAGGCCGCCATTGGTTTATTTCCCAGTACGTTCTTAATATAATAAGCAGGTCCGCCGCGGTAACCGCCGCCTTCACGCGGAACTTTGTAAATTTGCGCCAGCGTGCTTTCAATAAAGCCCGTAGCCGAACCTAAAATGGCGATGATCCACATCCAGAAAATCGCTCCGGGACCACCGCTGACGATAGCGATCGCAATGCCGGCAATATTACCAACACCAACACGGGAAGCAGTGCTGACACAAAATGCCTGGAAGGAAGAAATATGGTTATGTTCAGTCTTCTGCCCAACGCCTTCCTTTAAAAGACGTACCATTTCCTTCAGGCAGCGCACCTGTACAAATCGTGTCCGCAATGAAAACCAGATCCCCAAACCCACCAGCATCACAATCAGAACATATGACCATAAAATATCATTGGTAAAAGCAACAAAACTCTCTAAAAACTCCATTTTTTCTCTCCTTCATAATCAGACCTGTTATTACTTTTCTCTCTCGGCAGGTACCTCTACATATTCGCTGCCGACCTGTTCCAGCTGCGTTGCCGTATTAAGCGCCTCAGTCAGCCACCGCTCCGCCTCATCCTGCTGCTCTTGTTTCATATACAGCAAAATCCTGGCCTGCTGACCATATTCTACCGACGCCACTGTAAAAAGCTGCTGCTGATAGATAATATTCAGAAGTTTTCCTGCGTCCGCCGCGTCCGCACTTAAAGCAAAAGTACCCATTAAAATCTTCCGTGCCAGGCCGCAGCTTTGAACAGCTTTGGACACGCTGCCAGTATACGCGCGCACTAACCCGCCTGCACCAAGCTTGATCCCGCCGAAATACCTTGTCACTACCGCCGCAACGCCGCTCAGCTGATTTTTCCGCAGCACTTCAAGCATCGGCAGTCCTGCCGTTCCTGACGGTTCGCCGTCATCACTCGATCTTTGCGCCAGCTCATCAATAATATAAGCAGAACAATTATGCGTAGCATCCCAAAACTCTTTTTTTACAGCCTTGATGAAATCCTGCGCTTCTGTTTCACTGCTTACTTTTTTCAACGTGCAGATGAACCGCGATTTCTCAATAACTGTTTCGTCACGGTAATCGGTCCTGATAGTATACAATGCTTTTACTCCTTTTCCAATACGCTGTTTTTATTATAGCATAAGGCAATATTTCCCGAAACTTTATCTTTAGCCTTTTAACTTTAAAATTTTTTTGTTATAATATTTGGAAGTATTAATAAAAATATGCAAACCTCTGCTGTTTTCCGCAGACAAAAATCTACACCATAAGGTGTTGATCTGATATATTTTATTTTTATTCAAGGGAAAGAGGTTTTACACAATGAAAACGTTTTGTCATCTGATAGGCAAATACTTTGGTATCATCGCCGTTGTATTTCTTATCCTGGGCATGACCGTACCCGACAGCTTTAAATGGGTAGTCGGTAATATCGGCGGCATCCCGGTTTTGAGTACCTTATTGGGCGTTATTATGTTCGGTATGGGCACCACACTCAATCTCCGTGATTTTGCTTTAGTTTTAAAGCGGCCTGTCGATGTTTTTGTCGGTGTCTGCGCCCAGTATCTTATCATGCCTTCACTGGCTTTTTTACTGGCTATGGCCTTTAATTTAGACCCGGCTCTAACTGCCGGCGTAGTTTTAGTTGGAACCTGCCCTGGCGGCACTTCCTCCAACGTCATTACCTTCATGTCCAAAGGCGACTTGGCCTTATCTGTAACTATGACCAGTGTTTCCACACTGCTTTCACCGATTCTTACTCCGCTCATCACCTATCAGCTTATCGGACAGAAAATCGCTTTTGACCCGCTGGGAATGTTCTGGAGCATCATTCAAATCGTTATTATACCGATCTGTCTTGGTCTGGCTGTTAAAGCGCTGCTGCCTAAACTTGCTGAACAGGCTACCGATTATCTGCCTGCTGTTTCGGCTATCGCTATCTCCCTGATCATTGCCGGCGTTATCGCCGTCAGCCGTGACAACATCGTCAAAACCTCCGGTATCATTCTGCTGGTCGTCATCTGCCACAACTGCCTGGGTTATCTGTTAGGCTTTATTTTAGCCCGGATCACCGGCATGAGCTGGAAAAAAGCCATTGCGCTTTCAGTTGAAGTAGGTATGCAGAATTCCGGTCTGGCTACAGGCCTGGCTAAAACTCATTTTACTTCCATGCCTATGGCTACCGTTCCTGGAGCTATTTTCTCTGCTTGGCACAATATATCAGGCGCACTGCTGGCCTGGATCTTTGTCAACTTCCTCAATCCCAAATATGCTCCTGCCGAAGAAGAAGAATCCGTATCATCTCAAGCTTAATATTACAGAGAGATAAAAATTAAGCAAGCGTCCGTTTCTTAAAAGAAGCGGACGCTTTTTTTATCCGAATAAACACTGCTTCTCAAACCACCGGCAACAGTGTATAATTCATTTTAGTAATATTTTTAAAATTTCCAGCAAAAATATCTGTTTAAACTGATATTTATAAAGGAGTTGCTACATTGTCCGAACTTGCTCCTCTTATCGAAGACCTTGCTTTTATCCTTGTACTTGCCGGTATAGTTACCATTTTCTGCAAAAAATTCAATCAGCCTTTGGTTTTAGGCTATATTTTGGCAGGCTTCTTTGCCAGCCCGCATTTTAACCTGCTGCCGAATGTAGTCGATACAGCCAATATTACAGTCTGGTCGGACATCGGCGTTATTTTTATTTTGTTCAGCCTGGGACTTGATTTCAATTTTGCCAAAATCAAAAGTATCGGCGGCACAGCGCTGATCGCCGCTGTCACAGAACTGACAGGCATCACGCTGCTTGGCTATGCCTGTGCCAGACTGCTTGGCTGGCAGCCTATTGACAGTTTCTTTGCCGGAGCTATGCTTACCATGTCTTCTACAGCAGTCGTCAGTAAAACCTTTGAAGAGCTGGGACTCTTGAAAGAACGCTTCACGCAATTTACCTTCGGTATCCTGGTATTGGAAGATATTTCCGGTATCATTATGATGGTCATGCTCTCAACCATCGCCGCGGCAGGCGCTGCCATTTCCGGTACAGAAATGCTCGGCAGTATCGGCGAGCTGGCTTTTTTTCTCATTATCTGCTTTGTCTGCGGTATTTTCTTCCTGCCTACCTTCTTCCGCAAAGTCAGCCGCTACCTGACTTCCGAAACACTGCTTATTTTCTCGCTGGGCCTTTGCCTGAGCATGGTAGTCCTGGCAACTAAAATGGGTTTTTCGTCGGCATTAGGCGCCTTCCTTATGGGTTCACTGCTTTCCGGTACGGCTTTTACAGAAACCACAAAAAAACTTTTGACGCCGGTCAAAGATCTTTTTTCCGGGATCTTTTTCGTTTCTGTCGGAATGATGGTAGACCCCGCTCTGATCATTAAATATGCGCTGCCGATCGCTGTACTTACAGCAGCTTTGATCATCGGCAAAACTATTTTTTCATCACTGGGCGTCCTTCTGGCAGGCAAAGACCTACAGACAGCGCTGCGCTGCGGCTTCAGTTTGACGCAGCTGGGTGAAATAACCTTTATCGTAGCCTCTATCGGCGCTGCCCTCAAAGTCACCAGCGATTTTTTATATCCTGTTTTCGTAGCTGTTTCAGTTATCAGTATTTTTCTTACGCCTTCAATCCTGCGCCACGCCGATAAAGTATCCGGCTGGCTTCTGCGTAATCTTCCCGCAAGACTGCTGCGGCTTTTACCACAGCCTGATGAAGCTCCCGCCAGCGACGAGCAGCGCAGTGCCTGGAAAGAACTGCTGCAGAGTTACTTTACCCGCCTCACAGTTTTCTGTGTAATTCTCAGCTTCCTTGCCTATCTGGGACAAAGTAAGCTGCTTCCATATTGCCACAGGCTTTTTGACGGCTATACAGCTGATATTATTGCCGCAGTTATCCTGCTGTTGTGTATGGGGCCATTTTTAATGGCGGTCATGTTCCAGAGGGTTGCACATACAGACCTTATAGCAAGTCTGTGGTTCCAAAAACCCGCTAATCATCTGCCCATTTTTCTTCTGCTTTTTATTAAGATCGCTGTTGGTTTGTTTTTTATCCTGTCCGTATTTACAAGTATACTGGGTTTCAGCAAATTTATCGCGTTTGCTGCAGCCTGCATTCTGGCAAAATTCATCTATTCCTCAGAGTATTTCGTGGAACGCTATTTACAGATCGAGGCTCAGTTTATGATTAACCTGAATGCCAAAACTCTGGCAGCACAGAAAAAACACGCCGCCAACCATCCTGCCTGGCTCGATGAACAGCTGCATGTCAAACGCTACCGTGTAGCAGCGACTTCACTCTGCGGCGGTAAAAGCCTCAAAGAACTTAATCTGCACCGCCGTTATAATGTTTTCGTGCTTGAAATCCAAAACGGCAGCCAGATCCTGCCTATCCCCAGCGGCAGTGCCGCTATCTATGCCGGCTCTCAGCTGCTTTTAACAGGTACGCCCAGACAGCTGCAGAATTTTGAACTGGCAATCCAATCCTATGATATGCAGATTCTGCCGCTGGCTACTGATAACCAGCAGACACTGCACCAGTTTTTAGCTGATCCAAAGCATGGCGGCACCGCCTACTTCTGTTACGCGATGCCGATCGACAGGCATTCGCCGCTCTGCGGCTCCACTCTCAAAAAAAGTTCTTACCTCGGCAAGGTCAATTGTCTGGCTTTAGGTTTGGAACGTGGTAATTATACGCATCTCAATCCTGATGCCTCCTTTGTCTTTCAAAAAGGCGACATCCTCTGGATCATTGGTACTCAGGAAATGATGAACCAGCTTTTTATCAGCGAAACCATTTAAAAAGACAGCAGAGAAAATTCTCTGCTGTCTTTTACTGTTTTTTCTGCGCTTTATCTTCATACATCTTCATATCGACACGTTCCAAAAACTCTTCCAGGGTTTCTTGTCCGTCATAAGCCGCCACGCCGCAGCTGATTGCTATACTGTACTCACTGTGCCCCTTTTTAAAACGGTGACCTGTAATCGTTTCCGACATTTCCAGGCAAAGCCTTTCCACATAGTCTTTATCACTGAAAGGGCAGGCCAGTAAAAACTCATCGCCGCCGATCCTGGCTGCCCAGCCGCTGCACTGCTCATTAAGCGCATTTATTTTGTCAACTACATAAAGAATGACCTCATCGCCGCATAAATGCCCAAACCTGTCATTGACACTTTTAAAATGGTCGATATCAATCAGCGCCAGCGTCAGCTTTAACTGTTCTTTCTGAACAGCAAACATTTCCTGCAGCAGATTATTGGCATGGCCTTTACTGTAAAGGCCCGTAAAACTGTCACGGGCCGCAAGTTCACTGTAACTGCTGATTAGTTCCCGCAGCTCACTGCTGTCTTCGCTGGTAGCATCATAAACGCTGAAAGAATTTGTCACATCGCGTCCCAGCTCCAGCACATATTCTTTACCATCTTGCTCCCAGGGCGTACTAAGGATCAAAATACTTTTATCTCCCAGATATTCCATTTTCATGATTTGCTTTTTCTGCTGGACAGCCCTTTCGGATGAACAATTCGGACAGGGCTTACTGCGATTCCACAGCTCATAACATTTGCGGCAGGGCTCACACATCTTACCGTCATTATAATCGTGGACTAAGTGTGTCCTCATATCCACGAAGCGGTAAACATCAAATAATTTATCTATAGTTAAATTCCCTGCAAGCTCCTGATCGATTGCATCTATCGGATATATATTTTCTTCCAGTTCTATACTATCCATACCCTTTAAAGCCATTCAATTCTCACTTTCATATTTTTTATTAATTACTTATTGTTTTACAATTATAACAAATATAAATTGCCTTGGCAACGATTACTCGCTGCATTTGTACATATGCTATAATAAACATATATCATTAATTAGAGGTCACATATTATGGATATAAAACAATTGATACACACACTGCAGCACACACACCAGCTGCAGCCGGAACAAATGCAGACCTTGCTCACAGCCGCTTTCAGCGACGCTGTCATCCGTGCAGAACTGGCTCAGGCTGCACAGCAAACTGCTCAGGCTGTTTTCGGCAATAAAATCTATATTCGCGGGCTGATCGAATTCACCAATTACTGCAGAAATGACTGTTATTACTGCGGAATACGACGCAGCAACACAGAAGCTGTTCGTTACCGCCTGACCGAAGAACAAATCCTTTCCTGCTGTGAGCAGGGTTACGCCTTGGGCTTTAGGACCTTTGTTCTGCAGGGTGGCGAAGATCTTATCTACAGCGACACAGATCTGGCAGCTATCATCAGCGCCATAAAACAGGCTTATCCTGACTGTGCCGTTACACTTTCCATCGGCGAACGCAGACGTGAAGCCTATCAGCTTTGGAAAAAAGCAGGCGCAGACCGTTATCTGCTGCGCCACGAAACAGCAGATAGCGAACATTATGCACGACTGCACCCGGCAGAACTCAAACTGAGTAACCGCAAACGCTGCCTGCGCGATCTCAAAGAACTGGGTTATCAGGTCGGCACTGGCTTTATGGTAGGCTCGCCCTGGCAAACAATGGCTAATCTGCTCGAAGACCTGGCCTTTATCCGTGAACTGCAGCCGCAGATGATTGGTATCGGTCCCTTCATTCCCCACCATGCTACACCCTTTAAAAATTATCCCGCAGGAACGCTGGAACAGACCTTAACACTGCTGTCCGTCCTGCGCCTGATGTTTCCCAAGGTATTACTGCCTGCGACAACGGCTCTCGGCACCATCGTTCCCAACGGACGTGAGCTTGGTATTTTAGCAGGTGCCAATGTTGTAATGCCCAATCTTTCCCCGGCAGATGTCCGCCAAAATTATCTTCTTTATGATAATAAACTCTGTAGCGGAGCAGAAGCCGCCGAAGCCAAGAATGACCTCGCCGCACGGCTGCATTCTATCGGCTATGAAATAGCCGAAGGCCGCGGTGATTATAAGGAGTCCTGAAAATGCTAGCAAAAGATCAAGTCATAAATACCTACCGTGCGCTCAATAACTGGCGCAGCTTCCGTTTGAAGCTGTTTATTGAAGGTATCATAATCGGTATCCTTTCAGGGCTGATCATCAGCTTTTTCCGCTGGTCCCTGCATCTGGTAGAAACTAACCGTGAACATATTTACACCTTTCTTAAAAACACAGACTGGTATTGGACCGCTTTTTGGTTCATCGCTTTAGCTGTAATAGCCTTCACTTTAGACAGACTGACAAAATATGAACCTCTGGCTGCCGGCAGCGGTATCCCTCAGGTCAAAGGCGCTATTTTAGGCTTCATTAAAATGCGCTGGCTGCGAATCCTCTGGGTCAAACTGCTCGCAGGTATCATCGGCATCGGAGCCGGTCTTTCCCTGGGGCGGGAAGGTCCTTCGATCCAGCTCGGCGCCGTAACGGCACAGGGACTCAGCCGCCTGCTGAAACGTACCCGGCTCGAAGAACGTTACCTGCTTACAAGCGGCGCCAGTGCCGGCTTGGCGGCAGCCTTCAACGCTCCGTTAGCGGGCGTTATTTTTGCTTTAGAAGAACTGCACCGCAATTTTTCCGTCGTCGTCCTGCTGCCAGCCATGGCTGCCGCAATGACTGCAACGGTTATTTCACGTTTCTTCTTTGGCAACGACACTATTTTTGATTTTTTCGGTCTGCCTTTCCTGCCGCTGGAATATTACGGCTATGTGGCCCTTTTAAGCCTGGTCGTAGGTTTGGCAGGCGTAGTTTTTAACGCCGGACTTTTAAATATTCCCCGTTTCTACAAACTTTTCCCTACTCCGTTCAGCAAAATAGTCTTCGCATTATTCTGCGCCGGTATTTTAGGTTTTGTTTATCCGCAGGTGCTGGGCGGCGGCAACGAATTGATCAACAATATTGCCAAAACACCTTACACTCTGCAGGCTTTACTGTTGCTGCTGGCAGGTAAATTCATCTTTACAATGCTCAGCTACGGCAGCGGTGTCCCCGGCGGCTTCTTTCTGCCTATGCTTGTCATTGGAGCACTCACAGGCAGTGTCATCAGCAATATCATGATCGCTTTAGGGCTTCTTGACCCTTTTTTTTACTCCAATATCATCGTCATCTCTATGGCGGCTTTCTTTTCCGCCTCGGTACGGGCTCCGATCACCGGTATCATCCTTATTATGGAAATGACCGGCTCCTTCCAGCATATGCTGGTTTTGTCCATTGCCTCAATCGTGGCCTTTATTGCCGCCGAGCTGTGCCGCAGCAAACCGATCTATGAAGAACTGCTGGCACGCAGTCTGCAGTCCGCCAATAAAAATGACGGCAGTCACTGTGAAAGACAGCGGAACGTCATTGAACTGGCAGTCTGCAGCGGCAGTCCTATCGACGGACGTCTGATCAAAGAAATCAACTGGCCTGAGCATACACTGCTCGTGGACGTCAAGCGCGGCGAAAGCGACCTGATACCTATAGGTGACACAAGATTGCGGGCAGGCGACTTCCTTTATGTCCTCACCGACGATACATTAGCCAAAGATCTTCGTAAAATGGCCGAGGGTGAGTAATCTTATTCTTTTATATTGCGAAATTTTACTGATAACTTATCAGTTTTCCCTTGTCAAATAGTTGTTTTTTAGATATAATGTAAAGCACATTCTGTTTCTTATCAGGATGGCAAACTTGCACTTATCTATAATTTGAGGAGGGGTTCCCACATGGACAAAGTTAAGGAAACCTTAAATAAGGTTCCGCTCTCCGGATATATTGTTTTGGTTATCGCCATTGCAATTTTCTCCGGTCTGTTTGCAAATGCCGGTCATGGTCTGAATATTTTCGACTTTGACACATTAAACGGTAAATTCGGTACAATGAAAAGCGCTAAAGCAACATTCTCAGGTCAAGGCGGCAGCGGTGCACGCGACGGCTTCCTGTTTGCTTTCGGTTTGGCTCCCGGCGTTATGCTGGCAATGGGTCTCATTGAAGTAGTTGAACATTACGGCGGTCTTAAAGCAGCTCAAAAGCTGATGACTCCGATTCTGCGTCCGATCCTTGGTATTCCTGGTATCTGCGGTATCGCGCTCGTTTCTTCACTGCAAAGCACTGACGCCGGCGCAGGTATGACCAGACAATTACATTTGGAAAAACAGATCACTGATAATGAACTTTTGATTTTCAGTGCTTTCCAGTTTACAGCAGGCGGCCTGATCACTAATTATCTTTCTTCCGGTTCCGCACTGTTTGGATTCTTGACAGTACCTATTTCCATACCTCTGGCAGTACTGTTTGTTATGAAAATTTTCGGCGCTAATATGATGCGCGCCTATGTAAAAATATTCTGCAAGGAGGCCGCATAAGCATGAGTGAAGAAAAAATCAACCACGCTCCCGAAGACGCTGCAGCTGCGGCAGAGGCGGAACTTAACGCAAAATTAGCAAAACCTTCCTTAATGGATATCTTCGTTCGCGGTGCCCGCAAAGGCTGGAACATCGCTATTGATAATATTATCCCTAACGTTTTGATGGCTTATGTATGCATCAAAATCTTAAACGTTACCGGACTGCTGACTCTGGCAGGTAAATTCTTCGCTCCTGTTATGGCCATCTGGGGTCTTCCCGGCGAAGCAATCATGGTACTGTTCAGTGCGCTCATGTCCATGGGCGGCGCTGTTGGTGTCTGCATGGCGCTTTATAACGACGGCGGCATCGATGAACGCTCGATTACCATCGTTATCCCCGCTATCTACCTCTTGGGTTCCAAGATCCAATATCTGGGCCGTTTGCTGGGCACTGCCGGCGTTCCTTCCAGACATTATCCGATCCTACTCAGCATTTCTTTCCTGAATGCCGGTATCGCCATGTTCATCATGAAAATTTTGACCATGTAAAGCAGTCGTCAGTTTATACTGAAATTAAAACTCCATTCCAGTTATACTGAAATTAAAACTCCATTCCAGTTATACTGGAATGGAGTTTTTTATTTAGAAACAACTATTTTCGCAATAAAGAAATCTCTTTTCCGTTGTAAATACAACTTACTTTAAACTGTAATTATAATATCATAAACATGGAAGAAGTATTTGTCTGCTCTGCCGTTATGGCAGCAACCACAATAACGGAGAAGGAAATCTCCATAATTATAAGGAGTGATATTATGGAACCGAAAATGTTTTGTTTTCAATGTCAGGAAACAGCCGGCAATAAAGGCTGTATGTTTGGAGGTGTCTGCGGTAAAAAACCTGAAACCGCTAATCTGCAGGACCTGCTGATTTATGTGACCAAGGGACTTTCCGAAATAACAACCCGCCTGCGCTCTGAAGGCAAAGAAATCCCAGCAGCCATCGACCGGCTGATCACTACTAACCTGTTCATGACCATCACTAACGCTAATTTTGACGATGACCGTTTTATCGACAGAATCAATGAAACTCTATCCAGCCGTGACGAACTGTTTGAACAGCTCCATGACGATACAGGACTGAGCGATGCCGCTTCTTGGCAATATCGTACCGCAGAAGAAAGGACCTTAAAAGCTGACAAGGTGGGAGTACTGGACACCGGGAATGAAGACTTACGCAGTCTGCGTGAGCTGACCCTCTACGGCTTAAAGGGTATGGCTGCTTACAACAAACACGCTAACGTTCTGGGTTACGCCGATACAGCTATCGATGCCTTTTTGCAGAAAGCTTTAGCAAAAACCTTAGATGACAGTCTGAGTACCGATGACCTGACATCCCTTGTCCTGGAAACAGGCAGCTTCGGCGTCAAAGTTATGGCACTGCTTGATACTGCCAACACTTCGACCTATGGCAACCCTGAGATCACAAAAGTTGAGCTTGGTGTCAGAAACAATCCCGCGATTCTTATTTCCGGACACGACCTGCGTGATTTAGAAATGCTGCTGGAACAGACTGCTAATACAGGCGTCGACGTTTATACCCATTCTGAAATGCTGCCGGCACATTATTATCCGGCTTTCAAGAAATATCCTCATTTTGCAGGCAACTACGGCAACGCCTGGTGGAAACAAAAAGAAGAATTCGAAGCCTTCAATGGTCCGATCCTTCTGACTACCAATTGTCTAGTGCCTCCCAAAGAGAGCTACAAAGATCGTATCTACACTACAGGCTCGGTAGGTTTTTCCGGCTGTAAACATATTGATGGAGAAATCGGGGAAACAAAAGATTTCTCTGCTATCATTGAACACGCTAAAAAGTGCCCTCCTCCCACACAGCTGGAAAGGGGCGAACTTGTAGGAGGGTTTGCACATCACCAGGTCCTCGCTCTGGCAGATAAAGTCGTTGACGCAGTCAAAAGCGGAGCCATCAAAAAATTTGTTGTTATGGCAGGCTGTGACGGACGCATCCCGGCACGTAATTACTATACAGATTTCGCGAAAGCTCTGCCACAGGATACTGTTATCCTGACTGCCGGCTGTGCCAAATATAAATATAATAAGCTGCCGTTCGGCGATATCGGCGGCATCCCCCGTGTTTTAGACGCAGGTCAATGCAACGACTCCTATTCGCTGGCGCTGATCGCACTCAAGCTGAAAGAAGTTTTTGGCTTGGATGATATCAACCAGCTGCCTATTGTTTACAATATCGCCTGGTATGAACAAAAGGCCGTTATCGTTCTTCTGGCACTGCTTTCCCTGGGCGTTAAAAATATTCATCTCGGCCCTACTCTGCCAGCCTTCCTGTCGCCAAATGTTGCCAAAGTCTTGATCGAAAACTTTGGTATTGCCGGAATCACTGATGTAGATACTGACCTGGAAATATTTTTTGGTAAAAATTAAACCTGCATAAAAAAGACGAGTCCGTCAGGACTCGTCTTTTTGCTTATAATTCATCCAGTTCCATAATACAGCTGGCCAAAAGCAGCGCTCTTTCAGTTAATGTAGCTACCTCTATATACTCACTGTCGCTGTGAGCCCCGGCGCCGCAGGGTCCTACACCGCACAGAGTGGGTGCACCTGTCATGGCCGGCCAGGCCGCGTCAGAAGCGCCGCCAACATATTGCTGACCCGGTTTTGCCAACCCGAGCTTTTCAGCCTGACTTGCATAGTGTTCGTACAGCCGCTGCACTCCGGGTGTAGTTTCAAATGGCATAAATTTAATCACATTGCCAGTTACCGTAGTCTTAGTATGAGGAACATAATTCGTTTCTACAATCCGCTGCACATCGGCAATAGACTTTTCTGCTTCGACAATAGTTTTAAAGCGCACATCAACCTCGCCAACGGCCTTATCAGCAACAATATTAGCCATAGTACCGCCGCTGACAACACCAACATTATATGTAGTCCCAACAGCAAAATTATTGAGAGCATGGATAGCTACTGTTTTCTGTGCCAGTTCCAAAATCGCACTGGCGCCTTTTTCAGGTTCATTCCCCGCATGTGAAGCGATCCCCTCTACTACCAGCGTTGGCCTGGTCGTTCCCTTCCGGCCCGTAACGACGCTGCCGTCAACGCGTCCAAATTCCAGATTAAAAACAGCATCCTTCCCTGCGCCCGCTTTTTTGAACTGTGCCACCGCATCAGTAAAAGGATGTGACATTTCTTCATCACCACACAGTAAAACGGTCATATCCGTCTCCTGCCAGCCATTCTCCAGCAAAGCCCTGATTACATATAAAGCCATAACCAGCCCGCCTTTCATATCCAGTACGCCTGGACCGTAAGCCCGTCCGTTTTCAACCTTGAATGGGCGAACCGCCGCTGTACCTTGATTGAACACCGTATCCATATGCCCTGAAAACAGTACCTGCTTTTTACCGGGCTGCGCTTTCCTAGCAAGCAGCTGTACAGGAGCACCATCAGTTTCCAGATATTCTACAGTAAATCCCAGCACTTCTAAGAACGCTCCTATTCTCTGTGCCACCGCATTTATACCTGCCAAAGCATCTGCTCCTGAATCAATATTCACCAATTCTTCCAGTAATTGCAGCATCCCCTGCTCTGATCCTCTGATCTGATCTAAAATTTTCGTTTTCATCAAAACTCTCCTCTGCATAAATACAAGTATAATTCTTATATTATTCGCTTACTATGCTTTTTTTCCTGCTTTTTGCTCATAAAAAATCATATTTTCAGAAAATTTATAAATGAATTCCAAAATAAAAAACAGTATGAGATTTAATCCCATACTGTTTTTTTATACTTAACCGCTTATTACTGCATTTCATCCAGATGCATGATACACATCGCCAGGAGCTGCGCTCTTTCAGTCATCGACGGCACGAATAAATACTCATTATTACTATGAGCACCTACAGCCTGCGGACCCATCCCGCATAAAGTCGGCGCACCGACCATGGCCGTCCAGGCAGAATCAGCACTGCCGCCGACATATAAAGCTCCCGGGACTGGCAGCCCCAGCTTTTCAGCCTGTTTAGACAAATGACCATACAGCTTTTGTACGCCGTCAGTAGTTTCCAGCGGCATAAACTCGATCCTGTTTTCTGTTACATTAGTTGTTGTATTGGCCACATAAGTTTTTGCCGCTATTGCTTCCACACTTTTTATTGCTTTTTCAGCTTCTTCAGCTGTTTTAAATCTGATATCGACACGTGCCTCTGCGCGATCGGCGACAATATTTGCCAGGCTCCCGCCATTAAAAACGCCTACGTTATAGGTAGTTCCGACTTCTAAATCAGTTAACGCATGTAAAGCAATAGTTTTATGGCAAAGTTCTAAAACAGCGCTGGCGCCTTTTTCAGGTTCGTTTCCGGCATGGGCAGCGATACCTTTTACAGTCAGCACCGGGCGAATAACGCCTTTACGCCCGATAACTACACTGCCGTCTGCGCGTCCTGGTTCCATATTGAAAACAGCATCTTTGCCCAGACCTTCTTTTTTAAACCATTCTACAGCATCTGTCAATGGGTGCGCCGGTTCTTCATCTCCGCAGAAGAAAAGCGTCAGGTCAGTATCATCCCAGCCATTATCCAGCAATGCCTTAACTGTATAAAGTGAAATCGCTATCCCTGCCTTCATATCCATAACACCGGGACCATAAGCCTTGCCATCTTCGATCCTGAACGGTCTGGCAGCCGCCGTCCCCTTAGGAAAAACCGTATCCATATGTCCCATCAGCATAACTTTTTTCTTGCTCGGACGCGGACGTTTAGCAAGTACATGTGTAGGCGCATTCGGTGTTTCGATATACTGCACCTCAAACCCATACGGCGTTAAAAAGTCGCCTATGATATGAGCAACCTCATCAATCCCCTCCAAAGCATCATAGCCTGAATCGATATTAACGATCTGCGCCAAAGTATCCAGCATGGCAGTTTCTGATTTTTTGATCTGTTCTAAAATTTTATTTTCCATTTTTCTGCTCCTGTTTTCAATAATATCTTTATCTTATTCGCTCTTCTTCCGCTTTTTCCTGCCAATAGCAATACTTATAAAATACAGCGCAGCGGCTGAGGTTTCCCTGTCAGTGATTTCGCACCGCCTGCCATTACCAGATACGTATTCTCTGTACCGACCATACCGATTCCCGGTAAAGCTACCTTAGGCTCGACAGCAAAAACCATACCCGCCTCCAGCTTCCCTTTGAAACCGTTTGCCAGCGCAGGAGATTCGTCCATCACCAACCCGATACTGTGTCCTAAAAATTTGCCGCCGTTCATAAACCCGTTTTCATACTGTGGATCAAACTGTTCCATTACCTGCCGGTAGATATTTTCGATCACCATGCCCGGCTGCAGCAGCGATGCTGTCAGTTCTTCCAGAAAAACACAGTGCTCATAAGCAGCCCTGATTTTATCACTGAAAGGATCCTGATCTAAATCCCCATAATAATACACCACTGTTTTATCAGTATGATAACCATCCACACCGCAGGGTATATCCAGATATACTAAACGCCCAGCCTGCAGCTTACGAAAAGCAGAGCCGATCGACTGTACAGCGACACAAGTGCCGCCTGTACCACCGGGGCCGTCAAAAGCTGTTTTCACCAGACCGCTTTTCCCAAAAGAAGCCAGACCCACAACATCCTCACCTAAAGGCAAATTAAAACGCGCTACCCCGTGCGAACCCCGACGCAGCATTTCTGCATACAGGTTGACTGCCAGTTCTGCCTCGCTCACACCTTGAACAATAAACCGCGGCGCCAGTTCATCTAAAACATTGCGATGAATAGAACCTGATTTTCTCATCAGTGCCAGTTCATAAGGGCTTTTTATCAGTCGCAGCTCACTTATCACACTGTCCATCCCTGCCTCAGAGGCAAAAGGCAGATATTTATACAACAGCTGCTGCCATTCCAATGTCGCTGTTTTATTTTCCAAGTATACCTTAGCAGGCAGCGGCTGATAAAACTCAGCCAAAGTACGAAAACTTTTCATCGGACGGATATCCTGCAGCAACGATTCATTGCAGGCACGTTCATAACTGCGCCTGACCCATAAAATCTCGTCCTGCGGCCTGATTACCAGTACACCATCCTGCATTGTACCGGCAAAATAATACATATTGACTTTATGGTTGACGATGGCTATTTCCCAGCCGGGAAATTCTCTGTCCATAACGGCTCTGAATTTATTCAGGCGTGCCTGCAGCTCATCAGCAGGTACGCGCCGCAGCTGCTCTGTCATCATGATCTCATGCTCTAAAATAGTCATTGTTTCACTCCTTTAAAAAAGTATTTTCTATTATCTTACCATAAATAATGAAACAGGGCCGATATTAAATATCAGCCCTGTTTCCCCTCATTCAGCCTATATATTTTTAAATAATCCTGTAAAATCAAAAGTAGCAAAGTAATCTGCCGGAGTCTCCGCACGGCGAATCAATTCCGTACTGCCGTCCTCCTTCAGCAGCACTTCCGCACTGCGCAGTTTACCATTATAATTGTAGCCCATGGCAAAACCATGTGCTCCCGCATCATGAATAAAGAGCAGATCACCGATATTGATTTCCGGCAGCATCCTGTCGATAGCAAATTTGTCGTTATTCTCGCACAAACCGCCGGTAATATCATATTTATGATCGCAGGGCGCATCCTCCTTACCCATTACGGTAATGTGATGATAGGACCCGTACATGGCTGGACGCATCAGATTAGCAGCGCAGGCATCCAGTCCGATATACTCTTTATAGGTATGTTTAACGTGGATGGCTTTAGCAACAAGTGCCCCATAGGGAGCCAGCATATAACGGCCCATCTCTGTAAAAATTTTTACGTCTCCCATTCCTGCAGGCACCAGGATATCCTCAAAAGCCTGACGTACGCCTTCGCCGATAACCATAATATCATTGCCCTCCTGATCGGGACGATAAGGAATACCGACACCGCCGGACAGATTGATGAACTCAATATGCGCTCCTGTCTCTTCCTTCAATTCCACTGCGACCTGGAACAATATCCGTGCCAGTTCCGGATAATAATCATTAGTCACAGTATTGCTGGCCAGAAAAGCGTGCATTCCAAAATGTTTAACACCCTTGCTTAAAAGAATTTTATAAGCTTCTGTCATCTGCTCTCTGGTCATACCATATTTGGCGTCACCGGGATTATCCATAATATTGTTGGCAATGGCAAAATGCCCGCCTGGATTGTAACGGCAGCTGACCGTATCCGGGATATCAGCAACTTTTTCCAGAAAGTCGATATGAGTGATATCATCCAGATTGATAGTGACATTCAATTGCCTTGCCAGCTGAAAATCTTCTGCCGGCGTTGCATTGGACGAAAACATAATTTCATCGCCTTTAAAACCAACGGCATCGGCCATCTGCAGTTCCGTATACGAAGAACAATCCGCACCGCAGCCTTCCTCATGCAATATTTTCAATATTGCCGGGTTAGGAGTAGCTTTAACGGCAAAATATTCTTTAAAGCCCTGATTCCAGGCAAACGCCTTATTCACACGACGCGCAGTTTCACGGATAGCCGTTTCATCATATAAATAAAACGGCGTTGCATACTGTGCGGCGATCTCATCTAACTTTTCTTTACTTACAAAGGGTTTTTTACTCATTCTTTCTCACCTTTCTCTGCTTCAGGAAGCAATTCTATCAATTTTATTTCATTTTTCAAAGCATCCTTAAATAAATCTACCAGATTCTGTTTGCTGGAATATAAACAGGTTGAATTACTGCCATCAGCCAGATCTCCTGTCAAAACCTCCTGTGAATCGGCGATCAGACGGATCTGGCTATTGGGTTTATGCGCATAATAAATAATCGCACCCTCCAAAACAAAAGGCCTGCCGGTAATAATGACCACCTTTAATCCCCGGCCTACCGCCTCAGTCAATTCACCACGTAAAGCTTCGATAGCCGAATCTGTTGCCGAAACATAAATACGGGCTTTAGCCTTAACAATCGTATTTTTGAGCTTATTGATGATTTCGGTCGCTCCCTTGATCGTAATATAACCATCAACGCTTTGTGACGTACTTGGAAGCTCACGCAGTAATTCTTCTTTCAGTTCCTGCAGTCTTCTTACCCTGTTTTCGCAAAACTCATCCAAGGGCACCGGCGTATATCTTGTAGCCTTATCCTCAAGCACATAAGCAGCGCCTTTTTCTACCAGACCTGCCAGCGCCGTATAAGTATTAGATCTGGAAATACCTGTCAGCTTTGTCGCTTCATAGCCGGTCAGCCGTCCTTCTGCCAGCAGGGTCAAATACAGCGTAGCTTCCTGTCTGGTCAGATTAAAATAAGTAAGTTTTTCAATAATATCCATATTTCACCTTCATTGTTCCTACATAAGAACACTATAAGTGATTTTTCTAAGTTTGTCAAGGCTAACTTATATTTTTCATATATTTATGAAAAATAACAAAATTCGTCAGCTATCAAAATCGTAGTTATCGCTTCAATATTTTAAGATAAATTGATAAATTCAGCAGAAAATTATTTTTATAATTAAAATTTATTATCTTGTATTTTAAATTCAAATATTATAAGATTATATAAATAGTATTTATAATTCAAATTATTCTAATTTTTTAAATCTTTTTCGGAGTTGATTCCCCCATGAAAAATTTAGGCAAAATAAGCGTTATCGTTTTATTTTTGTTATCAATATTCGTAGGCAGCTTTACTGTTTACTCAATCAGCAAAGTACAATCCTACGGAACACTCATCAATTACCTGGGCATCGTTCGAGGCGCAACCCAGCGGCTCGTCAAGCTTGAGCTGCAGCAGCAGCCTCACGATGAGCTTATAGCTTATATCGACGATATCATTTATGACCTTAAAAACACCGACGGTAAATACGGTTTGGAAAAAATTCCCAATGTTGATTATCAGCAGCAGTTTTCCGCCCTCAATACACTATGGCATCGGGTAAAAAGCAATATTTACGCCGTGCGCCAAAACCCTGCCAATTCACCACTGCTGCTGCAGTCCAGCGAAGTACATTTTGAGATCGCCAATAATACTGTTTTCGCTGCTGATAACTATACTACTTCCAAAAGTCACCAGCTGACACTTCTTTCTGCTTTAATGCTGGCAGGCATCATTATCATGTGGATCGCCTTATTTATGGTGTACCTGCGTAAATTATATTCACTGGAAAGCAGCAACAAAACACTTTATGATATAACGACAAAAGACCCGCTTACCGGTGCTTATAATTTTGAAACATTTAAGAAAAAAGCTCAGAAACTACTCACACAAACGACTAAAAAATATTCGCTGAGCTATGTTGATTTTGCTGATTTTAAATATATCAACGATGTTTTCGGGTATAAATACGGCGATGAGATCCTTATCAATTATGCTGCTACCATTAGTAACGAACTGCGTACAGGAGAAGTGCTGGGTCGTGTTTCCGCCGATAATTTCGTTATTCTGCGTTACTATAATGAGAAAAATGACATTATGGTCCGGCAGCAGCAGGTCGATATCAAAATAACAGAATTCATGCATGATATGTACGGTGGTCAGGCAGTTTCTGTCCAATGCGGTATCTGCTATCTGGAGGACCTGGCAGAGGATCTGCAGATAGAAGGTATTTTAGACCGTGCAAATTATGCGCGTAAAACTGTAAAAACAGGACTTAACAGAAAATATGCTGTTTATGATGAAAGTATCCGTAAACAGCTGCGTTATGAAAAATCCATCGAAAACCGCATGCTGAAATCACTGGAAAATGAAGAATTCCTCGTTTACTTTCAGCCCAAGGTCGACTTGCAGACAGGTCTGGCAACACAGGCCGAAGCGCTGGTACGCTGGCAAACAGATGAAGGACTGATCATTCCGCCTGATAAATTCATTCCCATCTTTGAAAAGAAATATCTTATCTCATCACTTGACCAGTATGTATTTAAAAAGGTATGCGCTTTTATCAGACGGCGCCTCGATGCTGGCCTTCCTGTAAATACAATCTCCGTCAATGTTTCCCGACTGCAATTTTACAATTCAGATTTTGTAAAAACATATGAAGATATCAAAAACAAATTCCGTATCCCTGATCACCTTTTAGAAATAGAAATTACAGAATCAATCGCCTTTGATAATGTGACCTTTCTCGAAAAAACAGTCAGTGAACTGAAAAGTAAAGGTTTTTTGATTTCTATTGATGATTTCGGTACCGGGTTCTCTTCTTTAAGCCTTTTGAAAAATATTCCTATTGATGTGCTCAAAATCGATCAAAGCTTTTTCAGAGAAAGTATCCACAAAGAAAAAGACAACATCGTTATTAAAGGTATTATCGATCTCGTCAATAAATTAAGCATCCGAACTGTCGCCGAAGGTATTGAAACTGCCGAACAGGTAGCCTTCCTTAAATCTGTCAACTGCAATATGATCCAGGGGTATTTTTTCTACAGACCGCTGCCTGAGGATAAATTTGAGGCAATATTGAACAAAGAATACGCAGTCAAAAAAACAGCTCCTGCAACTGACTCAAAAGTTTTAGCTGCGGAAAACTGGACTCTGCAAAATAATTAACTATCTGTTTTCTTATATAAAAATAGCCTGTGCATTTAAATGCACAGGCTATTTTGCGTAAACAAAGCCAAAACATATTTTTATAACGACAGCAGCTGCGCCTTTAATAACGCTTTCTAAAAATACGATGCAGCGTAATACAAAAAAATAACCAGGTCGCTCCAGCTGCATAACCGGCTAAAATATCCGTCGGATAATGCACGCCCAGATAAACACGGCTCAGGCCGATAAGCAGGATATAAATGCCGGCTGCCGCCATCAATCCCCAGCGCAGCGGTTTACTTCGCAAGCCTAATCCTGCAAAATATGCCAGGATGCCATAAAAACAAATCGCTCCCATAGCGTGACCGCTGGGAAAACTGTAACCACTTTCAGCAATCACAGGGAAAATATCTGGCCTTACACGTTCAAAAATGCGTTTCAGTACCTGATTTAAAATACCACCACCGCATAAACAGACTAGATAAAGATACAGCCTGTCTTTTTGCCTGCTGTATAAATACCAGCAGCAGACAAGCGCACTTGCCAGAAGATAAAAAGTACTGGACCCGCTTGCCGTAACGAGCATTACCTCTGCTGTCAGCGGCGGCGTAACAAACTGCTGTACATAAGCAATAAACTGCAGCTCCAGCTGTTGCAATGCCGGCTTAATAAAAGTATGCTCAGCTATTTCTACCAGCACTTCCATCAGCACGATACTGATAACCAAAGTAACCAGCAAATACAAATAAGGGCGCCGTAAAGCCATACGTACAATGGCGTCCCGCAGATTACTCATTGCTGCCTCACTTTCCTAACCGTTCAGTTATATATATTTCAGACTTCAGCTAAAGTCTTTAAAGTTTTTTCCAGTACTTTTACTGCCTGAGTAACAGACTGAAAATCACTGCTCTCTTCTTTGGAATGGCTGACACCATTTATACTTGGTACAAAAATCATTCCTGTAGGTACGCCGCTTGCTGCAAAAATCTGTGCATCATGTCCTGCCCAGCTGGGCATGGCCTGAAAACTGACACCGCACTCAGCCGCAGACTGCTCAATAACTTTCCTGACTGACTCTGACAACGGTACAGCAGCCACATGAAAATCATTCTCCTTTGTAATCACGACACCGCTTTTACTCGCCGTCCGCTCTAGTAAACTCATGATCTTTGCACGAACCTCTGCTAAAACCCTATCGTCAGCAGCCCTTGTTTCAATAGCAAGCTGCACTTTTCCAGGCACGATGTTCACAGCATTGGGAGCGACATTCAACTGACCCACGGTAGCTACGAACCTGTCATCAGCTTCAGCAAGCTCCTTGACTCCTAAAATGACTTCCGCTGCCGCAGCCAAAGCATCTCTGCGGCGCTTCATGCTAGTAGTCCCGGCATGGTTAGCTTCTCCATGTAAAGTCAGGAATAATCTATCGTAGCCTACAATAGCAGTCACCGCCCCGCAGGTCAGGCCACGTTCCTCCAAATCAGCGCCCTGTTCGATATGCAGTTCTACAAAAGCCGCCAGATCCTGAAACCCTACTGCGGCATCCTGCAACGCGCTATGCGGCAATCCGGCTGCCTGCAGACATTCGGCCAGGGAGCCGCCTGTCAAATGCACGATAGACTCCGGCTGCTGTTTTTTAAATTCGCCGCCGCGTACACGTACGCCAAAACAAGCCATACCAAAAGCTGTGCACTCTTCTTCGATCGTCGCAATTACCCGTACTGTTCGTTTCGGGCGATAGCCCTCTTCCTGCCAGCTGCGCACACATTCCAGTGCTGCAACGATACCCAAAGCTCCGTCAAAATTTCCGCCTGCCGGTACGGTATCGAGGTGTGAACCGCTCATGACGGCAGTCAGTTCAGGCTCTCGTCCCACATAAGTCCCAATCAGATTCCCAATCGGGTCTACCTCTGCCAGCATGCCCGACTCCAGCATTTCCCGCTGCAAAAAAGCCTGCGCCGCCAAATACTCTGCCGTATAGGAAAGACGCGTCGTCCCACCCTGCGGTAATGTTCCGTAAGCAGCCAAAGCAGCTATAGTTTTCTTAATCCGCTCATATTGTATCGCCATAAAAATCTCTCACTTTAAAAATAGTCAGCCAGCTCTGAAGCGTGATTCAAAATAATATCAGGCTTGATGCTGCCATGCTCCACGTCAGCTAAAGTTGCCTCGCCGGTCAGAACCAGTATTGATAAAACACCGTTATTGAGCCCAAAAGCAATATCTGTCGATAAACGGTCGCCAACCATGGCAATTTCTTCCCGTTTATAGCCCGTTCTGGACGTTATAACATCGATCATATAGTGATAGGGCTTGCCTAAAATCTGCTGCGGGGCCTTCCCTGTAGCAGTTTTAATCAGCTCGATCATGGCCCCGCAATCGGGAATAAATTCTCCGCCTTCGATCGGGCAGCGTACATCCGGGTGCGTTGCTACATAAGGCACGCCCCTGTCGATAAGTCTGCAGGCAATAGTCAGTGTTTCGTAATTCAAAGACATATCAAACCCAACCACAACGAAATCAGTACCTTCTTCCAGTGTCGTCGTTATGGTAAAGCCTGCCTCACGAATAGTTTTTTTCAGCTGTTCCGTCCCTAAAACAAATAATCTGGCCGCCGGCCGAAGCTGCTGCATATAATAAACAAAAGCATCCGAGGATATCAAAACATTATCACGAGTTACCTGTATCCCCATCCGCCCCATTTTTTCCACATAATGCTCGTGTCCTTTGGAGGAATTATTAGTTACCAGATAAAAATCACGTTCTGCGGCACGTAATTTCTGAAAAAATACATCCATCCCCGGGATTAATGTATTGCCTAAATTAATCGTACCATCCATATCAAACAAAAAACACTTGATATTTTTAAGTTTTGCACATTGTTTTTGATCAGTCATGCCAAGCTCCTATAATTCATAATCATATGTTTATTATATAGTATTTTACTGTTGAGGTAAAATTTTTCCCGCTTTATTTAGACTTTATTTTTTAAAGCTACTTGTTTTTTTATTCTTTTAGTGTTAAACTAAAATAAGAACAGTAAAGGAGCGTGTTTAACTTATGAAAAAATATGACGCATTGATCATCGGCTTTGGCAAAGGTGGAAAAACACTGGCAGCTGCCCTCGGCAAAAAAGGAATCAAAACAGCTGTTATTGAAAAATCTCCGCTGATGTACGGCGGTACCTGCATAAACATCGGCTGTATTCCTACAAAAAAACTCATCCATACTGCAGCTGACGCTAAAAAAAATCAGCAGGCAGATTATTCTGAAAAAAATAATTTTTATGCTACTGCCATTCGTGAAAAAAATACTTTAACTGCGCTTTTGCGTCAGAAAAACTATGATAATGTCGCTGCAGCTGCAGATATTTATACCGGTGCCGCCCGTTTTCAGACTGACCATACGGTAGAAGTCCAGTTACCGGACGGAAAAATATCTTTATACGGCGAAAAAATTTTTATAAATACCGGCTCTGAACCGGTCATTCCTCCAATCACAGGCTTACAGCTGAGCAAGCGTGTTTATACCAGTACTACTTTAATGGAACTCAGCACCCTGCCACAAAGACTCGTTATCATCGGCGGCGGCTATATCGGTCTGGAATTTGCCGCCATGTATGCTAATTATGGCTCCATGGTCACTGTTCTGGAATACAGCAATACCTTCATCCCGCGTGAAGACCGCGATATTGCCAATGTTATCCAAACACGTTTGGAAGAGCTGGGCGTTCGCTTTATCTTTAATGCACAGGTCAATGAAATAACCGACGAAAACGAATTGACTACTGTCAGCTATCTTGAGCGCAGCAGCGGTATGTCCGTTAAAATTCCAGCTGACGCTGTATTGGTAGCCACAGGACGCAAAGCAAGCACAGCAAGCCTTAATCTTGAAGCCGCCGGCGTTGCCGTAAATGAACGCGGCGAAATCATCGTCAATGAATTACTGCAGACAACCGTCCCTCATATCTGGGCGCTTGGTGACGTTAAAGGCGGACTGCAGTTCACTTACATCTCCTTGGATGACTTCCGCATTATTAAAGAGCAGCTTTTCGGTCAAAACGACCGTACAACAGCTAACCGGCCGCCTGTCGCCTATTCCGTTTTTCTAGACCCTACCTTTGCACGCGTCGGCCTCAGTGAAGCAGAAGCACTGCTGTCCGGCCATAAGATCAAAGTTGCCAAAATCGCAGAAGCAGCCAGTCCCAGGGCTCGCCTGTTTGGCAGCACTTCCGGTTACCTGAAGGCTATTGTTGATGCTAAAAGCAACAAAATCCTCGGTGCGGCATTTTTCTGCAGCGAAGCCTCGGAAATCATCAATATCGTCCAACTGGCAATGAAGGCCAACCTGGATTATACCGTTCTGCGGGATAATATTTATACACATCCTTCTATGAGCGAATTTTTAAATGATTTGTTTTCAACTTTAGATTAAAGGAGTATTTTTATGAGTCAGCAATATCCCTTTCAATGTAATATCGCTCAAGCACTCAATATTATCGGCGACAAATGGTCTCTGCTCATTCTGCATGGTATTATGAGCGGACACCAGACCTATAAAGAGATTTACAACAGCCTGGAAGGCCAGATTGCCAGCAATCTGCTTTCCAGCCGCCTGAAAGCGCTTGAAGCCGACGGACTGATCAGCAGCGATTTATACCAGAAGCATCCGCCCCGCTACCGTTATACACTTACACCTGCCGGCGAGGATTTGAATATCGTTTTTAACAGCCTGGTGCTTTGGGGTGAAAAACATCTTACTACCTGTTATAAACGCCTGATCCATAAAAACTGTAATCATACTGTAGAAACACATTACTATTGTCCCCATTGCCAGCAAACTGTTGCTGAAGATCAATTAGCAGTAGTTGCCGCCGAAGAAAAGGAGCATCAGCATGAGTAAATGGAGTATCTTCGCACTTTGCATCATTGCAGCAGTCGGGCTTTGGTTCTACAACAACGGCGCCTGTCCTTTACAGGCTATGAGCCCCAGCAGCGATACTGCTTCATCAGGAAGCTATCAGCAAATAACTGCGTCTCAGGTCAAAGAACGTCTTGATAAAGGTGATAAAATTACTGTTATTGATGTTCGCACCCCTGACGAATATGCAGCCGGGCATATTCCCGGCAGTCTTTTGATTCCTTTTGATGAAATCAAAGTAAAATCCGATCAATTGCCGCAGGATAAAAATACTGAAATAGTGGTATACTGCCGCAGCGGCAGACGCAGTGCAATCGCTGCAGATACCCTGATTTCATTAGGCTATGCAAAAATTTATGACTTAGGAGCAGTCAGCTCCTGGACCTATGGTTTGGAAAAATAAATACAGTAAAATAAAAGGCGGGTTCATTAAGAACCCGCCTTTTATTTTACTGTATTTAACTGAGCAGCAGTCTGTCACTGTCCAGCATATCACCGCTGGCCTGCTCAAACATCTTCAAAAGATCAGGAATCGTCAAACGCGACTTTTCTTCACCTTCGACATCAATAATTACCCGTCCGTTATGCAGCATGATCAGCCTGTTGCCGCAGCGCAAGGCGTCACGCATATTATGAGTAATCATCAGCGTCGTCAAATGATCCCTGTTAACGATCCGTTCCGTCAAAGCCAGAACTTTAGCAGCTGTTTTCGGATCAAGGGCTGCCGTATGTTCATCTAACAACAGCAGCTTTGGTTTGATCAGCGTTGCCATCAGCAGCGTTAACGCCTGCCTCTGGCCGCCGGAAAGCAGCCCGACTTTAGCAGTCATTCTGTTTTCCAGACCCAGATCCAGCTCCTGCAGCAATTCGCTGAACCAAGTCTGATTATCGCTGTCCAAGCCCCATTTTAATCTAGGCGTTTTACCCCGTCTGGCGGCAATAGCAAGATTTTCTTCGATCATCATCCCCGCAGCAGTACCCATCATCGGATCCTGGAAGACACGCCCAATATATTTGGCCCGTTTATGTTCCGGCGTTTTTGTAATATCATTACCGTCAATAATGATCTTTCCACTGTCGATTGGAAAAACTCCGGCAATAGAATTCATCAAAGTCGACTTACCGGCGCCATTACCGCCGATGACCGTTACAAAATCACCCGGTTTCAAATGCAGCGATAAACCCTGCAGAGCTTTTTTCTCATTGATTGTTCCTGCAAAAAATGTCTTACAGATATTTTCAACACGCAACATTTATTTCACCGCCTTTCGCAGACCAAGCTTACTTTTAATAAGCGGCAGCGACAACGCAAACGCTACCAGAATAGCTGTAAACAGCTTCAGATCGTTTGGCGGCATTCCCATCTGCAGTACAGCGGCAATAACCAGACGATAAACGATAGAGCCCAGCAAAACGCTGATGATGCAGTTTTTAAAGCTGCGGGTACCAAACAGTACCTCCCCGATAATGACTGAAGCCAGACCAATAACGATCGTGCCTGTACCCATGCCGACGTCGGCAAAACCATTATTCTGTGCTACTAAAGCACCGCTCAAAGCTACCAGGGCATTACTTATCAGCAGCCCGAGAATGATAGTAAAATTAGTATCCACGCCCTGCGCCCTGATCATCTGCGGGTTAAAGCCTGTAGCACGAATAGCCGCTCCTATTTCCGTACCAAAAAACCAATAAATCAAACCTCCGATCAAAAGTGAGCTGACGATACCCACACACAATACAGCCTGAGCATTACTGAAACCACCAATATCACGCATAATGGAAAATACTGTATCTACACGCAGCAGCGACAAGTTAGCCTTACCCATTACACGCAGATTGACAGAATATAAAGCGATCATCGTCAAAATGCCGGCCAGCAAAGCCGGTATTTTGAGCTTAGTATGTAAAAGTCCGGTCGCAATGCCAGCCAGCATACCAGCCAGCATCGCCGCACCAAAAGCCAGCCACGGAGAATATCCGCCAGCTAGTAAAGAAGCTGCTACAGCAGCTCCCAGCGGAAAACTTCCTTCCACCGTCAAATCAGCAATATCCAAAACTCTGTAAGTTATATATACGCCCAGTGCCATGATCGCCCATAAAAGTCCCTGTGCTATCGTTGGCATCAATAAGTCTATCATCTATCTTCCTCCTGTGATATATCCGTAAAAACGGGTCTCTCCTCTGAAACAAGGAGAAACCCGCGCTTGTTTATTTAGAGCTTTCTGCTGCCTTAAGCAGATCTTCGGGAATCTTGATACCGATTTTTTCAGCATTTTCCTTGTTGATAATGACCTTAAAAGATTTCTGCAGCTGGATAGGCATTGTCTGGGGTTTAGTCTTGCCGCTCAGAATATCGCCGGCCATTTCACCTGTTTGTTCGCCCAACTGATAATAATCGATCGCCAGAGTAGCTACGCCTCCGGCCATGACCATCCCCCCCTCGCCGCAAACTACGGCCAGTTTAGCCGGCTCAGTTACCTGAGCCAGTGTCGGCATTGCCGAAGCCAGCACATTATCTGTCGGCACGTAAACAGCATCTACTTTGCCGACCAGACTTTGAGCAGCCTGCTGGATATCATTGACATTAGATACAGTCGCTTCCTCTACCTGCACGCCCTTCTCTGCCGCATATTTTTTCAGCAGCTCTGCCTGCAGCTGTGAATTGACTTCACTGGAACAATAGATCGTACCAATAGTTTTAGCACCAGGCACTAACTTAAGCAGCAGTTCCAGCTGCTCTTTAATCGGATTCATATCGCTGGTCCCTGTAACATTACCTTTAGGTTCACTGTTGGAAGCAACCAGCTTTGCTGCCTCATAATCTGTAACCGCTGTTGCTACGATAGGAATATCCTTGGTAGCATTGGCCATCGTCTGGGCCGCTGGAGTAGCGATAGCGCAGATCAGGTCTACTTTATTGCTGACAAAACGCTGTGCGATATTCTGCAGGTTAGACTGATCTGCCTGCGCATTCTGCCGATCATATTTTACATTTTCATTCTCTTTAAAGCCTTTAGCTGCCATTCCCGCTATAAAGCCTTTATTGGCGGCATCCAAAGCATCATGTTCAACTAGTTGGACAATACCTACATTTACTACTTTCTTACTGTTATCGGCAGCCTTTTTTTCGCCGCCGCAGCCCGCTAAAAGTCCTAAAGACAAAGTCAGGGCAATGCCTGCTGCTAAAGCACGCATTTTTTTGTTCATAATAACCATCCTTCCATTCTACAGTATCACTTTTGATCCTTGACGAACACATATAAGGATAGAATAATTCTATCATTTATTATCACAAAATACAAACAAAACAATAAAAACAGGGCTGTTTCGTAACAAACCAGCCCTGTTTTGTATTTTATTTTACGATCTCAGCCTTAGCCAAAATATCCTGCGGAATCGTAATCCCATTGCGTTTGGCAGTAGTCTCGTTCACTACGACCTTAAACTCTTTCTGCATCTGGACAGGCATTGTCTGAGGTTTGCCCTTACCGCTCAGGATCTCAGCAGCCATCACGCCGGTCTGTTCACCAAGTTTATAATAATCAATACCTAAAGTAGCCAGACCTCCAGCCCGTACCGGATCACTTTCGCCGCAAATAACAGGCAGCCGGGCTTCATCTGTTACTGCTACCAAAGTCGGCATTGACGAAGCCATCACATTGTCGGTCGGAACATAAACCGCATCGACTTTACCAACCAGACTATGCGCAGCCTGCTGGATATCATTAACTGTAGAAACCGTAGCTTCGATAACATTGATGCCTTTATCACCTGCCAGCTTTTTCAAAACATCGACCTGCAGCTGTGAATTGACTTCGCTGGAACTGTACACGGTTCCAATATTTTTTGTCTGCGGCGCTATCTTCAAAAGCAACTCCAACTGCTGGTCAATCGGATTCATATCACTGGTTCCCGTAACATTGCCTTTCGGCTCGTTATTAGAAGCAGCCAGCTTTGCTACCTCATAATCGGTAACCGCCGTCGCTACAATGGGTATATCTTTCGTAGCATTAGCCATCGTTTGAGCCGTCGGCGTAGCGATAGCACAAATCAGATCTACCTTATTGCTGACAAAACGCTGTGCGATATTCTGCAGATTAGACTGATCAGCCTGTGCGTTCTGCCGGTCATATTTTACATTTTCATTTTCTTTAAAGCCTTTAGACGCCATACCTGCCACAAAGCCTTTATTGGCGGCATCCAATGCACCATGTTCTACCAGCTGGGCAATACCAACCGTTACCATTTTTTTACTGTCGTCAGCCTTCTTTTCGCCGCCGCAGCCAGCTAAAGCTCCTACTGCCAGCAGCAGAGCTACACCTGCAGCTAAACTGCGTAAATTCTTTCTGTTCATTACTACCATCCTTCCATTCTACAAAATTCTACTTACAGCCTGGCAATTCCAAACTGAGATTATCGTTATTCTAACATCAATTATCAGAAAAATCAAACTTATAAGCTATTAGTTCTGCCGCTTTTTCTGCGCAGCAGCAGCCGGCGTTCAACCTTCCCTATCAGCAGCTCGTGAAAAGGAAGCCGCGCCAGTATTTCCATACTCCCAAGACTCAATACCAGCATCAAAACGAACAGCAGCGGATAAAAAGTCAGCATCGAAGGCGTTATCTGCAGCAAAGGCAGCAGATACTCGGTACACAGATACATAAAAAAGATATGGATAAGAAAAATACCGAACGAATAATTGCCCAAATACAGCACAAACCGCTTTTGCAGGGTATTTTTTCTATCAATATCCTCAGAATGATAAAACAGCATCGCTATCAAAATCGTATATAAAAACATATTGAGCGGAAAACAGATAAACTCCAAAATATAATAGGTCTTCCAATAGTACTTTTCCAACCAGCATACGGTAACTAAAGGAATAAAAATGATCAGCAGCCAAACCAAAAATTTCCGGCTCCTGCCGATCCACTCTAAAAATTCTTTTTTATAATAGTAGGCCGCCATTCCCAGCGAAAAATAAACAAGATAACGCAGAAACATTGTCCCCATAAGCAGGTAGCTGATCCAAACAGTCTCAAACTGAATATTATTCAACACCTTCCAAGAGATCTGCAAAACAGCTGCCGCAGCAAAATAGTATTTCAGCCAGCCTGACTCACGGCATTTAGTAAAAATCCTGATTAAAAACGGATACACCAGATAGAACCCGATCAGCGCCCTGAAAAATCCCAAATGCACCGCAGCACTTCCCGTCAGCATATCAACGACTATTTCACCCAGCGTATATGTATGACCGTCAAAAACAAAAGCAGTTACTATATAGAGGGTAGAAAACAACAAATAAGGCGACAATACCGACAGTAGCATCTTCTTAAAAAAAGCAGCGCTGTAAATGTAAGCGTGCTTATTACGTCCTGTAAACAAATAACCCGCTATCGCCATAAACAGCGGCACTGCAAACAATGACAGCACCTCCAGCAGCATTGAAGAAAGTGCTACCATATTTTCACTGCCGCCGCTGCTGAAAAACCAGCTTGTGTGCATCAAAATAACACCTAAAACAACAAATCCCCGTAAAATCAAAACTGTATTGCTTTTCTGCATTTTCCTGCCAGCTTTCTTTACTGTTGTGATAATTATTCAAAAACAGTATAAACTCAAAAACAAGATTTGTTAAGCCCCACAGCATTCTCGAACACAAAATGTTCAAAAATAATACGCCTGTCCGGTACAAAAGCGCCGGACAGGCGTAAAAACATTTATATCATTTCTCCAAAATTTTACGCGCAGTGCTTTCCGTTACCAGCAGATGCGTAAATAAACCTGTTTTCAGAGCTCCTGTTATGGCATTCGGCGCAGCACCAAGTGCTAAACCGATAATTTTGGGACAATGCCGCAAAGTTCCTAACGGAATCCTGACAGCAAAATCATTTTCGCCACTGATAAATTCGCCCCGCTCATTATAATAATAGGACAAAAAGCTGCCGACTGCCCGCTGACGTTTCAGACTGTCACCAAAACGTGTCGCCGTTGCTTCATCAGGAACACTGGGAAAATCTCTGATCTCAACAAGAGCAGCATCCAGTTTCTGCCACATAGCGTCAAGTTCCAAATAAGCTTCAGTCGTTTCAAACTGCTGCCGTTCTTCCAAACTGTCCGGAAAAGCCGGTACAGCAAGACGATAAGCATGCCTGCCGCAAGCTGAGGCCAGCGTTTCTGCCAGTTCGTCCACACGGTAACCTTTATTGGGGATATGTGCCTTGCCGATCAGCGGCAGCACAGCTCCGGGCTGCCGACGGTTACATTGCTGCGTCAGCAGACTGATGCTTTCGCCCAACAGATACCCCCATCCCAATCCTAAATTACGTTCATACAAAAGCTCACCGGACAGATAATCCGCAGCCGCTTTAAGATTTTCTTCTATTGAGTCCTGTACCGGCAGAACCATACCTCCATGCAGGGCATACCTTGTTTGCAGTGCCTCTAACAAAGCAGCATCGCCTTCTGTCGAACTGCGGATCTCGATATGTACGATCCCTGCTTCGCGCGCACGCGTCAACATCTTACTCACTAACGGCCTGGAAACTCCGATTCGCTTAGCGACCTGATCCTGCGTCAGCCCCTGTTCATAATAGAGCCGGGCCACGTTGACAAGATCAGTTCGTTCTTTGCCGCTCAGCAATTTATTTCACTTCCATCAATTCCATTAAAATACCGTCCTTCATAATAAAAGCAAGGCGGGTATTTTCATCGGCAAACCAGGGCTCAACAACAACAGTATTTGCTTTTACCTGTTCATCCAGGTCGTCTACCTTATAAGCAACATGGACCATAGTCTGCAGTTCTTTCGGCAAAGGTGTATCTTTCTCAAAACGCAGGTATTCAATATTGAATTCATTAGTTTCAGGAGCTACGATATATGTCTTGATAGCTTCGGCATAAACAGCGCCTTCCATGATTTTATCAGTGGGTACTCCCACATGCATAAACTGTTTCATCATTTCACGTCCTTCATTAATGTTTGATAAGCCTTATACGCAGCTTCAGGTTTGACATTTTCGTGCACAACCATACGAATCGCCTGCAGCATAGCACTCGGACATTCTGCCTGCAAAACATTGCGCCCCATATCAACACCGGCTGCGCCTTCATTAACAGCACGGTAAGCCATATCCAAAGCTTCCGGTTCCGGAACTTTTTTACCACCGGCAATGACGATTGGGACCGGACAGGCAGCAGTGATCTGCTCAAAATTTTCACAGTAATAGGTCTTGATGATATGTGCTCCCTGTTCAGCCAAAAGCCTTGTCGCTAAAGCAAAATAACGCGTGGTCCGTTCCATCTCTTTACCAACGGCGACGACACCCAATACGGGAATACCATAACGTTCACCTTTATTTATATAGTAAGAAAGATTGTGCAGGGAAGCAATTTCAGAAGCAGAACCGATAAAGCACTGTACGGCCATACAGGAAGCGTTCATGCGCAGAGCTTCCTCAATATCGGTACCAATAACACCCATACTCATATCGTCTTTCAAAACAGAGCTGTCTGCACTGCAGCGCAAAGCAATCGCCTTGCGGTTATCGGCTGGAATACAGGTTCTCAGCGCGCCACGAGTCGCCATCAGACAATCAGCATGATCCATCAGCGGCGGAATGACCAGATCCAGTCTTTCCAGACCAGCTGTACTGCCCATGATGTAACCGTGATCGAACGCCAGCATGATTGTGCGCCCGTCAGCCGCAAAAATCTGTGACAGACGTGCCTTCATACCCCAGCCGGCATTCTCATGACCTTTTACATGAAAGTGCTGGGCGGGCGGCTTGATGCCGATACCATAATCTTTAGCAATAATATTACCGTCTTTATCTGCCATTTTTATCTCCTTAAAAATATTACTTTAGTTTTTATAATACGGGGTGCGGCAGGGTGCATTCCAATATTTGAGCAGTTCATCATCCATACGGGCAATAAAGAGCTGGAATCCGGCCATTTCCTGTACTGTCAGCACTTCACCAACAATATTGGCAACAACTTCAATACCCTTTTCTGCCAGATAATGACAGCATTTACGGAAAACGATCAGTTGTTCCATCAGCGTAGTAGCGCCAACGCCGTTAACGATAACCAAAAGTTTTTCACCTTTTTTGATATCCAAATCTCTCAGAAGGGCATCTATCATAATAGCTGCAGTTTCATCAGCAGTTTTCATTTCAGTCAAGCCACCGCCGCCTTCACCATGCTGCCCCATGCCGATTTCCATTTTACCTTCTTCGATCTGAGCAATGACCATATCCGTAGCCGGATGAGTAGCGCCTTTAGCTGCAACAGCGATCGTAGCCATATTGTCAGCAAATTTCTGTGCAACAGCGGCCACCTCTTCCAAAGACTTACCTGCAGCAGCTGCTGCGCCGGCAATTTTATACAACGGCACACAACCGACTAACCCGCGGCGATCGTCAGCATTACTGCGCGGAGCATTGGCTATATCTTCCTGCGTAACAACTTTTATTACGTTCAATCCCAGTTTTTTAACCTGTTTCATTGTCAGATTACCGGTCAGCATATCGCCGGCATGATTCAAAACAACAAACAAAACACCGTGGCCTTTATCTGCCATTTTGATTGCTTCTATACAGGCCTGCGGGCCAGGAGCGGCGAAAACATTACCAGCCACGGAAATATCTACCATACCTTCGCCGACAAAACCGCTGATAGCAGGCTCATGGCCGGTACCACCCAAAGTGACGATCGTAACGCGGTCAGCATCTTTCAATTTATTATTTACAACCAGGTTGCCATCTTCCAGATGGATGATATCCTTATTGGCAAGAGCCAGACCTTCCAGTAATTCACTGGTCAGATTTTCGGGATCGTTAATAAATTTTTTCATGCTTTTCAACCTCCAAAATTTTATTTGTTTCCTCACCTGCGGAAAATTAAGCCTTTTATAAGGCCTGCGCCATACCGTTGAATAAAATAGCTATGGATACAGCACCGGGATCTTTAGTACCAATACTGCGCTCACCCATATTTTTAGCGCGGCCGAATCTGGCAACCATAGTACTGGTCTGTTCCGCACCAGCGTCAGCAGCTGCAGCCGCAGCTGTCATGATTTCTTTTAAGCTTCCTTGTGTTTCAATAATGGCATCGATAGCCGGATACAGCGCATCGACCATAGTCTTATCACCGGGCTTTGCTTTGGAAATATCCATAAAATCTTCTTTGGCCTGCGTAAACATTTTTCGCAGCTCCAAGTCAGTCAGTTCAGCCTGATCGTCGATTCCTTCGGCCATCCCTGTAAACACCGTACCCCAAAGCGGTCCGGCGCTGCCGCCGTTGATACCCATAAAAGCTTCGCCCAGCTCATCCAGCAAGACCCTCATCGTATCAATAGTAGTATCTTCTGTTTTTTCTTTCATCACATCAGCCATTCTGCCAATAGTGATTCCGTGATCACCGTCGCCAGCCACACTGTCAAGCTCACATAAATATTTACTGTTAGCTTTCAGCTCTGTACCAGCACGATTCAGCATTTTTCTAAGTAAAGGCAAAGTCAGCATTTCCGATCACCTCACAAATGTATTTACCGTAATTTTAACATTTGTCAGAACATTTGTAAATTAATTTTCAGACAATTTGCGAAATTTTCACATTATAACTTCTGGCAGAATTTGTAATTTTATAAAGCTTTTATCAGGCATTATTGTAAACGATTAAACAAGCAGTGTTAGCCGCACTATATACTTTAAAAGTATAAACTAAAATTATTATCATTTCTATTCCTGAAAATTTATGTAAGGGGACTTTTTTATGTCCGTTGACTCTGTCAAACAAAAGAATATATCAAAGACATTGACGCTCTGGAATTTTTTTACAATCGGGTTCGGTGCGATCATCGGTACCGGCTGGATTTTTTTAGTCGGCGAATGGATCATCATCAGCGGAGGACCCATTCCGGCCATGCTGGCATTTTTACTGGGGGCGCTGCTTTTACTGCCTATCGGAGCTGTATTCGGAGAGCTTACAAGCGCTCTGCCTATTGACGGCGGGGTAATAGAATATGTTGACCGCACCTACCTACGGTAAAACAGTATCTTTTATTACAGGCTGGCTGCTGCTGCTAAGTAATATTATCATGTGTCCATGGGAAACGATTGCTGTCTCCACCCTTTTTGGCACCCTGTTCGGAGATATGTTTCCCTGGCTGCGTTCAATCAGGCTCTACAGCATTTTAGGTGCCGATGTATACCTTTTCCCAGTACTGATAGCGCTTTGCCTTTCAGGATTTATCATCAGACAAAATCTGCACGGCCCAAAAGCAGCAGCTAAAGCCCAGTCTTTCCTGACTAAAGCGCTGCTCGCAGGATTACTGCTGGCCATTATCAGTGCTTTTGACAAAGGCAGTCTTGCAAACTGGCAGCCGCTTTTTCTTCCGGTCAATGAGTCGACAGCACATACTCAGGCCACCTCTCTCTGGACCGGTATTTTTGCCCTGCTTACAGTAACGCCTTTTTTCTATACCGGGTTTGACACTATCCCGCAGCAGGCAGAAGAAGCTGCTCAGGGCTTAGACTGGCACAAATTCGGCAGAATTATCAGCCTTGCACTTTTATCTGCAGCTACCTTTTACATTATCTGCATAGCAGCTTTCAGCAGTCTTATCCCCTGGACAAGTTTTGTCAAACAGCCTTTGGCAGCTCTTGCCTGTCTTAAGCACATCAATTTTAATTTATACTTTCTCATGCTCTGCATAACTGTTTTGGGAGCGTTGGGTCCTATGAACTCCTTTTATGCCTCATCCTCCAGGATTTTACTGGCTATGGCCCGAAAAAAACAACTGCCTGCAGCCTTCAGCCCCTCCGACCACTCTCAGGCTATTGCCAAATCTACACATATTCTGCTCAGCACAAGTATCGTTCTCGCCCCTTTCCTGGGAAGCAATATGCTGCTGCCTCTGACAAATGTTGCTGCCCTGACCTTCATGTTCTCCTGTATGATGGTCAGTCTGGCCTGTTATAAAATGCGCAGCAGCGAAGCAAATCTATACCGCCCCTACAAAGTCCCTGGCGGCAAAGCGGGTATCAGTGCTGCATGCTGCGTCAGTTTTCTCATTATTGCTGCCATGCTGCTGCCCGGCACCTCTGCTTCGCTGAGTAAAACTGAATACCTGGTGCTGACAGGATGGACTGCTTTGGGGCTGCTAGTTAAAAGCCTGCATCTTTATAAAAAAAATAAGGACTGCCGTTAAAACGGCAGTCCTTATTTTTTCCCCCAGAGTAATGACAACATAACCGAAACACTAAAAACATTATCAGAATGGCTGACTGAAAATTCACCATTATATTTTTCAACAATCTTTCTGATATTAAACAGGCCTATACCACAATAACGCTCATCAATTTTCACTGTTCTGTAAATATTATTCTGTTTTTTCACTTCACCAGTAAACGAATTAGCGATATCAATGAACAGATAATCTTTTTTGATATTGACGTTAAGAACAATAAATTTTTTCCTGCCCGGTTCTACGATTCTTTCACATGCCTCCACGGCATTATCAATCAAATTTCCAAAAAGAATACACAGATCCACGTCAGCGATATTTAACGAAGGCGGTATAATTATACTGCATTTTAAATTTATACCACGGTTTTCCAAATTAGCCAAACCATTACTGAGAATGGAATCAATAACTATATTCCCACTGTAAATAATGCCCTGCAAGCCTTTATTACAGGTATAAAGTTCCTTAATATACTCCTTAGCTTCTTTAGCATGACCACTGTCCAAAAGCGCATATAGACAGCTAATATGATTTTTGATATCATGCCGCAGACTCTGTAATTCACGCTGTGATATATCCAATCGTTCATAATGACGGCGCTGCAGTGACAGCAATTCTTCCATTACCGATGACTTTTCTCCGGACATATCCAAAAGAATATTTTTTTCCAGAAGGTAGAAAAGACTGATTGATGCAGAAAACAAAAGTACTGAAGTATAAATATAAAAGACCTGTATCCCCGCGGCAGATCCAAACCCAATATTTTTATGGGAAATAATGATTACTGAAATCATCACAGTCAGTGGAAACAGATATGAAATTACAGCATAAAGTAAATTTTGCTTATTCAGCCTCAACTCGCGAATACAAATCGTACCCCATAAACTCAAAACAAACAGTATACATGCCATCATCTGCGACCAGGGATCCATAACAATGCGATAATTAATCAGCTCCCGCGGCAAAGTCTGTTCACCCCAGGCCAAGGCAATACCTGTCATAGCCGTTTTACATGCATAATTCATAATAACAAACAGTAAGGCAATCGTAATCTTATTCTGTAAAGAATCAGAAAAGAAAACAACAGCAATAATTGTAGCAAAGAAAAAATAATAAGCAGCCGTCGAAAACATGGGACTTTCATTTACATAAGAAAACATCTGGAAAGTAAAATAAAATATCACCCCCAGCCAATAATACCTCTGTCTTACTGAATTACGAGTCAAATAAGTATTGAAAAGACGATATCCGATCCACGTCTCAGCCGCAGATAAAATCACATAAGCGATCCATTTCAGCATAATATCCATATCAAATATTTTCCTTCATATAGGATAGGAACTGCTGCCGCAATTCTTTGCTGCGATGCCTGCTAAGCGGCAATTCCTCTCCATTTTCTAAAGTAACAGTATCTTTAAAAATATTACGTATATGTTTTAGATTAACAACATAACTTTTATGAATCCTGAAAAAACTCTGTTCACTCAGTGACTCCTCCACCTCACTGATTTTCCCCGTAAAAGTTGTTTTTCCCCCCAGATGGCAAACCGATAAAGTGCGCATATTAGATTCGAAATAATAAATATCAGTAGTTTTTATTTTAAACAATCCTTTTTCATTGGTAAAACTGAAATATTTATTCTGTAACCTGGCTATTGATGTCAAAATAGTCCGTACTTCCTGTAAAAAATAAGCTTTATCTACTGGCTTCAAAATATAACGATAGGCATTTACCTGATAACCGTCCATCGCATATTCAACAGTTCCCGTTACGATTAAAATCGGCACTTCGCTGTCATATTTCCTGATCAGCCTTGCTGTTTCAATACCATTTAATGGCTTCATCAGCATGTCCAATATGATGATATCAAATTTACGCCCCCGTTCATACTGGTGTACCAGTTCCCGTCCGTTCAAAAAAGGCACACTTTCCAGCTGTAATCCCGATCTTTTGATCTCTGATAAATAACCGGTCAATATTTCTACAGCCTGCCATTCATCATCGCACAAAGCAATATAAAACATCTTCTCACCTCCGTTCCTAACTGGTAATTATATTTTTATTATAACATCTGCATCTTGAACTAATCGCTACGATTATGACACTGGAAGTGCCGATTTTGCTGCTATAAAATTTAACCCGTACCTGATATTACATCGAATATATCAATTATGAAATTTTTGTCGTAACACGATTTACTTTAAGCTATAGTAAAGCTGTACAAAGTTACTACCCTTCTCTAAATTATTCGAATATTTAGACATCGTTTCATGTTTCTCATTATCTTCACTCAAAGGAGGGCTTTTACATGTCAGCATCAAACCAAAAAGGCAGTATGCAAAAAACACTGTCACTCTGGAATTTTTTTACAATCGGTTTCGGAGCTATTATCGGAACCGGCTGGGTTTTGATGGTAGGCGACTGGATGATCATTGGCGGAGGTCCTGTAGCAGCTATGATCGCCTTTATTATTGGAGCTGTATTTCTACTGCCTATCGGAGCTGTATTCGGAGAACTTACTGCAGCAATCCCTATTTCCGGCGGCATCGTTGAATATGTAGACCGTACTTATGGAAATACCATGTCCTATATTACCGGCTGGTTCTTGGCTTTAGGCAATGCAATCCTCTGTCCATGGGAAGCAATTGCTATTTCAACGCTCGTTTCAGATATGTTCGGAGATTTATTTCCAATCCTCCGTTCAATTAAGCTCTATTCAATTATGGGCGCTGATGTCTACCTGCTTCCCACTGTTATTGCTCTGAGTTTTGCTGTTTATGTAATCATCCAAAATTTTCGTGGTGCTTCCGCAGCGGCAAGCCTACAGGCATTTCTTACTAAAGCCCTGCTCTGTGGAATGATTCTTGCTATGGGTATCTCACTTGTTAAAGGCGGCCCTGAGAACATCCAACCAATTTTTGCCAGTGTTGAAGGTGCGGCTTCATCAACTTCAGCTTCAACTATGTTTGCCGGTATTATCTCGGTTCTTGTTATGACACCATTCTTTTACGCAGGTTTCGACACTATTCCTCAACAGGCAGAAGAAGCCGCTGAAGGTCTCGACTGGAACAAATTTGGGCGTGTTATCAGTCTAGCACTGCTAGCCTCCGGCGGATTTTATATGGTCTGCATCTATTCCTTTGGCAGTATCATACCCTGGACTGATTTTGTAAAAAGTTCTGTTCCTGCTTTAGCTTGTTTGAAAACAATAAATATTTTTTTGTATATCGCAATGCTCTGCATTGCCACAATCGGGCCTATGGGTCCCATGAATTCTTTTTATGGTGCTACAAGCCGTATTATGCTTGCTATGGGACGTAAAGGCCAGCTGCCCAGATCTTTTGCTGAAGTAGACCCTGTTTCAGGAACTCCCAAAACAGCTAATATTCTCTTAGCCGTTTTAACTGTTATCGGCCCATTTCTAGGAAAAAAGATGTTAGTACCACTGACTAATGTCTCAGCTCTGGCTTTTATTTTCGCCTGTACTATGGTCAGTTTCTCCTGTTACAAAATGCGCCTTACAGAACCTGATCTTCCCAGACCTTATAAAGTACCAGGCGGAAAATTTGGCATCTCACTGGCCTGTCTTGCAGGATCACTGATCGTACTTCTGATGATAGTTCCCGGAAGCCCCGCTACACTAAATGCCGTAGAATGGAGTATCGTTTTGGGATGGCTGGCTATAGGCCTGATTATCAAAACTTTGCACCGAAATAAAACCTCTGGATCTACAACAATTTCGATATCCATAGATGACACACAGATTCATAAATAACTTTAATTAAAAACCATATTCACAAAAAATAATCAAGGGGGTATTTATCATGAAAAAAATCGCTTTAGTTGGAGGTTATCTCATTGATGGCACCGGTAGAGAACCACTTGTAAACTCATTAGTCTTGGTCGAAGGCAAAAAAATAACCTATGCCGGACCTGCCAAGCAAATCTCTCCTGAATATGAACAGATCGATATTAATGGCAAAACTATCATGCCAGGACTTATTGATACGCACTTGCACTTTTCCGGCAACTTGACCGATGACGATACCGAGTGGGTTTTAGAAGATCGCGTTCAAAAAACGGTAGTAGCTGTACAACAGGCCCACGAATGTTTGGAAAATGGTTTGACTACAGTCGGAGAAATCTCTTATTCAGGCCTTGCAATCCGAAATATGGTAGAAAAAGGTATTATGCAGGGACCACGTGTCGTCGGTACAGGATTAGGCTTCTGCCGTACCTGCGGCCACGGAGATTCTCATAAACTTCCTATTTGGTATAATGAACAATCTCATCCATGGGCTGAACGTGTAGACGGCCCCTGGGAACTGCGTAAAGCTGTCCGCAAAAGACTGCGTGAAAATCCTGACGCTATCAAAATATGGTCTACCGGCGGCGGCATTTGGCGCTGGGATCAAAAATTAGACCAGCATTATACCTTTGAAGAAATCAAGGCTGTCGTTGACGAATGCAATATGGTCGGTATCCCAGTCTGGTCTCACGCCGAAGGTTACGGTGGCGCCCTTGATTCTGCAAAAGCCGGAGTTCATCTGATTATCCATGGACAGACCTTAAATGATGAATGTCTTGATATCATGGCTGAAAAAGGGATTTACTTCTGCCCAACAATCCAATTCCTTAACGAATGGTTCAAAACATACGCGCCGCCATACATCCCAGAGGTACACGATCAGTATTCCGGAGCAACTGTTGCAGAAAAAGAACTGAACCGTGTTTACGCCAATCTGCGTAAAGCAAAATCCAAAGGCATAGGGTTAACCATTGGCTCTGATAGCTTCTGTTCCAGCCTTACACCTTACGGGACCACTGCTATCGGCGAAATGTATTCTTTCGTAGAAAAAGCTGGCATTTCAGAAATGGATACTATCGTTGCAGCAACAAAAGTAGGTGCTGAAATGCTGAAGGTCGATAAAATAACCGGTACTTTAGAAGTCGATAAGTTTGCTGATATCCTTGTCCTAGATGGCAATCCTTTAGAAAACATACGCGCTGTTGCAGTTAACAATATGAAAATTATCATGAAAGAAGGTACACTCATAAAACAATAACCTTCTGCAGCTACTTGAGTAACATTATCATCCTCCTACATAAGTTTCTCAAGCAAACGGAAGGGAAATTCCCTTCCGTTTGCTGCTTTACAGTAAAAAAGTCTGCCGCATAAGCGACAGACTTTCATAAAAAATATTTTCTTATACAGTACCTTCTTCCAAAATTCCCAGCTTACGGCGCCAGTAACGTGAATAAACCGCCCCTGCAGGATTGTTTGCTAAAACCCTGTCCTTAGTAATGATACTGGAAACCGGCACTTTGGATTCCATGGTAAAAAGCATATCGTGACCTACGCAAAGCCCTACGATAAAATTCAATTCTGTACCGCCTTCATTCAGCAGGCGGGCCTGCACTTTAGGATTGCACATAGCTTCACGCTGTCCGGGTTTGATTTTTTCCAGTTCCAGCAGATCTTTATCGACGGAACAGACTTTGCAGCATACCGATTGAACATCCAGCCCTTCATTCTTAAAATACTGGGCACAAAAATGAGCTTCATTGGCTAAACCGATGCAAAAGGCTATCCCGACTTTTTTTACACCCATCTCTTTAGCGAAAAATACGCTTTCTTCCAACCGTGTCATTTTCAAATAATTGCGGCTCTCTGTCGCAGACGACGCTCGCATCATTTTTTTATCTTCGTCGGTATAATACTCGCTGATTTCTTCATGAGTCAGACGAGTACAGTTCTGACCGCTGGTATAACATTTGTGATGAGGGCAAAAAGCACAGTTCATAAGTCATTCCTCCTATCATAGGCTGATGTTTATCTGTAAGTATTCGCCGCTCAAACAGCAAATCCTTTTTCTAATTTTAATATAGCAAGCAACAGCTCTGATTTCCTGCTCTGCAACACTCTTTTAACTGGAAATAAATCCTAATTTATGATATTATAGTTGTTGTATTTTTCAACATTTATCCTTACGTAAAATCTATTTTTATAAGCAGGTAAACATGCAGCAGAATTCTTTTTCTTATCCGGCCATGCTGGACTTAAAAAATAAAAAATGTGTCATTATCGGCGGTGGTAAAGTAGCCGTCCGTAAAGCGCTGCCATTGATCGAAGCAGGTGCGGACCTGACTGTAATCGCACCTGCGGCTGATCCGCAGCTGTTGACTTTAGCAAAGACCGGACTGCTGCAGCTGGAACTGCGCGCTTATGCAGACAACGATCTCATTGATGCTTTTGTAACGATTGCAGCAACCGACGATTTTCATATCAACAGAAAAATCGCTGCTGCTGCACCCTGTCTCTGTAATGTTGTTACAGAACCGTCATTAGGTAACTTCAGTGTGCCTTCAACCGTAAAAAACGGGGCTTTGACATTTACTCTGTCTACTGGAGGTATGCCCGCTTTGACACGGGTACTGTCACAGGACCTTAGGGCATATTATGGCTCTGATTTTGCCGAATTCAACGAATTCTTACAACAGCTTCGACGAGAACTGAAAACAATAGCTACTACACCTGAAAAGCGTACTGCTTTCTGGCGTCAGACTTTAAACCAATCCGTCATCGGCCTGCTTCATGCAGGTAAGCTTGACCAAGCAAAGGAGATCATTACTGATGCAGCTAATCGTTTTAGGCTTGAATCACAAAACAGCCCCCGTTGAGATCCGTGAACGTTTCAATTTTTCACAGGATAGAACGGTTCGTGTGCTGCGCCGGCTGCGCAATAACGACAACCTCAACGAAGCAGTTTTACTTTCAACCTGCAACCGTACTGAACTTTATATGGTGCTGGAAGATCCTGCTGCCGGATTACATTTTATCCGTACTTTGCTGCGCCATCTGGCAGGCGAGCAATATAAACCCGACTATTTCTATAATCTGACCGGCATTAATTGCGTCCGTCATCTGTTTAAAGTCGCTTCCAGCCTTGACTCACTCATCATCGGGGAAGGCCAGATCCTGAGCCAGATTAAAAATGCATATCATCTGTCCCGCAGCTGCGGTATGACAGACACTTTGTTCAACACCTTATTTAATCGTGCTATCGCCGTCGGCAAGCGTGTACGTACAGAAACAAAGATCGCCTACAGTTCTGTTTCTGTTTCTTCCGCCGCGGTAGATCTGGCTATCGACGTTGTCGGCGATCTGACTAAAGCCAATATTTTAGTATTGGGTGCCGGCAGAATGAGTGAACTGACCGCCCGCCATTTGATTGATAAAGGCGCTAAAACTATCTTTGTCAGTAACCGTAATCTGTCTCACGCTCAGGAACTGGCAGAAAAATTTAACGGTACTGCGATCCCGTATAACGAATTTATGCATCAGGCGATAACCTCTGATATCATTATCACTTCTACAGGAGCGCCTCACTATGTTATAACAGAACAGGGTGTACGCGATATTATTCCTAAACGCAGCGGCAAACCGCTTATTTTAGTTGATATTGCCGTTCCCCGTGACGTTGATCCTCTGGTTGGAGATATAGAAGGCGTTACCCTGTATAATATCGACGATCTGGAAGGCGTTGTCGATATGAATAAGAATTTCCGATCTTCTGAAGCCAAGGTGGCTGAAGCAATTATTGACGAAGAAATAACGGCACTGAAAGAACGGCTGCGCTATCTGACGATGCGGCCTGTAATGGTTCAGCTGCATGAAAAAATGAATTTTCTGCGGCAGAAGGTTTTAAAACGGGCATTTGCCAAACTGCCAAATCTTACTGATAAAGAACGCCGTATCATCGATATCATGACTCAGCGCCTGGAACACAAATTCCTGCGCGAACCAATGACAGCTATGAACAGTGCTGCCGGAACGGCAGATGAAGAACGTTACAGAGATATGATCTGCGAGTTATTTTTACTCAACGATTCGGGAGAGGACTATATAGGTGATGAAAACAAATTTGATTATTGGGACTAGACAGAGCCTGCTGGCTCTGTGGCAAAGCAATCATATTGCCGACCTTCTGCGCAGGCAATATCCGGAATGTACTGTAACTTTAAAAAAAACCATTACCAAGGGAGACCGTATCCTTGATGTACCGCTGGCCAAAATCGGCGGCAAGGGACTTTTTACCAAGGAACTGGAAATTGCTCTTCTAGAAGGTGAAATTGATCTTGCCGTCCACAGTCTGAAAGATATGCCTACTGTTCTGCCGGAAGGCCTGTGCCTGACAGCGGTTACCAAGCGGGCTAATGCTGGCGACGCTTTTGTCAGCAATAAATATGCTTCTATCGAAACACTGCCGCAGGGAGCAGTTCTGGGTACTTCCAGTCTGCGCCGCAAAGCCCAGCTTTTGTCAGCACGCCCGGATCTGAAAATCGTAGATTTACGAGGCAACGTCGATACGCGTCTGCGGAAGCTTGACGACGGCCAAATGGATGCTATAATCCTTGCTGCGGCAGGATTGACTCGTCTCGGATATACCGATCGGATCAGAGAAATAATCCCCCATAATTTCTGCTTACCCGCAGTTGGACAAGGCGCTTTGGCAATTGAATGCCGCACCGATAATACAGAAGTAAGAGCTATGCTTAATTTTTTAAATGACCAGCCTACCAAACAGGCTACTGATGCCGAACGTGCTTTTTTAGGGCTCATTGAGGGCGGCTGCCAGGTCCCTATTGGTGTACATGCTGTCACTGAAGGAGATGCTGTATCTATTGAAGCAATCATCGCATCTCTGGACGGAAGCACTGTTTTACGCGATACGATCAGAGGCCAGGCTGTAAACGCTGCAGAACTTGGAAAAGAACTTGGCAATAAAATGTTAGATCAGGGCGGCCGTGCAATCCTCGCCGAGATCATGTAAGGAGAGAAATTAATGACAAAACAGGGAAAAGTTTACTTGATCGGTGCAGGCCCCGGTGATCCTGGTCTGCTTTCAATCAAAGCCATGGAATGTTTGCAAACAGCCGACGCTGTCGTTTACGACCGTTTGGCAGATCCGAGAATTTTAGCTTATGCTAAAGACGACGCAGAAATGGTCTATGTCGGTAAAGCTTCTGCCAACCATACAATGCGTCAGCCAGATATCAATAAACTGCTGGTAAAGCTGGCAGCCGAAGGTAAGACTGTTGCCCGCCTCAAAGGCGGTGATCCTTTTGTTTTCGGACGCGGCGGTGAAGAAGCTATTGAACTTTTAGAAGCCGGACTGCCATTTGAATTCGTTCCCGGCGTAACTTCTGCCATCGCAGTTGCTGAATACGCAGGCATTCCTGTCACCCATCGTCACATAGCCACTTCCTTTGCAGTCATTACCGGCCACGAAGACCCTACCAAAGGCGAATCAACTATTAACTGGAGCGGTCTTGCTACCGCTGTTGATACTTTAGTTTTCCTGATGGGTGTCGAAAATCTTACTAATATTACAAAAAATCTCATCGCCAACGGGCGCAGCGCCAATACTCCGGCAGCAGTCATTCGCTGGGGCACCAAACCGGAACAGCGCACTCTGATCACTACTGTCGGTACTGCTGCTGCCGACGTTGCCGCGGCAAATCTGAAACCGCCGGCCATTTTTATCGTCGGCAATGTTGTCAAACTGCGCGAGCAGCTGCAGTGGTTCGATAACAAACCTCTCTTTGGCAAAACAATCGTAGTAACCAGAGCCCGCGCGCAGGCCAGTGCTTTGACCAGACAGCTGGAAGCCGCTGGTGCTCGTGTAATCGAGGCTCCGGCAATCAAAATCATCCCCCCGGAAGATTATACCCCGCTGGATAAAGCAATCGAAAACATCAAAACCTACAAATGGCTGATCCTGACCAGTGCTAACGGCGTTACCTCTTTCTTCAATCGCCTTGATAATGCCGGATTAGATTCCCGTTCCCTGTCTGACATTAAAATAGCCGCTATCGGCAGTGAAACGGCGAAAGCTTTAAAAAACTATGGCATCTCCGCCGATTTAGTGCCCCCAGCCTTCAAGGCTGAAGAACTGGCCGAAACCCTGTCAGCAGAAGTGCAAGTTGGTGATAAAATCCTGCTGGCACGCGCTAAAGTAGCCCGTGAAGTATTACCGGAAAGCCTGCGTGCTTTAGGAGCCAGCGTTGATGTTGTAACTGCCTATGAAACTGTTACCGCTCTGGATAACAAAGAAGAATTGCTGACTGCTCTGCAAAACGGAGAAGTTGATCTTGTTACTTTTACCAGTTCCTCAACTGTTACTAATCTTTTGGCATCCTTAGGCGATCAAAGAGAACTTATCAATAATATTCCAGCAGCGGCTATTGGACCTGTTACCGCCGAAACCTGCCGCCAAAATAATCTTGAACCTGACATCATAGCTGAAACATTTACTATTGCAGGTTTGACAGACGCTATTCAAAGATATTATAAGGAGTGATCAGTATGGGCTTTCCTATTTACCGTCCCCGCCGCCTGCGCGCTACAGAAAACCTGCGCAGCATGATCCGCGAGACTGAACTTTCCGTTAAAGACCTCATTTATCCGTTATTCGTCGTCCCGGGCACCGGTGTAAAAAATGAAATTGAATCGCTGCCGGGCAATTACCATTGGTCCTTAGACCGTTTGCCGGAAGTTTTACAGGAAATCAGCGAACTTGGAATTCCTGCCGTTATACTGTTTGGTATCCCCTCTTATAAAAATGCTGTCGGCAGCAGCGCCTGGGATGCAGAAGAACCTGTACAGCAGGCCTGCCGCCTGATCAAAAACACCTATCCCGAACTGGTAATCGTCACCGATGCCTGCCTGTGTGAATATACAGAACATGGCCATTGCGGCGTTCTGGAAAACGGCTGTACTGTAAACAATGATGAAACGCTGCCGCTTTTAGCTAAAATCGCAGTTTCCCACGCTCAAGCTGGCGCTGATGTCATTGCGCCATCCAATATGATGGACGGTTATGTCAAAGTTATGCGTGAAGCCTTAGACGAAGCAGGTTTCAGCAATGTGTCCCTGATGGCTTATTCAGCTAAATACGCTTCAGCCTATTATGGCCCTTTCCGCGCTGCAGCGGATTCCACTCCCTCTGCAGGCGACCGCAAAGGCTATCAGATGGATCCGGGCAACAGTGACGAAGCTCTGCGTGAAGTGGCTCTTGATATCGAGGAAGGCGCAGATATCGTTATGGTAAAACCCGCTTTGGCTTTTATGGATATCATCAGCCGTGTCAAAGAAACATTTAACCGCCCTTTATGCGTTTATAATGTCAGCGGTGAATACGCTATGGTCAAAGCAGCAGCAGCAAAAGGCTGGATCGATGAACAGCGTATCGTTATGGAAACGATGCTCGGTTTTAAACGTGCCGGCGCCAAAATGATCATCACCTATCATGCTCTCGACGTAGCCAAGTGGCTGCTGGGCAAATAAGGAGGCCGCATATGGATCACAGCAAATCTCAGGCAGCTTTTACCGAAGCCAAACAATACATTCCCGGCGGCGTCAACAGCCCTGTTCGTTCCTTCCGCAGTGTTGGCGGTGTTCCGCCTGTCATTGCCAAAGGCAGCGGCAGCAAACTCACCGACATCGACGGCAACGAATATATCGATTATGTACTTTCTTACGGTCCTTTACTTTTAGGGCATGCACACCCGCAGGTCACCGAAGCCATCCAAACTGCAGCCGCCAAAGGCTCATCCTATGGCGCGCCGACCCTTGCTGAAACAGAGCTTGCCAAACTTCTCTGCACACTTGTCCCTTCTATGGAAATGGTACGTATGGTCAACAGCGGAACAGAAGCTACCATGAGTGCTCTGCGTTTAGCACGCGCTTATACAGGACGTGAAAGCATAGTTAAATTTATAGGCTGTTATCATGGCCATCACGACAGCCTGCTGGTCAAAGCCGGCAGCGGCGCAGCTACTTTAGGCGTTCCTGACAGCCCCGGTGTTCCTAAAGGCGTTGCCGCCAATACCATCACTGTTCCTTTTAACGACCGGGCTGCCCTGGAAGCTGCTTTTGCTGCTAAAGGCAGCGATATTGCCGCCGTTATCATGGAGCCAACTCCCGGCAACATGGGACTGGTATTACCGCAGGACGGCTATCTGGAATTCATTCGCTCCATCACAAAAAAATATGGAACACTGCTTATCTGTGATGAAGTCATGTCTGGCTTCCGCAGCAGTGAAAAATCTTCTCAGGGCCTCTACGGCATTGATCCTGATATCACCTGTCTGGGCAAAGTTATCGGCGGCGGGCTGCCGGTAGCCGCTTACGGCGGTAAACGCCAGATCATGGAACAGGTTGCTCCTGTTGGCCCCATGTATCAGGCCGGCACTTTGAGCGGCAACCCTCTGGCTATGGCAGCCGGTATCGCCAACCTTACCTACATGCGCGGACACAATGTCTGCAGCCAGCTGGAAAGCATGACAGCCATCCTGACCGGAGGCCTTGCTAAAGCCGCTGCCAAGGCAGGAGTGCCTGTACAGGTGCACCGTCTTGGTTCTATGTTTACTGTTTTCTTTACTGATCAGGAAGTTTATGACTATGACAGCGCCTGCACAAGCGATTTAGATGCATTCCGCATTTATTTCCATAGTATGCTGGAACAGGGCATTTATCTTCCTCCATCTCAATTTGAGACCAATTTCTTATCCCTGGCCCATACGCCTGAAGATATCGAAAAAACATTGCAGGCAGCTGAAATAGCTTTTAGCGCAGTTGCTGCTGCGAAAAAATAAAGTGAAAAACAAAAACGTCATAACCTTAAGGTTATGACGTTTTATTTTTGATTATTTTTGTTCTTGTTTTTGAACTTCTACCGGAGCAAAAATAAACTCCGTCAGCTTGCCCTCTTTATTAAAGCCATAAATCACACGTACCAGTTGCTGTTTACTGTAGCTTCCCAGATAAGTCAACCGGTCACCCTGATCAAAACGCTCATAAGCAACAAACTTCATTTCCTTCATTGTCCCTAAAGTATCTTTGACCTGCTTTTGCAAAGCAGCAAAAGCTTTTATATCCATTTTTTGCTTCAGTTCGGGGCTAAAACCCGCTGCAGCACCTGCATAACCGCTGTCGTCCGCAACAGTCAATGCCGCTACAAACTTATCAACTATTTTCTGCTGTTTATTTAAATCATTACCGTCTCCGGCAGCAAAACATACCGCGGCCATTGCCACTGTTAAAACTACAGTTACCAGCATTACTAATTTTTTCATATAAGTCATCCTCTCATCACTGCAGGTCTTTATCAAAAATTGCCTGCTTACTATATCTTAATTATAACCGATTCAATGTTATCGTCAATGTTTTTATCTTACTGAGCATTCAGCCATTGCTGGATAATAACGCTTTTCTGACCTGCAGTCCAGCTAAGGTCATCAACCGCCAGTTCTAAATCACCGATCATCATTTTCCGCCCGTCATCATGGGCATAATCACTGACACGCCACAAAAGCGGATAACCCTTAGAGGCCAGTAAATCCTTTGAATGTTCTGACAGCAAATAGTCCATAAAAGACTGTGCTTCTGCTAAATTTGCCCCTTGGAGAATAGCAGCACCGGTAATACAGTTTTTATTACCGTCTTTGACTAAAGTTGCGAACAGATCGCGATTTTGCCTTTCCAGCTGCAATGCTGTGGAAAGTGAAACTACCGCGATCGTTTTTCTGCCGCTGCGAACCGCTTCAATAGCCTCCCATTCACTGGCCGTATATAAAGGCAGCTGGCTGTTAAAAGAAGCCGCATACTCCATAGCTTTAGCTTCGCCGCGCAGCTGCCAGATAGAAGTTATCATGCCATAACTCCGACCGCCGTTTTTAAAATCAGCCAGCGCTGTTTCTTCCCAAAGCTCCGGTTTCAGCAATTCATCCCATGTCTCAGGAGCATAAAGCCCCAACTCACGCAGTCGGTCACGATTAGTCAAAAATCCTATATAATCGACATAAAGACCTGTCCAGCGCCACTGATTCTCACGCATTTCAGCAGGTACTTTATAGGCCTCCCTCGGCCTGTAGCTGCGCAGCATTTTCTGCTCTCCTGCCAGATAATATTCTTCAGGCGTACCGCCAAGCCAGACATCGAATTTTCCCTCTCTCAGAAAATTAAGCCGTTCATCCAAATTCCCTGCCGGCAAATGTCTGACTTCAACTTTCACATTCTGCTGTTTGGCAAAATCTTCCGCTAAAATATCTGTCATTGTTTCATTCAGGCTGCTGCAGATCTTGATACTTTTCTGTTCTTCTTTGATGTTACTGCTGCAACCGCTGCAGAGAAACACAATTGACAGCACTGTTACCAGAATTACTTTCATAGTTCGACCGCCTTTTATGGTAATAAATTAATTATACCACAAGGGTACGCATTACCGCGAAAAATCACTATCATTGATCAAAATTCCCGTACAGCTGCTAATTTGAACTTAATTATTGACATCAGTGCTTTTTTTAAGTATAATTTATACGTTAGCTTAAGCTAACTGTTTGGGGTTGCCCGCTTCCAAACTTTTACACTTATCAACTTAACGCTCACTCGATACTGTGCTTAACAGCTCTCACGCACAGTTTTTTTATTTTCTCGAGTTAGCTTAAGCTAACTTTTCCAATACACTTCAAATCACATTAACAAATTACTTTACAAATACTCAAAATAGCCTCTGCTGTTATAGTTCAATGTGTTATAATTGATTATAGTTGATTTTTATTCGTCATTTTTATATTTCTACCGGCTGCAGCAGCAGTAGGTACATTTATCTGCGAGGTCTGCCATATGCCAGAACGTTTATTAAAATACTACCGCCCTTACCGGAAAACATTGTTTTTTGCTTTGCTCGGATCCGTTATCACATCCGCCCTTGATTTATGTTTTCCGCTCTTTATGCGCTATATACTGGGCGATGTACTGCCCGAAGGCAATCTTTTCCTCTTAGGGCAGGCTACGATCATCTTGCTTTTTTTATACCTGCTTAATTTTATAATCAGTTATCAAGTCTCAAGACACGGCCGCCTAATGGGTGCAAAAATAGAACAGGATATGCGCAGTGACCTTTTTCAGCATGTCCAATCAATGTCTTTCCGTTATTTTGACAACATCCGTATCGGCCAGCTGATTTCCCGTATTGTCAGCGATATTGCCGAGATCCGTGAGCTTGTTTTTCTTGGTCCTAATTACCTGCTGGTCTGTACTATAACCATGCTTGGTACTCTGGGAATACTTATTTATCTTAACTGGCCTTTAGCGTTACTGGTCAATCTGCTGCTGTTAGGAAAAGCTTATGAATCAGTTGCTACCAATCATGCACTGAAACAATCAGGGCGTATGATCCGCGAACAGGTCGGTAATCTTACAGCACAGACAAATGAAAGTCTGAATGCCATACGCCTAGTTAAATCCTTCAACAATGAAGAATGGGAAGAAAAACGCCTTGATAAAAACGGACAAGCTCTTTTACAGGCACGTAAAACATCGTTCGACCTTTTATCACGCCTGAACAGCAACGCTGTATTGTTTTCCAATGTCACTAATCTTGTTATCATTGTCGTAGGCGGCGCCATGATCGCATATGGTAAAATGCAGATCAGCGATCTGGTCGCCTTTTTACTGTATGTATCAATCTTTATCCGCCCCATCCTGCGCCTGACCGCATTAGCAGAATCCTATCAGAAAGGTATGGCCGGTTACCAGCGCTTTTGCCAGCTGATGGATACCCCTTCTGAAAATATAGATCTGCCCGGCGCAGTCGACTGTGGTACTTTAAAAGGCTCTATTTCCTTTAAAAATGTCAGCTTTGGCTACGATCCCGGCAAACCTGTTATTCAAAATTTTGATCTTGATATCGCTGCCGGTGAAGTTATCGCTTTTGTCGGCACTACAGGTGTTGGTAAAAGCACGATCTGCAATCTGCTGCCGCGTTTCTATGAACTTCAGCAGGGCGTTATAACCATTGACGGAATGGATATCCGCAATGTGACCTTAAAATCACTGCGCCGTAATATCGGCATAGTTCAGCAGGATATCTTCCTTTTCTCTGACTCTGTACGTGAAAATATCGCTTACGGCAACCCCCATGCCAGTATGGAAGAAATCATCACCGCTGCCAGATTGGCCGAAGCTGATGCTTTTATCAATCAGCTGCCGGATGGTTATGACAGCCAGCTTGGTGAACGCGGTGTTAAATTGTCCGGAGGCCAAAAACAGAGGATTGCCATTGCCCGTGTTTTTCTCAAAAATCCGCCCATCCTGATTTTAGACGAAGCGACTTCTTCCCTGGATAATGAAACGGAAAACCTTATCCAGGAATCACTGATGCAGCTGTCACGTAACCGCACGACCCTGATCGTAGCCCATCGCCTGGCAACGATCCGTCATGCCGACCGTATCGTTGTCCTCACCCCCAACGGTATCAGCGAACATGGTTCTCATGACGATCTGATGGCTTTGCAGGGAGAATATTACAAGCTTTATATGGCACAGTTCAGTAAAAGCCCGCTAAATTAAAAATAAAACCCTCGGATGAAAACATCCGAGGGTTTCTTTTTTCATATAAACAGCTTTTTAATTATTCGCGGTCAAAGATCATTACTTTTTCAAAATCAAGATATACCTTTTCTCCGTCGGCAAATTCTTTCAAGTCTGCCCCTTTGACGATAACGCGTACATCATGATCACCGACGGTAACACGGTAATCAACAGCATCACCTAAATAGAAGCGATGCGTCAATGTCCCTTCAAGCATACCACCGCCGCGGCTCATCGTAATATTCTCAGGACGTACAGCGATGGTAGCACTGCCGGAAACACCCGAAGTATTGGGGAAAGAAGCTGTAGTACCTTGCAGGTATACTCTGTCATCCGATACTTCACCCTGCATAAAATTGACCAACCCGATAAAATCAGCAACCATTTTGTTGGCAGGATTGGTATAAATTTCATGCGGAGCACCGATCTGCTGCACTACGCCTTTACTCATAACAACTACGCGGTCGCTCATTGCCATGGCTTCACCCTGATCATGGGTTACATAAACAACGGTAATACCAAGTGCTTTTTGAATCGACAGGATCTCAAAACGCATGCTTTCACGCAGTTTAGCATCCAGATTGGATAACGGTTCGTCTAACAGCAGCAAACCTGGCTGCGCAACCAAAGCACGAGCCAAAGCGACACGCTGCTGCTGACCGCCGGACAGTTGATGCGGATAACGGTGGCCATATTCGCCTAAATGCACGAGCTCCAGCATTTCATTTACTCTTTTCAAACGTTCCTCTTTGGGAACCTTTTGGATCTTCAGCGGGTAAGCCACATTTTCAACAACCGTCATATGCGGCCAAACTGCATATGACTGGAATACCATACCGATATCGCGATTTTCCGGAGGAACAAATTTATTCTGCGACGAAGAACTGACGCAGTGGTCACCGATATAGATCTCGCCTTCTGTAGCTTTTTCAAAGCCTGCGATCATTCTCAGGGAAGTTGTTTTACCACAGCCGGAAGGACCGAGGATAGAAACGAATTCGCCGTCTTCAACCGTCAGGTTAAAATCATTAACAGCCGTTACAGGCCCGAAACGTTTAAATACATGTTCAATACGTACTTGTGCCAATTTATTCCACTCCTTCTTTAAATTCCCACATTGCCTTTGGTCAGTTTGTTAAGGATCAGGTTACCAACCAAAACGATAGTCAAAATGATTACTGATAATACAGAAGCATTTTGTGTATCTGCATAAGTTTGCAGCTCGTACAGCAAAACACCGATAGTTTTAGTTTCTGCACCGTACAGAAGGAGCGACATCGTCAGCTCGTAGAAAGACGGCATAAAGATCAGGAACCAACCGGCGATGATGGACGGAGCGATCAACGGCATAATAATATCTTTACAGGTTCTGATCCAGCTGGCACCTGAATTTAATGCTGCTTCTTCAAGAGAAACGTGCACCTGACTCAGGGAAGCCGCTATTGTCCGCACAGACATGGTCATATATTTGACCAGATAGCTGACGACCAGAATCCACATCGACGAATAAAGATTGAGACCGAAATTACCGGAGAAGGTGATAACCAGAGCAAGGGCGATAACGATACTCGGAGTAGAACCGCCGATAACGGTCAGCAGATCCGGGAAGCTACGTCCTTTGACTTTTGTTTTAACGGCCAGATAAGCAATGAACACTGAAAGTATCGTACCAATAGTGGCGGCGATTACGCCATACACGACCGAATTCCAGATACTCTCCATATACTGACTGCTGGTAATAACAGGCTCCCATGCATCAAAGCCGATATTCGACCAGGTAACTCCGCGCGACATACTCTTTAAAAGTGATGTCAGCAATATAGAACCTAATGGTAAAATTACTGCAATAAACGCATATAGACCTACACCACAGAAAGCAGGCCATTTCCATTTGCCAAGCTCTACGATATTAGGACGGGTACTCTTACCGCTGATCGTTGTATAATCCTTGCGGCCCAGCATCCAGGTCATAAAGAACAGTAAGAAGTTGGCAAGGAACATCAAAGATGCTGCTAAAGCCGTGGCATCACGGATACCCTCATCATTACCCATGTAAATATAGGTGACGATACGGGTAGTCATAACCTCGATATTACCAGGCATACCAACAATGGCAGGAATACCGAAGCAGGAACCGGCAGCAATGAAAACCAACAGACCGCCTGCTAAAATACTTGGTGCCATCAAAGGCAAAGTAACATCGACCAGGGTACGCAGAGGGGAAGCTCCGGAAACACGTGCCGCTTCTTCGAGCGTCGGATCCATTTTTTCCATTGCCCGGGAAATGGTAATAAAAGCAAAAGGCGAATAAAACAGGGTCAATACCCAAGCCAGACCGCCCATAGTATAAATATCAAATGGAGATTGCTGCAGTTGCAGAATCCACTTAAAAATCGAATTCAAATAACCGACGCTGGGATTTAAAAGCTGTACCCAGGCAATCGCACCAACATAAGGAGGGATCATATAGCTGGCAACCAGTAAAGTCCGGTATGTTTTTTTACCGGGCATATCGGTGCGGCCAACAAGCCAGGCCAGCGGGAACGTAATAATAACACTGGCTACCATAACTAAAAGCGATAGCTGCACAGTATTGGACAAAGCACGCCAGTTAACATCCTGACTGTAAACATCAGCATAATTGCCGAAATTGATGGCTCCATTAACCATAATACTGTCATAAAGCAGTATTCCCATCGGGAAAACCACAAAATATAATAATAAAATAACGGAAACAGCAATAACTATGAATTTACTATTAAATCTAGGTAAAGACCCCACTATGGCTCCTTTCCCCGGCTTTGAGACCGGTGAAAAATCATTTACAGGATTTTCCTGCAAAGAAATTGGAAAACAGGGATCGTCAAAAACGACCCCTGATCCCTTAAAAATTGTTACTCAACAAATTTTAATAAGAACTATTCCATAACTCTTACGCGGAAAGCCTCTTTGATTTGAGCATTTTCTTTGGAAAGTTTTTCCCAGTTTACTTTAATAGCTTTATCAGAGAAAGTTTTCAGAGCAGGAGCGCCTTTAGGCGGCTCTACGTCACCGCGTACAGAGTGCATCCAGCCTTGAACAACTGCCTGCTGACCATCTTTAGACAACCACCAGTCAACCAGAGCTTTAGCACCTTCGGGGTTTTTGGTTGCTTTAAAAATAGCGATCGGAGACGGGATGATGATAACGCCGTCTTCAGGATAGGAAACTTTCAAAGGCTCATTTTTAGTATTAGCCAATTTGAGGACGTTTTCTTCCAAAATCATTGCAGCAGCATATTCGCCGGTCAGCAATTTGTTCTGAATAGCAGAGTTGCCTTCTTCAACGCGAATATCATTAGCTTTCAATTGGTCGAAATATTCCCAGCCATATTTATCGGCCAAAGCGCCAACCGCTACATAAGCAGTACCGGAAAGCATTGGGTTCGGCATAGCGATTTTGCCTTTCCATTTCGGATCGGTCAGATCTTTCCAGGATTTCGGAGCATCTTCGGGTTTCAGTTTATCAGAGTTATAAGCAATGATCATGTTGCAGACACGAACAGAGGACCAAGCACCGTTCTTGTCTTTATCAGTGATGACATCTTTCAGGTTCGGGGAAACATAATCAAGCAGCAAACCTTGATCCTGCAAAGTCAGGTAGTAGGAAGGATCAGCAACCATCAGAACGTCAGTACCGATTTTGTTGGCTTTGATCTCGCCGGTAATTTTAGTGATTACTTTTTCAGTACCGCCCTGGAACCAGGTAACTTTCATATCAGGGAATGCTTTAGCTACATTAGGTTTACACATTTTATCGATGATATCAGGATAAATAGAGGTATAAACCATAACGTCGCCTTTAGGACCGCCTTTAGAATCTGCAGCTTTCTTATCGTCGCTGCCGCCGCAGCCGGCAACTGCTACTGATAATGCCAGAACTGCTGCTGCAGTGCACAACCATTTTGCTTTTTTCATTAAACATCCACTCCTTTGTGTTGTCATACTACCCTTAAAGTTCGCCCGGCTTTGTAAAATTCCTGCTTACATTAGAAAAAAAGTTTTACAAAAAATTAAAATTTATGTCACATTTACGCCTTATTTAAAAAACATTCCATTGCCAATCGACAATACGGCACTTTTGACCCTATGGGATTTTTTGTGTCCCGCAATTATACGGCTACTAAAAAATTTAATTCCCACGCCGGCACATACGGATGTTTACGCAGATAAACCTTATATTCAGGCACTAACTGCCACATAAACAATGGCAGCAGGAAAATATCCGCATCGTGATGATAAGCGGCAATAAATAATTTAGGTTTATTACGTTTTATCTGCTCCTTTCCCCCTTTCAAAGCCTCCATCTCAGCGCCTTCCACATCCATTTTGATGTAGGTTACACGCTCATCTTCAAGCAGTGTATCAATATCGACAGCCTGCACTATGTGACGCTGGCCTGTCAGCAACGTTGACTGACGGCCGCCGCTGTCAGAAAAAGACAGTTCTGCCGTTTCTTTCCAAATGGCTCTTTCAAAAATTTTGATATCAGACAAACCACTTGCCTCTACATAAGCAGATAATTTTTTATAATTACGCCTATCCGGCTCTGCCGCAAAAATCCGATTATATTTATTATTAGTCAGCTGTAAAAATTCTCTGATCGTATCACCATTATAGGCACCTAGATCAGCATACGTTTCTTCTTCGCTCCAACTGAAAATACTCTGCAGATCTTTTAGCCGCTCCGTCTCACTTTGCCATAAATAATGCAGTTTACCGCTCAGCTTATAATTCAGTGATGCTGCAAACACGTCTCGGGACCAATCATCAGCCAAATTGTCATATACCTGCTGCAATTCCTGCTGATGCTGCTGCAGCCAGTCAAACGAAACTGTTTCATCTCCGGGAAACAGCGGCAAATGCGGCGCTACTGTTTCATGCATTGTGCTCAGCTCCTGAAAGCGGTTTAAAACTGCAGGCGACTCTGAGGCAAAGGCAATAACAATCAGAAAATCACCCAGCCGATCTTTAACTGCGGTATAAGTCTCGACCATATAACCACGAAAAACCTGCCCGCGAACAAATTCATCACTGGCAAAAATACCGGCGACCTTTATTTGCATCCTGTCACACAAGTCAATAATCTGGTCGGCACCGTTACCCATTCCATATAAAACAACAGGCTTGTCAGTCAGCTGCAAAATCTGCCAAACGTCCTGTTTTTCCTTAATAAAATCCAACATTTACGCCGCTCCCTTCTCTACAACTTTATTGTACACGAAACTTTACCTGCCGTCATACTTTTATTGCGTTAACTTTTACCATTCTTATGGTTGACATACCACCATCAAGTTTTATATACTATTATCGTAAACTTAATTTCAGTTTATAGTTAACCATAATTAAGGTGATCTTTATGTCTACTTTTAAAATTCGTGAAATCAGTGAAATTGCCTTATTGGCAGCATTTATCGCCGTCAGCGGGGCTTTTAAGCTTCCCAGCTTTATTCCAGGAAGTGAATTTCAACTCTCCGCTCCTATTGCTGTAGCGATCTGCGGTGTTTTTGGCATCAAAAAATATCTGCTTGCAGGTATTCTGGCCTCTGCCGGCGGTTTACTCCTGGGTACGCAAACTATTTTCAACGTCCTTATTGCAATGCTTTTTCGAATAGTCGTTGCCTTATTATATGCAGTTTTAGGAAAAACCAAAATCTTCTACCTGTTATCAGGACCTGTCGCTTCCTCCGCAGCACGTCTTGCACTCAGTCTTTTTATTGGTAAGACAGTCTACCCTCTGTTGGCAGCAGCTCTTCCTGGAATGATTTTCACAGCATTAACATCCGGGTTATTTGCTTCTGTTTTAGAGAAAACATTAACCCTGACAAAACGCGTTTACGAACGTTCTTGACCGCTACTTTTTCTATGCCTGAAGTCAAAACTTCAGGCATTTTTTATCCTGCTCTAACTATACTTGCCCAGACCTTTTTATAATGTTAAAATAGTACTGATAATATTTACCGGAATATTCTTACTGCTCACTAATTTTCACCGGCTGTGTTTTATTACACGATCAATCAAACGGCACTATTGCCAACGGAGGACTTGTTATGATTTTGCAAGAATCTGGAGAAAACTATTTGGAAACCATTCTGATGCTGCAGCAGCAAAACGGCAGTGTCCGTTCTATCGACATTGCAACGCATATGAATTTTACCAAAGCCAGCGTCAGCAGGGCTATGAGTATTTTAAAACGCGAAAATTACATTCTGATGGAAGCGGACGGCAACATCATTCTGACTGAAACAGGGCTCGCTAAAGCAAACGCTGTTTTGGAAAGACATCTGCTGTTGACGCGCTTTTTACGCGAAAATCTTGGCGTATCCGAAGAAACAGCTGAAAAAGATGCCTGCCGGATCGAACATGTTATCAGCCCCGAAACCTTTACCGGGATAAAAAAACTGATCAAAAACTCTTAACAATTCAAAGGAGCTGTTTTAACAATGATGAAAAAATTACTTCTTTTGCTTACTGTTGCCATCGCAATGCTGGCATTGCCGCTAGCCGCTCATGCAGACAAAACGAAATGGACGAATCCCAATTACGATTTTAATAAACTTCACCGCATCAATTTGGTTTCCATAAGTGTAGTCGATCCTGTCGGCAGCAATTTTACTGTTGACGATATGGCGACCGAAAAAATAATAAGTGCTTTACAAAAAGCTTTAACTAAAAAAGATTATGTTTTTGATACAAGCATCGAATCAAATCTTTCAATTACCAAAGAAGATGCTTCCCAACTGACCAAAGATGCTTTAAGCGGCACTTATACAGATATATCGACCAAAATAGCGCCTGCTCCAACTGCTGATCTGAAAATAATCGCCCATAAATTTGGTTACAACAGACGGGTCATCCCCGCTCACGAAGAACCGCGTACCAGATATTACAAAGAAAAGGTCAAAGACAATAAAGGAAACTGGATCGAACGGGACGCAGAACGAACTGTTTATGAATATGTTCCAGCCAGCACTGTATATGACGGCTACGTTGATGTAGCTTTTCATCTTTTTGACCCTGCTACAGGAAAAATAATTTTCAGTCTGCGCGATACACGCAGCCGTACAGCAGACAGTGATACAACAAATATGTGGCAGCGCATGGCCAATGCTTTCGTTCAGGATCTTGATAAAGCTGCAAAAAAATAACTCTGCAAATTTCTAAACACCCTTTAAATAATTAAAGGGTGTTTATTCTTGTATAACTCTGTATCTTAATGATATTTTTTCCTAATTTGCTTGACACTCTATTCAAAGATGTTATAATTTAGTATATCAAACTGAATACGGTAATGCAGGTTCCGTCAGGAATAACAGAGAAGACCGGTTAAAAGCCGGCGCGGTCCCGCCGCTGTAAGATGGAGCAACGCCTATAGAACCACTGGAATATTCCGGGAAGGAAGGCCGAGCCATGAAGTCAAGCCAGAAGAACTACCTGCATCGCGATCTTAGTGACCTGCGAAGGACGGGGAAAGATCATGGGTCTAACCATGTTTTATCACCATCCCTAATATTTATGGATGGTTTTTTTATTACCTATTCAGAAAATAATCAGAGGAAAGAGGAATAATTTATGAAAAAACTGCTTTCAATGTTAGTTATGGCTTCAATGATGGTTTTTGCACTGGGAACTATGGGCGCTTCTGCCGCTGCTAAAGCACCGAAAAACGACAAGGCTGTCGTAGTAGTCAGCTTCGGTTCGACCTTCGACGACACCCGTACGAAAGATATCGGCGGTATCGAAGAAGCTGTTGCCAAAGCTTTCCCGAACCGTGATTTTAAACGTGCTTTTACTTCCTACATCATCATGGAACGATTGGAAAAAAATAAAGGCATCAAAGTCAACGATTTGCCTGCAACCTTAAAAGAACTGAAAAAAGCCGGTTATAAAGACATTCTCGTACAACCGACTCATTTGCTGCACGGCGAAGAATATGAGCATAAAGTCCTGACCACCGTTGATAAATTCAAAGGTGATTTTGACCGCATCGTTGTCAGCGATCCTCTGATGGTAGGTAAAAACGATTTCGCTATCGCTGCTTCCGCTGTTGCGACTCAATTCCCGACTCTTGGCAAAGGTGAAGGCGTTGTCTTGATGGGTCACGGTTCTCCCCGTGATAACAACCAATCCTTTGGCAACACCTACAAAATGCTGCAGGAAACCTTTGATAAAATGGGTTTACCGGTAGTAGTTGGCACTGTTGAAGAAGTGGATACTCCTAACGTGGACGAAGTTCTGGAACAAATCAAAGCACGCGGTTACAAAACTGTGCATATGTTCCCCCTGATGATCGTTGCAGGCGACCATGCCAACAACGATATGTACGGCGATGAAGAAGATTCCTGGAAATCCATGATCGAAAAAATGGGCGTTAAAACTGTAGGTCACCTGCAGGGTATCGGCCGCAATGCCGCAGTACAGGCTATTTATGTACAGCATGCAGTTGCAGCTGAAGCCGGTGTCCAAAGATAAATAATTACTGTTAGTCCAAAGGACGTTCTTCTAAGGAAGAACGTCCTTTTATGTTCTGGAAATCAGTACAAAAATATTACAGCGTTTTTATTTTAATAAAATTTTCTGTAAATTTGTTACCCTTTGTTGCTGCTGCTCTTGCTTTATGAGATATTAGAATGCTATACTTTAGTCATTGAAAGACATTATATATGAAGAAAGGGTGTTGCACCAATGGGTTTAGTAATCTCTGCTCTTGTTACTTTTTGGGTCGGCTTTCTGATCTACAAAAAGTACAAACCTCAACCGGTCTTATTCTTAGGCGGTATGATCTTAATGTATATTGCCGCAATTTTCGGTTACGGTACTATCTTACCGGCCAAAGCCGCTACAGGCTCTACTTTCTTTGATGCTTTTGAATTTATTCGCGCTACCATGAGTTCTAATGCCGGCAAGCTCGGTATGAACATTATGGCAGTTGGCGCTTTTGCCCGCTATATGGACAAAATCGGAGCTTCCCGTTCTTTAGTTCGTCTGACTATCCGTCCTTTACTGGCTTTAAAATCACCTTATATCGTTTTATCCGGCACCTGGGTTGTCGGTATGCTGATCGGTCTGTGCATCAACAGTGCATCTGGTCTGGCCATGCTGCTGATGGTCACCATGTTCCCGATCCTGATCGGACTTGGTGTCAGCCGTCTGTCTGCTACGGCTGCTGTTGCTACTACGCTCTGCTTCGACTGGAGCCCCAGTGATACCGGTACCATCCTTTCTGCTGAAACCGCCGGCTTGAACCCGGTAGTTTACTGGACTGACTACCAGGTACCGATCGTTTTGGTTGCCTTCGTTGTTGTCGGCACACTGCACTATTTCACTCAAAAATATATGGATAAACGCGACGGACATGTCGTCCAGCCGATGGAAGTTGAAAAACCGGCTGAAGATGATCCGGCTGACAGCGCGCCGCTCTGGTATGCGGTTCTGCCGGTTATTCCGCTGGCTTTGATCCTCTCCTTCAGCCCGCTGTGGATCACCTCAATCAAAATGAACATCGTTATGGCTATGTTCATTGGACTTTTTATTGGCGCCTGCTGCGAATACATGCGCTGGCATGACGGCAAAAAAGTTCTCGGCGACATCCAGACCTTCTTTGACGGTTTAGGAATGCAGATGGCTAACGTTATCACCTTGATCGTAGCTGGTCAGACTTTTGCTCAGGGCCTTCTGTCCATGGGTACTATCAATGCGCTGATCTCCGGCAGTCAGGGCTTTGGCTTTGGCCCGATGGCTATGATGCTCGTTATGGTCGCTATCATCACCTTCTCCGCTATCGTTATGGGCAGCGGCAACGCTCCGTTCTTTGCCTTTGCGGCTCTGACACCTGCTGTTGCAGCCCATACAGGACTGCATCCGGTACTGATGCTCCTGCCGATGCATTTTGCGGCTTCTATTGCCCGTAACTGTTCGCCGATCACAGCAGTTATCGTTGTATCCTCCGGCATGGGCGGCGTTTCTCCGTTCGACCTGGTAAAACGTACCGCTATACCAATGGCCGGCGCAATGCTTGTTAATATCGGTATGACCTTCTTCTACTACTACAGAGGGTAATTGAAATTTTGATAAAACAGAATAGCTGCCTGCGGGCGGCTATTCTTATTTTAGAAAGGATGTGTAAATCATGTTCATCTGCGACTGTCACTGCGACACACTTACCGAGCTTTACAAAAAAGGCACTTCCCTGTATGACAACGATCAGCACTTCGACATTAAACGTCAGATAGAGCTGGGCGGCGGTCTGCAGTTTTGCGCTATTTTTGTCCCGACCCACGAATTCCGTTACTACGGCGGACTGCGTTATACGCTTTCCCTCCTCGACAAATATAAGCAGGAGCTTAAAGCACTGCAGGAGAAAGGCATCGACGTGCTTCCCGTTTTAACTAAAGCCGATGCTGCCGACGTGCTCAACCACAAAGCAGCAACTCTGCTGGCTATCGAAGAAGGCGGCGCTATCGACGGCAGTCTGGAAGCTCTGCGCATACTCTATGAGCTTGGCGTGCGCGCTATGACGCTGACCTGGAGTAACCGTAACGATATTGCCGACGGCGTCAACGAAGAATGCAGCGGCGGCGGTCTGACCACCTTTGGCCGTCAGGTAGTTGCAGAAATGAACCGTCTGGGCATGCTGGTAGATGTTTCCCATATTGCTACAGCGGGCTTCTGGGATGTTATCGAAACTTCTACCAAACCGATCATTGCTACCCATTCCAATGCCAAAACACTTTGCAGTCATCCCCGTAATCTCAATGACGACCAGATCAAAGCCATCAATGCCAATGACGGTCTGATCGGTATCACCTTTGCCGGACAGTTTCTGGAAGAAGATTATAACAATGCCTGCATCGACAGTGTGTACCGCCATATCGATTATATGCTGAACCTTTTGGGCAATGACGACCACGTCGGTTTCGGCAGCGACTTCGACGGTATCAGTCACCCGCCTTATAATATCCACGGCGTACAGGATTACAAACCGCTGATCGAATACCTGCAAAGCAAAAACTACAGCGACAGTACCATTGAAAAAATCACCCACAAAAACGTGTTGAACTTGTTGAGTAAAGTTTTATAACTGCAACTTAAAACATCCCTGACAGAAATATTCTGTCAGGGATGTTTTACTTTAGAAACACAATCTTTAGCAGCAACAGCTTAATTAGTTTAGATTTTAATACCTGTTCCCATGATCTTTACTCTGCCTTCTTCATCTTCAGCATATTTTTCTGGCTCCAGTGTCTGCTGCACAACCCGGAGATCATCGTCTGCATGCTGAATATTGATCAAAGCAGCCTGATAAGCAGCGTCATTGATAACTGAAGGCCCAATCGGCGGATCAACTGGCGGCACCTCAGGTTTTTTAGCGTTAACTGTGACCGTTAACTTACCGCCATCACCAATAGTGATTTTATAACCATCCTGAGTAGAATATAACAGCGAGCTTAAATCGTATGTGCCAGCTTCCTTCACCTCTACAGCTTTGATTTTAGAGGCATCAAACTCTACTCCCATTGCTGTCAGTTTATCAATAATAGCCTGTGCTAAACCAGTATAGATATCGCCATCGGTTATCTCGACCTCAATATTACCGATGCTGACATCCAGCGGTGACAGGAACGCCTGTAACTGCGGCGTAGTCCGACCGTCACTATAACCAAGCCAGGCAGCCTGCTCGCCGCTAGCAGCTGCTCCCTCCATAAAAGACTGGTTAAAAGCTTCTGTTGAGGTATATTCCGCTCCATCATAATCATAATAACGCTGCGTAGAAGGATCAAAATAAAACGCATTGGTAATAGTTCCATTGCCGGCAGCAACAATACCTTTACCAATGGCTCCGTTTTCAACCGTCACTGAACCCATATTATAAGCATTTTTAATCGGGCCCTTATTACCAGCAACGATACCACCTGCAAAGCAGGTTTTCGTCGAAGTGCCTTTATCTGCACTGACAGCACCAGTATTATAGACATTAGTAATACTGCCAGAATTATTATTGCCAACGATACCTCCGGCTAACAACTGTAGCGTACCCGCTCCTGTTCCTGCGACAACGCCTGTATTATAGCTGTTTTTTATTGCTCCTCCATTATTATATCCAATAATACCACCAATCCACCCATTGCCTTTAATTGTACCGCTATTATTGAACTTCTCAAATTCTAATGCGGCATCATTTTCCCCAAAAATACCGCCAGCATAACCTGCATTAGTCACATTTCCTGTAATAGCACCGCTGTTGCTGAGATTAGTAAAACTCCCTGAAGAATTCGTAGAGGAATTATGACCAATAATGCCGCCAGCATATCCTGTATTGGTCGCATTTACTGTCACCGTTCCACCATTACTGAGATCATCAAATTTTCCCTGAAAAACTTGGCCCACAATGCCGCCAACATACGAGAAAGCGCCGATTCCTGTTACTGTCCCAGAATTATGCAGTTCACTGTTTATCACCGCAGTGTTTTTGGAATTGTTGCTGTAACCTAAAATCCCACCTACGTGCCAGGTTCCTGTTACCGCACCTGTATTTTCGGCCTTACTGACCTGTCCAGCGTTATTGCCGACGATGCCACCGGTTTTTGCCTGACTGCTGTCAGTAACACTGATGGCACCTTCATTCTTCACGTTCTCAATGACACCGGTTTCATTGTAGACCTCAGAATAACTATTATTACCTGCTATACCGCCAGCATAGATATTCGTATTGCCACTGGCTGTAATATCTACTTTGCTCACAGCATCTTTGATAATACACATAGCATTTGTCGGAGTAGGTGTACCACTTGCTCCCGCAACAGTACTGGCATTTGTTCCTACAATACCGCCAATGTGTGCAAACACTGCTGTCAAATTGCTGGCTGTAATTTTACCGCTGGCCTGCACATTTCTGACACTGCCAGCTAGTCCACCGCTGGAACCTACATTATAACCAACGATGCCGCCGATAGCTTCTATTCCTCCGGTAAAATTATAGTCAATTCCAGACAGCTGCACATTAGCTATCTTGCCTGCAGATACCCCAAACAAACCACCATACTTACCTGTACTGCTATTTATATACAAGTCGCTGATCGTATAACCAGCACCGTCAAACACACCCATAAATTTTAAAGCGCTATCATTAAACAATGTTTTAAAACCAGCTCCGCTATTCCAGTTCTTTGTTGCAACACCGTCAATATCTTTTGTCAACATATATCTACCAGCTCTGTTATCCTGAATGCTTTGCAGCTCATAGATATCACTGATCAGCATACAATCGTTGACATTGTTCGCTTCGCTGCCATTAAGCTTCTTACCGGTAAATAAGGTACTGCCTTTCTCCGCAGCTCCTGCACTGTAATCACGTATAGCATGCTCTGTACTGACACCATTTTCTATAATAGATATATTCTTCGTCCCGATCGTTTCATAGCCTACGTTAATAGTACCTTCTGCCTTAAGAATATAATTCGCCTGATCGGCAGCCGCTATTGCGTCTCCATTTTGTTTTTTTATATCAGCCGCATTGCCCAGCGAAATATTGGCCCCTTCTATCGTCACCTTATCGGCACGTATCGCACCCAGATTCAGTACATCGGCAGTAACGCTGCTCAGGTCGATCGCCGGCGTGCCATTAAAGCCATTGATGGCAGCGTCTGTCATTTTACCTGTGGAAGCATACAGGCTGCCAACGTTGACAGCCGCTCCCTTACCAAACAAAATGCCGTTGGGATTGAGCAGAAAGACGTTGACATTCTGTCCGTTCAAAGCTCCGTAAATCTCACTTTTAGTATTGCCGGTAACATAGTTCAGCACATTAGCCATATTTTTAAAGTTGACTGTTTCACCATTGGCGATATTGAACTGTTCCCATTTTATCGCTACGTTATTGCTGCCTGTACCGGTGATCTCCATAACATTACCGCTGCCGCCGATATTGCCGTTACTGCCGCCGCCCACTACTGCGCCGCCCTGCGGCAGAGCATAAGCACTGCTGACAAACATCCCGCCGATAATCAGGGATAAAGCCAATCGTCTGGCCAGATAAGATTTGTTATATTTCATCTTTCCCACTCCTTGCATTAGTTTTATTTTCCTTGAAAATCTGTCTAGAACAGTTTATAGGCCTGGAACCACAGGCGTCCGTTCTTATCCTTGTCCTCACTCTGGAATGCTTCACCATTAAGCTTGCGCGCATAATCCAACCGCAGATAATAATCTCCTGCTTTGGCATACTGTACGCCGATGCCCCAGCCTGCCAGATTGCGGTGTCTGTCGTCGTAACCTCTTTGCTCTACTTCGCCGAAATCAACAAAGGTCGCCAGGCTGAGATATGGCAGCGGCATGTTGCAGCGCAGTTCGGCTGTTGCCTGGTAGCCGCTGTCTCCGCTGGCCTCACCCTGCGGATAAGCTCGTACTCCGTTAGCCCCGCCCAGGCTGAACTGTTCGCTGCCGTCCAGCTGTTTATTCGCCAGCTGACTGTGGAAGTTCAGCAGCAGGTCTACTGTATTGCCCAAACGGCGGCTGTGATTGACATCGCCGGTCAACTTATGGAAACTGCCTTCTGTTTCGCTGTTAAAATCTTCGTTGGTAAGCTGGCCCCAATAGTAAAGCGCACTGTAGCCTGTATAGCTGCCGCTGCCTCGACTGTTGCCGCTGATTCCTGTATGTACGGCATTGCTGCTTTTTTTAGCGTTGTAGCCAAACAGGCGCATTTCATCCTGCAGCTGACGGTTGTCGTAGCCGTAGACCAGGTCTAGTTTACTGCTGCTGTTATTAGCCAGGGGCGTACTGCCGTAGATGCTGAAGGTTTTGGCTTTGCCAACTGCGTCCAGCAGATTAAAGTAGTCGCCCAGGGTATAATCCATCTGGCTGTAGGAAATGCCCAGACGACTGCCGTTACCGCTGATGGGCATTTCATAACCAAAATTGTAGTTGCGCATATCTTCGTTGCTTAAAGTTCCGCCCACAGTAAATTTATCGCCAATACGCCCTGGGTCGTTAAGTGTAGTCTGAAATCCGTAGCGGTAACGGCCGCTGTATTTGCCGCCGTGGTTATCGGCATATAAAATAGTTTCGACAGCTTTTTTATCATCAACGATGATCTCAAGGTCACTGCTGCCGACGCTTGCTCCTGCTTTAAGCATACCTGCGGCTCTGATGCCGGGCAGGTCGTTGAGGTTGTTGAGCACTGTTTCCAATTCGTTTGTTTTGATAGCGGCGCCGCCGTGCAGTCTATCTATAAAACTGCTGATAACCGCATCTGTCAGGCCAGATTTGTTATTTACCGTCACCTGGCCAAGATTACCAAGCAGGACACGAATTTCTACTGCTCCGTTCGCTATCTGCTGCGGTGGAATAAAGGCAGTGGCTACGGTGTATCCCTGCTTACGCAGGTAAGCTGTCACCTTATCGGCAGCCTGCTGCAGCTGGCTCAGAGTCAGCTCCTGTCCGACATAATCTGCTACCAAGTCCTCACAGGCTGCCTTGTCGATATTGTCAGGACTGGTAAAATTGATAGAATCGACAGTAAAGCTCTGCTCGCCGGAAAGTTTATCCCCTTCTGTCTGAACACTGGTCAGCTCTGCCTGCTGCGGTGTCTGCGCCTTGTTCTGTTCCAGCGCACGCAGATCACTGTTAGTACTGGGCAGTGCCGGTGCTGCTGCCGCTGTGGTGCAGCTTAAAAGCAGCGCCAGCGTTATTCCTTTCTTTTTCATAACTTTTCCTCCCTTTTGTTGTCGAAATAGATCTTGAAGTTTTCTGTTTCAAAGCCTGATTTTATATCCTCGCAGTTATTACTGCGGCTGCGGCACATAGTTTTCTTTAAAATTTAGTCATTATTTATTAAATAAAAATCAGTTTTTATTTGTTAAAAGGCAAAAACTTTTGTTATTATAATAATCATAGCTATTATAGCACGTCTGTACCCCCCCACAAGACATACAAGAACTTTTTATCGACGCAGCTTGGTTTCATTATTGCCCGCACGTTTTGATAGCCGCCGAAGCTGCTGTATTTTCACAATCTATAAAATTCTTCTGCATACATAAAATTGATTACGGTCATATGACGGAAAAGTACGATCTTCTTAAGCAAATTTATGCAAAAAAAATTAGCCCCTGGAAGGGGCTAAAAGTTTTTACGGCAAATTTTACCTGTTCACTTTTATATAAAAACAGACAGTGTCATCGGCTATCGAAAGTAATTTTAAACAAATATTACTATCAAAATAGCTAGTTTTAAAATTATCTATCCAGTTCCTGATAAACAAAACAGTTCGTCACATGGTCATTCACCATACCTGTAGCCTGCATAAATGCATAAACGATTGTCGAACCAACAAATTTAAATCCTATTTTTTTCAAATCCTTGCTGATTTTATCAGAAAGCGGTGTTGCAGCTGGTATATCCTCCATCTTTTTCCAATGATTTCTAATTGGAGTATAATTTACATATCCCCATATAAATTTATCAAAACTTCCATACTTTTCTTGTACCTTCAGAAAGGCTTTGCCATTCGCTACAGCTGCCGCCACCTTAAGGCGGTTTCTAATAATTCCTTCATTTGCCAGCAGTTCCTGAATTTTTTCTTCATCGTAAAGAGATACTTTAAACGGATCAAAACAATCAAACGCTTCTCGAAATGCCTTTCTTTTTTTAAGCACAGTGATCCAGCTGAGTCCTGCCTGCATTCCCTCTAAAATCAGCATTTCAAAAAGCTTGTTGTCTTCATGCACAGGACGCCCCCACTCTTGGTCGTGATACTCAACATATATCGGAAGGTCACCTGCCCAGGAACATCTGATTTTTTCACACATATTTTATTATCCTTTCCAAACAACCAACATCCTAATCAATATGGCGTACTAAAGTTAAATTTAGAGAAAATTATATATCCTTTATCTAACCAGTATTATAGCATAAATAAAAATTCATTCCAGTATAAGCCTGTTAATAAAAAGACCTCCAAAAACTTTCGGCACTGGACTATCTCCAGAAAGACGAACAGTAAAATAAAACACCTCCTGTTGTAGAATAGAAACTACTATAACAGGAGGTGTTGTCATGTCCAGAAAATATACAACAGAAAACTTAATCGAACAACCTTAAACTTTTAGTGCTACTTACATCTATAGGCGATAATGGTAACTTTACCTTTTCCGGGATACTTTTTTATTTCATATTTTCTGGGGAATGCTTCTATTAGCTTCGGCAATTTAATAAACCCGAAAGTTCGCACATCAAAATCCGGTTTTACTCTTTTTATAAATTGTCCGGCTGAACTAACATTTACATAGCCTTCATCATCCTGGTACTTGTCAGATGCTATTTTTAATAAATTATGTATTACACTTATATCTTCTTTCGTAGCATCGGCTGTAGCAGTTTCCACACATTCCTCTTCTATTTCTATTACTTTTTCACTGCTTTCAGTTTTAGACTTTGCTTCTTTTATATTTTCGCCAAGATTCTCCAGAAAAATAAATTCATCACAACTGTTTCTAAAAGCTTCCGGTGTTTTCTTTTCACCAACACCCATCACATATACTCCGGATTCATGCAAATTTATTGCCAAGGGAGTATAATCACTGTCGCTGGCAACGATAACAAATGCATCATAAATACCTTTATGCAGCAAATTCATTGTATCGATTACCAACGCCATATCAGTTGTATTTTTACCAGAAACATAGTCAAACTGCTGCTCCGCTTTTATCGCTAAACGTTTCAGCTCATTTTCCCAGTTTTTTAACGTATCTTTTCTCCAATTACCATACGCTCTTTTTACAACGATACGGCCATGTGTAGATATTTCCTGTATAACATCCTCCAACTTTGCCAACTGAGTATTATCTGCATCAATTAAAAGCGCGATTCTTTGTAAATTTTCCATAAACCCCTCTTTAACATTCTAAAATATTCTTATGAGTAAAAAACCATAAATAAGTTACTTATTCCCACTCGCCGAGTTAAATCCGTTTCTAAACTTTTTTGTATAGAAGATTTGTTTCGTCGTGGTTTTATTTGATGCAGATTATCCTTATCCTAAGGTCTATTCGGACTTTTGCTATCAAAAATCTATCCGGGCCATCCTATCAGGGGTTTTGCTTGCGACGGATGATTGGGTGGCTTAGAGGTATTATATCACAATTCTTACTTTACTTCGAGATAATTTTCCGTTTTCTGTCTCCAAGTTGTCTTAAGTATGATCCGATTCTTCATTTAGTTTAGAGAGTAGTTTACGGATATAAACGATATTACTTGCTATGTACAAAGTCATATCATCCATCCTTCTAATATCATAGTTCTGGATCAAATCAAATGGTTCCTTCGCGATCTGTTCAAGTGATAACAATTCTATAAGGTCTTGATCCTTAAAGCGCAAGTCCACTACTTCATGTGCTAGTTTATTTCTCATATTAAGTAATCGAATTACACAATCATAGAATGGAAATACAGTTGTAGCCCGTTGAATTGATACCACTACAAAGTTAAACGCTTCTATACAAGGGTGATCCTTAAAAATCTTAACAATTTGGTTGATTGATAACTTCTTAAACAACTCGCCTTCTTTGAAATTCACAGAATCCAGCCGAACGGTATGAGATTCATACTCAATATAGCTTCCTATTTTACCTCCATAATAAAAATATAGTTGCTGCAAAATTTCTGGCGGTAAAAGCGATATGTTCTTTTCAAATACTTTTCGGATCATTCGCTCGAGTTCATTGTATTCCTTGAGAAACTCGAACACGATAAGAGATTTCAATTGAAGGGAAATTGTCTTTGTATCTATTCCCTTGACGCCGTCCATTTTAATTCCCCACTACCAATTGTTTTACGCGGCGAAGCCTTGCATTTACATTGCTGGTTGTTGCTGACGATTTTTGGAGCGTTTCTTTTATTTTTGCATCGTCAAATATTTCCGTAGCTTTTTCAGAAAGTCTAACTCCATCCAGTAGTGATATAAAAGGTACTATGGCATCAATTACATAGTCTGCATTAGGAACACCTCCAAACTGCTTCCGCAGTTCGAGTGTCTTATTGAGCAGAGAAATCAGCGTGGGCTTGTCAATCGTCACGCTCTCCTTTTGAAGTTCTTGTAAAACATTGTTTATCATTTCTCGCGGTCTAGAATTATACCCCTCTACTATACCATTTTCAATATCTGAACGTAAGTAAAAAGCGAGCGATTTGTATAGGCGTCCATAATCTTCATATCGCTTTATATCATTTTTAGAAAATATAGATTCGTAATATTTCTTGTTTGTAGACAGTTGTTCATCAACAAAAGAGGTAATCCAAGCAGTAACTTTAGATTTGTAAATTGCTCTTCTAATCTCATTCACTTTTAGCTTTTCAGCCCCACGATTAAGGCGAGCAAAAATATCATATTTAGTAAATTCTGGTGAATTAGCAGTAATTACATAAATGTCAAGAATAGAAGACAACATTTGGGATGTTTTTTCTGCTGCGATTTCTCGAATCTCTGGAAAAGTTTTCCCACCAAAAATATCGGCATAGTATTCCAAATTGCGCTCGTTCAAGCGAAGTGTGCCCTTAATGAAATCCATCACCGCTGTTAAACGTTGCTTTCCATCAACGACTTCATATTTTGTTTCTTCAAGTATATCTTCTCCAGGTATCTCAACGACATAAATAGGAGGAATCATAATTTCCATATAAAGGGATTCAATAAAAGCAGTTTGTTTATCTACGCTCCAAATTGCACGGCGCTGATAATCCGGATCAAGAATTAATTTTCTGTCCTTAATCTTTTGGTAAATCTCAGAAATTGACCATGTCTGGCGGACAATTTTAGTTTTTTGCAATAATTCTCTTTTAGCAGAAAACTCATTCTCTACTGCTTCTTTCTGCCCATCCTCGACCTCCGTGTTTTCAGCTAATTGCAGAGTTTCATCTTCCTGCTGCTCAACTTCTGAAATAATATCAATCTGTTTCTGTTCAGGATTATTCATCATTTTTTCTCCTTTGCATTCACGTTGCGGCTAAAACTCATGCGGTTCTCATTGACCTGATCTGGTACATAGACCTCTCATTATTCGGGTTATCAGGCAATAATTAGCCCGCATTTAATGCTGTTGGTCCGTAACCTTAAGACTCACAATTTAGTCTTGTCTCAAGAACAATGAATCACTTTAAAGATGACACTAGTTGAAAACTATGATAAAATTATAAAGAATATTGTCTTTTTCTGCAATCTGATTATTACATAGGAAGGATGCTTGTACTATGATAGACAAATATAAAACTATCATCAAATCGGCATATAATGAGGGGAAGTGTCGCGGGGATAGTATTGATGCTATAATGCATAAGATTATTTCACAGATTCCCGTTCATGTGTTACCCGTTGGAGACAAGGTAATGGTTTCACAAACTATTTTATCAACATTATCCTTGAATGAACGAAAGGATTTAGCAACGCAGTTATTGCAAGAACAGGTCATTGAGCAACGTAGAAAATTAAACTACTGGAGTACCATTACCGCACAATCTTCCCAAATCGACACCGGCTATATTGCACAGCATCTTGTATCACTTCAAACACAAATCGCAGGACAGGGTATGCGTGGAAAAGGCGACGATTTATGCGACGGTTCCGAAGTAAAAAGCGCCAATTTCCTTGATTCTATGGACAAAAAAGGTGCCGTTGCACCAAGATGGAATTTTACAGCAGTAACTCGACATATTATGGAACGTTTTCTTGATTATCCAGCTGTCTATTTGCTTTCAATGGATTTGAATACTTCTGGAGGCTTTAGAACCAGAATTTGGAAAGTTGATGTTCAAAAACATACTATTTTACGAAATCGATATATTGAGTGGATGCAAAAATTGGGATATCCTAAATTTGAGGCCAATGCCGAGCAATCTGTCAACTTTCAACTCTTTCCTCCACATAGTGGTACAGAGGAGAATTTTGCGCGACATGGGAATGGCCGAGCGAATGGATTCTCTAAATTACAAATCCCGCTGGAAAACGACGAAGGCTCTATGTTGATTTTTAGGGCAGACGAACTTAATGGACGGATTGTGATCTCTCAATTCTAACTTTTAGATAGTCCAGCCAAACCAATCTACTGTCTTGGCTTGACTGGACTATTTCGTTTTCAGATTTTCTCAAGTTTGTTCAACTGATCTCTTAGTACTGCATCCGCAATGTATTTTTCTGCAAAGGAACGTTTGATTAGAGAATCCACCTCTTGCATTTCTTGTTTTGCAGCTTCAGAAACAGGGTAAGGGATTTTAATATCCATAAGCTGTTCGCGTTTAATTCTACTATGCGAGGAAGAGGTTCCCGAGGTTAGATTCTCGATCTGCCTTGCAACATAACTTGTTTTTAGCAAGAAGCAGATTGCATATGCACCTATGTCAGCACTCGGCTGAAAAATCTCAAATTCATTTGAGCAGACCAAGTCTTTATCAAATTCAGGAACAACAGTCATTCTTGGAATTCTTGGGTTGATTTTCGAAAACAATATATCCCCCTTAAAACATGTCCGTCCCTTCGAAATAGGAGCATATGATAATACTTGCTGGAAATCAATCGTACAGTCAGGATTGATATGTAAAACGCTGATATGTTTTACATTATCAGATGTATTTTTGCTTTTTCTACCCAGTGTTACACATTTAGCAATTTCAGATAGAGTCCTCAACTCATATCCTTCAATACTTCTAGCCTCAAGTTCACTTAAGGTCTGTAACCTATCTGCACTGTAAAAGCTTGGATTGATAATTTCATCAATTAAATCACTCCTCCTGACCCATGTTATCGACGGGGTATGCGAAATAATTTGCGCATTACTGGTATTTTCTTTATAAGCCCGAGCAATATCATACATCTCATTCGTTCCAGATGTTATTTTTACAGGAACACCCATCCGCTCTTTTACGGTATATCCAATATCATTGCAGGTAGCCATAATGATCTTATCATCTACTTTAGGGGCGCATTTCGTCAAATAGAGGATAGAGGTCTTAGTTCTTGTACCCGCTTGCGCAAAAGTAACAGCAGGCATTTCAATAACCGCATTTACTCGATAATGCGACAATATCAGGTTCCGCACATGAGCATTCAATCCTTTGGCAGAAAAAACACTGTCAGGCAAAACAATAGCCAATTTCCCGTTTGCTTTTAACAGGGACAGGCATTTTAACAACATAAGAAGTTCTGAGCAAATGTTGCCTGTTTGGCAATTTAATTGATCTAACAGCTCGAAATCTTCCTGAAGCAAATCATCATAGTTATACTCAGCACCAAATGGAGGATTGGTAAAAATCAAATCCACTCGATCTTTTAATTTATCAATTCCTGTATGTTCGGAAATACTATTGCCAATGAAGATGTTTCCACTATTACCACCCATGAGTAAAGTGTTAATTTTTGAAAGGCGAACCATTCGATCCACCTTATCCTGTCCGATCATTCCCCTTTCCAAAAATCGTGTAATCAGATCGGTTTTCTGTGCTTGCGGTAAATTTAATTTACCGATATAGCGTACATACTGTCTGGATGCTTCAATTAGAAGTGTACCAACGCCACAAGTAGGATCCATTATAGTGAAAGAGCTGTAATCAGACTTCTCGAAATAATGCTCTTTCTGAAAATCGAAAAAAATCATTTCAAGGATAGGAATGGCAATCTCAGCCGGAGTCATGTACTGGGCGTCTTCCTTATTGTTTCTGAAGTTTTCTCTCACAAAATGGCCAAAACATTCGTTAATAATATCGAAATTAGAAATCTGGCTATCCTTTATCAAGTTAAGGAAGTCGATTTTTTCGATCTCAGAGACCAACTTCTCGGCAAAAACATTTTCAGACGGTTGAATATTTAAGGTCACATTTGCTCCAAAAATACTTGTTCCATCAATATTTTTATAGATTGGAGCCTCGGCAGCTTCTTCAAACAACATTCTTAATGCGGGAGCTACTTGATCTTCGTCGTCAAATTGAGATACTGCGGTTTGCCGGACCAATTCTAATGAAAAACGCTTCCCGTTAATTGCATAGTAATAGGAAAACATAATTAGCTTTATTATCTCGTCCAATTTTGTATTCGAATCATCGATTCTACCGTAACTGTGAAACGCTTCTCGCAGATTAAGTAATATTTCATAAAAAAGCTTATAATTTACTCCTGTGTTCATTCTATGCCTCCATGCTGTTTTGCTATTTTCATTATACACTATGCCTCTTTTGAAATCAAGATACTAATCGCCTATTTAGATTACAATCTAAATTTCCCCAATCTAATGGCTTTCACTCCGTAGCCGCTTTCAGGTATGTCTCCAGATCACCATTCAAAATTAGTTCCGCATAGGCCAGCGGATCGTTGTAAATCAGCTGGTCCAGCTACGACCGCTGGTGCATGCTGTTGGCCACCTCATTCTCCACGGCGGTACAGTCGATGGAGAGCAGCATCCCGTCCTCCAGGCGCAGTTCCACGCAGGCGGTGTCCAGGTTGAACTCGCAGGATAAAATCTTTCTCATACTCGTTACCTCCCAATGCTTTAATTTCGCTTAGTTTTCCGCCGCGGCACAAGGGCCGTTTCGGTTGTTTTAGATACAGGCAAGCAATGCGTGTGGATAGCCACACACAAGACTGGCAAGCAATGCGAGTGTTAATACACACTCACATTTCCTGCCGTCTGCTTGTTGA
>ENA-ORTP01000071-ORTP01000071.1-human-gut-metagenome-genome-assembly--contig:-NODE-71-length-125641-cov-5.498646_pt1 | contig 125641 bp, 98 predicted proteins | sample MGYA00241913_ERZ509190 | MGnify/ENA primary metagenome ERZ509190 (study PRJEB26280, sample SAMEA2338839) | human gut metagenome | biome: human gut; feature: human-associated habitat; material: faeces...
CTGCTGGCCCATGTTTTCGTACGGTCAGCGCAGTAAATGCGCAGACCTACTGAACTGTTACACATTTTCTAAATTAAAGTCTTATGCCTGCTTTTTCTTCGCCGCCTCAACCAACTTCTCCATCTCCCGCATTACCTCTTCAAAATCCAACTCAGAAGTATCCAGTAAAATGGCGTCCTCCGCCTGCTTGAGAGGCGACAATTCCCGGTGCATATCGCGGTAATCGCGCTCGATGATATCCTGCTCGATCGCCTCCAGGGAACAGCTTTCCCCGCGTTCGGTCAGCTCTTTATAACGGCGTCCAGCTCTCACACGGCTGCTCGCGGTCAGATATACTTTCAGGGTCGCATCCGGCAGAACCGCCGTTCCGATATCCCGGCCATCCATCACGACATCCCGGCGTCCGGCTAATTCACGCTGCAGCTCCACCAGTTTTTTGCGGACCGGCGCATAGACAGAGGTATTCGAAGCCATATTTCCAACCGCCTCCGTCCGAAGCTCGCTGCTGACATTCTCCCCATTTAAATAAACCTGCTGGATCCCATTTTCATATTCCAGTGAAATGGAAACCGTCTCACAGGCGCGTCCGATCGCCGCCTCATCATGGCTGTCGATGCCCTGGCGCAAAAAATACAATGCCATCGCCCGGTACATCGCCCCTGTATCAACATAAATATATCCATAATCTTCCGCCAGCTTCTTTGCCACTGTGCTCTTTCCAGCCCCAGCTGGTCCATCAATCGCTATATTAATCGGCATTTCGTTTCCCCTTTTTCATATCGTTATAATTCATGATTTTCCGCTGCGCTCCGTCCCGCCAGCATGCCGGTCGACCACGCAATTTGTAAGTTGTAGCCGCCCGTGACTGCATCGAGATCCAGCACTTCCCCTGCAAAATAAAGCCCTGGAAGCTTCTTCGACTCCATCGTGGATGGATTCACTTCTTTTACCGTCACACCGCCCTGGGTAATGATCGCCTCATTGAAACCTCGCAGCCCGGTCAGCGTCAATGTAAAATGCTTTGTCACCTCCGCCAGACGTCTCCGCTCTTCCTTCGTCACGGCGTTGACCTGCTTGTCCGGCTCAATGCCGCTGCGGCGAATTATGACTGGTATCAGTTTTGATGGGTACAGATGGTTCAGCGCATTTTTAAACTGTTTATTCTTCTCCGCCTCAAAATCGCGCAGAATCCGCGCATCGAGCTGTTCCATGGAAAGCGCCGGTTTCAGATCGATCATCAGAGTCAGCGGACCCTTTTTCAGTTTTTTCGCCGCATAACTGCTGGCACTCAAGAGTACCGGACCCGAAACACCGTAATGGGTAAACAGCATCTCACCAAATTCACGGTAAACCTCTTTCTTTCCATTTAAAACAGCAGCTTCCACGTTCCGCAGGGAGAGTCCCTGCAGCTCCTTCACATCTTCCTTCGTCTCAAACGGAACAAGCGCCGGCGAAAGTTCCGTCACCTTGTGCCCTGCTGCCTCCGCAAACCGGTAACCATCGCCGGTTGAGCCGGTCGTCGGGTAGGACAAACCGCCCGTCGCCACGATCACTGCATCCGCAGCTATGTAGGAGTCCTTTTTCCCACGCTCATTACCGCCCTGCGCCAGAATCACACCTTTTAATACACCATCCTCCAGCCACAGTTCCCGGACTCCCTGATTCAATTCTACTTTCACGCGCAGTTCCCGCAGCCGTCTTGCAAATGCCGATGTCACATCCGACGCCCGGTCAGACACCGGAAAGACACGGTTGCCGCGCTCCACCTTAACATGACAGCCGTTCGCCTCCAGAAAATCCTTCATATCCTGGTTACTAAAACCGTAAAATGCACTGTATAAAAAGCGGCTGTTTGTCACAACACTGTCAAACAGGCCTTCCATATCACAGTCATTCGTCACATTGCAGCGCCCTTTTCCCGTGATATAGATCTTTTTTCCCAGTTTCTCATTCTTTTCATAGATCGTTGCCGCGCAGCCATTTTCCGCCGCCGCAATCGCAGCCGCCATGCCGGCTGCCCCGCCGCCGATCACGATTATTTTTTTCATATTGCTATCCTTTTCGTTTTTATATCGCCTGGTGCTATCAATCCTGTACCAGGTGGATCGCAAATCCGCCGACTTCTTCTTTAAAATAGGCGAAAATACAGCGACCCTGCTCATCAAAGCGCTTCGTCTCTTCCCGAAGCGTCATACCGCGGTTCACAAAGTATCGGATCGCCGCCTCGCAATCATTTACGCCAAAGCCAATATGGCCGTAGGTTCCGTGGCTCTCCACTTTCATATTTTCCGTCAGGTCACCGCTGAACACCGCTTTCTCCGTCTCGCGCGGCATCAGCCCCATCAGGCGCGCCAGTGTCTCAGCAACCTCCCAGGCCTCGTCTTCCGATTTTGTATTGATTCCCACGTGTTTTACGTGCATATGAAATAATTCCATCGGGGTTGGATCCCCCGCATGCTCTGCCATAAATGCTAGTGTGCGCTCTTTTGCTGTCTGCTCCATTTTGTCCGCTTCCTTTCTATCGCTACATTTAACGCAAAGTTTACACAAATGTTTGTATTTTTCAAAATTGCCGTCTTTTTCTTTAAATATTGATTTTACTGTATCTTACGAAGAATTGCAACCGCGCTTCTGCATATTTCCACACATGATTACCAAATCGGCCGTCCGCTTCTTTCTATCACTTACGCAGCTTTTTTACCTCACGGATCTTCTCCTCCATCGCCTCCACAACCGTTTCCAGCACCTTGACGCGCGCGAAATATTTGGAATTTCCTTCTATGATCGTCCACGGGGCATAGGTGGTAGAGGTCCGCACCAGCATCTCATTGACTGCCTGCTCGTATGCGTCCCATTTTTCACGGTTGCGCCAATCTTCGTCCGTGATTTTCCACTGTTTTGCCGGAGCCTCCATGCGCTCCTTAAAGCGGCGTTCCTGCTCATCTTTATCAATATGAATCCAGAATTTCACGATCACCGCGCCAAAATTCGCCATGTGCTCTTCCATCTCATTGATTTCCTGATATGCCCGTTTCCAGTCCGCCTCACTGCAGAAACCCTCGATCCGCTCCACCATCACGCGTCCGTACCAGGTGCGGTCGAAAATCGCAATATGCCCCGCTTTCGGCATCTCCCGCCAGAAACGCCACAGATAATGGTGTACCTTCTCCACATCATTCGGTGCCGCCGTCGGATTGACCTTGTAGCCGCGTAGATCCAGGTGGCTTGTCAGGCGCCGGATCGCACCGCCTTTTCCCGCCGCATCCCAGCCTTCAAAGCCGATCACCACCGGAATCCGCAGCCGGTACAGCTCGCCGTGCAGCACCTCCAGCTTTTTCTGCAGCTTATCCAGACGTTCCTTATATTCCTCGCGTGTCAGCGTTTTCGTCAGATCCACGCCGGAAAGCACGCCATTTTTAAACCGCTCATCTGGAAGTTTGACCGGCGGATGCACCGCCCCTTCCTCGCGTTCCATTCGGCGACGGTTCAGCTCATACTCCAGCCGGTCTGTGACGGTGGATAAAATCTTGACTGCCGCATAATTTTTATCAGTCGCTTCCACGATCGTCCACGGCGCGTACCCGGTATCCGTCCGCTGCAGCATTTCCTCATTCATCTCCAGAAATGTATCGTAATCTTTGTTGCGCTTCCAGTCCGCCTCCGTCACACGCCACGCAGTCTCTTTGCTTTCTTCCAGCCGTTTAAAGCGCTTTTTCTGCTCGTCCCTGGAAATATACAGAAACAATTTGATCAGAATCATGCCGGAATCTGCCAGCTGCTTTTCAAATGAAAGGATATCCCGGAACGCCCCGTTTAACTCCTGCCGCTTCGTCTCTTTGTCAAACCGGTCAACGGTAACCTTATCGTACCAACTCTTGTCAAAGATCATCATTCGGCCATCTTCCGGTGTCTTCGTCCAATACCGCCAGAGAAATGGACGCATCCGTTCCTCTTCCCCCGTCTCCCGGCTCGCATAAACATCAAAGCCGCGCGGATCCAGCGGCTGGATCAGGCGGTTGATCTGCGTTCCCTTACCGCCTGCCCCGAAGCCGTCAAATACGATGACAACCGGAATCTTTTCCGCCTTACAGGCGCGCTGCAATTCTCCCAGCTTCACATCCATCTCTTCCCGAAGCTTCTTGTAGTTTTCCTTATCCACTGATTTATTCAAATCTACTTTTTCCAGCATCTTTCCACCTCCACATCAAGCAGTAAAATGACCTTTCACCAATCCCATGGCATCACAATGCTTCGTCTTTACCTTTCCCCGTCATCATCTCATGCTCTTTTTTGATCTCTTCATATAATTGTACCGAATCCCACTTCATATTATACGGTGTCAGGACTGCTTTATAATCAATCCGTCCGACTCCCTTTTTTCGGAGTGCATAGATAAATGCATCGATCTGGGCGGAAGAAAAGCCTGCCATAATCGCCATCTCATCCGAGAAATCCATTTTCCTGGAAGAATCATTCTCCGGCACTTCTCGCTGCAGCCTCCCGTCTGCCTGTTTCTGCGCGGTCCCTTCTTTTTGCGTTTCCTCCCCGGCCTCTATTGCCTGTCCGGCTTCCCTGAGGACATCCTCATCCAGTCCTTTCACGCCAGCCAGCACGCCCACCGGCAGCCCGTACTCCTCCTTTTTCACTGCCCTTAAACGGAATCCCAGCGGCATAAGCGCCTGCTGCACTTTCATTTTTCTTTTGGAATCAGTAAAATTATACAATAATACAGTTGGTTTCATCGTAATTTATCGATTCTCCTCTCTGTTTCTTATTCCCGCCTCATCAATTCTCCGGCTTCTCAATATGATTCTCTATTATATCCTTTTTCTCCCCTTCTGTGCAAGAAAAACAAAAAACAGCGGCATCAGCCACTTGCTTTCGCTCGTCCGCTGTCTGCCGCTGTCTGATTTTTGTTTCATTTATGTATGTTTCCGCATTTCAGATCCTCTTCCGGTCTGCAGTCAGATATCTCCTTAGTGAAGAACACCATTTGCATCCGCTACCATACCGTTCGGAGCTACCATGTTCGTCCAGAGTGCTCCGCTATTCAGGTCAAACAGATACCATGCGCCATCGATGAATTGATAGCCTGTCTTTCTTGCACCACGGGTACCGTCGGATACCGGATTCAGATAATACTTGTACGGTCCAATCTGCTGCCAGCCGGTCAGCATCTTGCCTCTCGTACCATCGGATACCGGGTTTAAATAGAACCAGTTATTATCAGTATAGATCCAGTCTGTATCCATGAAGCCGTTTGCATTCAGATGATACCACTCATTATCAACATATACCCAGTTGTTCTTAACCGGTACACCATTGATGTAGTAAGACCAGCCGTAAATGCTGTTTACCCACTGACCATTCGCATTTGCCGGAGTGGAACCACCAGAAGAATTATCGGTCGGAGGTGTACCTGTATACACATCTGAAGAATTCATATAATATTCATCGGACTCATCACTCCACTCACCCTTGTCGCTTCCATCAACCGCGCGTACCTTAAAGGTATAATCGCCGGATTTCGTCATGTATGGGTAGAAATTGTAGCTTGTGCCTGTGGTTGTAACAGTCGTTACGGTAGAACTGTTGCGGTACAGTTTAACTTCATACTTGCTTGCATCCGATACGCTGTCCCAGGTTGCGGTACGATTGCTCCAGCTAAGATCTTCGACCGTATCCAAATCGCCGTCAACAGCTGACATCGTAATCTTAACTTTCCACTCGCTCTTATCGCCAGATCGCTTCGTAACTTTGTAAGCCGACTTGGTTGCAGAAAGCTTTGTGCCGGATAACTGATAACCGTCCTTTGCCTCGATCGTCAGGTAGATGACCGGCTTATCACCTCTCTCCCACTCGCTGTCGTCATTGTCAAACTCCTGCTCGGTAATCTCAACATTACCCTTCGTAACTTGTACATCCGGATCCCCGATGCTGTCGCCCGCTTCCGGTTTCGCATTGACACGGAACTTAACTTCCGAAATCTTTTTGTCAGCCGCGTATGCCGGAATACTCATAGCCAGTGCCGCCATGATAGCAAGAGCGGAAACCGCCGCTGCCTTCAGGTTATGTCTCATATCCCATCCTCCTTTTTTAATGTACTCTCGCGTACAAACTCTTGTTTCCATTATAACAAACATATCTGCCTGCGTCAAAATAAACTGTCGGTATTTTCAAAATTTTTTCCTTGTTTTTTGGAGTAAATGTCTGTTTTCTGTTATTAACAGGATAGCACACTTTTATTACTTGAGAATAACTTTTTGTTTAAGGTTTTCTGACATTTTCGTCAATGATAAAATTTATATCATAATTGATATTTCCTGTGACATAAAAAAGAATGTACCTTTTTGTGTGATGGGGAATTCCAAGGAATTTTCTATCGCACAAAAAATAGACCGGGGCAGATTTCTGCGGTCCGGTCTATTTCTACCTTACTTAAAAGCAGGTGTTCATTTTATTTGAAATACTCCACACCTGAAGCAAACAGCTGCATATCCTGATTTCCATAGATATTCATGCCTGTATCGCTCCAGCAGCGCTCGTTGTGACCCATCTTACCAAGAATACGTCCATCCGGGCTTGTGATACCCTCGATGCACTGGTAGGAACCGTTCGGGTTCCACTCCTCGCTGACGGATAAGTTTCCGTTCGGATCGCTGTACTGGATCGCGATCTGACCATTGGCGCGAAGTTTTGCAAGCCACTCCTCGTTGGCTACGAAACGTCCTTCACCATGGGACATCGGGTTGCAGTATACGCCTCCCAGCTCTGCTTTTCTGAGCCACGGGGACAGGTTAGATACAACCTTTAAGTATGCCATGCGGGAAATGTGGCGTCCAATGTTGTTGGTTGTCAGAGTCGGGGAATCTGCTTTCTGCGGCTCAATCTTGCCTCCGGTTAAAAGTCCCAGTTTGATTAATGTCTGGAAGCCATTGCAGATACCCAGTACCAGGCCATCCCGGTCATGAAGCAGTTTGTCGATCTCCTCCATCATCGCCTCATTGCGGAATACCGTAGCGAAGAATTTAGCCGAACCATCCGGCTCATCACCTGCGGAGAATCCACCCGGGAACATGATGATCTGGGATTTCTTGATATCCTCTTTGTACTGCTCGATGGAAGAACGGATATCGGATGCATTCTGGTTGCGGAATACACGCACAATCGTCTCCGCTCCGGCTGCCTCAAACGCTTTCGCGCTGTCCAGCTCGCAGTTGGTACCCGGCATTGCCGGAATAAATACAGTTGGTTTTGCCACTTTATGTTTGCATACATATACCTTATCGGTATTGTAAAGTGTCTCTTCTGCTGCCTTCATCGGTGCGCCGGAAGCGGTCGGGAACACTTTCTCCAGGGTTCCGGTCCATGCTTTCAGAGCCTCTTCCATGGAGATCACGGTACTGCCATACTCGAAGGTTCCCTTGTCGGTTACCTCACCGATCACGGTGTACGGAATGGACAGCTCGCCTACCTTGCCGTCCGGAACCTCGCAGACAATATTGCCCCAGCCAGCGGCGAAGAAGTCTCTCGGATCTACATTGTGCTCAATCTTTACGCCCAGGCGGTTACCAAATGCCATCTTGCTGACAGCCTCTGCAACACCAGCACCCTCAACCGCATATGCGGAAATAATCTTTCCAGACTCCATATCGCGGTAGATTTTCTCGTAACCATCCATGATCTGGCTGTATACCGGCAGGTCATGTGCATCTTTCTCGATGGTAAAGAGAACAATCTTGCTGCCCGCTTTCTTAAATTCCGGAGATACCACGTGTTTTGTATCGGAAATATCAACTGCAAAGGAAACCAGTGTCGGCGGTACATCGATTTCTCCGTGCTCTTCATCATAGAAGCTGCCGGACATACTGTCCTTGCCGCCGATGGACGGAAGTCCAAATCCGAGCTGCGCACTGTAAGCACCGAGCAGAGCGGAGAACGGTGTGCCCCATCTCTTCGGATCTTCCGTCATACGTTTGAAGTACTCCTGGAAGGTAAAGCGGATCTTGTGGAAATCACCGCCGTTTGCCACGATCTTAGCAACAGAATCCAGCACTGCGTAAGTAGCGCCGTGGTACGGGCTCCAGCTGGACAGGTACGGATCATAGCCGTAGCTCATCATGGTAACGGTATCGCATTTGCCCTCGCTCATCGGCAGTTTTGCCACCATCGCCTGTATCTCAGTCATCTGGTGGACGCCGCCATATGGCAGGAATACACTGCTTGCGCCCACGGTGCTGTCGAACATCTCAACCAGACCCTTCTGAGAGCATACATTTAAGGAAGAAAGCATGGACAGCCATTTTTCTTTGACATCCTTTACTTCCTGTTTATCAAATACATTGCCTTCCCTGGTCGGAACCTCAACGGTAACGGTTGTCTCCTGATGAGCACCGTTGGTATCCAGGAATGCACGGCTTAAATCTACGATCGTCTTGCCTCTCCAGTTCAGAACCAGGCGCGGGGACTCGGTAACAACGGCAACCGGAACTGCCTCCAGGTTCTCTTCTGCTGCATAAGCAAGCATCTTATCAACATCTTTCGGGTCTACCACCAGAGCCATACGCTCCTGTGACTCGGAAATCGCAATCTCCGTTCCGTCCAGACCTGCATATTTCTTCGGAACCTTATCAAGGTCAATCTGAAGTCCGTCAGCTAACTCACCGATCGCTACCGACACGCCGCCGGCGCCAAAGTCGTTACACTTCTTGATCAGACGGCTGACCTCTGGGCGGCGGAACAGTCTCTGTAATTTACGCTCGGTCGGTGCATTGCCCTTCTGAACCTCTGCGCCGCAGACCTCGATGGACTCCTCGGTATGTACCTTGGAAGAACCGGTTGCGCCGCCGATACCATCACGGCCGGTACGTCCACCCATCAGGATGATTACATCTCCCGGATCGGAAGTCTCACGGATGACGTTTTTGCGCGGAGCTGCTGCCATAACAGCACCGATCTCCATACGTTTTGCCACATAATTTGGATGATAAATCTCTTTTACATAGCCGGTAGCAAGACCGATCTGGTTACCGTAGGAGCTGTAGCCATGTGCTGCATCCTTTACGATGCGCTTCTGCGGAAGTTTACCGTGCAGTGTCTCCGACATCGGACGGGTCGGATCAGCCGCACCGGTCACACGCATAGCCTGATATACATAGGTACGTCCGGAAAGCGGGTCACGGATAGCACCGCCCAAGCAGGTGGCAGCGCCACCAAACGGCTCAATCTCGGTCGGATGGTTGTGGGTCTCATTTTTAAAGTTTACCAGCCACTCTTCTTCCTTGCCGTCGATGGTAACCGGAACTACGATACTGCACGCATTAATCTCCTCAGACTCCTCCAGATCCTCCAGCTTGCCTTCACGACGAAGCTTCTTCATAGCGAGAACAGCCAGATCCATCAGGCAGACAAACTTGTCATCGCGATCTTTGTAGAGAACCTCGCGATCTGCCAGATACTGTTTGTAGGAAGCTTCCATCGGCTCATTGTAATCGCCCTTTGTAAAGGTAACGTCCTTTAACTCAGTCTGGAAGGTCGTATGACGGCAGTGATCGGACCAATATGTATCCAGCACGCGGATCTCGGTCACAGACGGATCTCTCTTCTCTTCGTTCTTAAAGTAGTTGTGGATATGCTCGAAATCCTTGAACGTCATCGCAAGGTTCAGGGAATCGTAGAGTTCTTTTAACTCTGCCTCGCCATAACCGCAGAAACCATCGAAAATCTTGACATCCTCCGGCTGCTCAAATACCGTTACCAGCGTTTCCGGCTTTGCGTTGTTATTCTCACGGGAATCCACCGGGTTAATGCACAGGGACTTGATGCCCTCGATCTGCTCCGCGGTCAGTGTTCCGGAAATAACATAAGTTGTCGCGGAACGGATCACCGGATTTTCCTCTTCATTCAGAAGTTTCACACACTGTTCTGCGGAATCGGCTCTCTGATCGAACTGTCCCGGCAGGAACTCAACGGAAAAGATCGTATCGCCTTCCTTGGACGGGAATGCCTCCTCATAGACAAAATCAACCGGCGGCTCAGAGAAGATAGTAATCAGCGCTTTCTGATATGCATCCTCCGATACATCCTCAATATCATAGCGGATCAGTACGCGGACATCGGTGATCGTGTCGATCCCCAGATAGCTTGCGATCTCCTCTTTCAGATCGTGAGCCAATACGGCAAATTCCGGTTTTTTCTCAACGAAAATACGTCTTACGCTCATGTTTTCCTCCTGTTTTTTCGTATTTTAATGTTTCATGTTCTGTAAAATACATTCATTTTTTAGCATAAAAGGCAAATGCCTTCTTCTAGCATCTGCCTTTATCATACACAATTTTTATAGATTAGTAAAATTAATATATTTAATATTTTTTATTAACATATCTTATTGAACAATTATCTCTTGCCTTATTTCATTCCTGCTTTTTTCATTTTGAAATCATTCTTTAAAACGATTTTTTCTGTTCCAACGTCCCTGTCTCATTCAGTGCAAGCAGCTTTCCCATCCCCGTCGAACGGTCATACGAAACAACCGACAGACTGGCATTCGCCACAATGATCTCCTGCGGCTCCCGATGGAAACGGAGCAGATAATTCATCAAAAAGACGAGGATCCCACCGTGCGCCACGATCACCGCATCCCCGGCTGTCTCCTCCAAAATCTGTCGGATCGCCCGTTCACTCCGCGCCTCGCAGGATTTTCTTGATTCTCCGCCGGACGGGATGCCGACCATCGGCTGTTCCCTCCACAGATGAAATTCATCCGGGTACTCTGCTTCCACCTGCTGCCAGCTTTTGCCTTCCCAGCATCCAAAATCGCGCTCCCGCAGCCCCGTCAGGCGGCGGAGCGGTAATTTTTCTTCCTTTGCCAAGATCTCCGCCGTCTGGAATGCACGCGCAAGCGGGCTGGCATAGACCGCATCGATCCGCGTTTTTGCCGGATAGCCGCTCCTTTCTTTCAGGACAGTGGCAAGCTGCTCCGCCTGCTGCCGTCCTGTTTCGTTCAGCGGAATATCCGTCGTTCCCTGTATCTTTCCCGCCCGGTTCCAGTCAGTCTGACCGTGGCGTACCAAATAAAACAGCATTTTCTATTACTCCTGTTCATCTATCTCTTTCTGAGCCATCTCTGCCGCCTGACCGCTGACCTTCATCGCGTCCATCGTCAGCTTCATGATGTCACGGATCTCATCCTCGCTCATCTTCATGCGCTCCGCCAATTCCGCAAGGGTCGCCTCACGTCCCAGCTCCCGCGCCATGCTCGCAGAAATATCCTTGAGGACATTAACACGCGCCGCCATCTCCTCCTCGATCTTCGTCTCGCGGTTCTGAATCTGCAGCGCATCCTCGATCGCCGCGCGCACCTTTTTCTCCATCTGCGCGTCGAAATCACCGTTTTCGTACTCGCTTGCGAACAAAAACAGCGCCATATTTGCCTCCTGCACCAGATCGCCCGCCGGAAGTCCCCGATCGTGGTACTCCTCCGCGATCTGAACCGCCTTCGCCAGTTTTAACTCCGTCAGACGGGAAGCCGCGGTCTTGTCCCCCTCCGTCAGTTTTTTCAGAAGCGCCGTTGCCGCCTCCGGCGTGCCCTGCGGGAGATTTTTCAGTTCCTCTAAGTAAATATCATAAAATGTATTAGATTCCATGTGGTATTCCCTCCTAAAAAATACATACTTCTAAGATGATTCCGTCATTTTATCACAAACAAGACACAGATACAATCATTATTGACTCCGCCCTCCAATCATGTTACACTGAATACAGTTCTATAAGGAGGACTAATAAATGGATATCAACTATGAATTATATAAAGTATTTTACCACGTAGCCTCGACGTTAAGTTTCTCCGAGGCATCTAAGCAACTTTTCATCTCCCAGTCGGCGGTCAGCCAGTCGATCAAGGTACTGGAGAAGAAACTGAACCAGACTCTTTTCATCCGCAGCACAAAAAAAGTACAGCTTACCCCGGAAGGCGAGATCCTACTCAAGCACGTGGAACCGGCGATGAACCTGATCCGTCAGGGCGAAAACCAGCTGCTCGACTCTAACAGCTTAAACGGCGGTCAGCTCCGCATTGGCGCAAGCGATACGATCTGCCGCTATTATCTGGTTCCATTTTTAAGCGAATTTCACAAGCGCTACCCGAATATCCACATCAAGGTTACCAACCGTACCTCCATCGAATGTGCGCGGCTTCTGGACAACGGTCAGGTCGATTTTATTCTGACGAACTATCCAAACTCCGGGCTCGGTGGAACGCAGAATATCCATGTGCTGCGCGAATTCAACGATATATTCGTCGCCAATGAAACCTATTTTCCGATGAAAGACCGCCCGGTTACACTGCGCGAGCTGCAGGCGCTCCCAATCCTCATGCTGGATCGCAAGAGTACCACCAGCGAATTTCTGCACAACATGTTCCAGAAGCACCAACTCGACCTCGTACCGGAGATCGAATTAAGCAGCAACGATCTGCTCATCGATCTGGCGCGCATCGGTCTCGGCATCGCATTTGTCCCGGATTTCTGTCTCCCAGCTGGCGAAAAAGAACTTTATGCCCTGACCCTGACTGAAGCCCTGCCGCCGCGCCAGCTCGTCGTCGTCCACAATGAGACAATGCCGATCTCACAGGCATCGCGTGAATTTATTGAACTTCTGGAAAACGGCTCCAAAACGCCTGAAGCTCCTGCTCCAGAGATGAAAGACTGACCCGTTTGACATCGCTCCATTCCCTTGGAAATAATTCCCGGTACTCCCGACGCCAGAACCGGTCATCCAGTAAAAGGATGACGCCCTGATCGGACGCAGTCCGAATGACCCGCCCTGCCGCCTGGAGTACCTTATTCATGCCCGGATACTGGTAGGCATATGCAAATCCATCCTTTCCCGCTTCTTCAAAATATCCCTGCAAAATTTTCTGCTCCGTGCATACCATCGGAAGCCCGGTTCCGACCACGATCACGCCGATCAGCCGGTCGCCTGTCAAGTCGATTCCCTCCGAAAACAGACCGCCCATCACGCAGAACGCCACCAGGGAGGTATCACGTTCAGCTGTTCGTTCGGGAGAAAATTTCTGTAAAAATGCTTCCCGTTCCTCCTCGGTCATGTGAGAATCCTGGATCAAAACTTCCATACTTTTTCCGGTTTTCCCAAAACGTTTTTCCACTTCCCGCACCCGGTTCATATACTGGTACGACGGGAAGAACACAATATAATTGCCTTTTTTTGCACTTGCCATCGCCTGGATGTAGTGCAGTACCCGCCGGTATTCCGTCTCATTGCGCCGCGTATACCGGCTCGTCACATCCGTCGCCGCCAGCAGAAGACGCCGCTCCTGCGGAAACGGGGACGGCACATAGACCGTATAGTCCTCCTCCTGATCCGACAGAAGCATCCGGTAATACCGGAGCGGCAGAAGCGTTGCCGAGAAAAAGACCGCTGCTTTCCCCTGCGACAGGCACTGCGCCAGATTTTCAATCGGATTGACACAATAAAGCCGGATGACAAATTCGCCGGACGGCAGAAGTTCCGTATAAATCCTGTAATGCTCATCGACCCGCTCATACATATTTAAAAAATGTCGCACCGAAAAATAAAAATCCAGAATCGTGTCCCGTCCATCTTCCCCGCCCGGCTTTTCCAGATACTTTTCCATTTCTCCAAAAACACTGTTTAACACTGAAACCAGATGTCCGGCATCCTTGAGCAGCTGGTAGCCGCCGCACTCCCGCTTCATCTCCAGAAGCGCCTTATTTAACCTTGTAAGCTGCCGCCCCAGCGCCGGCGCACGATGTCCCAGTATCTTTTTCGTCAAAAGCACTTCTTCCTTTATAATAGAAGCACTGTACATTTCCCGCGCGCGCGATACCAGATTGTGAGCTTCATCCATCAGGAAAAAATAGTCTCCCTCCGCCCCATCCGCAAAATAGCGCTTCAAGCGCACATCCGGGTCAAAGACATAATTATAATCGCATATGATCCCATCCACAAACGAAGAAATATCGAGGCAGAACTCAAACGGGCAGACCTGAAATTTTTCCGCATACTCTAAAATCACCGAACGCGTGATTCCAAATTCCTGATGCAAAATTTCATACACCGCATCGTTGACACGGTCAAAATGCCCTTTCGCACGCGGGCACATTTCCGGATTGCACACCGGTTTTTCCAAAATACACAACTTTTCCTTTGCCGTGATCGTGACCGAACGAAAATACAGCCCGCGTTCCCGCAAAATTGCCAGCGCCTCTTCCGCCACCGTCCGCGTGATCGTCTTCGCCGTCAGGTAAAAGAGTTTCTGCCCATGCCCTTCCCCGATCGCTTTAAGCGCCGGAAATACCGTCGAAAGTGTCTTTCCAATCCCGGTCGGGGCCTGGACAAACAGCCTGCGCCCGCGCTCCAGCGTCCGGTAAACCGCCACCGCCAGATCCCGCTGTCCCGCCCGGTACGGATAGGGAAATTCGAGCGCTTTGATTGATTCATCACGTCGCAGCCCATTGTGATAGAGGTAACGCGCCCATTTGACATATTCATGGATCAGACCAGCAAACCATTCGGAAAGTTCGTCCATCGTCTGGATCTCCTGAAAGCGGCGGATCTCCTCCGTCTCCAGATTACAGTAGGTGAGCTGCAGTGTCACTTCGTCCAGCACTTCCTGTAATCCATAGATATAGCCATAACAGCGCGCCTGCGCCATATGCACGCCAACCGCTTCTTCCAGACAGTTTACATCCTGGTAAACACACTTGATCTCATCGATCGTGACATCTTTTCCATCCCGGATGATTCCATCCGCACGCCCCTCGACCACGATTTGGAATCCGTCCTCCTCCACCGAATGGCGCAGCGACACCTCCGCCTGATACCCTGATCCCATCCGCCGCTGTATCTTCCGGTGCATCCGTCCCCCAGCTAACATCGCCTCTCTTTGTGCACCCGCCGTTCGCCGGTTATCAATATCCCCCGAACGCAGAACGAACTCAACCAGATTGCGGACGGAGATCCGTATCTGCCTGCCGGTCAGCTCCATGTGTGGTTCCTCCCTTCCCCGTACATTTTATGTCTATCAAAAAGACTGCAGACACCATCTTCTCTCCGGCACCCGCAGTCTTTCTTTATTTTCGTACTATCAACTTTTCTTTCATCATGCCGATTCGGGCCATACATATCCTTCCAAAATATCTATGATATCTATGTTCCGCTTGAACCAGCCTTCCAGCCCTTTTATGCCGCTGTCACATTGTTCGCTTCCATCGTGTCAAGAAACGCCTCATACTCTGCATCCTCGCCCATGTACTCAACGGTCAGAATCTGTGTCAGATCCAGGCTCATAACTCCCAGAATCGACTTGGCATCAATAACAACACGGTTATAAAAAACATCAATATCAAAATCGCATTTTATAGAAGCATTGACAAATTTCTTGGCATCTTCTATCGTTTTCAGCATAATTTTTCTCTGTTTCATAATAAACAACTCCTTTTTACTGAATGTACCAACAGAATTTTTTCCTCCGTTTTTTAGGCACATTTAAAACCATAAAGATTTATTCAGTGTTTATAGCACGATTTTTGTCGAATGTCAATTAAATTTCTTTTATATCACATATTCTCGACACATGATTTTTACCAAAAACTCAGCGTATTTCTTGGTAAAATATCGCGACAGTTATAGCTGTGTGTCGTATTCATTTCACGCCAGATTGTCATTGTCTATATAAATCAAATACTTTTACAACTATATTTCGGGCAGTTGGACTAAATATTCATTGCAAATCCCCCGACTGGTAAGATCACACAAGTTCCCTTTCGCTAAATTACCCTGACATTTAGTTTCCATATAAAATGATGAATGAAACTTAATAAATGGAAAAAAATATATTAAATCAAAAAAAATGAAAAATCACAAAAAAATTGTTGACTTTTCGTTATGGCTATGATATTATAACTGAGTCAGCAACGAAGGGGAATAGTTCAATGGCAGAGCAACGGTCTCCAAAACCGTTAATGGGGGTTCGAATCCCTCTTCCCCTGCTTCTTAATAAGATTTAGATGATGGCTGTGTTCCTTGAGAAGAAGAGGATTGCAGCTGTTTTTGTTTTTCGTGAATCTTCCTGAAAGGGGCAGCAGAGGCAGGCGAAGCTGCTGAGTGTCTCAAAGAAGATACCAAAAAAGATACCAAAGCAGATATCAAAGCAGATGTCAAAAACTGCCGGATGCTCTGGAAGCCGTATTTCATAAAACGCTATGAAAAAACACCAAAGATTAATAAAATTAAAGCATAGATTTATGGACAATATCTAAAAATCAACAGACGTTCCTGAGTTCTGGAGGAAAAAGAAGAAATGTATCTAAAAAAATACATGAAATAAAAATCCATATATTGAAAAATAGACAAGAACAAAGCATTTTTCCTTTTTTGAGCAAAATTTGACAAGATTCATGGCTGTGTGGTATAAATGGGTGAAATGGAGTAATACTATAAATTGCACCAATCAAAAGGAGTTAATAATTATGAAGCAGAAGCGGATTATATTACCAACCGTTGAGGAGGCTAAGAAATTTGTGGCGGCAGCATCAAGATGTGACTTCGATATTGATGTATTTTATAATCGCATTGTCATTGATGCAAAATCTCTTTTAGGAGTGTTAAGCCTAGATTTAACGAGAGTTCTCACCGTTGAATACAATGGGGAGAATGAAGAGTTTGAAGCTTTTCTGGCTGAGAAGGCTGCTGCCGAGACAGCCGCTTAATGGTATGTACTTATTTAAAGGAAGGAAACTGCGAAGAGGCGGTTTCCTTTTTTTAGTTCATGGGAACGTCCTGTGAAAGGATATCCTATGAAAGGAAAGGAATTTCGCAGAGGCCGCGTGGGGGAGGAAAAAGATGGGGATGATACATGAGGCAGATGACAGCCGCCGCAGGGTGAAAATATCTGTGCGAAATCTGGTGGAATTTGTGCTGCGCTCCGGCGATATCGACAATCGGAGAACTGCAGGAGCTGAAAAGGAGGCCATGCAGGAGGGAACGAGAATTCACCGAAAGATTCAGAGGCAGCAGGGGCCTTCCTACCGGGCTGAGGTTTTTCTGAGACACCAGGTGGAGGAAGAGGGATTTCTTCTTATAATAGAAGGGAGAGCCGACGGCATTATAGAGGAACCCTCCGGCGTGACCATTGACGAGATTAAGGGCGTGTACCTGGATGTAAACGAAATGAAGGAGCCAAATCCTGTCCATTTGGCCCAGGCCATGTGCTATGCCTGGTTTTACGTATCGGAACACAACCTGCCTGAGGCGGCGGTTCAGATGACCTACTGCAGTCTGGAGACAGAAGAGATCCGAAGGTTCAAAACAGTAAAAACAGCCCAGGAACTGGAAGGCTGGTTTCAGGGACTTCTCCACGAATACATGAAATGGGCCAGATATCTGTACCATAACGCAGTCCGGCGGGACGAATCTCTGAGGGAGCTGCAGTTTCCCTTTGCCTACAGAAATGGCCAGAGAGATTTGGCGGTATCTGTGTACCGGACAGTCAGCAGGGGAAGGAAGCTGTTCATTCAGGCGCCCACAGGAATAGGGAAGACTCTTTCTGCCATGTTTCCAAGCCTGAAGGCGATAGGAGAGGGATATGGGGACAAGCTGTTTTATCTGACGGCTAAGACGATCACCCGCTCAGTGGCGGAGGAGACGCTGGAAATTTTGAGGAACAGAGGCCTGTATTTTCGTTCTGTCACTATCACGGCCAAGGAAAAGCTCTGCTTTCTGGAAAAGCCGGAGTGCAATCCGGACGCCTGTCCCCATGCAAAAGGGCATTTCGACCGGGTCAACGACGCAGTCTATACGGCTGTCCATCAGAAGTTCGGCATTACCAGGGAAACGATTTTATCTTATGCAGAACAGTTTCAGGTCTGTCCCTTTGAGCTGTGCCTTGATATCAGCAGCTTTGTGGACGGAATTATCTGCGATTACAATTATGTGTTTGATCCGGACGTACGGCTGAAACGGTATTTTTCAGAGAGCCAGAGAGGAGATTATATTTTTTTGATCGATGAAGCCCACAACCTGGCAGGGCGGGCCAGGGAAATGTACAGCGCTTCTATTATAAAGGAAGATTTTCTGGAGATAAAAAAGCTGATAAAGGAGACCTCACCCCGGCTGACACGTTATCTGAACCGGGTCAACCGGCTGCTTCTGGAGATGAAGCGGGAATGTGAGGGGATCGAAATACTCTCTGATGTGGGGCCTCTTGTGATGGCGCTGTCCAGTGCTTTTTCTGAATTAGAGAAATTCTTAGATCAATATCGCGAATTCAAAGACAGAGAGGCGGCGCTGGAGCTTTATTTTTCTGTCAGGAGTTTTTTGAGTATTTATGAAAGGACAGACGAGCACTACCGGATCTATTCCAGACTTTTGGAAAATGGAAATTTCTGTGTGAAGCTTCTCTGTGTGAACCCAATCCAGAATCTGGCAGAGTGCCTGAGCCAGGGGAGAGCGGCTGTCTTTTTTTCTGCCACCATGCTTCCTATCCGTTACTACAGAGAGCTTCTAAGCAATGAACCGGAGGATTACGCCGTTTATGTGAATTCGCCGTTTCCGGAGAAAAACAGGGCGATTCTTGTCTCCTCTGATCTCAGCAGCCGGTATACCAGAAGAAACAGACGGGAGTTTGAAAAGGCGGCGGATTATATTGAGGAGATTGCCTCGGCAAAGATGGGAAATTATATGGTGTTCTTCCCCTCTTACCAGTATATGGAAGCGGTAAGGGAGATTCTTCAGGAAAGAAATTCCAAGCTGTTTCTGCTCGTTCAGGAAAGCCGCATGACGGAAGCGGACAGAGAAGCGTTTCTGGCAGAGTTTTCCGTTAAACGAGAGGAAAGCCTGGCGGCTCTCTGCGTTATGGGAGGCATTTTTTCGGAGGGAATTGATTTGACAGGGGATCAGCTGATAGGCGTTCTGATTATCGGGACAGGGCTTCCTCAGGTGAATCCGGAGCAGGAAATTTTAAAACAGTATTTTGCGGAAAATGGGGAAGACGGTTTTGACTATGCCTACCGCTATCCAGGCATGAATAAGGTGCTGCAGGCGGCGGGGCGGGTGATCCGCACCATGGAAGACCGGGGAATCATCGCCCTGTTAGACGACCGTTTTCTGCAGCCGGAATATCAGGCGCTGTTCCCCAGGGAATGGAGAGAATATTTTATCGTTACAAGGCAGAATGTCGGGCAGGCCGTGGAGGCCTTCTGGGCTTCGTCAGAATCCGGCAAAGAAGAAAAGAGGCAGTGATTACAGCTGCCCCTTTTTTTCGTTCTCCTTTGCCCCTAAAAGCTCCATAAACTGTCTGGCAGCCTGGGAGACGGGAATATTTTCATTGTGAACCACCACCAGCTGGCGTTCCGGCAGTTCTTCCTCCAGATTTAAGATAAACAGATCTTTCTCGGAGGAAGGAATGCAGAAGTCCGGGACAAAGGCAATGCCCAGACCGATTTTAGCCAGATCGATCAGAAGGTCATTGCTGCTCAGCTCGATTTCCGGAACCAGATCCAGCTGATGCTTCTGAAACATACTGTGGAGAAATTCGCTGGTCGTGCTCTTTTTATCTAACATCAGAATCGGATAGGTCTGAAGCTCCTCCAGACTCATCTTTCTGCCCTTTAATGGGAAAAACGCTTCATTTGCTGCGAACACGTCGTGGAAAGGACGCAGCATTTTGATATTCTGGGTGTTGGAGAGCGCGGAATTCGGATAATTGGTGATGATAAAATCGACCTGGCCGTTTTCCAGCAGCCTGGCGCATTCAATCGAGGTGCGGTTTGTCACCTTAATATGAATATTGGGGTAGAGGCTGTGAAAATGGCTTAAAAACGGCACGAGGAAATAGCGGCAGATGGTGTCGCTGGCGCCGATTCTCAGCTGGCCTCCGTTCAGCGTGTTGGCCTCCAGCAGCTGATTTTCTCCCTTTTTAATCAGGTTCATGGCAGGCTCGATGTGCTTTAAGAGAATTTCACCCTCCGGCGTCAGCTGCACCCGCTTTGTGCTTCTGATAAACAGAGTCTGGTTCAGCTTTTTTTCCAGCACCTTGATAGACTGGCTGACTGCTGACTGGGAGATGAAAAGCTGCTTCGAGGCCTCGGAAAAGCTCAGCGTGGAGGCCACATGGTAAAACACCTTGTATAATTCATAGTTTATATCCATCATTAGAACTCCTTATAAAAGATACTGCTTATTTTAGCACAGACGGAGGTATTTTGCAAATTTCTTTTCTTCCTATTATATCCGGGGCATGGTATAATAGGAACACTTGACGAGGTTTTTCACGAGTCTAGTGGGCATGGTATACTTTATTATAAAAACAGGAGGACATGACGATGGAACGCAGAACAAATGAGAATGAAGAGACGAGAGAATTTGACCATACAGATTTTTACCAGATGTACCAGGACGAGATGGACTGTATCGTGCCCTGCACGGCCCAGGAGATGGAGGATCTGTCGGAGGAGCTTTTAAATGGAAGCGAGACGGCAAGAAAGCGCCTGGTGGAGGGATGCCTTTTTCTGGCTGCCGAGATTGCAGAGGAGTACCAGAATAAAGGACTTTCAGCCGGGGATCTGGTTCAGGAGGCCAACATGGCTCTTCTGATTCTGGCCTCTGAGTACGAGGGAGGCAGTTTCCGGGCTCAGGCGGAGGAGCGGATCCGCGAGGCGTTGGAGGAGGCTCTGGAGCTTCAGGACACAGAATGCCGGATTGAGGAGGAAATGTTAGCCAGAGTCAACGTGTTAAAGGATATTTCTGCCAGCATGGCGGAGGAGCTGGGACGGGAGGCCACGGTGGAAGAACTGGCGGCCCGCATGAAGATGACGGAAGAGGAAATCAAGGATATCATGAAGCTGACGCTGGACGCTATGAGTGTCAGCGGCGAATAGGAGGAAGGGTATGAAGCTGTATCTGATCCGCCACGGACAGACTCTGTGGAACCAGGAGGGGAAGATTCAGGGAAAGACAGATATTCCTTTAAATGACGAAGGGAGAAAGCAGGCCGGACTGCTGGCTGAGGCTATGGAGAACCGGCCGGTGGGAGCCGTGTATTCCAGCCCTTTAAAAAGAGCCTTTGAGACTGCCTCCTGCGTCGCAGAACAAAAGGGACTGTCTGTCGTTTCCCTGGATGGACTCAGAGAGGTGGATTTTGGTCTCTGGGAGGGCATGACCTGGAAGGAGATAGAGAAAAACTATCATGAGGATTTTGTCCTCTGGGATAAGAATCCTGCAGAGCACACGCCTACAGGGGGAGAGAAAAGAGAGGACTGCGCCGCCAGATGCGCGAAAGCCATGGAGCAGATTTTAGCCAAGACTCCGGCAGGCCAGGATGCGGCGGTTGTAGCCCACGGAGGGATTCTTGTCTTTGCCGCGCTGTGGCTGACGCGAAAGAGCCAGGAAAAAAATGAGATTATTGTTAAAAATGCAAGCATTACAACCATTGAATACGACAGAGAGTCAGGGACGGGAACGATTCTGTGCCTGAATGATGTAAGCCATCTGGGCCGCCACTGCTCCGGGGAAGGAATCATATAAGGGGTATTAATTAGTATATTTGATAATATCTATTAAATATATTAATTTTACTTATTTATATTTTTTGTTTATGATAGGTTCAGGAAAGAAACTATGAACCATAAGGAACATATGTGATAGAAATGCGATCTGTAAGGAGGAACGTCATGAGCGTAAGGCGTATTTTTGTTGAGAAGAGAGAGGCATTTGCTGTGAAGGCAAAGGAGCTCAGAGAGGAGATTGTAAATTATCTGGGCATTCAGACCATTACAGGCGTCAGAGTTCTGATCCGCTATGATATTGAGAACGTTTCTGACGCTGTCTACCAGGAAGCTCTGGCTACGATTTTTTCCGAGCCTCCGATGGACGACGTGTATGAGGAGAGCTTCGAGACAGCGGAGGGAGATCTGGTATTTACAGTAGAGTACCTTCCGGGACAGTTTGATCAGAGAGCCGATTCTGCCGAGCAGTGCGTGAAGCTTCTCAGCGAGGAGGAGGAGCCGGTGATCCGTTCCGCCACTACTTACGTGGTTTCAGGAAGTCTTACAGAGGAGGAGAAGGCGGCTGTCAAATCCCTTTGCATTAACCCGGTAGATTCCAGAGAGAACAACAATCCCAAGCCGGAGACTCTGGTAACAGTATTTGAGCAGCCGGAGGACGTAAAAGTCTTTGAGAGCTTCATGGACATGCCTGAGGCTGAGCTGAAAGAACTGTACAGCTCCTTAAATCTGGCTATGACTTTTAAGGATTTCCTTCATATTCAGAATTATTTTAAGAATGAGGAAAAGAGAGATCCTTCGGTGACGGAGATTCGGGTGCTGGATACTTACTGGTCCGATCACTGCCGTCATACCACCTTCCAGACAGAGCTTAAAGACGTGGAATTTACAAAAGGCGACTACAATGAGCCGATTGAGAATACCTACAGACAGTACCTGGCTGACAGAGAGGAAGTTTACGCCGGCAGAAGCGATAAATACGTATGTCTGATGGATCTGGCTTTAATGGCCATGAAGAAGCTGAGAAAAGAAGGAAAACTTCAGGATATGGAGGTTTCTGAGGAGATCAACGCCTGCAGCATCGTAGTTCCCGTTGTCATCGACGGACAGGAAGAGGAGTGGCTGGTAAACTTTAAGAACGAGACTCACAACCACCCGACAGAGATTGAGCCTTTCGGAGGCGCAGCTACCTGTCTGGGAGGAGCCATCCGCGATCCGCTTTCCGGACGTACTTACGTATATCAGGCCATGCGCGTGACTGGAGCGGCAGATCCGACCCGCCCCATGTCAGAGACTATGCACGGAAAGCTGCCTCAGAGACAGATTGTAACAGACGCAGCCCACGGCTACAGCTCCTACGGAAACCAGATTGGACTGGCCACAGGATATGTAAAGGAGCTTTACCATCCAAACTATGCGGCTAAGAGAATGGAGATCGGAGCCGTTATGGCAGCCGCTCCCAGAAAGAACGTAATCCGCGAGACCTCTGATCCAGGCGACGTAATCATCCTCATGGGAGGAAGAACGGGACGCGACGGTATCGGCGGAGCTACCGGTTCCTCCAAGGTTCACACAGAGGAGTCTATCGAGGTGTGCGGCGCTGAGGTTCAGAAGGGAAATCCGCCTACAGAGAGAAAGCTTCAGAGATTATTCCGCCGTCCGGAGGTGAGCCGTCTCATCAAGAAGTGCAACGATTTCGGCGCAGGCGGCGTTTCCGTTGCTATCGGCGAGCTGGCAGCAGGCCTTGAGATTGATCTGGACAAGGTTCCGAAGAAATATGCAGGCCTTGACGGCACAGAGATTGCCATTTCTGAGTCCCAGGAGAGAATGGCGGTAGTAGTTGACAAAAAAGATGTGGATCAGATGATGGATTATGTGGCAGAGGAAAATCTGGAGGCAGTTCCAGTTGCCGTTGTCACAGAATCTCCAAGACTTGTTATGCACTGGAGAGGCAGGACCATCGTAGATATAAGCCGTGCTTTCTTAGATACAAACGGCGCTCACCAGGAGGCAGCCGTAACAGTGGAGATTCCTGCAAAAGAGGGCAATCTCTTCGAGAGAAAAGAGATTGGCGATGTGAAGGAGCAGTGGCTGAAGCTGTTATCCAGCTTAAATGTGTGCTCCCAGAAGGGACTTGTGGAGATGTTTGACGCCTCCATCGGAGCGGGAAGCACCTACATGCCTTACGGCGGCCGCTATCAGCTGACAGAGACTCAGGCCATGATTGCCAAGCTCCCTGTATTAAAGGGCAAATGTGACGCTGTTACCATGATGAGCTACGGCTTTGATCCGTACCTGTCCAGCTGGAGCCCATACCATGGAGCTGTCTACGCAGTACTTGATTCCGTAGCCAAGATTGTGGCTAATGGAGGTGATTTCAGAAAGATCCGCTTTACCTTCCAGGAGTACTTTAAGAGGATGACAGAGGACAGAACAAGATGGGGCGCTCCGTTCTGTGCACTCTTAGGAGCTTACAGCGCTCAGATGGGCTTTGGACTTCCTTCCATTGGAGGAAAGGACAGTATGTCTGGAACCTTCAACGATGAGACTCATGGAGAAATCAACGTACCGCCGACACTGGTATCCTTCGCTGTGGACGTTTCTGACAAGCAGCATGTGGTAACGCCTGAGTTCAAGAAAGCGGGCAGCAAGATTGTCGTATTAAAGATTGCAAGAGACGCTTACGATCTGCCGGTTTACAGCCAGGTGATGGACAGCTACAAGAAGCTCTATAAAGATATGGAGGCTGGAAACGTCATTTCCGCATATGCAGTAGAGGCTGGCGGAATTGCCGAGGCAGTGAGCAAGATGGCCTTCGGAAACAAGCTGGGCGTGAAGATTGAGCACAGCGTAGATCCGAGAGACTTCTTCGTTCCGGCATGGGGCGATATGGTCTGCGAGGTACCGGACGGAAAGCTGGGAAGCCTTGGAATTACCTATACAGTAATCGGTGAGGTGACAGATAAGGCAGCCTTTGAGTACGGCAGCGTATCCATCTCCATGGATGAGGCTTTAAACGCCTGGACAAAGACGCTGGAGGACGTATTCCCGACCGAGTCCAAGGTAGATCAGAAGCCGGTGAGAACAGAGCTTTACAATACAGACAAGGTTTATGTATGTAAGCACAAAGTAGCCCAGCCGACAGTATTCATCCCTGTATTCCCGGGAACCAACTGCGAGTACGACAGCACTAAGGCCTTTGAGCGGGCAGGCGCCAACGTTATCACAAAGATTTTCAGAAACAGAGATGCGGCAGACATCAGAGATTCGGTAGAGGTTTACAGAAAGGCCATTGCCCAGTCCCAGATCGTCATGTTCCCAGGCGGCTTCTCCGGCGGAGACGAGCCGGACGGTTCTGCCAAATTCTTTGCCACAACTTTCAGAAACGCAGTTCTGAAGGAGGAGCTGGAGAAGCTGGTTAACGAGAGAGATGGACTGATTCTCGGCGTGTGCAACGGATTCCAGGCCCTGATCAAGCTGGGACTGCTGCCGGAGGGAAGAATCACTGAGCTTAAAAAGGATTCCCCGACGCTGGCTATGAACACCATCGGACGCCATATTTCCAAGATGGTCAATCTGAAGGTAGTTTCCAACAAGTCCCCGTGGCTTCGCGAGGCAGAGCTGGGCGGAATCTATGTGAACCCGATTTCCCACGGCGAGGGACGCTTCGTGGCAAGCGAAGAGTGGCTGGATAAGCTCTATGCAAACGGCCAGGTAGCTACACAGTACGCAGACGCAGAGGGCAATCCGACCATGGACGAGATGTGGAATCCAAACGGTTCCGCTATGGCTATCGAGGGAATTACCAGCGAGGACGGCCGTATCTACGGAAAGATGGGCCATTCCGAGAGAATCGGAGACGGCGTATTTATGAATATCTACGGAGACAAAGACATTAAAATCTTTGAATCTGGAGTAAAATACTTCAAGTAAAACAGGTCCTGTGCAGGTGAAAAATAAGAACGTAAAAAAGTGCAGTTAAAAATCGACTGCGCCCGCGACTGTAGCAGTAGCTGCAAATGCGACGTTCATTTCAGGGAATCCGGCTGCACCTGCAGCCGTGACTGCACTGCGAATAAAAAAGATCAACTTAGACAATCAGTCTGGGCTGATCTTTTTCTGTATCTCATTATCGGTATATTGGTTGCGTCTGCGGCTAATTTGCCAAAGCAGTTTCAGGAATATTCTGAAGAAATCTCTAAAGTGTTCAATGGAAATGTATCATTCACTGCGACAGTTGCCTTTAAAGCGGATTTTGTCCGCTTTTTTGTTTTTCATTAAAAAGCAACCCACTTCTGTCATACTAAGTATAGCAAGCGAAAAAAGAGAACAAGCTTATGAGATATTATATCTCAGACTGCCATTTATCCGTGGAAAACCATTTACAGTGGTTCCAAACTCCATTAAAAATGGAGTCGCAGAGTAGTCAGGAAATGAATAGTGTACTATAGTGCAACGTAGTACGCGCAACCTGCTATTAGGCAGAGTATTTATGGCCACCATGTATCCACACACCTAAAGATATGTGGTTTTACGGCTGGCTATTTATAAAAAAAACATAAAATCGTAAAAAACAAGTTGATAATTTCCCAAATTCTGAGTATAATAAAAATACCAAGAAAGAAATTTCTTCCTAGAGATAGGACACGAAGCATAAGGAGTTTGCTTCCGTTGCACTGGCAACGTAAAAACTTTGCATTTACTCTTAAGCATAGAGGATAATCAAGCCGAGCGGGTGAGAAGCCTGTGATTTGGTGGCAAAGCACCATAACGAAACCAGTTTTTTAGTTTTGATTTATTGAGAAACCTTTGATGAAAAGGTTTCTCTTTTACGTTAAGGAGAATTATGAAGTGTAAAATACAGAATACAAGAATGCTGACTCCTGCAGAATTATTAACAGTATTGTGCAAAAGTGCAGCATTGTATTCAGAGTATGCAGATACTACTTTATTATTCATTTTTAAAAAGAAAAAGGCGGATGCATATGACTATTATGAAGTAAGATATGGGAAAAATAATTTTATGCATTTAGCAGGAATAAAAAGTGAAACATTAAGTGCAGTTGAGTTTTACGAGGCTTGTGAGAAAGGAATAATAAAAAGGGAAGATTGTAATCCACGAAGAGATTCAAATACAATGTATGCAAAAGTGGCAGTTATGGAACAAATGTTGGATTTACGAAATAGTAAGTGCTATAAGATAGGCACTAAGGATCTGGTGACGAGGGACAATGATTTTGAAATGGCTACGGGTAACGCAAGTGGAGTAGTTGGATATGATTCAAGAATAAAGAAAAAAAGAACGCAAATTGTGGATGACAGTAAGGCTTCAATTCCAACGACATTGTTGAATAATCCTATTACATATTATTGTACAAGACCGCAGAAAATAATGTTTATTTTGCAGAAGTATGATGGAGAAAGTACATATAACAAATTATTTTATGAAATAAAGAAAGAATTGTTTCAAACTGAAAAAGAGTATTTTTCAGATGAACTGAAAAATTTAATTTCTATATAATATACCAGCTATAAATATATTCGCCATATGCTGACGATTTTATAAAAATAATCATCATTGCATGGCGAATTTTATATTAAAAAATTAGATGGCAATGATTTCAGCATCAGTCGGGAACTGGTAAAAGAGCTTATTTTATAAAGGGGCTGTTGCAAAAGTAGATAGATAATCTACTGGAGCAGCAGCTCCATTTTTATATCCTAAAAATAGAAAACGGACTCCGAAGAGTCCGCAGTCCATGGTATAATTAAGTATGACCAAATACATAAAATACTATAAAAATTATACCGAATTTGGCGAACCTTATCAACTGGTTTTGCCATTAGATTTGGAAGGTCTGGTTCCTGATGATGATTCTGTCCAACTGCTAAGCCACGAATTGGAGGATTTAGATTACAGCCTGCTGTATCAGGCTTACTCTGCCAAAGGCAGAAATCCGGCGGTTGACCCAAAGACCATGTTCAAGATTCTGACCTACGCTTATTCTCAAAACATTTATTCCTCAAGAAAGATAGAAAGCGCCTGCAAACGAGACATCAACTTTATGTGGCTGCTGGCCGGGCAGAAAGCCCCTGATCATAGTAGATTGCTCGTTTTCGCACCGGATTTCTGGCAGATGCCTGTGAAACTTAGAAACCTGTGCAAACAAATATACATTTGTCTGTAAGAAATCGGTTGGGAAATGGGAAGAAAAAATGCTCCATAAGATTCAGGAGTCCGTGAAGCTTCTAAACAGGGAATACCTGCAAAGCTTTTCGGTTTCTCCAGAATCAAGGACACAGGATTTGCAGGATATCGTTCTGTTTTTAGAAGAACGCTGCCGGACAGAGCACACGTTTTTTGTTCATGGGCGTGGAAAACGGAAAAGCAGAAATCAACGGTATTTTGAGCTTTTCCACAGATTCCTTGAGCGGCAGACCATTTATGACTGGCATACGGCAAGCTTTCAGGGAAGAAACAATTATTGTAAAACCGATCCGGATGCAGCCTTCATGCACATGAAAGATGACCATATAAGAAATGCCCAGTTAAAGCCGGGATATTAATGTACAGATTGCAGTAGACAGCGAATATATTGTGGCAGTGGATATTTTTCAGGATAGGAATGATGTATGGACCCTGGTTTCCTTTTTAAAGACAATGGAAAGGAAGCTGGGCTTGCGTTATCTGAGTGTAACAGCTGATTCGGGATATGAAAGTGAAGAAGCGTATACTTATCTGAGAAGCACAAAACAGAAGCCGTACATAAAACCACAAACTTATGAAAAATGGAAGAGACGGAATTTCAAACAGGATATCAGCAGACGTGAAAACATGGGATATGATGAAAAAGCTGACACATACACTTGTCATGCCGGGAAAACACTGATCCCTGTTTTTGTCAAAAAACAAAAAAGTAAAAGTGGCTATGAATCAGAAGTAACTGTTTATGAATGCGAAGATTACAGCGATTGTCCTTATAAAGAAAAATGCACCAGAGCAAAAGGGAATAAGCGGTTGTATATATCAAAAAGTTTTCTGGAAAAGCGCTAGGAATCCTATAAAAATATCCTGAGTAAAACAGGGATTCAATACCATATAAACCGTTCCATTCAAGTAGAAGGAGCTTTTGGCGTTCTGAAACATGATTACGAATTCCAAAGATTTCTGCTCCGTGGAAAACCAGGGTAAAACTGGAGATTCTTTTGCTATGCATGGGGTATAATATCAATAAACTACACGCAAAAATCCAAAAAGAGCGGCTGGGAAGTTATCTTTTTCCGGTTAAAGAAACTGCTTAAAAAGCTCAAGAACGGAAGCATTATTAAAGTACGCCAAAAAAACTCCCCAGAATTTCGATTCTGGGGAGCTGTAAATCGTATAAAATTGTTCTGAGACAGAAATTATCTCTTTGAGAACTGTGGAGCTCTTCTCGCTGCTTTGAGACCGTACTGCGCGAGTTTTTGAGCTGTTTTCCCTTGATATTCCGGGCTTTTCCGGCTTTCCACCTCTCAGTTATCCGGTATGCGGACCATAAAAAACGGCCTTTTTTCATTCAGCGACAGGCTGATGAAACGCACCATTTACTACCCCAAACAACTCTTCTGGTTTATTGTACTTCACTTTTGCATAAATGTCCATAGTTGTTTTGCTGTTTTCATGTCCTGCAAGGTACTGAACTGTCTTGGGATCAACGCCTGCATAAAGAAGGTTCGTGATGTAAGTGTGCCGTAACAGGTGTGGGGTAACATCAAAATCCAGCGTATATTGGATATTGGGATTGTTCTTCTGTGTCATACCCAGCGTTGGCTCCACTGTGTATTTGATGCTCTGCCCATTCACATACTTATAGTAATTGCGGGGTTTGGTGGACCGGACGACTACATACTGCCACACCCGTTGAAACTGCGATGCAGCTAAAGGCTGTCCTTCGCTGTCCGCAATCACATAGTCTGATCTGGAGACTGCCTTGGCTTCCCGCAGGCAATCAACCAAACACTTGGGGATTGGAATATCTCTTTTTGCCGCCTTAGTCTTTAGCACCGTAGAAACCACGGGCCTGTTATGCTCTGTGCGCCATGCCCGCCTCACCGAGATATAAGGCGTAGACTCGTCCAGAAATACACAGTCCCATTGCAGTGCAAGGATTTCTTCCCGGCGTAGGCCCGAATACAGGCCGAGCATAATAAACAGATAAGGTGGAAGTCCCCGGACCGTATCCAGAAGCACCTCTACCTGCTGGTCTGTCAGTGCATCCTTCTTTTTCGCTGGCTTTCCGCCCTTTCCCGATATTCCTACACAGGGGTTATACTCAAGTATTTGGCTGCGCTCCGCCGAGTAGAAAATACACTTGAGAAGCATATTCACCGTACTGTATAACCCCTCCGATTTATTCGACAGCGGCACAAGTGCCAGTCGAATATCATCAGCCGTCACTTCCTCCATATACATCTCTCCCAAAGGTTTGATGATGTAATTCTTCATGTCGGTGGTATATCCCTTCAATGTAGCCGTAGATACCTTTGCTGATTGCATCAGCAGCCACTTCTCGCAATACTCAGCCACCGTCGGATGCTGCCGGCGAAAGATAATCTCCTCTACCTCGCGCCGCGCCTCTAATTGCTTTTCATACAATTCCTCGCAGGTGGCAGCATACAAGCTCACCTGCTTGCCATCCGCATCCAGAATCCGGGTTCTGTAATATGGGATTCCTTTTCTCATAACAGTTCCGTACTGCGGAACCTCCGTTTTTTTCTTAGCCATCTTTGACCTTCCTTTCTTGATTACGTGCAGTTTCCGTATCTACACTCTCTTTTTATCAGAAAGTCCAAATTTAATCAAAGATACGGCCTATGTAAAACAAAGAGCGAGACATCCTTGCCTCGCTCCTGCTCCATTTCCTATTTTATTGTTTCGCCTTATGCTCGTACAGCATCCCATTGAGCAAATGCATTGCCCATCGTTCTGACCAGCTCATCCGGTCTGTTGTATTTGACCTTTGCGTAGATGTCCATGGTAATTTTGCTGCTTTCATGGCCTGCCAGATATTGAACCGTTTTGGGGTCTACCGATGAATGAATAAGATTCGTGATGTAGGTGTGCCGCAGCTGATGCGGTGTAACCTCGAAGTCCAAGCTGTAAACCACATGGCCGTTGTTTCGGGCCTTTTCTCCAAGCTCCGGGTAAAGCATATACTTCACATATTTTCCGTCCACCAGTTTGCGGGCCATTCTCGGTTTCGCGGTTCGCGTCACAATATACTGCCACAGCCGCTTAAACTGCGTATAAGACAGAGGTTCTCCATCCCGGTTTGCGACCACATACTCCGAAGTCGAATTTGCTTTTGCTTCTTTCAGACATTCTGCCAAGCAGGTCGGAAGGGGGATATTTCTCTCCGCAGCCTTTGTCTTTAATTCGTCGAGAATCACCGGCCTGTTATTTTCAGTATGCCATGCCCGCCGCACTGCTAAGTAAGGGAAGTCTCCATCCAGATAAACCGCATCCCATTTCAAGGCAAGTATTTCTTCACGTCTCAAGCCTGCGTACAGGCCAAGCATAACAAATACATAAGGGGGAAGTCCCTGTACGGTATCCAATAAGCGCGCGGCCTGATCGTCTGTCAGTGCCGCTTTATCTTTCTGCGGAACGCCGCCACCTTTTGTCGTAAGATAAATCGTCGGGTTATCATCAATGATTCGGCTTTCCTTTGCTGCACGAAAAATAGATTTATACAGAATCACGACTGACTTATATACCGATGCGGATTTTTTTGAGACAGGGACAAGCGCAAGCTGAATATCATCCAGGCTAACCTCTCCCATCCGCTTATCTCCCAATTCCGCAATGATGTGCCGCCTGACCTTTGAGGTGTAATCCGTCAAAGTAGTTGCCCGTACATGGACAGACTGCATCAGCAGCCATTTCTCACAGTATTCTGCAACCGTGGGCGATTTCCGATGGAATGTGGCGTTGTTGATCTGCTCCAACGCATTTGTTTCCTTATTATAAAGTTCTTCGGGCGTTCTTGCATAAAGGGCTACGAGCTTCCCATCTGCATCTTCAATCCTTGTTCTGTAATACTCAATACCATTGAGCATCACTGTACCGTATTCTGGAATCATCATTTTTCTTTTTGCCAATTCCGTCACCTCCAAAAAATAATCTCCAGCGCTGTATCTTTGTTTTATCAAACTTCTTCAATTCCAGCAAGGATACGGATTGGCTCATGCTTTGGCGTTCCGGGGCTTGCGGTAAGTTGCGCTCTTTTCCATAGGTTTTGCCCGGTGTGTGCATTTTGCGATATACTCCTGAAGGCCCATATCAGTAAAATATACACAACCGTTCTGCACATACTGAACATAAGAAATCAAGCCGTTGTTACGGGCTGCATCTAAGGTCGTAATACTGATCCCCAAGATTTTGGCAGCTTCTTTTCGTGTAATCAGTTTTTCCATAAATCATATTCCCTCCATTCTGTCAAGGTTGTCATCGTGCTTTCAAAATCACATGAATGCACTGGCAGCCGAAACTGCCAGTGCATGGTATCTAACTTTGAAAAGAAAACTGCATCTGAATACTGAGCTGTTGTTTACAACAAATGGACGCAGCTCTCTTGAATTTTAGTTTTGCTTTCGCCACATTTGCCACGCATCCCTGACGATGGGGACATTCCTGATCTCCGCTGGCGCGGCTGTCATAACTCCGCAGCGTCGTTTTATTCGTGCGCCGCAGGGTTCCGCCTCAAGTCCGTGGGCGGGTGTGAACAAGTATCTTTAAGCCCCCATGGAGTCCTCGCGCCCGAAGTGCCACCTCCGGGTCTCAGGCTGGCGTTGATCGCTGGGAACAGCCTTGTTTATCACCTCCTTGGGCTGTCCATCTTGGCGGCGCGCCTGATTCGCTCGTACATGGGTTATGTACCAGAAATGCCGTCTATTCGATTGTCAAAGTACATCGAAGGGGAGAAACTTGTCCTTCTTATTAACACTGACAAAAAGAGTGAAAAACAGGCGCTTCAAATGAAACTTTATCAAAAATATTTTGCTAACTGTTTCAACCCACGCCGGATGCTGTCACGAACACGGCTCGGATCTACGCCTTCGGCTCTGGCAATCTCATTTACGCTCATCCCCAGATAGTACCGGGCGTAAATTCTCCTTGCCTGTTTCTTCGGCAAAGCCATCACGGCGGAGTAAATCTGCTCGCGCAGCTGCTTTTCCTCCAGAAGCATCTCCGGCGTCTCCAGCTTTCGCAGGACCGCATTTTCAATTCCATTCTCACAGTCCAGGGAGTACTGCGCCTTATAGCGATACATTTTTCGCTCATAGGCTGCTTCAGCTCGCTCGTCAGACTGAAACACCGCTTGTACTTCATCGGTTACTTCCAAAAAGGCATCGGTTTTATAAACATCGGGATACAGATCCCGAAGATTGACTTTCTTCATTATGTACCTCCATTTCGATTCACGGGTGATTAGCGGGTGAATCGAATGGAGGCGGGGAACGGCATCGAGGCCGTTTGGGGACATTCGGCAAAAAACGACAAGCAAAAGCGCCAGTCTCCCATTCCAGGAAACTGGCGCAACAAAAAAGATCATTATTATTCCGGTTTGCGCAGAACGATAATACCGACAGGTTGCCGAACTGCCCCGGAGGGGAAGCTACACTTTTTTTAGCAAGTGAAGATTATGAGAACTGTAAAAGGTTAAAACAAACAAAGCGGCATCCTCCTATATGCCGCTGTAAATAACCTTTCTGTCTACGCAGTATAAAGCGGCAGCTATTCAGCAAGCCGCGTTTTCATTGAACCATTACTCAATTAACAGCTGCTCGCCATTATTGAGAGCTATGGTATAGAACAGAAAGCAAGATTTACTTTAGATTTATACAAGATTTGCACAAGAAATACCTATACTTCGAATTTGTAGCCTATTCCTCGAATGCTTTTAATATGTTCTGATGCAGTTTCCGAACTTTTTAACTTTTTCCGTAAATTACTTATATGGCTTGAAATCGCATTGCGTGAATAAAACGAAAAATCATCATGCCAAACAGAATCCATTATCATTTCATAAGTATAGACTTGCCGTTGATTCATAATTAGCAGCGCAAGAATATCAAACTCTTTTTCGGTCAAATCAATGCATACCCCAGCTATCTCTACAGACCTGTACTCTAAGCAGAAAGACAAGTCTTTCACAGTGATGATTGTTAGCGGTCTTCTTTTATCTTTTGGTATTTTCAAACAATTTCTCATACTATTTTTCTCTGAAAACATTTCTACCATAGGATGATTATAGGTATGTAAATATTGAGCAGCACCAAAATGGACACATGCATACCGCTGTTCCTCCGAATATGAAGGTGGCACAACAATAATTGGTACCGCACGTTTTTGTCTCAAGATATCCAAATCGTCTTGTGGAATCACATCAGAGCAAATAGCTACGCATATATATTCTTTAAAAGACAGCATTGCGGCCGCTTGTTTAATATTATCAGCATAGTCAAATTCAATTTCAAATTTTTTCCATCGGCCAGCAGTAACCTCATATTCATTATAGGCGTATCCTACGCCCAATACATGCGGAACCATATGTTCACCTCCTACTACTTCTAGCAGACAGTTCAAAGCTGCCGAGCATAAGTTACCCGGCAGCTCTAAACAAAACTATATTTTTCTATGATGGAGAATGCTTTTTTGCGTATCTACAAATCCTCCGTCATCGATTATTTCCCCAGTAAATCAATGCCAGTGCGCCGGGACCGGTGTGTGCTCCGATGATAGGGCCAATATAAGCAATACAAATCTCAGAATCCGGGAATTGTTCCAACAACCTTTCTTTCAGCATATCTGCTGCTTCAGGGTCATCGGCATGACCTATCAGAATCGATTTACCAAGTTCAGGTTTCCAGCCCTGTTCCATTCGGGCAATCTGAGTGGTAACAGCCTTTTTTCTTCCACGAGGTTTTTCCACTGCTTGCAGCTTTCCTTCGCTGTCCACATGAAGCAACGGTTTGATCTGCAAAGCCGTTCCCATTGCGGCTGCGGCACCTGAAACCCGCCCGCCATGTTTCAAATGGGTAAAGGTATCAACCGTAAACCAATGACATACCTCTAATCGGTGTTCCATGACCCAAGAAGCCAATTCATCAATAGACAGTCCTTCCCTCTGCTTTTTCGCAGCTTCTCTGACTAAAAACCCTTCACCCACTGCGGCAGCAAGCGTATCAATGCAGATGATTCTTCTTTCCGGATATTCCTGCTGTAGTTCTTCAACCGCTAAAAACGCAGACTGATATGTACCTGACAGACCAGAGGAAAAACAGAGATACAGAATATCGGTTCCCTGTCGCAGACAGGGTTCAAAATGCTTAAAATAAATCGTTGGGTTGATTTGTGAGGTCGTTGCAAAATTCCCAGCTCTTTGCAAGCGGTAGAACTCCTTGGCTGTGATTCCTTCCGGGGAACCATATGAGTATTCTGTTCCGCCGATCTCAACATTCATAGGAATCATTTCAACAGATGGCAGACCTGCGGTTAACTCCGGTGCGAGATCTGAGGTGGCATCTGTGAAAATTTGATAGCCGTCCATCACTTCTTACACCCACTACAGCCCTGACAAGCAGCCCACAGCTCATCGGCCTTCGGCTTCCAGGTTTCTGCATAAAGTGTAGTCTTATCACACAGATGGTCAACACTTTCCGGGGACTGATACTCGGTAGAATGGGCACCGGATTTCTTTACCATGCTACGCAGACATTCAGGATTTTCCAGCATAGGACACGGCTGGAACATATTATCATTAAAGGGCTGACCGTCGTGATAGGCCATAAACAGCGGAGACTGATATGCTTCCAGCAGGGTCTTTTCACGGATGTTGGAGTCAGAGTAATGGATAAAAGCGCAAGGCTCAATGTCACCATTGGCATTGATATGCAGATAGTTGCGGCCACCAGCAATACAGCCGTTTACAAATTTCGCATCATTCTGAAAGTCAATTGTGAAAATAGGCTTTGTGCTACGGTATTCGCAGATGCGGTTATACATCTTTTCACGCTGGTCAGGAGACGGGAGCAGCTCCACAGCGGAATCGTTGCCCACAGGCATATAGTGGAAGAACCATGCGAACTTCGCACCGCACTCCACCAGATGATCGAAGAACTCATCCGAGCTGATGGAGTCGATGTTCTTGCTGGTATAGCACCCAGATACGCCGAAAGGCAGCTTCTTTTCTTTCAGAATCTTCATCGCCCGCATAGTAGCCTGATAAGTACCCTTGCCACGGCGGAAATCAGTAGCTTCCTCGAAGCCTTCAATGCTGATGGCCGGGTAGAAGTTCTTCACCCGCAGCATCTCATCGGCAAACTTCTCATCGATAAGGGTACCGTTGGTAAAGGCAGAGAATACGCAGTCAGGATGCGCTTCACACAGGCGGAGCAGATCGTTCTTGCGTACCATAGGTTCACCGCCGGTGTAGAGGAACATATAGGTTCCCAGTTCATTGGCCTGATTGATGATGTCATCCAGTTCCTCATAGCTCAGATTCAGCTTATTACCGTATTCTGCCGCCCAACAGCCGGTGCAATGAAGGTTGCAGGCGGAAGTGGGGTCCATCAGGATTGCCCAGGGGATATTGCAGCCGTACTTTTCACGATTAGCCACCTGCTTGCGGCTGCCTAAGAGAGATGCATTGACAATAAAATTGCGGAAGAACACTTTGCGGACTTCAGAATCAATGTCCGTCCAAAGGCTGTTGATCAGGCGCATCCAGTTGCTGTCAGGCTGCTCCATCACCTTACGGATTTGCTGGCGCTGTGTGAGATAGAGGTTATCCTTATCGAACTTATCCGCCCAATCTAACAACTTGGGGAATGCTTCCTGCGGATTGCTGTCAACATATTTCAGCACTTGATTGACGGCGAAAGCCTGTGCGCTGTCTTTAATAGAATTACTCATGGTTTTGTCTCCTTTTCTATCTTAAAAGCAAAAAGAGCCGATAATCCGCAGCACAAGGCTAACGGGTTATCGGCTCTGCGTCTATGCGTCTGGCTCTGTGATAACTGTGGTATTGAATTGTTTTACGCTGATTATTATTTCCCGTTTGCACTTCGGACAGTATAGCGGAAAATTTTCAAGTACTGTATTATCACAGATTTTAATTCTCGTTTTGTTGTTGCAGTTGGGGCATAATAGCCATTCGGTTTTTTTCATTCTTTGTTTTTCATCAGATAATAGAATATCTATGGACAATTACATTTACAACTCACGCAGTTTCCACCGCCTTGTAGAAACCATTACACACGCGCCCACAATGAGTACTGTTAAGACGATGTAGGAAAGATAGACGCCATTTAGTGCTACTTCATACACATCATAGTACCGCAGAGGGGTCAGATAATCCAAGAAACGATTCCCTGTGTACTCGGCAGTAAAGGCCAACACATAGGCGGCCAATACGAAAACCGTACCGGCGCGTACCGCGGCCTTATAAGATTTGAAAAGGCTGGCAAACAGCAGACCCAAGGCAAAAAAGAGAAGCTGGGTAAAGAACATTCCCATCGTTGTGGAAAGCACCGCTCCCGGCTGATCCAGACCGCCCAAAGGAAGAACGATCGTGAAATAATTGCACACGCCGCTGAACAGGGCGAACACCAGCAGGTTCACTGCTGAAACGATCACCTTCGCCAGAACAATGGTTTTCCGCTCCACAGGCTTTGTGAACAGGTATTCGGATGTTCCAAATTTCTTTTCCCTCGCCACACAGGACAGGCCCAGAGAGATTGCATAGGCAAAGGCCAACAGCCCCTCCCAAAAATAGATACACGCGTACCAACCAAGGGCAGTCGTGAGATCCCCTTTCACACCGAACATGATCATGATCAAGCGAGGAAATTGGCCGACTGTCCGGGCCATCTCATCCAGACTGTCCTTCAAGGATAAAAGTTCAAAATAGCAGAATCCGCACAGCAGTAACATGATCCCCAGCCAGATCAGCAGGGTCTTTCTGGTTTGGCGGAATTCGTTTTTCACCAATGTTTTCATCTTTGCACCCCCTCATGAGCGGAACTGGATGTCTTTTTTCAAAAAGACATGCATGTAAATGGATTTCTATCTGCATAAAGTCTGTATTTTATGTGTATCTGCATGCTCCTATCCTGATGGATGTGATATACTCTTGCATCATGAAAAGATGAATCGAAAAAATTTGGCCTTGTCTTTTCTTGAAAAAATTTAGCACGGCAAACACATTTGGGGGAGGTTGAAGCAAATGGATGAAGGTGTAGCCCGTCCTGCGGAGATTTTTGGAATGCATGTTTTCGACAAATCGGCCATGAAGGAACGTTTGCCGGAGGACGTATACCGGCGTCTGATGACGGCGGTCGAGGGAGACGGCAAGCTCGACGGTTCGATCGCCGACTACGTGGCGGCGGCCATGAAGGAATGGGCCCTTTCCAAAGGCGCGACGCATTATACCCACTGGTTTCAGCCTCTTACCGGCGTAACAGCGGAAAAGCATGACAGCTTTATTTCTCCCTCACCGGACGGCGGCGTGATTATGGAGTTTTCAGGGAAGGAATTGATTAAAGGAGAACCAGACGCGTCTTCTTTTCCTTCCGGCGGGCTTCGGGCCACCTTTGAAGCAAGAGGGTATACGGCATGGGATCCAACCTCATATGTATTTATAAAGGGAAAGGCATTATGCATTCCGACTGCATTCTGCTCTTATGGCGGAGAGGCTCTGGATAAGAAAACTCCCCTTCTGCGATCCATGGAAGCTTTAAATAAGCAGGCGATGCGTATCCTTCGTCTGTTCGGAAATGAAGATGTGAAATGCGTCCGTACTTTAGTAGGTCCGGAACAGGAATACTTTCTGATTACAAAGGAAATGTATGAGCAGAGAAGGGATCTCCGCTTTACAGGGCGTACCTTGTTTGGTGCAAAGCCGCCAAAGGGCCAGGAAATGGATGATCACTATTTTGGAGTGATTAAGCCGAGAGTAGCCGATTATATGGAGGAACTGAACGAAGAACTCTGGAAGCTGGGGGTTTTGGCAAAAACAGAGCATAACGAGGTAGCTCCGGCACAGCATGAACTTGCCCCTATCTATACAACGACTAATGTTGCAACAGATCACAATCAGCTTACCATGGAAATGATGCAGAAAGTGGCGGCAAAGCATGGATTAGTATGCCTTCTGCATGAGAAACCTTTTGCTGGAGTTAACGGAAGCGGTAAACACAACAACTGGTCTCTGGCAACGGATAAAGGGGTAAATCTTTTGTCACCAGGCGAAACGCCATATGAAAACGCACAGTTTCTATTGTTCTTATGCGCAGTAATTAAGGCAGTGGATGATTACCAGGATCTGCTCCGCATTTCTGTGGCAACAGCAGGAAATGACCACAGGCTTGGGGCAAATGAGGCGCCTCCGGCAGTGGTATCCATCTTCCTTGGAGACGAATTAAGTCAGGTGCTGGAAGCAATTGAAAACGATACACCGTATGCGGGAGCGGAAAAGGTACAGATGAAGCTGGGGGTTAATGTGCTTCCCAAGTTCAACAGGGATACCACAGACCGTAACCGTACCTCTCCTTTTGCATTTACTGGAAATAAATTTGAGTTTCGTATGCTGGGCTCTTCCAACAGCATTGCCTGTACCAACATCATGTTAAACAGCGCAGTGGCAGAAAGCTTGAAAATCTATGCGGACAGGCTGGAAAAAGCGGAGGATTTTGAAGGCGCACTGCATAAGCTGATTCAGAAGACCATCAAGGATCACAAACGTATCATTTTCAATGGAAATGGTTATGACGATGCCTGGATAGAGGAGGCAACAGAAAAGAGAGGGCTTCTGAATTATCGTACTACACCAGACTGTATGCCGCATCTTCTGGATGAAAAAAATGTGCGGATGCTGACTTCGCATAAGGTATTTTCAGAGTCAGAACTAAAATCCAGGTGTGAAATTATGCTGGAGAACTACTGCAAAACAGTGCTGATTGAAGCAAATACCATGATTGATATGGCTAAAACAGAAATTGCCCCGGCGATAAGCGAATATGTAGGGGAGCTTGCCAATACAGTGATTGCAAAGAAGTCGGTAGAGAGTTCGATTTCCTGCAGCTATGAGACCGGCCTGCTGAAGAAGCTGGCAATTATGGAAGACCAGATTATGATTAAATCTATGGAACTGGAAGAAGCAGTGATTCAGGTTCAGGATATTGAGAATATTACAGAGGAGTCTTATATGATCCGGGATATTGTCTTAAGTAAAATGGGGGAGCTTCGCGTTGCCTGCGACAGCGCAGAAACTATAACAGCAAAGAAATATTGGCCATTTCCGACCTATGAGGATATTATGTTCAGCGTAAAATAAATTCCAGAGGAAACTTAGAAGGAATGTTGGAAGGAGGGACTTTCCTATGTGTTCCATTATGGGCTATTGCAGCAGCAGTGCGGTTCTCAGCAATTTCATGGAAGGGTTTCAGAAGACAATATCAAGGGGACCAGACGACACCAAAGTGGTTGATACAGGCAATGGGATTCTTGGATTCCATAGATTAGCTATTATGGGACTGGCCCCGTCAGGAATGCAGCCTTTCAAGCTGGGAGACAGCTATGTGGTCTGCAATGGAGAAATTTACGGATTTGAGAAAATAAAAAAAGCACTGTCAGAAAAATATACGTTTGAAAGCGATTCGGATTGCGAAATCCTCCTGCCGATGTATCAGGAATATGGCACGGATATGTTTGCTATGCTGGATGCTGAGTTTGCCTGTATCATTTACGATGGGGAAACAGGGGAATTTATTGCAGCAAGGGATCCGATTGGAATCCGTCCATTGTATTATGGATATGATAAAAATCACGCCATTGTGTTTGCCAGTGAACCGAAAAATCTGATAGGACTTACAGACAGGATTATGCCGTTTCCGCCAGGACATTATTATAAAGGAGGACAGTTTATCTGCTATTGTGATATTGCAGAAACAGACACGATCTGCCAGGATGATTTGGAAACCGTCTGCAGAAAGATCCATGACAAGCTGGTGGCAGGCGTGGAGAAACGCCTGGTTGCAGACGCAAAGGTAGGATTTCTGCTTTCCGGCGGCCTGGATTCTTCTTTAGTGTGCGCCATAGCGGCAAAGAAAAGCGGGAAACCCATCAAAACTTTTGCTATTGGAATGAGAGAGGACGCCATTGACTTAAAATATGCAAGACAGGTGGCAGATTATATAGGAAGTAACCATACAGAGGTTTACATGACGCCAGAAGAAGTGCTGACCTCTCTGGAGACCGTGATTCAGCTGTTGGGAACCTATGACATTACTACGATCCGCGCATCTATAGGTATGTATCTGCTGTGTAAGGCGATCCACAACCAGACGGATATCCGGGTCCTGTTAACCGGAGAAATTTCTGACGAGCTGTTTGGCTATAAATATACAGATTTCGCACCAGATGGGAAAGCTTTTCAGCAGGAATCCCGGAAACGGATTAGAGAACTGCATATGTACGATGTACTGCGGGCAGATCGCTGCATTTCTGTAAACTCCCTGGAAGCAAGAGTTCCTTTTGGAGATTTGGATTTTGTAAAGTATGTGATGGCCGTCAACCCGGAATTAAAGAGGAATACATACGGAAAGGGAAAATATTTGCTTCGCCATGCTTTTGAACAGGGCGATTACCTGCCGGATAATATTCTGTGGAGGGAGAAAGCGGCATTTTCAGACGCAGTAGGCCATTCCATGGTGGACTATCTGAGGGAATATGCGGAAAGTAAATATACGGATGAAGAGTTTGAGAGCAAATGCAGGCGCTATACTCATGCCCGTCCCTTTACAAAAGAATCTTTACTGTACAGAGAGGTTTTTGAAACATATTATCCGGGACAGGCGGAAATGATAAAAGATTTTTGGATGCCGAACAAGGCATGGGAAGGCTGTAATGTAAACGATCCTTCTGCAAGAGTTCTCTCTAATTATGGAGACAGTGGAAAATAACAACGAAGATTACATTGCCATGTTCTGAGGAAAGTGAAAAGTATGACAAAATATATATTTGTAACCGGAGGCGTGGTGTCCGGTCTGGGGAAAGGCATTACCGCCGCTTCTCTTGGGCGGCTTTTAAAGGCCAGAGGCTTAAAGGTAGCGGCTCAGAAATTAGATCCCTATATTAATGTAGATCCAGGAACCATGAGCCCCTATCAGCACGGGGAAGTTTATGTGACGGAGGACGGGGCAGAAACAGATCTGGATCTGGGACATTACGAACGGTTTATCGATGAAAATCTCAATCAGTATTCGAACCTGACCACCGGGAAGGTGTACTGGAACGTTCTGAATAAGGAACGACGAGGCGAGTATCTGGGTTCTACGGTTCAGGTGATCCCTCACATTACCAATGAAATTAAGGAATTTGTGTACCGTGTGGGCAAAAAGACTGACGCCGATGTGGTGATTACGGAAATTGGAGGAACCATCGGAGACATGGAATCTCAGCCCTTCTTAGAAGCGGTGCGGCAGATTTCCCTGGAAGTGGGAAGCGAAAACAGCCTGTTCATTCATGTGACCTTAGTTCCTTATCTGAGCGGATCGGAGGAGCATAAGTCCAAGCCCACCCAGCATTCAGTCAAGGAGCTTCGGGGAATGGGGATCAATCCAGGTCTGATTGTGCTTCGTTCAGACAGACCGCTGGAAGAGACCATTTTCAGGAAAATTTCCCTGTTCTGCAACGTAAAAGAGGATTGTGTCATTGAAAACAGAACATTGGGGAATCTTTATGAAGCGCCGCTGATGCTGGAAAAGTCCGGTTTTTCCGATGTAGTCTGCAGAGAGCTGCATCTGGAGGCGCCGGCGCCGGATCTGGCTGACTGGGAAGAGATGGTAGAACGGATCCGGAACAGGTCGGAGGAAGTCCGTATTGGGCTGGTTGGAAAGTATGTAAAGCTCCATGACGCCTACCTGTCTGTGGCAGAGGCCATGAGCCATGCAGGATATGAACAGAATACCTTTATCAACATTCGCTGGATTGATTCGGAAACCATTACAAAAGAAAATGTGGAAGATATGCTGGCAGATCTGGATGGGGTGATTGTTCCAGGCGGCTTTGGAAACCGTGGAATTGAAGGGATGATTCTGGCTGCAGATTATGCCCGTGAACATCAAATTCCATATTTTGGCATCTGTCTGGGCATGCAGATTGGAGTGATTACATTCGCCAGAAATGTAATGGGGATTAAAGACGCTCACTCAGGAGAATTTGATGAACAGTGCGCTCATAAAGTCATTGACTTTATGCCTGGACAGAGTGAGGAGATTGAGAAGGGAGGCACCCTGCGGCTGGGCAGCTATCCCTGCAGCATTAAGGCAGGAACAAAGATGGAAGCCTGTTACGGCGCTTCCCTGATTCATGAGCGTCATCGCCATCGCTACGAGTTTAATAATGAGTATCGGGAAGAGATGGAGCGCGCGGGACTGGTGATCAGCGGTACGTCTCCGGATGGCAGGCTGGTGGAAGCCATAGAACTGCCGGATCATCCATTTTTTGTAGGGGTACAGTTCCATCCGGAATTTAAGAGCCGCCCCAACCAGGCTCATCCGCTGTTTAGAGGATTTATTTCAGCGGCACTCAGACATGCGAAAGGAAAAGAGGAATAGAATCATGTGTGGGATCATTGAACCGGGGCTGTGATATTGACAAGCCGAGAAATCTGGCAAAATCTGTGACCGTAGAGTAAGGATGAAGGGACAGGAGGAACAACAGGATGGGACTGCATGAAGAATGCGGAGTATTTGGCGTAATGGGGAAAAAGGCAGAACCTATGGCGGAGTTAGTTTATTATGGGCTTTATGCGCTGCAGCACCGGGGACAGGAAAGCTGCGGCATCGTGGTGAATGACGACGGCGTATTTTCTTCCTATAAAGATCTGGGGCTGATAAGCGAAGTGTTTTCCAAAGAGGTATTATCTCATTTTCCGGAGGGAACCATGGCAGTAGGTCATGTAAGATACGGAACCACCGGAGGCAATACCAGGAAGAACTGTCAGCCCATTGAAGTGAACCACCAGAAGGGAAAGATGGCGCTGGCCCATAACGGCAACTTAAGCAATGCGCTGGAGCTTCGGGACAAGCTGGAATTATCGGGAGCTATTTTCCATACGACCAGCGATACGGAAACCATTGCATACATTATCACCAGGGAAAGAATGAAAACGCCCAGCATCGAAGATGCGGTCAGCAATGCAATGGAATATCTGGAAGGAGCCTATTCTCTGGTGCTGATGTCTTCCGCAAAACTGATTGCTGCCAGGGATCCCTATGGTTTTCGGCCGCTGTGCTATGGAACCATGTCGGACGGAACCTATGTGGTGGCCTCAGAAAGTTGCGCGCTGGCGGCGGTAGGGGCAGACTTTGTCAGAGATATCCTGCCGGGAGAAATTTTGGTCTTTCATCAAGATGGAGTGGAATCCAGAAGAGAGCACTGTGGAACGCAGAAGAAAAAGACCTGCATTTTTGAATATATCTATTTTTCCAGACCAGATTCGGTTATTGACGGCGTGTCGGTTCATGAATCCAGAAGAAAAGCGGGGGAACTGCTGGCAGAGCGCTATCCGGCAGAAGCAGACATCGTAATCGGAGTTCCTGACAGCGGACTGGATGCGGCTCTGGGATTTGCGGAGAAAGCCGGCATTCCCTATGGGATCGGGCTGATCAAAAACAAATATATCGGAAGAACCTTTATTTCTCCGGGACAGAGGGAACGCCTGGATCAGGTCCGGATTAAACTTTCACCTGTAAAGAGCGTCATTGAAGGAAAGCGGGTGATATTGATTGACGATTCCATTGTCCGGGGTACCACCAGCAAACGGATTGTGAAGCTTTTGCGGGAGGCAGGAGCAAGAGAAATTCATATGAGAATTTCAGCACCGCCATTTCTGCATCCATGTTACTATGGAACGGACATTGATTCTGAAGAGAATCTAATCGCCTGTCATCACAGCACGGAAGAGATTGCAGAGATGATCGGTGTGGATTCTCTGGGATATCTGGAGGTGGAACTGCTGGAAAGGCTCATCGGATGCAGGGACTATTGCGCAGCCTGTTTTCAGGGAGAATATCCTACGAAAATACCGACGGATCTCAGGAAAGACCGTTTTGAGAGAAAACTGTCTGAACAGGTTCAGGGAAAGAGGAGCTAGACCATGAAAAAATTTGACAGAAAACTGATTTTGGAAGACGGAAGCGAATATTACGGATATGGATTTGGCTCTGACGGAGAGCGGATTACGGAAATTGTATTCAATACTTCTCCCGTAGGATACCAGGAAATTATTTCAGATCCATCTTATACCTACCAGACGGTGGTAATGGCCTATCCCCTGATCGGTAATTACGGGATTACAGAAGGGGATTTTGAAACGGAAACTCCGACCATTGGAGGGCTGGCTGTCCGGGACTATAATGACCAGCCATCGAATTTCCGCAGTGTGTGTACTTTATCGGAGATGATGGAGAAGTTTGGAATTCCAGGAATTTCCGGAATTGATACGAGAAAGCTGGTCCGCTCCATCCGGAATCTGGGAAGCAGAAAGGCGCTGCTTACCGATGCAGACACTTCCCTGCAGGAGGGACTTTTAAAACTGGCTGCTTATAAAATACCCACAGACGCAGTGGAGCGGGTGAGCCGGAAAACCGTACAGAAGTATGAAGTTTCCGGGGAAACTTATCATGTGGCAGCTATCGACTGCGGAATGAAACAGAACATTGTGCGGTGTTTCAACCGCAGAGGCTGCAGTGTGACGGTGTTTCCCTGGAATACTTCTGCGGAAGAAATAGAAGGCATAAAGCCAGATGGAATTTTTCTGTCCAATGGACCGGGAGATCCGGCAGACGCCCGGCCAGTGATAGAACTGGTAAAAAAGCTGCGGGGAAAATATCCGATGTTTGGAATCTGTCTGGGGCATCAGATCATTTCTCTCGCTTATGGAGCCAGAACCTATAAACTGAGATTTGGCCATAGAGGCGGCAACCATCCGGTAAAAAATCTGGAAACAGGAAAGATTGAGATTACCTCCCAGAATCATTCCTATGCTGTGGATGCAGAAAGCCTTTCCGGAACCGGGTTGGAGGCAACGCATTTCAATTTGCTGGATCAGACCATTGAGGGTGCTGCCTGCAGGGAGGATCGGGTATTCAGCGTGCAGTACCACCCGGAAAGCGCTCCCGGCCCCCAGGACAGCGGTTATCTGTTTGACCAGTTTATAGACAGGATGGAGGAAACAAAGCATGGCAAAACGAACTGATCTGAAAAAAATTCTTGTCATTGGCTCCGGTCCGATCGTGATTGGCCAGGCAGCGGAATTTGACTACGCAGGTACCCAGGCATGCCTTGCACTGAAGGAAGAGGGCTATGAGGTAGTGCTGTGCAATTCTAATCCGGCAACGATTATGACCGATACTTCTATTGCGGATAAGGTATACATGGAGCCGCTGACTCTGGAATATGTGGCCAAGATTGTCCGCCATGAGCGGCCGGATGCCATTGTTCCTGGAATTGGCGGCCAGACCGGGCTGAATCTGGCTATGCAGCTGGAAAAAAAGGGCATTTTAAAGGAGTGCCGGACAGAGCTTCTGGGAACCAGCAGCAGGAGCATTGAGACGGCGGAAGACAGAGAGCTTTTTAAGGAACTGTGTGAAAGACTGGGAGAGCCGGTGCTTCCTTCCCTGGTAGCCAACACAGTGGAGGAGGCGGTAAAAGCGGCCGGCCAGATCGGATATCCGGTGGTCATCCGTCCGGCTTTCACTCTTGGGGGAACCGGAGGCGGTTTTGCAGAAGATGAAACCGAGTTTCTGGCGATGATAAAGAATGCCCTTGCTCTGTCTCCGGTTCATCAGGTGTTAATTGAAAAAAGTGTAAAAGGATTTAAAGAAATTGAATACGAGGTGATCCGGGACGCCAATGATACAGCCATTACGGTATGCAATATGGAAAATCTGGATCCAGTAGGAATCCATACGGGAGATTCCATTGTGGCTTGTCCTTCCCAGACGTTAACTAATAAGGAATACCAGATGCTGCGGGACAGCGCTCTGAAAATCATCCGGGCATTGAAAATTGAGGGCGGCTGCAACGTGCAGTTTGCGCTGGATCCCAATTCGTTCCAGTATTACCTGATCGAAGTAAATCCCCGGGTATCCCGTTCGTCTGCCCTGGCATCCAAGGCAAGCGGTTATCCCATTGCAAGAGTGTCGGCAAAGATCAGCGTAGGCATGACACTGGATGAGATTATGCTGGTCAATACACCCGCTTCTTTTGAACCGGCGCTGGATTATGTGGTTACCAAAATGCCCCGTTTCCCTTTTGACAAATTTACAGATGCCAATCAGAAACTGGGGACACAGATGAAAGCGACCGGAGAGGTCATGAGCGTGGGAAGAACCTTTGAGGAGAGTCTTTTAAAAGCTGTTCGTTCTCTGGAAACGGGGGTCTTCCATCTGTATATGGAAAAGTTTGAAAAGGAAGACAGGAATGCCCTGATGGATTATATCCGGATCGGTACCGATGACAGGATCTTTGCCATTGCCCGCCTGCTGCGGCTGGGTGAGCCGATTTCTGCCATCTATAAACAGACAGGGATTGATCCATGGTTCCTTTCTAAGATGAAACATATTACCGATATGGAACAGGAGCTGAAGACAGGCATCGGAGACAGGGAATTACTATATCAGGCGAAGAAAAACGGTTTTTCTGACAGGGCAGTCGGATGGCTGTGGAATATGACTGAAAGCCAGGTTTATGAAATGAGGAAAAAGCAGGGGATCTTCCCTGTTTATAAAATGATCGATACCTGTGCATCGGAATTTGAAAGCTATGTGCCCTATTTTTACTCTACCTATGAAGAGGAAAATGAATCGGTAATTGAAAACAGGAAAAAGATTGTGGTGCTGGGCTCCGGCCCGATCCGAATTGGGCAGGGAGTGGAGTTCGACTATTCAACGGTTCATGCGGTAAAGACGATCAAGGAGGCCGGATACGAGGCAATTATTATCAACAACAATCCGGAAACCGTATCCACCGATTACACTACATCCGATAAGCTGTATTTTGAGCCCCTGTGCGTGGAAGACGTCATGAATGTGATCCAGATGGAACAGCCGGACGGAGTCATTGCTTCCCTGGGCGGGCAGACGGCCATCAATCTGGCAAAGCCGCTGGAAGAGCGGGGAGTAACATTGATTGGCACAGGCTGCGCCGCCATTGAGAAAGCGGAAAACAGAGATGCCTTTGAAAAACTGTTATTGGAACTGAAAATCCCCCAGCCCAAAGGGCAGGCGGTAACCGATCTGGAAGAGGGCGTGCAGGCGGCAGAGGCAATCGGCTATCCCGTTTTAGTGCGCCCCAGCTTTGTACTGGGCGGCAGAGCCATGCAGATCGTGGCCAAAGAGGAGCAGATGCGCCATTATCTGAAAACGGCAGTGGAGATTGATAAGGACAAGCCAGTGCTGGTGGACAAATACATCTGCGGCAAGGAAGTGGAGGTTGACGCCATCTGTGACGGCAGGGAGATATTTGTACCTGGGATTATGGAACTGGTAGAACGGACTGGCGTCCATTCCGGAGATTCCATCAGCGTGTATCCGGCTTTCAGCATCTCGGAAAAGGTTAAGGAGACGATTTTAGAGTATACCAGAAAGCTGGGCCTTGGAATTGGGATTGTGGGGCTTTATAATATCCAGTTTATTGTGGATAAGAAAGAACAGGTGTATATTATTGAGGTCAATCCCCGTTCTTCCCGGACCGTTCCCTTTCTGTCAAAAGCCACAGGCTATCCCCTGGCCGATATGGCAACAAAGGTTATCCTTGGAGAAAACTTGGAGAAGCAGGGCATTACCTGTATGTATCCGCAGGAAAAGACACGATGGTATGTGAAGGTTCCTGCATTTTCCTTCTCAAAATTACAGGGTATGGATGCTTATCTTTCACCGGAAATGAAGTCTACGGGAGAGGCTATTGGATATGATAAAAAGCTTCACCGGGCAATGTACAAGGCCATGATCGCTTCTGGTATCCGGGTACAGAATTATGGAACAGTGATTGTGACCCTTGCAGACGAGGACAAGGAAGAAGCCGTTCCTCTGATTCGTCGGTTCTATGATATGGGATTTAATATAGAAGCAACTTCATCAACAGCCGAGACTCTGAAACATCATGGAATCCGTACAAAAGTTCTGAGAAAGCCGTCGGAGGGCAGCCGGGAAATCCTGGATGCCATAAGCGCCGGATATGTCAGTTATGTGATTAATACCCGTGCCATTCTCTCCGGCATTCACTATGAAGACGGCGCAGCAATCCGGAGCGCTGCATCGCAGAATCATGTTACTATGTTTACTTCCCTTGATACCGTAAGGGTATTGCTGGATGTTCTGGAAGAAATTACCATTGGCGTTTCTGCCATAACGGAGGAGGAAAATATATGATACCAAATACAAATTACAGTGAGCTCAAAGACTCCTATCTGTTTTACCACATTGCACAGAAAACAAAGGCCTACCTGAACAGTCATCCAGACAGCTATCTGTATCGGATGGGAATCGGAGATGTATCTCTTCCCCTTTGCGATGCGGTCGTTGAAGCTCTTCACAGGGCGGTAGATGATCAGAGCCAGAAAAGTACTTTTCACGGCTATATGCCGGAGTGCGGGGATCCGGGACTGCGGGAAACCATTGCAGATTATTATAAGAAAAGAAAGGTATCCCTTTTGCCAGAGGAAGTGTTTGTTTCCAGCGGCGCAAGCGATGAACTGGGGGATATTCTGGATCTGTTTGGAAGAGACAAAACGGTTATGATCATGGAACCTGCTTATCCTGCCTATGTAGACGCCAATATAATCGCAGGAAACCGGATCATTCATATTCCTTCCGGAAAGGAGAATGGTTTTTTACCCTTGCCGGATGAAACAACGGCGGCAGATGTCATTTATATCTGTTCGCCCAATAATCCCACCGGGGCAGTTTTTAACTGTGAGCAATTAAAGTTATGGGTCGATTATGCCAACAGAATCGATGCTGTTCTCCTGTTTGACGCTGCATACGAGGCGTTTATTGAAGAGGAAGACATTCCCCATAGTATCTTTGAAATTGAGGGAGCGAAAACCTGTGCCATTGAAATCTGCTCCCTGTCCAAAACTGCAGGTTTTACGGGAACCAGGCTGGGCTATACGGTAATTCCTAAGGAGCTGAATCGCAGCGGAATGAATCTGAATGAGATGTGGGTACGGAACCGCACGACGAAAACCAACGGCGTGTCCTATATCATTCAACGAGGCGGGGCGGCCGTGTTCACAGAGGAAGGGCAGAGACAGATCCAGGAACGGATCCAGGTGTACAAAAACAACGCAAAGGTATTGATGGAGTCCCTTGACCAGCTGGGAATCTGGTACTGCGGAGGAAAGAACGCCCCCTATATCTGGATGAAGTGCCCGGACGGAATGGGAAGCTGGGAGTTTTTTGATTACCTGCTTCAGGAGATCCAGGTGGTTGGAACTCCGGGAGAAGGTTTTGGAGCCTGCGGAGAAGGCTATTTCCGATTTTCTACCTTTGGTTCGCCGGAGGATACAAAGGAGGCGGCCAGGAGGCTGGCAGAACTGCTTTCAAAGAATGTGAAAGAGCCGGCAGGATTGCAGTAAAGCAGAAGAAGAACTTGTGAAAAAATGCGATCTTGTTTTTTCACAAGTTCTTTTTATGGGAAAATCAGGCTGCATTTCAGAACATACATCTAAACCAAAATTTATGCTTTTAATTGTATTCATACAGATACCTTCCTTTGAAAATCATGGTTTCTTTGTAACCTTATAGATGGTGTTTGTAAAACCGAATTTCGTTCTAATTTATTTTTGAAAAATTTTAGAGAAATAAGTGTATATTAAAATATTGACCATCCAACAATTTTTTTAATTCCATCAATGACTGTATTATACGGAACATATGTAAAAAGCAGTTTCCCGGTGATTTCTTCATAGTCGTTTTTGTAGGCGCTTTTTTCAATGATTTCCGCCAGAACATCGTTGATACATATATTTTCTTTTGCGGAGGGACAAACGGAAAGTGGTGCCCGCAGCTGTCGGACCTCTTTCACAAGCGCTGATAAAGAATTGTCAGGCTCCATATATTCTGCAATCTTGTATATATCGTATAAATGGCGGGAATGCCTGTCAACTTTATTGGATAAATAGTAGTCACAAATGGCAAATACCTTATCAATCAGTGTCCGTTCGATTGCCTGAGTTGTAATTTCAAATGGCATAAGTCCAAATTCTTCTGCCAGATATTCCTGATCGGTAAGTTTCAGGAACCGATGGATATAATTATCTGCCGTTCGGGTGACTGTTGGGAAAGGCAGCAATGCAATATATGTTTCGATAACAAGTTTCGGCTTTAATTCCAAAATTGGAGAGTAAAGGCTGGAATAACTGGCTCGGTAACAATTATAACTGCGTCTGCTCCGGGTTGCATCCAGGTTCAAAATGGGAAATTGCAGAGCATCCATAGAGGATACAATTGCTTTCTTTAGTTGCCTTTTTCGGCTTTCACCGGGTATGCCCTCGGAAGCGGCGTAAGAAATATCAATATTTTCCGAAAACCGTTCTAATATTTGATAGCATTTTGTCAGAGATGTGCCGCCTTTAAAGACCATACCTGGGATTCTTGCAGCCAATTCACGAAGGGCGAGCGTTACATAATAGTCTTTTTCAATAATCCCCGGCGGTATGCGTAATTCATTGGCAGTAGCGGTTATAAGCTCTGCAAAGGCCTCGTGGTCAAGATGTAAAGTCATAAATAATCCCCCATTCAATCAGCTTCTTTGCGGTTGTCCCTGTAACAGCGGGAAAGACACTGGAAAGAAGCGCCTGAGTGTAATTCTGTTTTCGAGCATAGTTTCTTAACAATGACTTGGTTTCTGCTTCTGAATATTCAGAATACTTCTCAATTTGTGCGACTGTATCCAGGAATTGGAGCAGTCCGGCATTTTGGGATGTAATCTCTATGGCAGGGCGCTTCAGACGAAGTGTTTGGGAGCCTATCGTAACAGTCCGCCCTTTGCTTGATTCTTTTGACGTTACAATTTCCAAAACAGCCGGCATCTGAGTAGTTAAGCCAAGTTGGTTGGCAGACATAGCACCTGAAAAGTATCCATAAGTTTCCTTTGAATTTGTTATATATTTGCGGATAATGACTTTCATAGGGTCTAAATAGCTCTGTTTCAATAGCCGTGATACCTTTGGAAGATAGTAAATTCCGGTATCAAACCGGGCCATATCACCGGATTTAAGCATTCTTTTAAAATACTGGCGAAGCGCATTGTCATTCATGCCATCTAATTGAATTTCGCTGATAAAGATGGGCTCATTGTATCCGTAGGTTTTTTCAAGATATTCTTTTAACATGAATACATCCACTCCTTTCACCTCCATAATACTATATTTATACTAAAGAAGTCAATAAATATGTCAAACATAGTATACGCAGACTGGATTTTTTTATAACAGGAACAAAAAAGAAAAATTGATTTTGAGAACTTGCAGAAAAAAGGAGGTAAGCTCCCTTATTTATATATCGTATGGACTATATCCGCAACGCGGACGGGATCCTTTGCTCTTTGACAACTTCACAGCACCCTTCAGGAGTTATACAGGTACAGACGGATAGTGTGCGATGACCTCATGTGAGCCCGCCCTCTGTTTAATAATTGCACAGCAATACCTGAAATACGCGGCAAAAACGTTGGCGCAGGAAATGGCCTGATTGAGGGTGTGTAAGCCATACTCACCTAATTTATGTAAGAAAAGATATTCATTGCAGTTGAAATGGAGAAGGCTTGATTCGTATAGGATATATGAAACGGTTTTATGCTAAGAGCCATGCAGATTCCCTTCAGCTGCAAATAATTATTTTGTGGAAGTAGAAACGAAAGATATAAAAACAGAGAAAGAGAGGGTATAGATAATGGCAACAGATGTGGATAATGAAGGGACAGTTGATCAGCAGGTATACTTGGCAGCCGATATCCAGCGTATGCTTGGGATTGGAAAAAGTAAGGCTTATACATTTCTTGAAGATGTGTATAATCAGAAAAATCCACCATTTAAAGTTCTTAAAATCGGTAAGCTTTTCAGGGTGCCAAAACGGGGATTTGACGAATGGTTGAATGGTGGTGTATGAACGAGGTGATTTAGTGAATCAGCAGGCAAAAAAAAGCGGTTGCCTTTTACGAAGGAAACGCATGGGTTCACAGAGTTAAGCTGCTGCAGCCGGATGGTTCTGTAAAGTATAGTAAGCGTGGAGGTTTTCAGAGCGAGGAAGAAGCGGAAGCCAGTTATTACAAATATGAGAAAGAATTCAAGAAAGCTTCCAGAGCCAGTCAGATGTTGGCAAAGCCCAATCCAGATGTGGATTTAAGAGATTATTTGCTTTATTGGTTTGAGGATGTATTTTCCCAGAGAATTGAGAACACAACCCGCATGGTATGTGCTTATGTGTTATATGACTTGATTCTTCCGAATATGCAGCAGAATATAAAGTTACGATATGGCAATGAGGAATATTTTGATTCTTTGCTGACTATTGTATCAAAGACATGCGAATCTGCAGGCAACAAGTCCAGGGAGTTCTTGAACATGGCAATGAAGGAGGCCGTAACACAAGAATATATCAGAGTTAATCCTATTCCCGCAACGAAGCCGTATCCAAGAAAAAAGCCGACAATCATTATTTTAAACAAAGCAAATGTGAAAAAGTTCCTGCAAGCTGCTTATAACAGCGGATGGTATTTGGAGATTTTGTTAGCACTGTTCTGCGGATTACGAAAAGGCGAGATTGCAGGCCTGAAGTTTGGAGATTTTGATGTTGAAACCAGAACAATCTATATTCAGCGGCAGATTACATCCAACCCTGTTGTTTCAAAAGGCGGAAGTGAAATTCAATCGTATGAGGTTATAGAGAAACCGCCGAAGACGGATAATAGTTACAGACGGTTGCGGATACCAGAGGCGATTGCGGAAGAAATTGAAAAAAGAAGAGCCGTGGTTGAAGCGAATAAGCTGCAATACGGCGAACAATATTTTGACCATGATTATATTTCGTGTCAGGAAAATGGTCTGCCGCATTCCATGGCAGCTATGAATGGTGTTCTGACAAGGTTGTGTGCCAGAAATGGCTTGCCTCACATTACGGTTCATGGGTTGAGACATATGTATGCGACAATCCTGATAGAGATGAAGGTTCCTTTGATTAAAATCTCTGCGCTATTGGGGCATGCAAGTGTGAATACGACGTTTGAATACTATTGTGAGGTCATGGATGAAAATGAGCAGATTATTACTTTTATGAATCATACATTTGTTCCAGAAGGAGGTGTTGCCATTTGTTAGATTTGCAACTGAAAAATTATGTCGATTGGAGAGTGTCACAGGTAATGCCTGTGCGCTCTGATTTTGGCTATCGGATATTTTTGAAATATCTGGATGGAAGCGAGAAAGCACAGCAAAAATCTGGTTTCAAAACAGAAAAGGAAGCGAATAAGGCGAGAGAGAAGACCATTGCAGAATTGTATAATGGTACATTTATCGTGTATCCGAAGGTCAAGGTTGCTGATTTTATGATATTCTGGCTTGAAACGGATCTTAAAAAGCGTACTGATAGCTATGAAACTTATTACAACTATTCAGGAGTAGTAAAGAACCATATCATTCCCATTCTGGGTAAGAAGAAAATGGCGGAAGTTACTCGCGGAGACATTCAAGAATTGTTTAATACCAAGGCGAACTATTCCAGGTTGGTAGCGGAGCAGGTAAAAACAATTATGAATGTCTCTTTTCGCTATGCGGTAACGATAAAAGTGATTTCGGTTAGTCCGGTGGAGGGAATAGGACTTCCTAAAGCGGAAAAGGCGCAGCAGAAATCCGGATTCAGGACCCGAAACATTGATACTCAGAAAACGCTGACGATGGAGCAGATTTTTGTTTTGCTGGAAAAAAGTAAAGATACCCCGATTCATATGCAGATATTACAAGCAGCTGCTTGCCGAAACCGGCTTACCAGACATTCGCTGGCATGATTTGCGCAGTACGTATTGAACGCTCCTGCTGAAAGAAGCGTTCAATCCCAAGGCGGTATCAAACTCATGGGACATGCCAAAGAAATTATAACAATGGACGTTTATGCAGATAATAGAGGTATTATAGCGGATGGCGTACCAGAAATAGAAGAGTATATGAAAGAAGTATTGCCGAACCCCGAAGAGATAGAAAACTTTAAAAAGGAATTGTTGGAGATTGTAGTAGATATAACGGAATTTCTTCCGGAGACGGCATAAAGATAAGAGAACAAATGTTTGTTCGCTTCTGTACTTTTAAACCCGTTTGTGATATACTAAGGTGCAATGCCAGAGATGCTTTTCGTACCGTTTATTCCTGTTTTTTCCATATAGAATTACAGAGGCATACTGAGTTGCCAAAAAAGCAAATTGTGAACAAAATTCGTCAAGGGCTTATTTTGCAAAAATTTGATGAAATTCCTTGACGAAAATGAAAAGTTCCTTGACGAATTTGTGGCATATAGGCGTCTTTTTTTACTATGAAATCGGAGGTGAGTATTTGTGCAAAATGAACAAAAAATCTTCAAACTCCACTCAGAATACCAGCCCACCGGCGACCAGCCCCAGGCCATCGAACAACTGGTGCAGGGGTTCAAAGAAGGCAATCAATTCCAGACTTTACTGGGTGTTACGGGTTCCGGAAAGACCTTCACCATGGCCAACGTGATTGCGCAGCTTAACAAGCCGACTTTGGTAATAGCGCACAATAAGACGTTAGCTGCACAGCTCTATGGCGAGTTTAAAGAGTATTTTCCGAGTAACGCAGTGGAGTATTTTGTCTCCTATTACGATTATTATCAGCCGGAGGCATATGTGCCGTCTACAGACACATATATTGAAAAGGATTCATCCATCAATGATGAGATCGATAAGCTGCGCCACTCTGCCACAGCGGCCCTTTCAGAGCGCAGCGATGTGATTATCGTGGCTTCTGTATCCTGCATTTATGGACTGGGAAGCCCCATTGACTATAAGGAGATGGTGATTTCTCTCCGGCCCGGCATGATCAAGGACAGGGACGAGGTGATCCATAAGCTGATTGACATTCAGTATACGAGAAATGATATGGATTTTAAGCGCGGAAGCTTCCGCGTCAGGGGAGACGTGCTGGAGATTTATCCCGCCTATTCCGGCGGGGACGCCTACCGGGTGGAGTTTTTTGGGGACGAGGTGGATCGGATTACGGAGATTGACACCCTGACCGGGGAGATTAAGGCCCAGCTGGGTCATATCGCCATTTTTCCGGCCTCCCACTATGTGATTCCCAAGGAGAAAATGGAGCTGGCGGCTCAGAATATTCTGGAGGAGCTGAAGGAGCAGACCGCCTGGTTTAAAAGCGAGGATAAGCTTCTGGAGGCCCAGAGAATCTCAGAGAGAACTAATTTTGACGTGGAGATGATGCGTGAGACGGGATTTTGCTCTGGAATTGAGAACTATTCCCGTCATCTGACCGGATCGGCGCCTGGGGAACCGCCCTGTACGCTGATCGACTATTTTCCGGACGATTTTCTGATTATTGTAGACGAGTCCCACATTACACTGCCCCAGATCCGGGGAATGTACGCGGGAGATCGTTCCAGGAAGAAGACTCTGGTAGAGTACGGCTTCCGCCTGCCCTCTGCGCTTGACAACCGCCCTCTGAATTTTGAGGAGTTTGAGCAGAAGATTGACCAGATGCTCTTTGTATCGGCCACGCCGTCCGACTACGAGGCGGCCCATGAAATGCTGCGGGCAGAGCAGATTATCCGCCCGACAGGACTCTTAGATCCGCCTATCGAGGTGCGCCCGGTGGAAGGCCAGATTGACGATCTGATCGGGGAGGTCAACCGCGAAGTGGAGAAGAAGGGAAAGGTGCTGATTACCACTCTGACGAAGCGGATGGCAGAGGATCTGACAGACTACATGAGGGAGGTTGGGATCCGCGTAAAATACCTTCACTCAGATATCGACACTCTGGAAAGGGCTGAGATTATCAGGGATATGCGTCTTGACGTGTTCGACGTGCTGGTAGGCATTAACCTTTTGAGGGAGGGACTTGACATTCCGGAGATTTCTCTGGTGGCAATTCTCGACGCAGACAAGGAAGGCTTCCTCCGCTCGGAGACGTCGCTGATCCAGACCGTGGGAAGAGCTGCCAGAAACGCGGAGGGCCATGTGTTGATGTACGCGGACAGCATTACCGATTCCATGGCGGCGGCCATCGAGGAGACAAAGAGAAGACGGAAAATTCAGCAGGCCTACAATGAGGAGCACAACATTACGCCTACGACGATCAAGAAGGCAGTCCGGGACCTGATCAGTATTTCCCAGGCAGCGGAAAGCGCCGCAGCAGACAGAGTGAAGGATCCGGAGTCTATGGACGAACGGGAATTAAAGCAGCTGGCGAAGGAGCTGACAAAGAAGATGCATCAGGCCGCCGCGGAGCTGAACTTTGAGGAGGCTGCTTCCTTGCGGGATCAGATGATAGAGATTAAGAAGCTTCTGTTAGAGATGGAGGAATAAAAGCCGCTATGAGACTGTATGAGGGGGAAGCGGGGAGAGTCTATACGGTGGAGGCGGTCGTTCAGAAGAAACTGGGGGAGGAGTGGGCCAGGCGCCTGAAATCCCTGGGAGTAGTGAAGGGCACAAGGCTTCTGCTCCTGACGAAAAAGAAAGGCGGAACGGCGGCAGTCAAAATCAGGGGAACCCGTCTGGCTCTCGGAAGAAAACTGGCGGAAGCCATTGAGATTCTCCCTCTGGAAGAGCCGGCGGCAGAATGGAAGGAAAGAAGGAGGCAGACGGTTGAAGAGTCCGAATGAAAGCAGAATACTGACTGTGGGGCTGGTCGGAAATCCAAACTGCGGGAAGACGACGTTATTTAACGCGCTGACGGGTTTTCAGCTGAAAACTGCCAACTGGCCGGGCGTGACAGTGGAGAAGGCGTCCGGCTGGCTTTCATTTGAAGGAATTCAGATTCATCTGATAGATCTGCCTGGAATTTACAGTCTGGACTGCAGCAGCGCAGAGGAGAGAGAGGCCTGGAAGTGGCTTCAGGCCGGCGGGGCAGACGTGATTATCAATGTGGCGGACAGCGGCCTTCTGGAAAGGAGTCTTGCTCTGACGCTTCAGCTGATGGAGCTGAAAACGCCTATGGTGCTGGCTTTGAATGCGTTTGACAGGAAAGCGTTAAAGACAGGAGGCCAGGTTTCCGGATGGAAGCTGGAACAGCTGCAAAACTGCCTGGGAGTCCCCTGCCTGCCTATATCTGCCAGAAAGGAGACAGGCCTTCGCGAGCTTTTAAAAGAGACTGCCGCAGCGGCAGACGGGCGTTCCGGCGGGCAGGACGCCAGGACGTCTTCTGCATTTCGGTGCAGAAACGATGAAGAGAGATATCGATATATAGAAGAAATACGTTTTAAATGCCATGAGAAAACAGAACACGCCATCAACCGGACGGATCAGGCTGACCGGTGGCTGATGCATCCCACCTGGGGAATCCCTATTTTTCTGTTTCTGATGGCATTTGTCTTTTTTCTTACCTTTTCAGTAGGAAATATTCCCAAGCGGGGGGTGGAGCAGCTTTTAGAATGCGTCCTGGCGGCAGCGGATTCCATTCTGAATAGGACCGGAACGGCGAGATGGCTGAAATCGCTGATTCTGGACGGAATCATTCCGGGCGTGGGAAGCGTACTCAGCTTTCTTCCCAACATGATCATTCTGTTCTTTGCGCTGTCTGTTCTGGAGGACAGCGGGTATATGGCCAGAGCCGCCTATGTGATGAACGAAACGATGAGAATGGCGGGACTGTCAGGAAAATCCTTTCTGCCTCTGATGCTGGGCTTTGGCTGCACAGTTCCGGCTGTGACAGCCGCCAGAATTGTGGACGGAGAACCTGAAAGAAAGCGCACGATTCTGGCCGCCCATTTTATGTCATGCCCGGCCAGAATGACCGTGTATGTTTTGTTTTCCCAGATGTTTTTTCCTGAACATGCCGTTTTAGCGGCCAGCTCCCTGTACCTGGCGGGAATGGGGTCGGCTGTGTTAACTGCAGTTCTCCACTGGAAGATATCGGGGGAGAACAGGGAGGACTGTTTTTTGATAGAGCTCCCAGAGTACAGACTGCCTTGTGCAAAGCACACGATATTCTGCGTGAGGGAAAAGACAGAGGAGTACCTTGCGAAGGCAGGGACAACGATTGTTTTATCTTCCGTGCTTCTCTGGTTCCTTCTTCACACCGGCTTCTCCGGCTTTGTATCTGATATCTCCTGCAGCTTCGCGGCGTCAGCCGGCCGTTTGCTTGCGCCTCTTTTTTCCCTGGCCGGTCTGGGAGACTGGCAGACAGCCGTCGCCCTGCTGTCGGGGCTTTCTGCCAAGGAGGCCGTAGTGTCCAGTTTTTCAGTTCTTTACGGAATTCAGAACGTCAATTCGGAAGGCGGCATGGCACGGCTTTATTCAAGCCTTTCTGCTTCTGGCTTTGGACCTGTAAACGCCTATGCCCTGATGGTATTCTGCCTTCTTTACACGCCCTGCTCCGCGGCTGTGTCTGCGGTGAGGACAGAAACGGGAGATGGGAAATGGACTGCCTGCATGGCGGTATTTCAGCTGGCGCTTGCATTTCTGGCGGCGTCAGCTGTGTACCAGACTGGCTGCCTGCTGTTTCCTGGATAGAGGAATCAGGAAAGACGCGCCAAACAGTTGACATTTTTTCTGTACATGATATAATTCAGGGACATTTCAAAAGGAGCGTCAAAGATGAGAGACAGAACATTGGTGGATATGGCTGCCCAGGCTGGTGAGATCATGCTGGTCAGCGGAGCTGAGATTTACCGTGTAGAAGACACTGTCGCCAGGATTCTCAGGGCGTCAGGTGCTTCCGGGGCGGAGGTGGTTGTGATGGCCACAGGTATTTTTATTACGCTGACGTCGGGGGAGGGAGAACCTCTCAGCGTAGTGCGCAGAGTCAGGGGACGGTCGACGAACATGAATCGAATCTGCAGGGTAAACGACGTATCAAGAAACTTCTGTACCGGTATTCTCTCTGTGGAGGAGGCAAAGGACGCCCTGCAGGAGATAGGGAGGGAGCTTCAGTACAGCCGAAAACTGAGAATCCTGGGATATACCGTTACTCCGGCTGCCTTTGCCGTAATATTTGACGGCGGCATTCTGGAAATAGCGGCGGCAGCTATGGTGGGCATGGTGATGGCCTTGTTTGAGATTCTGATCAACCGGGTGAAGCTGAACGATTTCTGCTCTACTGCAGCAGAAGCCTTTTTGGCCGGCATCCTGTCTCTGGTTTTAAGAGCTGTTCTGCTTCCTGCCTGCAGCCTGAATGCAGACGCGGTGATTATCAGCGCCCTGATGCCTATCGTTCCCGGCGTTATTTTTACCTCGGCCATCAGAGACACGCTGAACGGAGATTACGCTTCCGGAATCGCCAGGATATTAGAGGCGATCGTGGTGGCTCTGGCGGTGGCGTCAGGAGTCGGAGCGGCCATGATGCTGGGAGGTGCGTTGTGATGGAGATTATTTGGCAGACAATCGCTGCGTTTATTGCTATTGTGGGCTTTGGACTGCTTCTGGAGGTCCCCCAGAAGCACATTATCCATGCGGGAATCGCAGGGGCGGTGTGCTGGCTGTCCTACCTGACTGTACTGGAGATGGGATATTCGCTGATAGCGGCGGCTTTCTGGTCCAGCATCTTTGTGGCCCTTTTAAGCCACAGCTTTGCCAGAATGTTCAAAGCTCCTGTGACTGTTTTTCTGGTATCGGGAATTCTGCCCACGGTGCCGGGCGCTTCTATTTACAGAAGCGTTTACTATCTGATTCAGGGAGCCTCCTCTCTTTCAAACGTCTATTTTATGGAGACGCTGCAGATTTCCGGCGCTATGGCCATGGCTATTTTTATTGTGGATTCCATATTCCGCTTGATGCAGAAGCGCTAGAAGGGCAGGAGGGAATAAAAATCTGATCCTCCAGAGGGCTGTAGCAGTAAACATGATTGGACAGGCGATCCTCCGCAGGGACGTCCAGTTCATTGATCTCAGAGACAATCTGATTCAGCTCCTGGACAGAGGGAGAAGAGGAGACGGGAGTTAACAAAACTTCGTGGATGCTTGAGGGAAGGATATATACGTCATCCTTCACAAGCTCTGCGAAGTTTTTTAAGATCCGGGGATAGAGAATGCAGGCGGCGCCGTGCAGGCCGGCAGAATTGGTGAGAACATGGAGCGGAAAGGCGCCTTCCTCCTGATTTAAGCCGGCTGGGGTAATTTCATCGGTCTGAAACATAGGGATATCGGGAGAAAGAGAGGCAATGATCTGCTCTAACGGCGTGATCTTAGCAGGCAGCAGAAGGGGCGTATTGGAACAGGCCAGCTGATAAAGCCCGCCGGCGTCGGTATTCCACAGCTTTGCGTGCTCATGGTGAATCAGGAGCGTTGTCTGGCCGTCCCTCTGCTGTTCTACAATGACATAAAAAATCAGGGCCAGATCGAGAAATGGAACGTGGGGAACGGACGACAGAAGGGTTTCATTTTCCCTGGCAGAGACAAGGCGGAAGGCTATCTGTGTTTTAACCTGGGAAAAGTCGCGGAGCCAGGAATCCAGTCTGGGCGGAAACATGCTCTGCTGAGCTGCCAGCTCCAGAATCTGCCGGGCAATTGCCTCCATAGGAGTGCCAGACTCAGCTTCCTCATAGTAAGGATCCAGGCAGATGGCCGGAGCGATGGAGGAACCGGCTTTTCGTATCGACAGACTGTCCAGGAAAACGCCGTTATTTTTGACAGTTTTCTGGACAGATACAGAAACGTCCTTTCCTGCCAGGTTTTGAGTTTCGTTGAGAATCAGTGATAGAAATGTTTCGTAGGTCATATATGCCTCCTTTAGTAGAATATAAGAATTGTGAAATGTGAAAATTATAGACAGCAAGGTATGCTGAAAGAATAGATGCAGTCTATTATATAGAAATAGAGAAGTATTTTCAATTAAAAAAGTATAAAATAACAGAACAAAAGCCACTATTTATGTGAGAATATAAGCGTATAAAAGAGTGTAAGTCAGAAATTATAGAAAAATAATAAAAATAGTGTTGACAAAATGAGATCATTAAGCTATAATAAAGACATCAAAACAAAGAGAACTTAAAAACAATCCAAAGGAACTTCCTCTAAAGGAAAAGTCCAAAGGAAATCTCAAATAAGGAGGTACAGTCCACCAGTAGCGTAAACTCGTCTGAATAAAGTATCAGACAAAGGAACCCCTCAAAATCCTTTATAAGAAGAGACCGAAGCCCATCTATTAAATCCGAAAAGAGTCGGCCTGGTGATATGACGAGAAAGTATTATTAGGAAGAATGGTTCGTATCGAAATAGATAAAAATAATGAAAGGAAAGAAATTCGGCAGAGAGATAAAGGAAGAGGAAAAGAAAAATTTAATATAGATAAAAGATTAAGAAATGAGGTACAAACCCATGGACGAGATAGCATAAAGAGGGTATTGATGATAAGAATAACATCAATACCCTCTTTGACTGCGCTCTGAACTAAATTCCCTGCAGCTCAAAGGGAGGCGTGTATTCTTCCTTTGCGCTGCTTTTTTCCTGCATAAACCCATCGGTCAGTCCCAGCCGGATGGCATGGTCCAGCACCTTTTCATATTCGTAAGTCGTGATTCTGCGGTTTATTTCCGGATGCTCAGAACTTTTATAAAACGGCGTATACTGGCTCAGAAGGCTTAAGAGAAACTGGCCTCTGGGGAGCGTTTCGCTGATCCAGTCAAGCAGGCGGATGGAATCTTCCTTCTGCCCTGGAAGCACCATATGGCGGAGAATGGTTCCACGCTTTAAGAGGCGGCAGGTCTGCCTATGTTCAGCATATTCCTCAAAGAGCAGAGGGCCTGTCTGGCGGATCATCTGCTGAACTGCCCTGGAAGCGGCAGAAAAATAATCGGGAGCTTTTGAGTAAAGGCTGGAAATAGAGCTGTCCATATACTTTAAATCAGGCAGCCACACATCTACATATGGTTCCAGCGCCTGGACGGTTTCCAGGCTTTCATAGCCGCCGCAGTTATACACCACGGGGATATGGAGAAACGGCCTGGCGCTCTCTAAAGCCTGGATGACGGACGGCAGGAACTGGGTAGCAGTCACCAGATTGATATTGTGCGCTCCCTGTTCCTGCAGCTCCAGAAAAATTTCAGAAAGGCGTGAAACGCTGATTTCTTTTCCAAAGCCTTCGCTGCTGATCCGGTAATTTTGGCAGAAGCAGCAGCGAAGCGTACAGCCGGAGAAAAATACGGTTCCGCTTCCGTGAATTCCGCTGAGACAGGGTTCTTCCCACTGGTGGAGGGCGGCTCTGGCTGCCTTTGGGACTGTGCCGCAGCCGCAGAAACCGGAAGCTTCATACCGGTTGGCGCCGCAGCTTCTGGGACAGAGACGGCAGTTTTCATATTGCGGAATCCTGCCGGAAGAAGACGGCTGATATCCGCGTATGCTGGTGGTTGGGATCAGATGGTTCATAGATGAAAGCTCCTCCTGTTTACTGACGCTTTAGTAGAAGACGGAGCCGCAGCAGCATCGTCTCCTTTGATTACGTCAGTATACCAGAAGGAAAAAGGAAAAAGCAAGAGGCTTCTACACCTTCCCCGATTCCTCTGGAGCTTTTGGAAAAATCCGGTACAGATCCTCATAGGATTCAAGCTCTGCCTCGGACAGAGGGAGAGCCGGCATCAGGCCTGTGCAGTCCATGGCGGAGCAGGAGTCAAAGTCAGACGTATCGGCCAGATCCTCCGGCACATGGTTCATGGCTCTCAGTTCGTCGCCATACCGTTTTCGCAGCTCTTCCATGGAGATGGGGCGTATTCTGCCGTCCCGCTTCAGGGAGCTTATGTCCCTGCTTAAATGCTCATCCGCTGATTTCAATTGTGTCACCTCCCGTCTGTTTCGCTTCTTGCTCCTATCATGCGCCCGGATCGGGAAAAGTATGCGCCGCCCTTTTCAGGATGCTGTTTATAGCATTTTAATAGTTTCAGTTCTTGATTTATAGGGAGATGGACACTATAATGGTATAGAATAGACGAAGCAGAATCTATTCAGAATGGAGAACTTAGATTTATGGACAACAACAGTAAGAATGGCAGAAATCAGAAAGAGCCGAAGAAGGGAAACATTACAGTTGTTATCATTACCCTGATGTTTACGATGCTTTGCGTCATGGTTATGAATACATGGCTGAATAACGCAAATAAAGAAAACATTCCCTACAGCGAGTTCAATCAGATGCTGAAGAACCATGAAGTAGAGTCTGTGACTCTCAGCGGCGGAAGGATTCTTATCACTCCGAATAAAAATTCCTCCAAGTATCAGTCCAGCAAGGACAGATGGGGAAATCTCATTGGCAAGGAATACTATACCGTGCCGATCAACGATCCCAGCTTTCTGGAGAAGCTGGATGAGGCGGGAGTAGCCACCTATGAGGCCAAGGAGGCTGACGCCGGGGTGGAGATTCTTCTTGTGATTTTAAACTGGATTCTTCCGATTGCAATTCTGTTCTTCTTCTTTAACTTTATGATGAGAAGAATGGGCGGAGGCGGCGGAGGCGGAATCATGGGCGTTGGAAAGAGCAACGCCAAGGTTTACGTCCAGAAAGAGACAGGAATTACCTTTAAGGATGTAGCTGGAGAGGACGAAGCCAAGGAATCGCTGAAGGAGATTGTGGATTTCCTCCACAACCCGGGAAAATATACGAAGATCGGCGCCAAGCTGCCAAAGGGAGCCCTCTTAGTGGGACCTCCGGGAACCGGTAAGACGCTGCTGGCCAAGGCGGTAGCCGGAGAGGCCAAGGTTCCGTTTTTCTCCCTGTCCGGATCGGATTTTGTGGAGATGTTTGTGGGCGTGGGAGCATCCCGTGTCCGCGATCTGTTTAAGCAGGCTCAGGAGTCCGCTCCCTGCATTATCTTTATCGACGAGGTGGACGCCATTGGAAAGAGCCGTGATTCCCGTCTGGGAGGAAACGATGAGAGAGAGCAGACGCTGAATCAGCTGCTCTCAGAGATGGACGGCTTTGATTCTTCCAAGGGTCTGCTGGTAATGGCTGCCACAAACCGTCCTGAGATTCTCGATCCGGCGCTTCTGCGCCCGGGCCGTTTTGACCGCCGGGTGATTGTGGATAAGCCGGATTTAAAGGGAAGAATTAACATTTTAAAGGTTCACTCCAAGGATGTGAAGCTGGATGAGACGGTAAATTTTGAGGAGATTGCCCTGGCTACCTCCGGCGCAGTGGGCGCGGATCTGGCCAACATGATGAACGAGGCGGCCATTACGGCTGTCAAACACGGCCGCCAGGCTGTCTCTCAGAAGGATCTGTTCGAGGCAGTGGAGGTTGTGCTGGTAGGCAAGGAGAAGAAGGATCGGATCCTCAGCAAGGAGGAGAGACGGATTGTCTCCTACCACGAGGTAGGCCATGCGCTGGTGAACGCGCTCCAAAAGGACGCGGAACCAGTTCAGAAAATTACGATTGTGCCCCGTACCATGGGCGCTCTGGGCTATGTCATGCAGGTGCCTGAGGAGGAGAAATACTTAAATACCAAGAAGGAAATCCACGCTATGCTGGTGGGCTTTCTGGCAGGCCGCGCGGCGGAGGAGATTGTCTTTGATACAGTTACGACAGGAGCTTCCAACGATATTGAGCAGGCTACCAGAATTGCCAGAGCCATGGTGACCCAGTACGGCATGTCTGACAAGTTCGGCTTAATCGGACTGGCCTCCAGGGAGGATCAGTATCTCAGCGGAAGAACGGTGCTTAACTGCAGCGACGAGACGGCGGCAGATATTGACAAAGAAGTGATGATGATTCTGAAGGAGGCCTACGAGGAAGCGAAGACTATGCTTCAGGAAAACAGGGACGCGTTAGACGCCATCGCTGCCTTCCTGATTGAGAAGGAGACCATCACAGGCAAGGAATTTATGAAGATTTTGCGGGAGATCAAGGGAATTCCAGAGCCTGAGGAGGAGAGTAGCCAGAGCGGCCGTCTGGATTTGAAAGAGAAGACGGAAGATCCTGCAGGCGCAGACTCAGAGGAGACTTCGAGCGCTGTGAAAGAGAACGCCGTTCAGGACGAGGCAGAGACATCTTCAGAGCCAGAAGAGCCTGAACAGCCAGAACAGCAGGAATCAGAAGAAGTACCTGAGCCGGCCAGAGAGAGTAAGGAGCAGCAGCCGGAGTCTGAGGAACCGGAGAAAGAGCCGGATACTCAGAATTAGGAACGGCAGGACTGTCTGACAGTTAGAAAACAGCGTCAGCACATAAAAGACATATAAAAGAAAACGCCTAGGCGAATCAGTCAATCAAGTGATTTGCCCAGGCGTTTTTAAAATGGGAGCCTAGTGATAAATTCCCTTGTGCTCGTAAACAGGCTCGCAGGTCAGCTCGATTCCCAGCTTTTTGAAGGTTTTAATGTCTACGTCAGACAGGATCACAGAGGTGTGAACCTGGCAGCCCTTCAGCTTCGGAAGCTGTTCTAACGCCCGCTTGGCGTCCTCGTCGGAAGCGGCGCAGGTGGAGAGAGCGATCAGGATCTCGTCTGTGTGGAGACGGGGGTTGGTGCTTCCCAGGTAGTCTACCTTTAATTTCTGGATAGGTTCAATGGACGCCGGGGAAATCAGGTGGCGCTCATGGGGGATTCCGCCAAGCTCTTTTACTGCGTTTAACAGAAGAGCGGCTGAGGCTCCCAGGAGGTTGCTGGTCTTTCCAGTGACGATAGAGCCGTCCGGAAGCTCTAAAGCTGCCGCGGGAGCTCCCTCCCTGGCGGCCAGCTCATTGGCAGCCGGCACAACAGAACGCATGCTGGTGACGATTTTCGCCTGCTTCATCAGAAGCTCAATTTTATAGACCTCATTTTTGGAGCCAGGCTGATCCTTGACTACGCGGCTCAGGGCCTGATAGTAGCGGCGGATAATTTCCTGTCTGGACGCCTCGCAGCAGACCTCGTCGTCGCTGATGCAGTTTCCTACCATATTTACGCCCATATCTGTGGGGGATTTGTAGGGGCAGCTGCCGTAGATTCCCTCAAAGATAGCGTTGAGAACCGGGAAAATTTCGATGTCGCGGTTGTAGTTGACTGTGGTGACGCCGTAAGCCTCCAGGTGGAAGGGATCGATCATGTTGACGTCGTTCAGATCAGCGGTAGCCGCCTCGTAGGCCAAGTTTACCGGATGCTTGAGCGGAATATTCCAGATAGGGAAGGTCTCGAACTTGGCGTAGCCGGCCTTGATGCCTCTTTTATTTTCATGGTACAGCTGAGATAAGCAGGTAGCCATCTTTCCGCTGCCCGGGCCTGGAGCTGTGACAATGACCAGAGGCTTGGTCGTCTCGATGTACTCATTTTTTCCGTATCCCTCGTCGCTGACAATGAGGGAAATGTTGGAGGGGTATCCCTCGATGATATAATGGCGGTAAACCTTAATACCCAGATTTTCCAGCTTTTTCTTAAACAGATCCGCGCTGGACTGGCCTGCGTAGTGGGTGATCACGACGCTGCCCACGTAAAGTCCCTTGTCGGTATAGGTCTGAATGAGGCGGAGAACGTCTACGTCGTAGGTAATTCCCAGATCAGAGCGGACCTTGTTCTTCTCAATATCAGCCGCGTTGATGGTGATGACAATCTCAGCCTGATCTGCCAGCTGAAGGAGCATCCTGAGCTTGCTGTCTGGGGCAAAACCGGGGAGCACCCGGGAAGCGTGATAATCGTCAAACAGCTTTCCGCCGAATTCCAGATAAAGCTTGTCGCCGAACTGTCCGATTCTCTTGCGGATGTGATCGGACTGCATTTTCAGATACTTGTCATTATCGAATCCTGTTCTCATAGTTTACCGTCCTTATCTACTCTGTAATTTTGTCGCATTAAATTCCTATCTATTATGCTACAAAAAATACGTTTTGAGTAGAGGGAAAATGATTTTTCTTAAAAAAAATTTCCAGAAGCCCGCCGGAAACAGCATTTTCAGTGGCAGAGACAGGGGGAAAATGGTATACTATCGTCAGTATGCAAAGGGACGGAGGAATAAAAATGGACAGAATTCCAAAACCAGGGGAATTTTACAGGCACTTTAAAAATAAAATGTATCAGATTGTGGCGGTTGCCTCACATTCAGAGACAGGGGAGAAGCTTGTGATTTACCAGGCTTTGTATGGCGATTACGGAATTTACGCCCGCCCGCTGGACAACTTTTTAAGCCCGGTGGACCGGGAAAAATACCCGCAGGCAGAACAGAAATTCCGGTTTGAGAAGACGGAGCCAGGATGCGGGAATGAAGCAGAGCCGGAGCAGGGAACGCGGGAAAAGACGCCAGAACAAAGTGAGAAGGAAAAGGCACCGGAACAGGGAATAAAGGAAAAAGCACCGGAGCAAAGAGAGAAGGAAAAGACGACGGAACAGAATGAGAGGAAAGCAGAGCCGGAGCAGGGAACGCGGGAAAAAACGCTGGTTCAGAGCAGGAGAAACTGCGGCCTGGCCGGAAGAGGCGTGGTATCTGCAGAACGAGACGGCGGATGGGGATTTTCGCCCATTGAGCCAGTTCCCGATCAGCCGAATCCGCTTCTCATCGAGTTTCTCGATGCAGAGAGTACAGAGGAACAGCTGGCTGTTCTCAGAAGAATGGAAGGCTGCGTGGGAAAGAGAGAGCTGGACAGCGTCTGCGTGTATCTGGATATCAGCACCAGATATGGCTCTCTGGAAGAGCAGACAGAGGGAATCAGGCGGTATTTGAAGCTTCAGATGCACTACGACGCGTCGAGGCTTCGCAGAGGCAAGAGGGACGATTCGTCATGTTTCATATAGAAGAAGAGCTGAAAAAACTTCCGGCTCAGCCGGGAGTCTACATTATGCACGATGAGAAGGACGAGATTATTTATGTGGGAAAGGCGATCAGCCTGAAAAACAGAGTCCGCCAGTATTTTCAGAGCAGCAGAAACAAGACTGCCAAGATCGAAAAGATGGTTTCTCATATTGCAAGATTCGAGTATATTATTACAGATTCGGAGCTGGAAGCGCTGGTGCTGGAGTGCAACCTGATTAAGGAGCACCGTCCCCGCTATAACACCATGCTGAAGGACGATAAGACGTATCCCTACATCAAGGTGACAGTGTCGGAGGAATACCCAAGAATCCTCTTTTCCAGAACCATGAAAAAAGATAAAAATAAGTATTTTGGCCCCTTTACCAGCTCCGGAGCGGTGAAGGATACCATTGATCTTCTGCATCGGATTTACCGGATCAGAACCTGCACCAGAAACCTGCCGCGGGATATCGGAAAGGACAGGCCCTGTCTGTACTACCATATTAAACAGTGCGATGCCCCGTGCCAGGGATATATTTCAAAAGAGGATTACCAGAAACAGATCCGTGGCGCGCTGGATTTTCTGGGAGGGAAATATGCGCCTGTGACGAAGGCTTTGACTGATAAAATGTACGAGGCCTCAGAACAGATGGAATTTGAGAAGGCGGCTGAGTACCGGGATTTAATTAAAAGCGTGAATCAGATAGCCCAGAAGCAGAAGATTACCAGTCAGAGCATGGACGATCGCGACGTGATTGCCATGGCCAAGGACGAGAGAGACGTGGTGGTGCAGGTGTTCTTTGTCCGGGACGGAAGGCTCATCGGGCGGGAGCATTTTCATGTGGAAGCCGGAACAGCGGAATCGAACGGCCAGATTTTAAACGGCTTTGTAAAGCAGTTTTACGCCGGGACGCCCTTTGTTCCCCACGAGATCTGGTGCCAGGAGGAGCTGGAGGACGCGGATCTGATCGGCCGGTTCCTCAGCGAGCGGAGAGGGCAGAAGGTAAGAATTCTGGTTCCCAGAAAGGGAGAGAAGGAGCGGCTGGTGGAGCTGGCGAAAAAGAACGCCAGAATGGTTCTCGCTCAGGATAAAGAAAAAATCAAGCGGGAGGAGCTTCGAACGACAGGAGCCATGAATCAGATTGGAGGGCTGATAGGGCTTGAGAAGGTAAGGCGGATTGAGGCCTACGATATCTCCAATATCAGCGGTTTCGAGTCCGTAGGATCCATGATCGTCTATGAGGACGGAAGACCCAAGCGGAACGACTACAGGAAGTTCCGCATTCGAACGGTTCAGGGACCGGACGATTACGCTTCCATGCGGGAAGTGCTGACGCGGCGTTTTTCCCACGGCCTGGCAGAGCGGGAGGAGATTTCTGCTGAGGGCGGACAGCTTGAGATGGGAAGCTTCACCAGATTCCCGGATCTGATTATGATGGACGGAGGAAGAGGACAGGTAAACATTGCCCTGGAGGTTCTTCAAAAGCTTCAGATATCAATTCCGGTCTGCGGAATGGTGAAGGATGACAATCACCGGACCAGGGGACTCTATTACAGAAACGAGGAGATTCCCATTGACCGGTATTCCGAGGGATTTAAGTTGATCACCAGAATCCAGGACGAGGCCCACCGATTTGCCATTGAATACCACAGAAGTCTGCGCGGCAGAGAGCAGGTGCGCTCTGTGCTGGACGATATCAGGGGAATCGGTCCCGCCAGGAGAAAGGCTCTGATGCGGCATTTTAAGACCATAGAGGCTGTCAGGGACGCCCAGGTGGAGGAACTTTCCGCGGTGCCTCAGATGAATCAGGCTGCGGCGGAGGCAGTATACCATTTCTTTCATGCCAAAGAGTGACAAACGGGCTGAAAAATGATAGAGTAAACTTAGGAGTACAGGCAGACAGAATGAAAGCTGTGAAAGGAGAAAGGCCATGTATGGAGTGACAATTAAAGAATTAATTAAAAAGATGGATTTAAAAAATATGACGCCGGAGCTGGATACAGAGAAAACGGTGCTGGTCCACCCGGATGTAAACCGTCCGGCTCTTCAGCTGACCGGATTTTTTGACCATTTTGACAAGGAGAGAGTGCAGATCATCGGATATGTGGAGCAGGCATACTTAAATACGCTGACTCTGGATCGGAGACGGTATATCTACGATAAGCTGATTTCCAGCAAAATTCCGTGCCTTCTCTACAGCCGGGGCCTGGAGCCGGACGAGTGCGTGCTGGAGCTGTGCAACTACTACGGCGTGCCCTGCATGATTTCCAAGAAGACCACCTCCGATTTGATGGCAGAGGTGATCCGGTGGCTGAATGTGAAGCTGGCTCCCATGATCAGCATCCACGGAGTGCTGGTGGACGTATTCGGCGAGGGCGTTCTGATTATGGGCGAGAGCGGAATCGGAAAGAGCGAGGCGGCGCTGGAGCTGATCAAGAGAGGCCATCGTCTGGTCAGCGACGACGTGGTGGAAATCAAGCGGGTCAGCGACGACACGCTGATTGGATCGGCCCCTGATATTACGCGCCATTTCATTGAGCTGCGCGGAATCGGGATTATCGACGTGAAAACCCTGTTTGGAGTGGAGAGCGTGAAGGATACCCAGTCCATTGACATGGTGATCAAGCTGGAGGAGTGGGATAAGGACAAGGAGTACGACCGCCTGGGCATGGAGGATCAGTACACGGAGTTTCTGGGAAATAAGGTAGTCTGCCACTCGATCCCCATCCGTCCGGGACGGAACCTGGCGGTGATTGTAGAGTCCGCAGCCGTCAACTACAGACAGAAAAAGATGGGCTACAATGCGGCCAGAGAGCTGTACAACAGAGTCCAGGCCAACCTGGCTGCGAAGAACGACTGAGACCAAATCGGTTGAAACCTGCCCTTCTGAAGCAGGCAGAGAAAATCAGACAGAGAAAATCAGAGAAAGAAAGTCAGAGAGGAAGCTGCGTATGGATGAGTTTTACAGAGCGCTGTGCAGAGCCGCAGGGGAGGAGCAGGTAAAGAGACAGGAATCAATGGCTCTTCACACTACTTTCCGTACAGGAGGACCGGCTGCATTTTTTGCATCGGTTAAGACGGAGGAGGAGCTGCGGCAGACGGTGGGCGCCTGCCGGGAATACCAGGTTCCCTATTATATGCTGGGCAATGGAAGCAATCTGCTGGTGGGAAGCGCAGGCTTTCCAGGGGTGATGATCCGTCTGGACGGAGAACTGAAAGAGTGGAGGATACTCCGGGAGGAGGAAGACGGCCGCGTGCTTCTTAAGGCCGGCGCAGGGCTTCTCCTCTCTAAAATCGGCCGGGCGGCCTTAGAGGAAGGGCTGACAGGCTTTGAGTTTGCCGCCGGCATCCCGGGGACGTTAGGAGGCGCGGCAGTGATGAACGCCGGAGCCTATGGCGGCGAGATGAAGGATATCCTTGTATCTGTCCGGGTGATGACTCCAGACGGCCAGGTGGAAGAGCTGCCGGCCGGCGGGCTTCAGTTGTCCTACCGCCACAGCTGCATTCCCGAGAGAGGATATGCGGTTTTATCGGCTGTGATGGAGCTGAAAAGGGGAAATAAAGAGGAGATCCGGGAGCGGATGGAGGATCTGGCGTTTCGGAGAAGAGATAAACAGCCCTTGGAGTATCCCAGCGCAGGCAGCACCTTTAAGAGACCGGAGGGATACTTTGCGGGAAAGCTGATCGAGGACGCTGGGCTGAAGGGATATTCCGTTGGAGGAGCCCAGGTGTCGGAAAAGCACGCCGGATTCGTAATCAACCGGGAGAACGCTTCCCCTGAGGAGATCAGAGATCTGATTGAAGCGGTGAGAACGCGGGTGTTTGAGACGTCCGGCGTGCGGCTGGAGCCGGAGGTGAAGCTTCTGGGCTTCGGGCCGTCCGCCTGGGGAGACACCGCTTCCGCAGATTCAAAAAGGAGTAATTAGCGTATGCGTCTTGTAATTGTAACCGGAATGAGCGGAGCCGGGAAAACCACAGCTCTTAAAATGCTGGAGGATATGGGATTTTACTGCGTGGATAATCTTCCGATTCCACTGATTGGAAAGTTTGCGGAGCTGGCGGGATCCAGAAGAGGAGAAAAAAGCCAGGCGGCTCTGGGAATTGATATCAGAAGCGGCGAATCGCTGGAGGAGCTGGGCGCTATTTTAAAGGAATGGGACGAGAGCCGCTTTCCCTACGAGATTCTCTTCCTTGACGCGGGGGACGAGGTTTTGATCAAGCGGTATAAGGAGACCAGGAGAAGCCATCCGCTGGCAGGCCTTGACCGTCTGGACAGGGGCATTGAGAAGGAGCGGAGGAAGCTGGCCTTTTTAAAGAAAAGGGCGGATTATATTTTAGACACCAGCATGCTTCTCACAAAAGAACTGAGAATTGAGCTGGAAAAGATTTTCATTTCCAACGAGGACTACAGAAGCCTTTATGTGACCGTGTTAAGCTTTGGCTTTAAGTATGGAATTCCGGTGGACGCGGATCTTGTGTTCGACGTGCGGTTTCTGCCCAATCCCTACTATGTAGACGAGCTGAAAAGCCATACGGGAAACGAGCCCGAGGTACAGGAATTTGTCATGAAAGGCGGGCTGGCGGAGGAATTCTTAAAAAAACTTTCCGATATGGTGCTGTTTCTGCTTCCCCACTATGTGGAGGAGGGGAAAAATCAGCTGGTCATCGCCATCGGCTGCACAGGGGGAAAACACCGCTCCGTGACAGTGGCCAACCGCCTCTATGAGCGCCTGAAGGCCAAGGAGGATATCGGCGTAAAGATTGAACACAGAGATATCGAGAAAGACAGCAGGAGAAAGCAGGAGGTTTGATTTGTCGTTTTCTTCACATGTAAAAGAGGAGCTTTCCAGACAGGTAAGCCCTGCCAGACACTGCCAGATAGCGGAAACCGCGGCTATTTTAAGTCTGTGCGGAAAGGTCCACATCACAGAGGATAACCAGTACATGATCCGCATCCACACAGAAAATGTGGCGGTTGCCAGAAAATACTTTACATTACTGAAAAAAGCATTTAATATTAGAGCGGATGTGGCAATCCGCAGGAATGCGTTTTTAAAGAAAAACAGGACGTACACAGTGGCGGTCAGACGCAGCAGGGACGCAGTCCGGGTGCTGCAGGCTGCCAGGCTTCTGGGAGACGACGGGGATGTCTGTGAAAATATGTCCGTGGTGAAAAATCTGATTATCCAGAATTCCTGCTGCCGGAGAGCCTTCGTCCGCGGCGCCTTTCTGGCAGCAGGATCCTTAAGCGATCCGGAAAAGTTCTACCATTTCGAGATTGTCTGCTCCTCCGAGGAGAAAGCAGAGCAGCTGAGGGAAATCATAGGGACTTTTTCCATTGAGGCAAAAATAGTTGTCAGAAAGAAGTATTATGTGGTATATATAAAAGAGGGCAGTCAGATTGTAGAGATTCTGAACGTGATGGAGGCTCCTCTGGCCCTGATGGAGCTTGAGAATATCAGAATCCTCAAGGAGATGAGAAACAGTGTGAACCGCCAGGTCAACTGTGAGACTGCCAATATTAATAAAACTGTGTCTGCCGCTGTCAAACAGCTTCAGGATATCGCCTATATCAGAGACACAGTTGGACTGGACTACCTGCCTGAATCTTTAGCTGAGATCGCCCAGGCGAGATTGGAACGGCCAGACGCTACTTTAAAGGAACTTGGAGAGATACTTAGTCCTCCGGTGGGAAAGTCAGGGGTGAACCACCGGCTCAGAAAGATCAGCTCCATCGCTGAGAGCCTGCGGGGACAGAAATCACAGCAGCAGGAATTGTTCCTTGAAAGGAATGAGGAGGAAAGTTATGAAAAGTAAGGAAGTCACAATCGAGCTGGCGTCAGGACTGGAAGCCCGCCCGGTAGCCATGCTGGTACAGGTAGCCAGCCAGTACGAAAGCCGCATTTACATGGAATATGCCAACAAAAAGGTGAATGCCAAGAGCATTATGGGGATGATGTCTCTGGTGCTTCCAGTAGGCGAGAAGGTGGTTGTCACTGCCGACGGCTCTGATGAGGATACGGCGATCGCAAGCATTGAGAAATATCTGTCCGCCGAGTAGAGATGACGGCAGAGCAGAGTCCATAAGAGGAACATAGACAGATGTAAAGGAGGGAACGGCAGACGCTGCGCCCTCCTTCTTAGCGTTTCCGGCCGGATTTTTCAGGCACAGAGGCGCAGATACCATACATATTTAAGGAAAGGAAAAGGAAGACTACATGGCTTTTACACATCTTCATGTGCATACAGAGTACAGCCTTTTAGACGCCTCCTCCAAAATAAAGGAGCTGGTGGCCAGAGCGAAGGAGCTGGGCATGGACAGCCTGGCTATTACGGATCACGGCGTTATGTACGGAGTCATTGATTTTTACCGGGCGGCCAGGGAGGCTGGAATCCGTCCTGTGTTAGGCTGTGAGATTTATGTGTGTCCTGGATCCCGGTTTGACCGTGAAATCGGTGTGGGAGAGGATAAATACTATCACCTGATTCTGCTGGCAGAGAACAACGAAGGGTATCAGAACCTGATGAAGATTGTGTCCGCCGGCTTTGTGGAGGGCTTTTATTACAAGCCCAGAGTGGACTACGAGACTCTGGAGCGGTACAGCAGGGGCCTTATCTGCCTTTCTGCCTGCCTGGCCGGAGAGGTTCAGAGAAATCTGTCCCGCGGCATGTACGAGGAGGGAAAGAAAGCAGCTCTTCGCTATCAGAGAATTTTTGGAGAGGGCAATTTCTTTCTGGAGCTTCAGGATCACGGAATCCCCATGCAGAAGACGGTGAACCAGGGACTTTTGCGAATGAGCCAGGATACGGGAATTCCGTTAGTTGCCACCAACGACTGCCACTATATTAACAGGGAGGATGAAAAGTCCCACGACATTCTCCTGTGCATCCAGACTGGAAAAAAGGTGGCGGATGAGAACCGGATGCGCTACGAGGGCGGACAGTATTACGTCAAGTCGGAGGAGGAGATGAAGAACCTCTTCCCCTATGCCCTGGAAGCTCTGGAGAATACCCATAAGATTGCCATGCGCTGCAACGTGGAGATTGAGTTTGGAGTGACGAAGATTCCGCAGTTTGACGTGCCGGGAGGAAAGACTTCCTGGGAATATTTAAACGAGCTGTGCACATCAGGGTTTGAGAAGCGGTATCCAGAGGACGACGGAAGCCTGAGAAAGCGTCTGGACTATGAGCTTTCCGTCATACAGTCCATGGGCTATGTGGATTACTTCCTGATTGTGTGGGATTTTATCCACTTCGCCCGCTCCCACGACATCATGGTAGGGCCGGGACGAGGCTCGGCGGCGGGAAGCATCGTCTCCTACAGCCTGGGAATTACGGATATTGACCCCATCCGCTACAACCTGCTCTTTGAGCGGTTCCTGAATCCGGAGAGAGTGTCCATGCCTGATATTGATATTGATTTCTGCTTCGAACGCCGCCAGGAGGTCATCGACTACGTGGTTCAGAAGTACGGAAGAGACCGGGTGGTGCAGATTGTAACCTTCGGTACCCTGGCGGCCAAGGGCGTGGTCCGGGACGTGGGAAGGGTTCTGGATATGCCCTACGCCAAGTGCGACGCTGTGGCCAAGATGATTCCGGGGGATCTGGGCATGACGCTTGACAAGGCCCTGAAAACACCAGAGCTTAGAGAGGCCTATGACAGCGATCCGGAGATCAAATATCTGATTGACATGAGCAGGAGGCTGGAGGGACTTCCCAGACATACGTCCATGCACGCGGCGGGAGTGGTGATCAGCCGGAATAAGGTGGACGAGTACGTGCCTCTTTCCAGGGCGGCGGACGGTTCCATCACCACCCAGTTTACCATGACTACATTAGAGGAGCTGGGGCTTTTAAAAATGGATTTCCTGGGTCTGCGCACCCTGACAGTGATTCAGAACGCCGTGCGCCAGGCAGAGAAAACCCACGGCATCCACATTGATTTGAACCAGATCGACTATAATGACAGGGCGGTGCTGGAATCTCTGGGCACAGGCAAGAACGACGGCGTGTTCCAGCTGGAGAGCGGCGGAATGAAGAGCTTCATGAAGGAGCTGAAGCCGGAGAACCTGGAGGACATTATCGCAGGTATCTCCCTGTACCGCCCGGGTCCTATGGATTTTATTCCCAAATACCTGAAGGGAAAGAACGACAGAAGCTCCATCACCTACGACTGCCCTCAGCTGGAGCCGATTTTAAGCCCCACCTACGGCTGCATCGTCTACCAGGAGCAGGTAATGCAGATTGTGCGGGATCTGGCCGGCTACACGCTGGGCCGAAGCGATCTGGTGCGCCGCGCCATGTCCAAGAAAAAGGCCGCGGTAATGGAGAAGGAGAGGCAGAACTTCGTCTACGGCAATCCGGAGGAGGGAGTGAAGGGCTGTATTGCCAACGGCATCGACGAGAAGACCGCCAACACCATCTACGACGAGATGATCGACTTCGCCAAGTACGCCTTCAACAAGTCCCACGCGGCGGCCTATGCGGTGGTATCCTACCAGACGGCCTACCTGAAATACTATTATCCGGTGGAGTTTATGGCGGCTCTCATGACGTCGGTGAAGGACAATGTCTCCAAGGTGTCGGAGTATATTTTAACCTGCCGCCAGATGGGCATGAAGATCATGCCGCCGGATATTAACGAGGGAGAGGGAGGCTTCTCCGTATCGTCGGGAGCCATCCGGTACGGCCTCTCGGCGATCAAGAGTATCGGCCAGAGCGTGGTGGACGAGATTGTGAAGGAAAGGACGGCCAGAGGCCCCTTCACTTCCCTGGAAAATTTCATTGACCGCATGAGCAATAAGGAGGTCAATAAGAGAACCATAGAAAGCTTTATTAAATCGGGAGCGCTGGACAGCCTTCCCGGTACCAGAAAGCAGAAATTTCTGGTTTCAGCGGCTCTGTTAGACCAGAAAAATAAGGAAAAGAAAAACTCCATGGAAGGACAGATGTCTCTGTTCGATTTTGTGGAGGAGGAAGAAAAAGAGCAGTTCCAGATTACCTTTCCCGATGTGGGAGAGTATACAAAAGAGGAGCTTCTGGCCTTTGAGAAGGAGATGCTGGGCGTCTACGTCAGCGGCCATCCTCTGGAAGAGTATATGGATCTCTGGAAAAAGAATGTGACGGCTGTCTCCTCTGATTTTGTTGTGAATGAGGAGGAGGGAACCGCCAGGGTCCGTGACGGCGCTTACGTGACGATAGGCGGCATGATTACAGAAAAGACAGTAAAAACCACACGGCAGAACAAGATGATGGCCTTTATTACGGTGGAGGATCTGGCAGGAACGGTAGAGGTGTTAATCTTCCCAAGAGATTATGAGAAGAACCGGGAACTTCTGATAGAGGATGAAAAGGTGTTTGTCCAGGGCCGCGTATCCATCGGCGATGATCCGGCGGGAAAGCTGATCTGCGAGAGAATTACCCCATTTTCCATGGTTCCCAGAGAGCTTTGGCTGAAATATCCGGATAAAGAAGCGTATTTTTCCGCAGAGCAGGAACTTTTGGATATGCTGAGGCTCAGCGAGGGAAGCGATCGGGTTGTCATCTATCTGGAGGCAGAGCGGGCGAAAAAAGTGCTGCCGGTAAACTGGAGTGTCAGCGCTGATTCTGTGCTGGTGGAAAGGCTTTCTGAGAAACTTGGTGAAAAAAATGTCAAAGTAGTGGAAAAAACTATTGAAAAGATAGGGAAAATGAATTAGAATGTACAGGACAGAATGCATTATTTTTAAAGATTTTTGATAGACGCGATAATGGAGGTAGAAGTAGATGGCAAAAGAGGTTAAGACAATCGGCGTCCTCACCAGCGGCGGCGACGCTCCCGGAATGAACGCGGCGATCCGCGCTGTAGTCAGAACGGCAATCAACAAGGGACTGAAGGTAAAAGGTATCATGAGAGGGTACGCAGGCCTTCTTCAGGAGGAGATTGTGGATATGAACGGCCTCAGCGTGGCCGATATCATCGGACGCGGAGGAACGGTTCTCTACACCGCCAGATGCCCGGAGTTTACCACAGCCGAGGGACAGCAGAAAGGCGCTGAGATCTGCCGCAGGCACGGCATCGACGGACTTGTGGTAATCGGAGGAGACGGATCCTTTAAGGGAGCTGGAAAGCTGTCCGCTCTTGGAATCAACACCGTAGGCCTTCCGGGAACCATTGACCTGGATATTGCCTGTACGGATTACACCATCGGCTTCGACACAGCGGTCAATACAGCCATGGACGCCATTGACCGCGTCCGGGATACGTCCACTTCCCATGAGCGGTGCAGCATCATCGAGGTAATGGGAAGAAACGCCGGATATATCGCACTCTGGTGCGGACTTGCCAACGGCGCGGAGGATATTCTCCTTCCGGAGCGCTATGACGGCAACGAGCAGGAGCTGATCAGCCGCATTATTGAGAACAGAAAGCGCGGAAAGAAGCACCATATTATCATCAACGCAGAGGGAATCGGCCATTCTGCTTCCATGGCCAGAAGAATCGAGGCGGCCACAGGCATTGAGACAAGAGCCACGATTTTAGGCTACATGCAGCGAGGCGGCGCTCCTACCTGCAAGGACAGAGTGTACGCTTCCATCATGGGAGCCAAGGCGGTAGAGCTGCTCTGCGCAGGAAAGAGCAACCGGGTGGTAGCTTACAAGAACGGAGAGTACGTAGATTACGATATTCAGGAAGCTCTCAGCATGAAGAAGGACATTCCTGAGGAGCAGTACAAGATCAGCAAGATGCTGATTCGATAAGACGAAAGACTGCAGAAGTCCCCAAGGGGAAGAGAAGACATCAGGGCGCAGAAGCGTTCTGGTGTCTTTTTCGCAGATGGAGAGGAGAGACAGATGGCGGAAAATGTTGTGCTCTGCGGAGCCAATTCCTATGTGGAGAAATATTATTTTAACGAGGAGTTTTCTAAGCTTCCCGAGCAGGTGAAGGAAGAACTGCAGATTATGTGCGTCATGTTCACGGAGGACGTGGGAGGGGTGCTGACTCTGGAGTTTACGCCGGAGGGAGAGCTTCAGTTTAAAGTGGCCTGCGACGAGACGGACTATCTGTTTGACGAGATAGGAAGCGCCCTGAAAATCAAGCAGTACCAGATGGAAAAAAGAGAGCTGCTGGAGGCGCTGGAACTTTACTACCGCGTTTTCATTTCAGGCGGAGAGGACGCGGAAAAGCTGAAAAGCCTGTTTCTGGAGGAAGAAAAGCAGGAGGCCCATGAAAGAAAAGCAGGAAGAATCGATGAATCATAAAACAGAGAACAGATTGCAGAAAAAGAAGCTGAACATCGGAGGGGTAGAGCTTCCGTCTCCCGTAGGACTGGCGCCTATGGCCGGGGTGACGGATCTGCCCTTCCGCATCCTCTGCCGGGAACAGGGCTGCGGGCTGATGTGCACGGAGATGGTGAGCGCCAAGGCTCTGCTCTACAAAAATAAGAATACGAAGCCTCTTTTAGAGACAGTTCCGGAGGAACATCCCCTGGCTGTCCAGCTCTTTGGCTCCGATCCGGAGATTATGAGCCAGATGGCGCTTCAGCTGGAGGAAGGGCCTTATGATATCATTGACATCAACATGGGCTGCCCGGTGCCGAAGATTGTCAACAACGGAGAGGGCTCCGCGCTGATGAAAAATCCAAAGCTGGCCGGAGAAATTATCTCCGCCATGGTAAAAAAACTGAAAAAACCAGTGACAGTCAAGTTCAGAAAAGGATTCAACGACCAGTCAGTCAACGCGGTGGAGTTTGCCAAAATGGCAGAGCAGAGCGGAGCGGCGGCTGTGACGGTCCACGGGAGAACCAGGGAGCAGTTTTACTCTGGAAAAGCGGACTGGGATATCATCCGGCAGGTGAAGGAGGCGGTTTCCATTCCCGTCATCGGAAACGGAGATATTTTCACTCCGGAGGACGCGGCGCGGATGATGGAGGAGACGGGCTGCGACGGCGTGATGGCGGCCAGGGGAGCCAAGGGAAATCCGTGGCTGTTCCACAGGATTAACCATTATCTGGAAACGGGAGAAATTCTGCCGCAGCCGTCCCTTTCGGAGATTCGGGACATGATCCTGCGCCACGCCAGACTGCAGGTGGAATATAAGGGAGAATTCATCGCCATGCGGGAGATGAGAAAGCACGTGGCCTGGTACACCGCCGGGTGTCCCCACTCCGCGGCCCTCAGAAACGATATCAACATGGTGGAGACCCTGGAAGGATTAATTGAGCTGGTAGACAAAAGACTCCGGTAAGACGGCGGAGAAACCACGGAATGTCCCGAAATATCAGCATCTGCAGGGATCTATTCCTTGACATCGCCATGCAATTCAGTTATAATATTACGACGCGGAAAGAAGAAAAAAATACCGGTCAGAGGTATCTGACACAGGAATAGAAGGGGAGATTCCCTGTAAAATGTAACCCGAAAGGAAGGAAAGTATCATGGCAGACAAGAAACATATCCTCACTTACACAGGCTTAAAGCAGTATGAAGATGAGTTACAGGATTTAAAGGTAAACAAGCGTCAGGAGATCGCTCAGAAGATCAAGGAAGCCAGAGAGCAGGGCGACCTGTCCGAGAACGCTGAGTACGATGCTGCAAAGGATGAGCAGAGAGACATCGAGGCCAGAATCGAGCAGCTGGAGAAGCTGTTAAAGAACGCGGAGGTCGTAGTTGAGGAGGAGATCGATCTTGAGAAAATCAACATCGGCTGCCGTGTAAAGGTATTAGATATGGAGTTCGACGAGGAGATGGAGTTCAAGATCGTTGGTTCCACTGAGGCAAACAGCCTTCAGAATAAGATTTCCAACGAGTCACCGGTAGGCCATGCCCTTCTCGGCAAGAAGGCCGGAGACATTGTAGACGTAGAGACACAGGCTGGAGTGATTCAGTACAAGGTGCTGGAGATCCAGAGAGTATCATAAAAATCGCACAAAGGAGTGAAGACAGTGGCAGAGCAGCAGAACAACAGAGAAGAGCAGGAGTTAAACCATTTATTGAAGGTGCGCCGTGAGAAGCTGGCTGAGCTTTGCGAAAGCGGCAGAGATCCGTACAAGGTTACAAAGTATGACGTGACTGCGCACAGCGCGGAAGTAAAAGCGCGCTATGAGGAGCTGGAGGGAAAAGAGGTATCCCTGGCAGGACGTATGATGTCCAAGCGCGTCATGGGAAAGGCGTCCTTCTGCAATCTTCAGGATTTACAGGGGAATATCCAGTCCTATGTGGCCAGAGACGAGATCGGCGAGGAAGCTTATAAGGAATTCAAAAAGATGGATATCGGCGATATCATCGGAATCCGCGGTATCGTATTCACCACAAAGACAGGCGAGATTTCCATCCATGCAAAGAGTGTAGAGCTGCTCTCCAAGAGTCTTCAGATCCTTCCGGAGAAGTTCCACGGACTGACAAACACAGATATGCGCTACCGTCAGAGATACGTGGATCTGATTATGAATCCGGAAGTAAAGGACACCTTTATCAAGCGTTCCCAGATTGTGAAGGAGATCAGAAGCTTCTTAGACGGAAGAGGCTTTATGGAGGTGGAGACGCCGGTTCTGGTAGCCAATGCGGGCGGAGCCAACGCAAGGCCGTTCCAGACACATTTCAACGCCCTGGACGAGGACGTGAACTTAAGAATTTCCCTGGAGCTCTACTTAAAGAGACTGATCGTAGGCGGACTTGAGAGAGTGTACGAGATTGGCCGCGTATTCAGAAACGAGGGAACCGATACAAAGCACAATCCGGAGTTCACACTTCTTGAGATCTACCAGGCTTTCACCAACTACGAGGGAATGATGGAGCTGACAGAGACCATGTTCCGCGAGGTTGCCAGAAAGGTTCTGGGTACTCTTCAGGTAGAGTATGACGGCGAGGTGATTGACCTGGAGAAGCCGTTTGCCCGCATTACCATGATTGACGCTGTTAAGCAGTACAGCGGCGTGGATTTCCGCGAGATTAAGACTGATCAGGAAGCAAAGGCAGTGGCCAAGGAGCATCACATTGAGTTTGAGAACCGCCATAAGAAGGGCGATATCCTGAATCTGTTCTTCGAGGAGTATGTAGAGGAGAAGCTGGTTCAGCCGACCTTCGTTACAGATCACCCAGTTGACATTTCCCCGCTCTCCAAGAGAAAGCCGGAGGATCCGGAGTACACAGAGCGCTTTGAGCTCTACATTACCCGCAGAGAGTTTGCCAACGCATACTCCGAGTTAAACGATCCGATTGACCAGAGAGAGAGATTCCTGGCTCAGGAGGCCTTAAAGGCAGCCGGAGACGAGGAGGCCTGCTCCATGGACGACGACTTTATCAACGCCCTGATGATCGGTATGCCGCCGACAGGAGGTCTGGGCATTGGTATCGACCGTTTCGTTATGCTGCTGACCAACTCCTACGCCATCAGAGACGTGCTGCTGTTCCCGACAATGAAGTCTTTAGACGCAAAGAAGGGCGATAACAAGGCAGAGACAGCAGAGTCTAAGCCGAACGCGTTTGAGGCAGCTGCAGCAGGCGTGTCCGCGCCAAGCGTACAGCTTGATCTTTCCAAGGTAAAGATTGAGCCGCTGTTCGAGGAGTTCGTAGATTTCGATACCTTTGCAAAATCTGATTTCAGAGTAGTGAAGGTAAAAGAGTGCGAGGCAGTGAAGAAGAGCAAAAAGCTTCTGAAGTTCGTTCTGGACGACGGTTCCGGCAAGGACCGCACCATTTTAAGCGGTATCCACGAGTATTACGAGCCGGAAGAGCTGGTTGGCAAGACCTGCGTGGCTATCACCAACCTGCCGCCGAGACCGATGATGGGTATTCCGTCTGAGGGTATGCTGATTTCCGCCGTGTATGAGTATGACGGACGGGAAGGCTTAAATCTGCTGATGTTAGATGACGTGATTCCGGCGGGAGCGAAGCTGTACTAAAGAGGTCATTTACTACAAAAAATCGCGTTACTACAACTTTTCTACAACTTTTCTACAACTTTTGCGCGAGACACTACGAAACCAGATGAAACAATATGAAAGGCGGATCTGCTTATAAAATGCAGATTCGCCTTTCTTTTTACTGTGGCGCAATTGAAAACAGCCGCTCCAAACCGGAGCGGCTGCTATGCAAAGTTTTGACTGTACCAAGTATAACAGATATGGATTTACGGCGAAAGGGCAGGACCGTGCCAATGTTATGCCAATATTATGTCTGATGGAAAAGGGTGTAGATGCTTTGTTCAAAGTCTCTTGCACTTTGGCAAAGATTGGTTACCTGTTCCCAATTCTCACAAACAATAGGGGCAAATTGTTCGAAAATGCGGGTTCTCTTTTTCTTGCCCGAAATGCGAATATCGTGATAAGTTGCCTTTTTGGCAATAACAGATTCCCAAGGATCTTTGATAAATTCAACTTCTGCCGTATTATCATAGGCAGCTACAATCCATGCCTCTGTACTGTCACAAGGGATAACAATACAGGTATCATCGGGTTCTTTTAGCCATGTAGAAAGCAGTCCTTTCAAATGCTCCATGTAACTGGTAATAGGTGCTCCATGGTTTTGACATGGAAGAATGACAGGGCAAGCATCTCTATCTTCCGGTTTTATATCACATTCCAGAGGATTTCGAATGCCCTTATAAGGACATTTGACAGACGGACACGAACAATGAGCAGATTTTTCCTTCCGAGATACATCTCCATCCATTTGAACGACCAGAAAATCCAGCCTGGGCGTAATATCCTTCATAAGTTGTTTGCGGATATCAGCATTATCGCAACACCATTTCCAGACACCCTTCCAACCGTTTCCATATTGTCCTGTTAAGTCGGGTTCTGGTTGGAGCTGTACATAATAATTAGTTTCATTGGTTATCAGGTTGATGACCTTTTGTAATATAATATAGTCTGTCGGTCCTTCGCAGACAATTCCGATATTTTTCATAGCAGTGTCGGCACACCTCCCAGTCTACCATTGATCCAGAGCCGGGACAAAGACTGACCTTCATTTATCAGTTCTTGTGACACAAGAATTCGATTGATTTGTGCGTGCCCATTGTCATCACGATCTACTGCAAACAAGCGAATATCATCATTAGTCAAATCAAGCCCATCTAAAACCAAGGGATTATGAGTGGTAAGGAAAACATGTTTATTGTTCTGAATGATCTGTTCGCAGAATACTTGTATCATTTTTTTGGCAAGACGGGGATTCAATGCATGATCAAAACTGTCTACCGCAAAAATAGAAGGACCCTGCGGATGCATGGCTAGAGCCAACATAAACAGCACATACAAAGCACCTTCACTGGCATCATAACCGGTAAACCGGGAGTTTTCTTTCATATAGCGGTCTGTAAACTCCATAATCTGACGAGTGGTAGGAATGTTGGCGTTGATATTGCTTTTCTTGGGAGCATCCACGGAAATATCAGAAGCCCAATCAATCATATCAAGGATATCATCCATATATAAACTGCCAAAATACAGTTCGCCATCTTCCTCATGGATCAATGCTTTTATTGCCTCAGCCAGACGACCGCCATTCAGTCCGATTGGAGTGGTTTGATTTGGATCTGGAATCGTCCCGCGTAAAGTCATAGTATTGGGTTGGAAAATACCATAAGAGGAGAAATGTTGTGCAATTTTACGGCCGTTTGTCAGTTCCTGATTGTCATCAATCAAGAAAAAACCAATATAGCTGTTGGCCTGCTGCTGGGATGCATTACTGCGCCCCCATATTCTCTCGTCATTCTGGAAAAATACTTCCGAATGGTATCTCCAGTAATCCGTATCGGTAGGGGTTGTTAGGTGCACATCATAGCGGAACTGATCAGAACAACAGTCATTCTCCCATTCCAAGGAAAGATCTACGGTCAGTTTCTTTCTTTTCAGATCCTTAAAATTAGACTTGTAAAGAGAGGGAATGCTTAAACGTACACCCTTCCGTTGAAGACTTGCAGAATCAACACGGTCAGTCATAGCTGCGCTCAAGAGGCCGATAGCCTCCAAAATAGTGGACTTTCCAGAGCCATTAGCACCAACAAACACATTGATTTTACCTGGCTCAAATGATGCGCTATACAGGGACTTAAAGTTCCCAACGCTGATTTTTTGTATATTCATATTATCGCCCCTTTCTTAGTATAGTATAGCACATCTCAAAAATTAAATGCAGATATTTTTTTAAATTTAAGCATATCTAATTTTGAGAATATCATTTTTGAACTGTCCGCAGCTGTTTTACAGCCCACCCTTAATAAAAGGAACCGCATCATAACGGCCGATCAAATACCCCTTCTCAATTTTGGTATCTTTGCGGATAGAAAAAGATTGGTGTTGTGTGATGTGAAAATAAACTGGCCTCCATTTGGATTGAACTCCACGCTGTTAAAAAGCGAGACCAGATGCTTGGTCAGGAGGGGATGCAGATGAGAGTCCAGTTCGTCTACTATAAGGAGCGTTCCTTCATCCAGACCTTTTTTACAACACCAATCAGTTTGAAATAACTGTTGGTGCATCAGATTCCTCCGCTATATTCAGTGTGTAGGAAGAAGTATTTCCCTCTGTATCTTGTACCGTGTGAATGACCTCAATATTGATGAAAATATCGCCCTGTTGAGAAGTGGCGGGTTCTAAATTACGCATTTGAAGAGAATGTATACCAAACGCCACACAGCATAGAGGCGATCATATGCCGGCAGCCATCGTCTTTGAGCTGTTCTGCTTCAAATTCATAAGCATCTGCAGCAGAATGTTTCGTGATGATCCGGCAGGAAGCAAACCACTCCAGAACAGGAATTACCTTGGAATAGCTCCAGCTTGATGCAACAGACAGATAGAGCTTGTTAGGTGAAGTACGATTTTTGAGCATGCTTTGTTCATCGACATCAACAGTAAAACGAAAATTGTTTGTGTTTTGCCGCTCAAAAATGATCGCCTGCCTGCCATTGGGATAGTAATATAGGTATTCTTCAATAACAGCTTTGTCTGTTACCGAAAAGCCATACGCATATCGGATGCCATTTGCGGTGAAGATGGCCTCAAAGCAGCTGGGGCGAGAGGGCGTTTCACAGTCAAACTTGAAAGGCGAACGTTCGATGGCTTTGTGGAGCTGCTGGTTATGTGAAGTCAGCACATAATTTACCATGAACCAGAATGCATGAAGGACATTGGACTTTCCGGAAGCGTTGGCTCCGTAAATCACGGCAGACTTCAAATACCGTTTGCTTCCATCCACAATTAGATGTTCTGGATGCTCGTTATCCTTGCTGGAAAGAGGGATAACACGACACTGTCTTTGATAGAGAGAAAATTCTCTGCACGAAACTGAATCCGCATGAAATTGCCTCCTAAATCTTTGATTGTATAGCTTATAACTGTGTTTTTGTGAAAAATAAACGCATTTGCTTACAGGTTCTGCCGGATGATCCGGGGAATAATACCTACGGCCACACCCCGCTCCATATCCAGACGGGTGACAGCAAAAGATACATCGTCCTTTTTGCCGGGCATCCGGTAGTCATAGCAGGAATGGGCTGCCGCATTGACGCCATTGGAGAGGCGCACATAGACAATGCCCTTGTGGACATCTGTGACACGGCCGGCATACTTGCCCTGGATACGGCACTTCTGCAGGTTGTCTCTGTCGGTGTTCTCGGAAATACTCTTGATGTCAGCTTTGATGCCCAAGTCCTCCAGACTGCTGCGCCGCATGGCCTCCCTACAGCTGACAGCTACGCTGCGGGTCTTGGAGTCGATACCACGCACGATGAAGTCAATGTCAGCACCGAGCATGTTGCCAAGGATCTTATTTTGGCGCAGCATAAGGTCAGCGTATTCCTGACCGGAAGGGCTGCGGCCCAGCTTGCCGGTGATGATCTTGCGGGTGCGGTAGGCGTTATGGATTTCATGTCAGATTATATCATGACGGTCTTCGGCAGTCTCGACATCATCCCGGCCGTGGATGGTAAGGACGGGGGCCTTGCTGCGCTGGGGGCGGGGCTGACGCCGGGGAGAAGAAGGAGTGGGGGCAGGAGCGGCAGTTTCTTCCACGACAGGAACATCTGCTTCAGCAGGCGTATCCCCGAATAATTTAAAGTGGCTTAATGGGTTTTAACAAGCGGTTTTGTGAAAAATCCATATTAGTCCAGGTAAATATTTTATACAAAGAGGGACATTTTTCTAAAAGAAATTTTAGGAAGATGTCCTTTTGTGCTTCTGGTCAAAAAATAAAGACCTGGAGGAAACGGTAGGAGCAGGCGGTACAAATTCGTTATTCTGACCGTTATCCTGAATATGCAGTTTACAACAAAGAATTCTATTAAGCGCTTTGACTATGCAAAAGAGTTGATTGAAGGTATAATGTTTAAAGATTACAAAATATTGCGCAGGAGATTCGCAGCATGAATGACTCAGAACGAATCTCTAAGGGACGTTAATTTGCTGTAGGCAGATATAAGAGGAGCTGATGGAGTGAAGAATTTAGAACAGTATAGAGGATGCCTGATTGGCGGCGCTGCCGGCGATGCACTAGGATATGCCGTTGAGTTTCCTGGCACAGATGCTGCCGTTAAAAAATATGGGAAAAGTGGCAGCAAAAACTGTAAACTGCACAATGGTATCGCTCCTGTTTCCAGTGTCACTCAAATGACGCTTTTTACTGCCAATGGTCTGCTGCTTGGAACGACAAGAGGCATGACCCGCGGAATTATGGGATCATATCCGGCCTACATCGCTGCATGCTATAAGGACTGGCTTCAGACACAATCTGCAGCCTATCCGCTGAGGCCGCGCTCTCCTTATTCATGGCTTGTAAATGAACCAGAGCTGTTTGCCCGCCGCGATCCGGGAAATACCTGTATATCAGCAATTATAAATGGAGCGGATGGAACCATAGATGCTCCTATGAATCAGAGTAAAGGCTGTGGCGGGATGGTGCGGGTCGCTCCCATTGGCCTGTATTTGGGAGGCAGACGGTATGAAAGTGATAAAATAGATATGATAGGAGCGGAGACTGCCGCCTTAACGCATGGACATGAACTTGGGTATATTCCGGCGGCAGCTTTCGTACATATCATTCAGCGGCTTTCGCATAATGAGGATATTTCCTTATATGAAGCGGTAAGGGACACAGAACAGGCTCTGCTGCGGCTGTTTGACGGAAAAAAATATTTAGATGAACAAATAAGGCTGATTGACAGAGCAATTGAATTATCCAACGGAACATTTGACGATTTGGAAGCTGTACAGGAGCTGGGGCAGGGATGGACTGCAGAAGAGACTCTTGCAATTGCAATTTACTGTTCTCTAAAATATTCTGACGATTTTGAACAAGCGTTAATTGCGGCAGTTAACCATAGCGGAGCCAGCAGTTCAACAGGTGCGGTAACGGGCAGTATTATGGGGACTTATCTTGGATACAGTAGCATTCCTAACAAGTATATCGAGAATCTGGAACTGAAAAATGTGATATTGGAGCTTGCAGATGACCTTTATCACGACTGCATATGGAATAAAGCTTGGTTATGTGCCAAGGGAGGATAACAAAATTGCCGCACGTCTGATGGACGCTGGAAAAATTCTTTTCGGCAGAATTCTGATGAAAGAAAAGAAGGGTTCCTGGATTAAGATTTATGTAAAAGTATTTCTGCGCGAATAATCCGCCGATGCAGAGAGTTTCCACACAAGTGCGTCAGTTCTGGACGACCGTTGTAAGAAAAAATAAAAAAGGTGAAAGGAGAAACAATGATTCAAAGAGAAGATATGCTGGAGCTGACCAGAAGGATGACGCCTGCCCGTTCCTGCATCAGCCGGATAGCCGGAGCTTATTTTGATGAAGAGGGATATGTGGACGGAACCTTTAATACGAACTTTCTGAGGCTTTCGCTCTCAGAGCGGACAAAGCAGCTGGCTCTGGCCAAGACGGTGCCGTTTTCTGATACGAACGTGCAGCTGAAGGATTACAAAATTTCCAGAGAGGCCAGGCGTCCGGGCAGTATCTGGCAGCTTTTGGACGGAATTCTTCAGTCGGAAATGAAAAACGACGGACTCCTGGATTTGTTTTATGAGGTGCTGGGGGAAACGTATCAGCCGGGCGCGCCGTACGCGTTCTTTTTATTCTACGGAAGATATGACGTGCCGGCAAAAGCGGAGGACAAGGCCAGACTGGAAGACTCAGAGGAGCTGTATGAGTATCTGATAGGTACGATAAGTCCCCTGGCGGGGGAATACGAGCCGGGAAAGGCGGAGTTTGGATTTCTCTATCCGGCATTCCGGGACAGAAGATCAGAAAAAGAGTATGTAAATCTGTTTGAAAGGATTCCGGAGAGAACCCACAGAGAGCTGACGCAATGGCTTCTGAAGGGGTAAGCCGATTCTTCCCGATAAAGGGGCATAAAAATGCAAAATCGTATGGAAATCGTAAGATTTGCCTCTTGAGGAAAAACGGCAGGATCTGGTAGACTATAAGGGATATATCAGGCGATTTGATAAAAGGAGAATCAACATATGAAGAAGAAATTACCTCTGGCCGCTCTGGCAATGGCTGGAATTTTAGGCGCTTCCGTCTGGTTCCAGCCTCTTGCAGCCTATGCGGCTGTATGGGAAAAGTCAGGAAGCGGATATGAGATGCCGGATGGAACGTCCATCAGAGGAGTACTGAGAAGAGGAATCGACGTGTCCCACTGGCAGCAGAACGTAGACTGGAATCAGGTGGCGGCAGACGATGTGGATTTTGTTATGCTGGGAACCAGGTATAAGGGCGAGGTGGATCCCAACTTCAGGACCAATGCCGACGCAGCCCACGCGGCCGGTGTGGAGCTGGGCGCGTATATTTATTCCTACGCTACCAGCGTGGAGATGGCGGAGCAGGAAGCGGATTTTATTCTGGATCTGGTAAAGGATTATCCGATTTCCTATCCGATTGCCTTTGACGCGGAGGATGCCGGCACTCTGGGAACTCTCCCGCCGGATCAGATTAGCGCGATTATTAACGCCTTCTGCCGTAAGATTGAGGCCGCAGGCTACTACCCTATGGTCTATGCCAACGAATACTGGCTCAACAATAAAATTGATAAATCCACGCTGGACTACGATGTCTGGGTAGCCCGGTATAATGTTATGTATACATACGACAGCCCGGCTATCTGGCAGGCGACCAATACCGGCTCTGTCAATGGAATCGCAGGAAATGTGGACATTGATTTCCAGTTTAAGGACTACGCTTCCGTGATTCCGGCCAATACATGGAGAGAGATAGCCGGAAAGCGCTATTATTATCAGAATTACGCCATGCAGAAAAACAGCTGGATCAACGACGGAAACGGCTGGTATTATATGAATGAGTCAGGCAATCCTTCCACTGGCTGGAAGAACCTGGAGGACGGCGTTTACTATCTGGCCCAGGACGGAAGGATGCAGACCGGCTGGCAGGAGTTAGACGGATCCTGGTACTACTTTAAGGATTCCGGCCGCATGGCTTTAAACTGGCAGCAGGTGGATGGAATCTGGTATTACCTGGGAACAGACGGAAAGAGGCGCGCAGGCTGGCAGGACATTGACGGAGGCCGCTACTATCTGGGTACGGACGGCAGAATGGCGTCTGGCTGGCAGAAGATTGACGAGTCCTGGTATTACCTGGGAACAGACGGAAAGATGACCACAGGCTGGCAGGATATTGACGGAAAACGCTACTATCTGGGCGCTGACGGAAGGATGGAGACGGGCTGGAAGCAGATGGACGGCCATACCTACTACTTAAACAGCGACGGAAGCATGGCTGTCGGCTGGAAACAGTCAGGAGACACCTGGTATTATATGAACGGAGAAGGCCACATGCAGACTGGATGGATTCAGGCAGACGGAGCCCTTTATTACCTGAATGATTCGGGAGCTATGGCGGCGAACACAGTTCTTGAGCGGGATGGAGTAAAATATCAGGCGGCGGCAAACGGCGTCTGCACAGAGATTCCGGCCGAGAATGTAGCGGAAGGCCAGGCAGGAGAGCAGAGCCAGGCAGGAACAGAGGGAAGCCAGAACACAGGAGGCCAGAGCGCTGAGACACAGAGTTCTCAGAATACCGGAAGCGGCCCGGCAGGCCCGGCGTCTGATATATAGCAGAGCTGCCTGCTGGAAGATATGGCATAAAAGCAGAACGTTCTCTCAATTTTATTAAAATTTAAAATTGATACAAAAAAGGAAGCATTTCAATCACTTATTCTGTTGAAATGCTTCCTTTTGTCTAAAGCCAGGCTTTAGGCCTCGCTTTCTTTCACTGTTTTCTCTGCATCCGGCAGCTTTTTCACCAGAACGGATTCAATTCTGCGGTTTGCAATTTTTTCCACGTGGAGGGAAAGACCATGCAGCTCTGCATCGACAGTGGTTCCGTCTTTGGGAAACGTCCGAAGACAGCTTAAAACCATGCCTCCAATGGTATCGTACTCCTCTTTATCGGGAAGCGTAACGCCCATCTGCTCCGCGGCCTCTTCCACAGGCGTGTCGCCAGGAAATCTCCAGAGATTTTCATCTACTTTTTCAATTTCCGGTTCCATCACCGGGTCAAATTCATCGTAAATATTTCCCACAATCTCCTCCAGAAGATCCTCTAAAGTAATCAGTCCGGACAGATTTCCATACTCGTCGACCACAATGGCCATGTGAACCTTCTTCGTCTGCATATCCCGGAAGAGATCGTCTGCATGGATGGATTCCGGCACAAAGTAAGCGTCGTGAAGCAGCTGGTCAAGAGACCTGGGGTGAGGCGCAGTGAGATTCAGAAGATATTCTCTTGTATAGAGAATGCCCTTGATATCCTCCCGATCCTTTGTGTAGACGGGGAGACGGGACAGGCCGGATTCCCGGATAATACTGATAATCTCCTGATCAGTGGAATGTTCGTCCAGACTGACGATATCGGCTTCTCTCGTCATGGAGGACAGGATAGAGGTATCCCTGAAATCGAAAACGTTTTGAATCCACTCCGTCTCGTCCTCGTCGATAGCGCCTTTTTCCTTTCCCAGCTCAATCATCATGCGAAGCTCTTCTTCTGTAAGATTTTCCTCCTCCGCTTCTGTCTTCATTCCCAGCAGACGCAGCACCAGGTTCGTGGAAAAAGCCAGAAAGGCGATTACAGGTTTTGCCAGAAAGGCGATGGCAGCTACGATCCGGCAGGAAAATCTGGCGATCTCATAGGGTTTCTGCATGGCTGCCCGTTTAGGAACCAGCTCCCCGAAAATCAGGGTAAAGTAGGAGAGGATCAGGGTAATGAAAATGACGGACACAGTATTCAGGGCCGCCGGAGAGAGAACCTGAATCCCCAGAATGTCATAAATCCAGTGCGTCAGGGGATCCGAAAAATTCTCGGCTGCAAAGGCGCTGCCCAGAAAACCGGCCAGGGTAATTCCAATCTGTATGGTAGAGAGAAAGCCGGATGGCTCTTCTGCCATGGCTAAAAGACGTCCAGCCGTCCGGTCGCCTGATTCCTGAAGCTTTTTCAGTTTGGCGTGATTGAGAGAAATGACTGCGATTTCAGCTGCTGCAAAAAATGCGTTGAGAAAGATGAGACCTGCCTGTATCAGCAATAGTCCAGGTAAATTGTCCACAAATAATACTCCTTTTTCGTTTAATAACTGGTTTTTTTGAAGAATAAAACAGAACTTTAAAGCGCCGGCTCCGGCCGGACGACACAGGTATTCTACTAAAAAGCTTTAATAATTGCAATCAGAAAGCCCTAAGCTTAACAAAGCCTTAGCAGATAAGGAGCCGGACAGGCAGGGAGGCTGATAAAAAGAAGCAGGGAAAGAAAAAGCATAAAATTTCAGAAAAAAGTAAAAAAACAGCGTCAAAACACGTTAAAATCTTATCATTATATTGACGAAATGCCATTTCAATAGTATTCTTATTCTATTATATAAATGCAGGTTGTTATACCGAACTTGCATTTTTTTGTTTTACAGAATATCTCTGCAAAACAAAAGACTCCGTGGAAAGACAAAGATTCCGCAGGTTCCGCGGGGCGAAGCAATTACTTAAGGGAGGAAAAGTGATGAATGAATTGGTATGGCTGGCGCCGATAGCGGCAGTAGCGGCGCTTGTTTTCGCGCTGATTCTGGCGTCAGGCGTGAAAAAGCAGTCGCCGGGAAACGACAGGATGAAGGAGATCTCCGGCGCGATCAAGGAAGGCGCTCAGGCCTTCTTAAAGGCTGAGTACAAAATTCTTGTACTGTTTGTCCTGGTTCTGTTTGTTGTCATCGGACTGGGAATTGGAAACTGGATTACAGCGGTATGTTTCTTAGTGGGAGCTGCATTTTCCACTATGGCCGGATACTTCGGCATGCAGGTAGCCACAGACGCTAACGTGCGTACGGCGAACGGCGCAAAAGAGGGCGGCATGGGCAAGGCTCTGGGAATCGCCTACAAAGGCGGCGCTGTTATGGGAATGTGCGTAGTAGGCCTTGGCCTTCTCGGTATCAGCGTGATTTACCTCTTTACAAAGGATGTAAATGTGCTGACAGGCTACAGCCTGGGAGCATCCTCTATCGCACTGTTTGCCCGTGTAGGAGGCGGAATCTACACAAAGGCTGCAGACGTAGGAGCTGATCTGGTAGGTAAGGTAGAAGTTGGTATCCCAGAGGATGATCCGAGAAACCCGGCTGTTATCGCTGATAACGTAGGCGATAACGTAGGCGACGTAGCCGGTATGGGAGCTGACCTGTTTGAGTCCTATGTAGGTTCTCTGGTATCTGCCGTTACTCTGGGAGTTGTGGCATATCAGGTAGAGGGAGCCTTCTTCCCTCTGATTCTGGCAGGAATCGGAATCATCGCTTCCATGATTGGAACCTTCTTCGTAAAGGGAAAAGAGGGCACAGATCCTCAGAAATCCTTAAACCTTGGAAGCTATGTAGCTTACGCCATCGTAATTGGCGCATCCTTAGTTCTGAGCAATCTGTTCTTTGGACGGATGCACGAGGCGGCTGCGATTATTTCTGGACTTGCAGTAGGCTTTATCATTGGACAGGCTACAGAGATCTATACTTCTGACAAGTACAACTCTGTTAAAAAGATTGCAGAGCAGTCTGAGACAGGCTCTGCTACCAACATTATTTCCGGACTTGCAGTGGGTATGAAGTCTACCGTTGTTCCGATTCTCTTCATTGCCATCGGAATCATTATCGCTTACTCTACAGCAGGCCTTTACGGAATCGCTCTGGCGGCAGTCGGTATGCTGGCTACCACAGGAAGCACCATCGCCGTAGACGCTTACGGCCCCATCGCGGACAACGCAGGTGGTATCGCAGAGATGTCCGGTCTGGATGAGAGCGTAAGAAACATTACTGATAAGTTAGACAGCGTAGGAAACACAACGGCAGCTATCGGAAAGGGCTTTGCCATCGGCTCTGCAGCCCTGACAGCCCTGGCTCTCTTCGTATCTTACGCACAGGCAGTTAATCTTACAACCATTGATATTTTAAATCCGAAGGTTATCATCGGACTCTTCATCGGAGGCATGCTTCCGTTCCTGTTCTCTGCCATCACCATGGAATCTGTTTCCAAGGCAGCTTACAAGATGATTGAGGAGGTAAGACGCCAGTTCCGCCAGGATCCTGGTATCTTAAAGGGCGAGAGCCGTCCTGATTACACCTCCTGCGTAGGTATTTCCACTACTGCAGCTCTTCACGAGATGTTAGTGCCAGGCGTGATCTCTGTAGTTGTTCCGATTGCCATGGGTCTTCTGTTAGGCACAGATGCTTTAGGCGGTCTGCTGGCAGGTTCCCTGGTAACAGGCGTTCTGATGGCTATCTTTATGGCGAACGCAGGCGGCGCATGGGACAACGCAAAGAAGTACATTGAGAGCGGAACTCACGGCGGAAAGGGAAGCGATTCCCACAAGGCAGCCGTAGTCGGCGATACAGTCGGCGATCCGTTTAAGGATACTTCCGGCCCGTCCATCAACATCTTAATCAAGCTGATGACAATCGTATCACTTGTATTTGCACCTCTGTTCCTTTCTATTGGAACGATTTTCTAGGAGGTTAAGAAAATCCTCGATCACACTGTCTGTGACCGGGGATTTTTTTTGACCGCATTTGTTACCGCTTGACAAACTCCTCAAAGGAGAGGTAGTTGGGCGCATATTTGATCTTTGTATACTCAAAAATACTTCCGTCGTCGATGTATCCGTTAATGTAAAGCGCTCCCACGCAGTTGGCTCCGTCTAAGTGGAGATAGTCGATGTCCTCGCTGGCCGCTGCCTCGATGCGCAGACGTCTCCTGGAACCCAGGATTTTTAATCCCAGCGTCTGCTCGATGTATTCGTAAACAGAATTCTGGGCAATCTCAGCAGTCAGTCCAGGAACTGCGTCACAGAGAAAATAGTTGCAGTCTAAAAAGACAGGTTCTCCGTCCACGAGCCTGAGCCGGTGGATGCGATAGGCTTCTTTTCCGATGGAAAAACCGCTTTTTCTGCTCAGCTCTTCTGTGACAGGAACCGTTTCAAAGAGGAGGACTCTGGTAGACAGAGCGGCTCCTCTGTTTTTTTGTATTTCCCTCATTCCCATAATATTGTTGAAGGAAAAGGTGTATTTGTCCTCGTCAGGAATCTGCTCCAGAACCACCACGCCCTTTCCGTTGATACTCTGGACAAGCCCCTCCTGGTTCAGCTGCTGGATCGCCCGCCGCACAGTGTTGCGGCTGCACTGGAACTCTTCGATCAGATGGGCCTCGCTGGGAAGCATTTTCGTCCGATCGTATCCGTGATTTAAAATAGTTTTCTTTAATGCTCCGTAAATGGCGGAATACTTTTCTTTTGCCATACGTTTCACCTCTCAGATTCAATACCTAAATTTTATATAAAAACAGCAGGAAAGGCAAGGGAGGAGAGGAAAAAAATTTCTGCAGGGGGCAGTTTCCTGTGCATCAGCTCAAACCTGTTTAAACAGGTGTATAGTAAAGCCATCTGAGGGGATGAAAGAACAGCAGATCCCTGAACCAGGAGGTAACATATGAAGAGGTATTTAAACAAGCTGATGCAGGAATTATCCCTGCTGGGCAAGGCTATGCTGGTACCAATCACCGTCATGCCGGTAGCTGGAATCATCGGCCTTATTTTCGGCGCTGATTTCCTGAATATTCCTGTGATTGCAGGACTTTCGTCCATTGTATTTGGAAACGTGGATTTTCTCTTTGTACTGGGGGCGGCAGGCGCTTACTCCAAGGCAAAGGACAAGACGACAGTGATGGTGGGAGCCGTCGTGGCATTTTTAGTATTTAAGCAGACGCTGGGAACTTTGAATCCTGACGTTAACGCAGGTGTGTTCGGCGGAATTCTGGTGGGAATTGCCGTAGCTTATACGTATAACCATACCCATAAGCTGAAAGCTCCGGCTGTGTTAAGCTTTTTTGCCAATGAAAAATGCGTCGTTTCTCTGTCTCCGATTATCGGTCTGATATTTGCATGGCTGTTTTCCGTCATCTGGATTTATCCCCAGAACGCCATGGACGCGTTCGGCGTATGGTTAGGCGGTATGGGAGCTGTCGGCGTATTCCTGTTCATTTTCCTGAACCGGGCGCTGATTCCTCTGGGACTTCATCAGGTATTAAACGCCTACATTCTGTTTGAGATGGGCTCCTACACCAATGCGGCAGGCGAGGTGGTTCACGGAGAGATTCTGCGCTTTATGGCAGGGGACCCGACTGCCGGATGGTTCTGGACTGGATTTTATGTGATTATGATGTTCGGCATTCCGGCCATTGCCCTGGCAATTTATAAGACGGCCAGAGAGGACAGGAAAAAGGAGGTAAAGGGAGTGATGACGGCAGGCGCTGTCACAGCCTTCGCCTCTACGGTTACAGAGCCCATAGAGTTTTCCTTCCTGTTTGCGTCTCCGAAGCTGTATCTGCTCCATTCCTTCTATTCTGGACTGGGCGGAGCGGTTCTGGCGCTTTTAGGTTCCAGACTGGGAACCTTTAACGGAGCTGGAATTCTGGATTATGTGCTCTGCTTCCGCTATGGAGACAGGGCGTGGATGGTGATTCCGATGGGAATCGTATTCTTCTTCCTGTACTACATTACCTTTAAGAAGATTATCATTAAGGACCAGGTGGAGACTCCGGGACGGGAAAGAGAGCTGGAGCTTTCTGAGACAGCCGGAGAAGAGGAGAAGCAGTTAAAACTGTTCCACAGCAATTACGCTTACATGGCTAAGAAGCTTCTTCAGAACTGCGGCGGCCCGGAGAACATCGTCAGCGTGGCCAACTGTCTCACGCGCCTCAGACTTGAGGTAAAGGACGCAGGTCTTTTAAACGACGAGAATATTAAAAAGACGGGAGCCAAGGGTGTGATCCGCTTAAACAATAACTCTGTGCAGATTGTCATTGGAACAGAGGTTAAGAATGTAAGAGAAGAATTTGAAATGCAGTTAGAGGAACTGAGAAAGCAGGCGGAGGACTAATGAAAAAACTGTTAATACGGGCGGACGATATTGGATACAGCGAGGCAGTTACTGCCGGAATCCTGTCTGCTCTGGAGTCAAGCCTTGTAAAGAGCGCAGGGCTGATGGTCAACATGCCGTTTACTGAGAAGAGCGTGGAGCTGATAAAGGACAGGACAGATATCTGCTTTGGCCTTCATGTGAATCTTGTCATCGGACCGGCCTGCTGCCAGGACCGGGAGGCTGTGAAAGACCTGGTTGACGGCCAGGGCCGCTTTATAGCCAGCCGGATCAGAAGAGAAGAGTTTGCCAGGGGCCTGGATTCTATGTCCTACGCTCAGGTGTGCCGGGAAATCGAGGCGCAGGCAGAGCGGTACGAGGCGCTGATGGGAAGGCGGCCGGAGTATATGGACCTTCATGGGGTGGAGAACGATACGCTTATTCAGGCGGTGCGGGATATGGCGGAGCGCTGCGGCGTTCCCGCCACTCCCTACAGCGGCCAGACGGTTCTGTTGGAAGAAATGCTGCATCACGACTTTTACGAGAGCGGGGAAGCGTTCGAAGCGTTTTTCTCAAAACCCTGCTGATTATGCATCCGGGCTTTGTGGATTACGATCTGATCCAGTCCTCCTCCCTGACTATGGATCGGGTGTATGAGCACGCTCTGCTGTGCGATCCGAAGGTGAAGGAGTGTCTGAAGCGGCAGCAGGTGGAGCTTTTAAGCTTCCGGGATCTGTAAAGGCGGGGAGAGTAAGGAAAAGCGGACAGAGGAATGTCAAAACAGGAAAGGAAGGCGGAAGATGGAGGGAGTATCCAAGACAGGACAGGAGAAGAACTGGTGGAAAAAGGCCACGGTATATCAGATTTACCCCAGAAGCTTTAAGGATTCCAATGGGGATGGAATCGGAGATATCAGGGGCATCATTGAAAAACTTGACTACATTAAGTGTTTGGGGGCAGATTTGATCTGGCTTACGCCGATGTACGTTTCACCGCAGAGAGATAACAGCTATGACATTGCCGATTACTATCAGATTGATCCGGTTTATGGAACTATGGAGGAATTTGAGCTGCTGTTAAAAGAGGCCCATAGGAGAGGAATCCGCATTATCATGGATATGGTATTAAATCACACTTCCACAGAGCACGAGTGGTTTAAAAAGGCGGTATCGGAGCCGGACAGCCCTTACAGGGATTACTACTTCTTCCGCGATCCGAAGCCTGACGGCTCTGTGCCCAATAACTGGATCTCACGTTTTTCAGGTCCGGCTTGAAAAAAGGAGGAGAAGAGCGGCCAATACTACCTCCACCTGTTTGAGGAGACACAGGCAGATTTAAACTGGGAAAATGAGGCGGTCCGGGCAGAATGCATTAAAATATTAAAATTCTGGGCAGAAAAGGGCGTGGACGGCTTCCGTCTGGATGTGGTCAATCTGCTGTCCAAGACTCCGGGGCTTCCGGACGATCCGATTACCGGTCCTAAGGGAGACGGCAGAACCCACTATGCGGACGGGCCGAGGATCCACGAATCTCTCCATTTAATGAATCAGGAGGTATTTAAGCCTTATGGCCTGGTGACAGTAGGAGAGATGTCCTCCACCACTCCAGAGGAGTGCGTTCTCTACACCAGAGAGGACAGGGAGGAGCTGTCCATGGTATTCAGCTTCCACCATATGAAGACAGATTATAAGGAAGCAAGTGGACCAATCAGATGTTTTCCCTGGAGAAGCTGAAAGAGACACAGTCCTATTTCCAGAATAAGATGGAGGCGGGAGGCGGATGGAACGCGCTGTTTTATTCCAACCACGATCAGCCCAGAGCCTTATCTAGGTTTGGAAACGATACCTTTTACCGGGAGGAGAGCGCCAAGCTGTTAGCAATTACCCTGTTTGGCCTGCAGGGCACCACTTACATCTACCAGGGAGAAGAGCTGGGGATGAGAGAAGACGGCGTCGGCCATGAGGAGGCTCTTCTGATCTTAAGGCAGAAGTCCAGGGATAATGCCAGAACGCCCATGCAGTGGGACAACACGAAGCATCACGGCTTCAGCCAGGGAGAGCCGTGGCTTGCTTCAAATCCAGACCGCATCAGCGCAGAAAATGAGCTTAAAAATAAGTCTTCCGTGTTCTACACGTATCAGAGACTCATCCAGTACAGAAAGCAGTATGATATTTTTACGGAGGGAAGCTACCGTCTTCTGGAGCCGTCTCATCCGCAGCTGTTTCTGTATGAGAGAATCCTTGGGAAAGAGCGTCTTCTGGCAGCCGGCAATTTCAGCAGCCAGTGGTGTCATCTTGCGCTGCCGGAGGGATATGAGGCGGGAACGATTCTGGAGTCCAATTACGGCAGAAGCAGCCTGGAGCAGACGATGGAGTTAAAGCCCTACGAGAGCCTGATGATTTATCTCGCGGAATAGGGGACAGTGCCTTTGGACCTCTGTGGAGAGCTGTTTCTTCCTATTATAAAACAGGGAAAAAGCGCAGAAAAGAAAGATAACGAAATAAATAGAATGGAACAATAGAAAAAGGCGGAAGGCCTGTCCCCCTGGGGGACGGTTCTCCCGCCTTTTTAATTAGGATATTAATCCATTCCCAGAGCGTGGTAAGATTCCTTCAGAACCTCGCAGGAGCTGTTCAGCTTTTCAAGCTCTCCTTCCTCCAGGGAGAGGGGAAGCACCCGCTGAATGCCGTTCTGGTTGATAATGCAGGGAACGCCCACAAAAACGCCGTTCTGCCCGTATTCTCCCCGCAGCATGGCGGAGACAGTCATCACGCTGTTTTCATTGCCCAGAACAGCCTTCGTAATTCGTGTGAGCGCCATCCCGATGCCGTAGTAGGTGGCGTTTTTCGCCTCAATGATTTTGTAGGCGGCAGTCCGGACCTCCTCGGAAATTTTTTCCAGATCCTGCTCGCAGATGGAACCATGGGATTCCTTTACCAGCTCCCGGATGGATTTGGTGGCTACCATGGCCTGGCTCCACGGAACAAACTCAGAGTCTCCGTGCTCTCCAATGACGTAGGCGTGGACGTTTCTTGGATCTACCTTCAGATAATCGCCTACCAGGTAGCGGAGCCGGGCAGTATCAAGCGTTGTACCCGTTCCCAGAACGCGTCTTGGGTTAAAGCCGGAGAGGGTGCAGGTGATTTTTGTCATAATATCCACCGGATTGGTGGCTACCAGGAAAATACCGTTAAAGCCGGAGGCGGTGACAGGCTCGATAATAGACTGGAACACCTCTGTGTTTCTCTTTAACAGATCCAGGCGCGTTTCTCCTGGCTTCTGGGCAACCCCCGCGCAGATCACTACAATATCAGCGTCTGTGCAGTCGTCGTAGCCTCCGGCGTAGATTTTCATATTGGAACTGGAAAAGGCCAGACCGTGGTTCAGATCCATGGCCTCCCCCAGAGCTCTCTTTTTATTTACATCAATTAATACCAGCTCGTCGCAGACGTTTTGGTTTAACAGAGAATAGGCATAGCTCATTCCTACCATTCCAGTTCCTATCAGGGCGATTTTTCGATTGTCATGTCTCATCATAAAGAAGTCCTCCTGTGTTTGGTGTATCAGCCTGCAGACAGCCGGATAGTTGCGACTAACTGCATATTGTTAATAATATCACAATTATTGAAAATTGAAAAGAGGAAAATTGTTTCTTCTATGATTTCCGGAAAATAGAGATTTATGCGCAGAAAATAGAGTTTTATACCCAGAAAGTACCTTTTCCTTCCGGGAAAAATATGATATGATAAAATATCATCATATTTATGAACAAGAGAATAACGGAGGAAATGAGATGGAAGAAAACACAAAGACAGTGACAGAAGCGGAAGAGAAAGAATCCGTTTCCAAAAACTTTATCGAGAGAGAGATTGAGAAAGATTTGGCTGAAGGTGTTTATAACCATGTCCAGACCAGATTTCCACCGGAACCGAACGGATACCTTCACATTGGACACGCCAAGTCCATTATCCTGAATTCCGGACTGGCAGAGGAATACCATGGCAAATTTAATCTGCGCTTCGATGACACGAACCCGACGAAGGAGAAGACAGAATTTGTCCAGTCCATTATTGAGGATGTGAAGTGGCTGGGAGCAGAGTTTGAGGACAGACTCTTTTTCGCTTCCGATTACTTTGAGAAGATGTATGAGTGTGCGGTTCTTCTTATTAAAAAGGGCAAGGCGTTTGTGTGCGATTTAAGCGCAGAGCAGATCCGCGAGTACCGCGGCGATTTCAATACTCCTGGAAAGGAGAGCCCGTACCGGAACAGAAGCATCGAGGAGAACCTGGAGCTGTTCGAGAATATGAAGAACGGCATGTACAAGGACGGAGAGAAGGTGCTCCGCGCCAAGATCGACATGGCGTCACCGAATATCAACATGAGAGATCCGGTTATTTACCGCGTGGCTCATATGACTCACCACAACACAGGCGACAAGTGGTGCATTTATCCGATGTACGATTTTGCTCATCCGATTGAGGACGCCATCGAGCATATCACACATTCCATCTGTACGCTGGAGTTTGAGGATCACCGCCCGCTGTACGACTGGGTGGTAAGAGAGTGCGAGTTTGAGAATCCGCCGCGCCAGATTGAGTTTGCCAAGATGTACCTGACCAATGTGATCACAGGAAAGAGATACATTAAGAAACTGGTGGAGGATAAAATCGTAGACGGATGGGATGATCCGCGCCTTGTCTCCATCGCAGCTCTCAGAAGGAGAGGCTTTACGCCGGAGTCCATCCGGAAGTTCGTAGAGCTGGCAGGCGTTTCCAAGGCTGACAGTTCCATCGACTACGCCATGCTGGAGTACTGCGTGAGAGAGGATCTGAAGTTAAAGAAGGCCAGAGTGATGGCTGTCCTGGATCCGGTGAAGCTGGTGATTGACAATTATCCGGAAGGCCAGATGGAGGAGCTGACGGCTCCGTGCAATCTGGAGAATCCGGAGCTGGGCGACAGAGTGATTCCGTTTGGAAAAGAGCTTTACATTGAGCGGGAAGACTTTATGGAGGAGCCTCCAAAGAAATATTTCCGCCTTTTCCCAGGCAATGAGGTCCGCCTGATGAACGCCTACTTTGTTACCTGTACCGGCTGCGAGAAGGATGCGGACGGCAATGTGACAGTGGTTCACTGTACGTACGATCCTGAGACCAAGGGGGGAAACGCCCCAGACGGCAGAAAGGTGAAGGGAACCATTCACTGGGTAGCGAAAGAGACAGCAGTTCAGGCAGAGTGCCGCCTCTATGAGAATCTGGTAGACGAGGAGAAGGGCAAGCTCAATGAGGACGGAACCCTGAATCTGAATCCCAACTCCCTGACTATCTTAAAGGAGTGCTATGTAGAGCCGTCCCTGAAGGACGCCAAAGCCTATGACAGTTTCCAGTTTGTGAGAAACGGCTATTTCTGCGTAGACTGCAGAGACAGCGCGCCGGAGTATCCGGTATTCAACCGTATCGTATCTCTGAAGAGCTCCTTCAAGATTACAAAATAGAATAAAAGCAGAGAAGGCCGGACAGGGGAGGAAGAAGAAACCTCTCCTATCCGGCCTTTTATACAGTTTACCAGTTTAACCCGGCAAAATAAAAGAATAGGTGTGTTTTCTTTGTCAAGGAAAAAGAAGATAGAAATATGGGTTTTTGTGCAATTTTTATGAAACCATCCGTTGACATTTCAGAGTGCCGCTGTTATAATTTAGTTAAATAGAACTTGTCATGAGAGTTCTGTTTGCATATGAGTTAGTAGGGGTAGTATTTCCCCAATTTTTTATGCTTCCAAAATGGAATGCATTCCACAATGTGGAATGCAAGGTGAAGAAATTTTACTTACATAATTTTTCACAAAGAAATGCGGAGCTAATTCAAAATCAAAAAAGGAGGTGCTAAGGAATATGTGGACTCAGTCAACCATGAGCTTCCCGGAGTCAATCGTTATGTCTGCTCTGGGACTTTCAGTTGTGTTCATCACACTGATCGTACTTGCCCTGGCTATTGTCATCATTTCCAAGATTCTGGGCTTAATTATCAAGGATGAGGTGAAGAAGCCGGCAGCTGCTCCGGTTCAGCCGGCAGTTTCAGATGAGGCAGATAAGGAGACACTCGCGGTACTCATGGCTACTATTGGAGTAGACCTGAATTTACCGCCGGAAGAGTTTAAAATCGTGGACGTAAAAGAAATTAAATAAATGTCCGCCATTGGGAATGAAAGGAAGGTTTAGTAAATGAAATACACAGCCACACTTAACGGAAAACAGTATGAAGTAGAGCTTGAAAGAGTAGATGATTACAGCCCGATTCCGCGTTACGGCGAGGCAGCGCCAGCAGCCCCGGCCCCGGCAGCAGCACCTGCTCCGGCACCAGCTCCAGCAGCACCGGCACCAGCTCCAGCACCTGCACCAGTAGCACCTGCAGCAGGCAGCACAAACGTAGAAGCTCCGATGCCAGGAAAGATTCTTGACATTAAGGTAGCGGCAGGACAGGCAGTATCCTACGGACAGGTTCTGCTTACTATGGAAGCTATGAAGATGGAGACTGAGATCGTGGCTCCGGCAGACGGAACCGTTGCTTCTATCCTTGTTAAGAATGGTGATATGGTTGAGACAGGAACAGCTCTTGTAGCACTGAATTAGTGAACGCAATTCTCAAGTGAAAGGATGAAAAAGTAATTATGAAATATGTAGCTACAATCAATGGAAAAAGATACGAAGTTGAGGTAGAGAAGGTTGACGCGTACAAATCCCTGGATCGCAACGGCGTAGCAGCTCCGAAGGCTCCGGTACTTGCGGCATCCGCTCCGAGAGCAGCTGCTCCGGCACCTGCACCAGCAGCCCCGGCTCCTGCAACAGCGCCAGCTCCGGCAGCAGCACCAGCAGCACCGGCTCCGGCAGCAGCACCAGCAGCAGGCGGAACTACAGTGGAAGCTCCGATGCCAGGAAAGGTTCTTTCCGTAAAGGCAGCAGTAGGACAGGCTGTAAAGTTCGGCGAGCCGTTAGTAATCATGGAAGCTATGAAGATGGAAACAGAGATCGTTGCGCCGGCAGACGGAACTGTCAGCCAGGTACTTGTAAATACAGGTGATTCTGTAGATACAGGAGCAGCAATGGTCATCCTGAACTAGGAGGTACGTGATGAACTTTTTCTCAATTTTAGGGGAGTTACTGGCACAGTCCGGTTTCGCCGCTCTTACATGGCGTAACTGCGTAATGTTCCTGATTTCCTTTATCCTGTTATATATGGCGATCAAGAAGCAGTATGAGCCGCTTCTTCTTCTGCCAATCGCATTCGGTATGTTCCTTGCGAACCTGCCGTTAGCAGACCTGATGAAGGAGTCAGAGCCATGGTACACCCAGGGCGTTCTCCGCATCATGTACGGCGGTGTAAAATCCAGCCTTTTCCCATGTCTGATCTTCCTCTGCGTAGGAGCGATGACAGACTTTGGTCCGCTGATTGCCAACCCGATCAGCCTTCTTCTGGGAGCTGCCGCACAGTTCGGTATCTACATTGCCTTCATGCTGGCAAATGCAACTGGCCTGTTCACTGTAGGTGAGGCTGCCGCTATCGGTATCATCGGCGGCGCTGACGGCCCGACAGCTATCTACATAGCAAACAACCTGGCACCGGATCTGGTTGCACCGATCGCGGTTGCCGCTTACTCCTACATGGCCCTGATTCCTATGATTCAGCCGCCGATTATGAAGCTTCTGACAACTAAGAAGGAGCGCGCTATCGTTATGAAGCAGCTCCGCAAGGTAAGCAAGGTAGAGAAGGTAGTATTCCCGGTATTCGTTGTACTGTTCTGCTCCTTACTGCTTCCGTCCGTTGCTCCGCTTCTCGGTATGCTGATGCTCGGAAACCTGTTCCGCGAGTCAGGCGTAGTAGAGCGTCTCTCTGACACAGCTCAGAACGCTCTGTGCAACATCGTAACAATTATGCTGGGAACTACAGTAGGCGCTACAGCAGACGGAGAGATCTTCCTTCGTCCGCAGACAATCGCCATCATCGTTATGGGCTTAATCGCATTCTGCTTCTCCACAGTCGGCGGCGTGCTTCTCGGAAAGCTGCTCTGCCACCTGACAGGCGGAAAGATCAACCCGTTAATCGGTTCCGCAGGCGTATCTGCCGTTCCGATGGCAGCCCGCGTTTCCCAGACAGTAGGTTCCAAAGAGAACCCGACAAACTTCCTGTTAATGCACGCTATGGGACCAAACGTAGCCGGCGTTATCGGATCCGCAGTTGCAGCTGGTTTCTTCATGCTGATCTTCGGCTAGGAAGTTCTATACGAAAGATGACGTTCAGGACGGCGGGCAGTTTGCGCGTCGGCCTGGGCGGTTATCTATATAAAAGGTAACAATGGTGTTTACCAAAAAATTATAAAGGAGGCTTTATTGTGGCTAATAAAGTAATGACATTACAAGAGGCAGTTGCAAAGTTTGTTGAAGATGGCGACGCTATCTCCTTCGGTGGCTTTACAACCAACAAGAAACCGATGGCTGCTATCCGTGAGATCCTTCGCCAGGGTAAGAAAGACTTCATCGCATATGCAGGTCCTGCAGGATCCGACTGGGATATGCTGATTGGAGAGGATCGCGTAAAAGCATATATCAACTGCTATACCGCTGACTCCGGTGTTACTAATGTTTCCCGTCGCTTCCGTAAAAAAATCGAGGCTGGCGAGTTAATCTATGAGGATTACTCTCAGGATGCTATTATGTACATGCTTCACGCATCTTCCTTAGGACTTCCGTTCTTACCGGTACGTTTCATGATCGGTTCCGGTCTGGTTGATGAGTGGGGAATTACAAAAGAAGTTCGCGAGACCATCGACAAGCTGCCAAACGACAAATTTGTGTACATGGATAACCCATTCAACCCAGGCGAGAAGACTGTCTGCCTTCCGGTTCCGAAGCTGGATACAGCAGTTATCCACGTTCAGAAGGCTTCTCCAGACGGAACATGCATCCTGTTAGGCGATGAGTTCCACGACGTAGATATTGCCTGCGCTGCAAAGAAGGTTATCGTTACCTGCGAGGAGTTAGTAAGCAACGAGGTAATCCGCCGCGATCCGACTCTGACAAAGATTCCTTGCTTCGCAGTTGACGCTGTCTGCGTTGCTCCTTACGGCGCATACCCGACACAGTGCTACGGTTACTATGATTACGACAACTCCTTCCTGAAAGCATACGGCGCAGCCAGCAAGACAGAGGAAGATTTCAAGGCATTCTTAAACGAGTATGTTTATGATGTAAAGGATCACGAAGAGTTCCTTGAGAAGATCGGTGTAAATCGTCTCCTTAAGTTAAAAGTATCTGATGGCTTTGGATATGCGACAGATGTAAGCAAGGAGGATTAATCATGGCTGACTACACAAAGTATACAAATAAAGAGATGCAGGCTATTACGCTTGCACAGCAGATCACAGATGACAACATTGCAATCGTAGGTACCGGTCTTCCGTTAATCGGCGCTTCCGTTGCAAAGCGTTTATTTGCTCCTAAGTGCAACCTGATCGTTGAGTCCGGTCTCATGGACTGCTCCCCGATCGAGGTTCCGCGTTCCGTAGGCGACCTTCGTTTCATGGCTCACTGCGGATGCCAGTGGCCGAACATCCGTTTCATCGGATTTGAGACAAACGACTGGTTACATGACAACGATCGTATCGTAGCTTTCATCGGCGGCGCTCAGATCGATCCATACGGAAACGTAAACTCCACATGTATCGGCGATTACCATGCTCCGAAGACACGTTTTACAGGATCCGGCGGCGCTAACGCAATCGCTACCTTCAACAACACAATTATCATGATTCAGCATGAGAAGAGAAGATTCATGCAGAAGATCGATTACGTTACAAGCCCAGGCTGGATCGACGGACCTGGCGGACGTGAGAGACTCGGCCTTCCGGGCAACCGCGGACCTTTAGCAGTTGTTACAGACCGCGGTATCTTAAAGTTCGACGACGAGACAAAGAGAATGTACCTTGCAGGCTACTACGAGACATCTTCACCGGAAGACATTATCGAGAATACAGGCTTCGATCTGGACGTATCCAGAGCAGTGAAGTTAGATCCTCCGTCTCCGGAAGTAATCAAGATGATCCGCGAGGAGATCGACCCAGGCCAGGCATTCATCCAGGTTCCGAAGGAGGAGCCGGAGGCAAAATAAGCCGGGTTCTGCACGAAAAGAGAGGAAAGGGGCGTGTCGCCAGGCACACCCCTTTCAAAAATAAATCTAAATAGAAGCTGAAGTTGAAATAATTTAAAAAGAATAGGAGATTCAACATGAATATGTATTCTATGCCTGGATATTTCCAGAATATGCCTACTATCGGCAAGAGCCTGGTAAACCAGAATCCAGAGAACGAAGAGAGCTTAAAGGCTGTTGAGCAGGATATTCACGAGTCCATCGAGAAGGTTCTGGCAGCTGGTATCACTTCCGAGGAGAAGTTAAACGAGCGCGGACAGTTATCTGCTATGCAGCGTATCAACGCTTTAATCGACGCAGGAACATGGTGCCCGTTAAACAGCCTCTTCAATCCGGAGGACAACCGTTTCGGCACAACCAACATTGTAAACGGTCTCGGACGTGTAGACGGCAAGTGGGTTTACATCGTTGCATCTGACAACAAGAAGATGGCTGGAGCATGGGTTCCAGGACAGGCAGAGAACCTTCTGCGCGCTTCCGACACAGCTAAGATGCTTCACCTTCCGTTAGTATACCTGTTAAACTGCTCCGGCGTTGAGTTCCCGAACCAGGATAAGGTATACCCGAACAGACGCGGCGGCGGTACTCCATTCTTCCGCAACTCTGAGTTAAACCAGTTAGGCGTTCCGGTAATCGTAGGTATCTACGGAACAAACCCGGCAGGCGGCGGATACCACAGCATTTCCCCGACTGTACTGATCGCACATCAGGACGCTAACATGGCAGTCGGCGGCGCTGGAATCCTTTCCGGTATGAACCCGAAGGGCTTCATCGACGAGGAGACAGCTGAGGGCATCATCGCAGCTCAGATCGAGAACAGCAAGCACCACGTTCCGGCTCCTGGTTCCGTGCCGATCCACTACGATGAGACAGGCTTCTTCCGCGAGGTTTACGAGAACGATTTAGGCGTAATCGAGGGAATCAAGAAGTACATCAGCTATCTTCCGGCTTACAACCTGGAGTTCTTCCGTGTGGACACACCAAAGGCTCCTCAGTTCCCGGCAGAGGATCTCTACAGCATCGTTCCGATGAACCAGAAGCGTCCTTACGATATGTACGAGGTTATCGCACGTCTCTTCGATAACAGCGAGTTCGCTGAGTACAAGAAGGGATACGGCCCGGAGATGATCACAGGTCTTGCAAAGGTAAACGGCCTCTTAGTCGGCGTAGTTGCCAACGTTCAGGGACTTCTGATGAACTATCCGGAGTACAAGCAGAACTCCGTAGGTATCGGCGGAAAGCTCTATCGCCAGGGCTTAATCAAGATGAACGAGTTCGTAACACTTTGCGCTCGTGACAGAATCCCGTTAATCTGGTTACAGGATACAACAGGTATCGATGTAGGCGACGAGGCAGAGAAGGCTGAGTTACTTGGTCTTGGACAGTCCTTAATCTACTCCATCGAGAACTCCAAGCTTCCGTCCTTAGAGGTTACAATCCGTAAGGCCAGTGCTGCTGCCCACTACGTTCTGGGCGGACCGCAGGGCAACAATACAAATGTATTCTCCCTGGGAACAGGTGCCTGCGAGTACTACGTAATGCCAGGCGAGACAGCTGCCAACGCTATGTACTCCAGAAAGCTTGTAAAGGCTAAGAAGGCAGGCGAGCCGCTTCAGCCAATCATTGACAAGATGAACGACATGATCAACATGTACACAGAGAAGTCCCGTCCGAAGTACTGCACAAAGACAGGTATGGTAGACGAGATCGTAGACATGACAGACATCCGTCCATACATCCAGGCCTTCACAGAGGCTGCTTATCAGAATCCACAGTCCATCTGCCCATTCCATCAGATGATTACACCAAGGGCAATCCGTGAATTCGAGACATTCAAGAAGTAATAAAACGCAACGAAAACGTATAATAAATTAGCCTGAACAGGGCGCATAAATGATAGTGATAGCATGATAGAGTCGGGTAAAGGAACTGGAAACCTTTACCTGACTTATCGTGGTTATGGATCTTTATGCGTTTTTCATGGGAAAATGGGGCTGTATAAACGATTAAACATTACTGTTATATCAATAGTTTTATGCAGTTTCATTAAATAGTTTTGGCTTTTTCAGAGTACATATGGTATACTTAAAATGATGTGAGGAGATGAGCAGGGCAGTCTAACCGTTCGAACTCCTTCTACATATGGAGGTCATTATGGCAATTTACACAATGGGTATTGACGTAGGCTCTACTGCGTCTAAATGCATTATTTTAAAAGACGGAACAGAAATTGTAGGAAAATCTCTGGTAGACGTAGGCACCGGCACCAGCGGTCCGGCCCGCGCTATCGAGGAGGTTCTGGCAGACGCAGGGATGACAAAGGATCAGCTGGATTACACTCTGGCTACCGGCTACGGCCGCAACTCCCTGTCTGACATTGCGAAAAAGCAGATGAGCGAGCTTTCCTGCCATGCGAAAGGAGCTTCCTTCCTGTTCCCTAAAGTTCACACAGTTATCGATATCGGCGGTCAGGACGTAAAGGTTCTGCACATCGATAACGGAGCAATGACAAACTTTCAGATGAATGACAAGTGCGCAGCCGGAACAGGCCGTTTCTTAGACGTAATGGCCCGTGTCCTGGAGGTAAAGGTAGAAGATCTGGGAAGACTGGGCGCCATGTCCAAGAAAGAAATTGGAATCAGTTCCACCTGCACCGTTTTCGCTGAGAGCGAGGTTATCAGCCAGCTGGCTATGGGAACCGATAAGTGCGATATTATTAACGGAATTCACAAGTCAGTCGCTCACCGTGTGACGGGACTTGCTCACAGAATCGGAGTTGTGCCGGATGTGGTTATGACAGGCGGCGTGGCTCAGAACAGCGGCGTGGTAAACGCTTTACAGCAAGAGCTGGGCTGTGAGATTCACATTTCCCCACTTACACAGTATAATGGCGCGCTGGGTGCCGCGCTTTACGCATATCAGGCAGCCACACGTCAGAAATAAATTTCACAGAAAGAATGGAGGATAATTATTATGGCAAAACAAGTTAGTCCAGGCGTACTCGCCCTCCGCAAGGTAGTTGACGACGTCCATAAAGAAGCGCGGGAGGCAAAGGCAAGAGGAGAGTTAGTAGGATGGTCCTCTTCCAAGTTCCCATGCGAGCTGGCAGCAGCATTTGACCTTCATGTTATGTACCCGGAGAACCAGGCAGCCGGTATCGCAGCTAACCGTTACGGCGAGATGATGTGCCAGGCAGCTGAGGATCTGGGCTATGATAATGATATCTGCGGTTACTGCCGTATCAGCCTTGCTTATGCAGCAGGTATCCGTGTATCCCGTAAGTACGATCCTGAGACAGGCGAGTACATTATCGATCCGAGCACAGGAAAGCCATTAAAGGATGCTGACGGCAACGTAGTAATGGGCGAGGACGGAAAGCCGGTTAAGGATCCGAAGACACAGACTCCTTACCTGCAGCTTGACAACCTCCTTGAGATTGAGAAGCTTCCGGACGGACCGGAGAAGGAGAGACGTCTTGAGGCTATCTCCCCAATCCGTCAGATGCGTATTCCGCAGCCAGATTTCGTTCTCTGCTGCAACAACATCTGCAACTGTATGACAAAGTGGTACGAGAACATTGCCCGTATGTGCAATATTCCGCTTATCATGGTAGATATTCCTTACAACAACGACGTACACGTAGCTGACGAGAACGTGAAGTATGTGCGCGCTCAGTTTGACAAGGCTATCAAGCAGTTAGAGGAGCTGACAGGCAAGAAGTTCGACGAGAAGAAGTTTGAGCAGGCCTGTGCAAACGCTAACCGTACAGCTAAGGCATGGTTAAAGGTATGCGACTACTTACAGTACAAACCAGCTCCATACAGCGGTTTCGACCTGTTCAACCACATGGCTGACGTCGTTACGGCACGTGCCCGCGTAGAGACTGCAGAGGCATTCGAGCTGTTAGCTAAGGACCTTGAGGAGACAGTTAAGAAGGGCGAGACTACAACTCCATTCCCGGAGAAGTACCGCGTTATGTTCGAGGGTATTCCATGCTGGCCGAAGCTGCCTGCACTGTTCAAGCCTCTGAAGGCAAACGGCGTAAACGTAACAGCCGTTGTATACGCTCCGGCATTCGGCTTCGTATACGATGGTATGGACGAGATGGCGCGCGCTTACTACAAGGCTCCGAACTCTGTCTGCATCGAGCAGGGTGTTGACTGGCGTGAGGGCATCTGCCGCGACAATAAGGTAGACGGCGTTCTGGTTCACTACAACAGAAGCTGTAAGCCGTGGTCCGGATACATGGCAGAGATGCAGCGCCGCTTCACAGACGATCTGGGAGTTCCATGCGCAGGCTTCGACGGAGACCAGGCAGATCCTCGTAACTTCAATGCCGCACAGTATGAGACACGTGTACAGGGCCTGGTAGAGGCAATGGAAGCAAACAAGCAGGCAAAGGAGGCATAATCAAATGAGTATCAATACATTATTAGATGAATTTAAAGTAAAAGCTGCCACACCAAAGCAGCAGCTTGCTGAATATAAGGCTCAGGGAAAGAAAGTAGTCGGCGTTCTGCCATACTACGCTCCGGAAGAGTTAGTTTATGCTGCCGGTATCGTTCCTATGGGAATCTGGGGTTCCAACACAAAGACTATCAGCCGTGCGAAAGAGTATTGTGCAACCTTCTACTGCACAATCGCTCAGTTAGCGCTTGAGATGCTGTTAGACGGAACCATGGACGGTCTGGACGGAATCATCACTCCAACTATCTGCGATACGCTCCGCCCGATGAGCCAGAACTTCCGTGTAGCTATGGGAGATAAGATGTCTGTTATCTTCTTAGCTCATCCGCAGAACCGTTTCGAGGAGTTTGGTCTTCAGTTCACAGTAGATCAGTACAATCATGTAAAGAAAGAGCTGGAGAAGATTGCCGGAAGAGAGATCACAAACGACGATATCCAGAACGCAATCAAGGTTTACAACGAGAGCCGCGCAGCACGCCGTAAATTCGTGAAGCTGGCTTCCGATCACTGCGATGTAATCACTCCAACTAAGAGATCTGCCGTATTAAAGGCATTCTACTTCATGTTAAAGGACGAGTATATCGCTAAGTTAAACGAGTTAAATGCAGAGCTGGAGAAGCTTCCGGTATGCGACTGGCAGGGAACAAAGGTTGTTACTTCCGGTATTATCTGTGATAACCCGGCTCTGCTGGCAGCCTTCGAGGAGAACAACATCGCTATCGCAGCAGATGATGTTGCTCATGAGTCCCGTTCCTTCAGAACAGACGTTCCGGAGAACGCAGATCCGATGATGGCTCTGGCACAGCAGTTTGCAAATGTTGACTATGAGGTTCTTCTCTACGATCCAAAGTCCAGCGAGAACCGCCGCGGCGAGTTCGTTGCCAACCTGGTTAAGGAGAGCGGAGCACAGGGACTGGTTCTGTTCATGCAGCAGTTCTGCGATCCGGAGGAGATGGAGTATCCATACCTGAAGAAAGCATTACAGGCAGCAGACGTTCCGCATATCAAGCTGGGTATCGATCAGCAGATGCGCGATTTCGGACAGGCTCGTACAGCAATTCAGGCCTTCGCAGATGTGCTTGAGATGAGAAAGTAAAAAACAGCAAAAACGGCCAGAGGGAGCCTGACGAGGTTCCTTTCCGGCCGGTTTTGGGGGAGAGATACGCTGGACGCAGCAGAGTCTTTCCGCTGAAACAGCTGAAATAAATGAACGGAATAAAAGAACAAAAAAAGTTCCCCACCGGCAGAGGTTTTCACACCCACCGGCGGGGCTTTTTCGTTGCTTTTAGTGTTTGGAAGTTCAGGCAGATATCAGACCTGCTTAAACGTGTGGCCCATGTAGTAGGACAGCTCCGCCGCGCTGTGGCGGACCTGCTCCTTCATGTGCTCCAGATGCACCTTGTCGGCAATCCGGCTGTAGGGCGCAATAATGCCCACAGAGGCAGTGACGCTGCCGTTAATGCCAAAGACAGGAGCTCCGATCCCGATGGCGTCGTGGACGTATTCGCCGTGGGAGACGGACAGGCCGGTCTCACGGATTTCGCGAAGCTCTGCCAGAAGGCCGCTCCGGCTGGTCTGCGGAAACGCCTCCGGACGGTCTAAGACCTGTCTGGTGTAGTAGTCCAGGTATTCCGGGCTCTGGTAGGCCAGAATGACCTTGCGGATGGCTCCGCAGTGCAGATCCAGCTCGTACCCGAATTCTTCTACCACCTTTAGGTGATTGGGGCCGTCTACCTTATCAAGGACAAGGCCTTTGTCACCCACCTGGATCACCAGATAGGAATCTTCTCTGGTTACATAAGAGAGATTTTTCAGGATGGGAAGCGCCGCATCCTGGATCCGGACATTTGAAGCTGCAGCGCGGCCCAGAGAGATCAGGGCAGGCCCCAGACAGTAGGTGTGGGTGTACTCGTCTCTTATGACATATTTCTTCTCGCAGAAGGTATGGAGGATTCGGTGGATCGTGCTGGGCGGAAGCTCCAGCTGCTCAGACAGCTCTGCGATGGATATTTTGTGATCTGCTCCTTTTAAAACCTCCAGGAGATCCAGGGAGCGCATGAGGCTTTGAATCATAGAGTCAACCGCCTTCCATTATTGTTCCGGTTCTTCATCTTCCACAATGGTGGTAGCGGAAGATGAAGCAGTGTCTGGAATATCCTCTTCATCAAACATAGACTCGCCGTCCATTGGCTCGTCGTCCAGGAACTCCATATCGCTGTCTAAAAAGTCGTTCTGCGTCTCATCAGCTTTCTTCTCTGCCTCAGGGCTTTGTTCTGCTGCTGGATGTTCTTTTGCAGAAGCAGGCACAGTCTCTTTTTGAGCGGAATCTGCCTTTTCCGGAGTCAGGGAAACATAGTTGCGCTTCGCAGAGGCTTCCTCCTCCTTGCTGTCAAATTCGTCTAAATCCTCTTCAAAATCATGGAAATCCTCCTCCAGCTCTTCGTGGAAGGATTTGTATCTGAGAAAATAGGTAATTCCAACGGCAGTTCCCGCCAGAGCGGCCAGGACTGCGAGTTTTCCAAACTGTTTTTTTGCCATAGTATACTCCTTTTAATATCATTTTTAGTTTATTGTATTTTTGAACTGTTCCGCTGATGTATCAGGAACCTCAAACTCCGCTGTGCTTCGTTTGAGCAGCGGGAGTAAGGAATCTCAAACTTCACTGCGTTCCGTTTGAGTAGCGGGAAGTACGAAGCTTCAAAAGGGAGCTTCGTACTTCCCTTTATTGTAATACGATTTGGAGGAAAAATAAAGGGATTCGGTATGAATAAATTGTGAAAAATAGAATAAACTAAAGAGGAAACTGTAGTAAGAGGAGGAAAAACATGGATTTTATGGGAAAAATCAGATAATAATAGAAAAAAACAGGGTGGTTTTGCTGAGATTGGAAACGGCAAAATAAAAAATATATAAATTTCCTAAAAATTAGCACTCGACTCTTGACAGTGCTAGTAAAGCGTGATATAACTTGTGTTGTAAGTGAGAAAGGTAAAGATTTACAGGAAACAGACAATAACAGGAGACAGTCGGAAGAAAGCCGAACTGTTCCGCTGTCAGATTTTAGAAAAACTACAAACAGTAAGGAGGAGTCAGTAATGAAATTAGTGCCATTATTTGACAGAGTTGTTTTAAAACAGTTAATTGCAGAGGAGACTACAAAATCCGGTATTGTGCTTCCGGGACAGGCGAAGGAGAAACCGCAGCAGGCTGAGGTTATCGCAGTAGGACCAGGCGGTGTAGTTGACGGCAAGGAAGTTTCCATGCAGGTTAAGGTTGGCGACAAGGTTATCTACTCTAAATACTCCGGAACAGAGGTTGAGGTAGAGGACGAGAAATACGTTGTAGTAAAGCAGAACGACATTCTGGCTGTGATTGAGTAAGCCAAACGGTCAGGACGCGCATCAGAAAACAGCAGAAAGTAAATTCAAATAAATCGGAGGTTGATCACCATGGCAAAGGAAATTAAGTACGGCGTAGAGGCCAGAAAAGCGCTGGAATCAGGCGTAAATCAGTTAGCAGATACAGTACGGGTTACACTGGGACCGAAGGGAAGAAACGTAGTTCTTGACAAATCTTTCGGCGCTCCGCTGATTACAAACGATGGTGTGACCATTGCAAAGGAAATCGAGTTAAAGGACGCCTTTGAGAACATGGGCGCACAGCTTGTAAAGGAAGTGGCTACTAAGACAAATGACGTAGCGGGAGACGGCACAACGACAGCGACCGTATTAGCTCAGGCTATGATCAACGAGGGCATGAAGAACCTGGCAGCAGGCGCTAACCCAATCGTTTTAAGAAAAGGTATGAAGAAGGCCACAGAGGCAGCTGTAGAGGCTATCCAGAACATGTCCAAGACAGTAAAGGGCAAGGCTGATATTGCAAGAGTAGCAGCTATTTCCTCTGCTGACGACGAGGTAGGCCAGATGGTAGCAGACGCTATGGAGAAGGTTTCCAAGGACGGCGTTATCACCATCGAAGAGTCCAAGACCATGAAGACAGAGCTTGACCTGGTAGAAGGTATGCAGTTTGACCGCGGCTATGTTTCCGCTTACATGGCGACAGACATGGATAAGATGGAAGCAAATCTGGACGATCCGTACATCTTAATTACAGATAAGAAGATCTCCAATATCCAGGAAATCCTTCCGCTGTTAGAGCAGGTAGTTCAGGCAGGCGCTAAGCTGTTAATCATTGCCGAGGATATCGAGGGCGAGGCTCTTACAACACTGATTGTCAACAAGTTAAGAGGAACCTTCAGCGTAGTGGGCGTTAAGGCTCCTGGATACGGCGACAGAAGAAAAGAGATGTTAAAGGATATCGCTATCCTGACAGGCGGCCAGGTTATCTCTGAAGAGCTTGGGCTCGACTTAAAAGAGACAACTATGGATATGCTGGGACGTGCAAAATCCGTTAAGGTTCAGAAGGAGAACACAATCATTGTGGACGGCTGCGGAAACAAGGATGAGATCTCTGCAAGAATCGCTCAGATTAAGGCTCAGATTGAGGAGACTACCTCTGAATTTGATAAAGAGAAATTACAGGAGAGACTGGCTAAGCTGTCCGGCGGCGTTGCAGTTATCCGCGTAGGCGCTGCTACAGAGACAGAGATGAAGGAAGCAAAGCTCCGTATGGAGGATGCGTTATCCGCAGCTAAGGCAGCTGTCGAGGAAGGCATCATCGCAGGAGGCGGTTCCGCTTATATCCACGCTACAAAGGAAGTGGAGAAGGTTGTTGAGGCTATGGACGGCGACGAGAAGACAGGCGGCCGCATTATCTTAAAGGCCCTTGAGGCTCCGCTGTTCCACATCGCTGCCAACGCAGGCCTGGAAGGCTCCGTTATCATCAACAAGGTAAGAGAGTCTGAGGTAGGAATGGGCTTTGACGCATACAATGAGAAGTATGTAGACATGGTAGAGGCAGGCATCCTGGATCCGGCCAAGGTTACAAGAAGCGCTCTTCAGAACGCTACAAGCGTGGCTTCCACACTGCTTACTACAGAGTCTGTAGTTGCAAACATCAAAGAGGAGACACCGGCTGTTCCTGGCGGAGCAGGCGGAATGGGAATGATGTAAACATTCCTCTGAAGTCTGAATCGATTGAAGAGATGAAGAAATAAGTAAGAATAAATGGGAAGAGCAGAAAGGTTCCAGCGGCTTCCGGCTGGAGTGGGGAACCTTTCTGCTCTTCCCGTTTTTTTAGTCAGACGGTTGAAAGTTTTCTGTTTTTCCTATTTTTCTTACTGCGCCTGCTCGACCACCACATATCCGCCGTTCTTGTACACGGCGGGGCGGCACTGGCCCTTCTTGAACACGGAGATAAAGTCGTCCAGAGTAGAGACGGTTTCCGGAAGCCAGGTGGCGTAGACGCCTACTTTGGACGGCACGTGACAGTCGCTGGCTCCGGTGCACTGGATTCCCAGCCGCTTTGCGTAGGAAAATGCCTTGCTGCAGGCATCCGGAAGGGTGCTTCCGTTCAGAGCCTCAATCCCGTCTAAGCCTTTGACAGTGGCCAGATTTTCCTCCAGTCCCCTGTTATTGTTTCGAAACGGATGAGCGGCAATGCACACGCCTCCGAAGCTTTTTACATAGTCTACAAATTCCTGGGCTGAGATGCGCTCAGAGGGGACTTTGGGCGCTCCGAAAGCCAGGATGTCGCCCTGGAGAGAGTAAAATTCATATCCCACAAAAATGGGAAATCCAGTCTCCCTTGAATACTGTTCCGCGTATTCCTTGATTCCAATATCGTCATGATCCGTAATGCAGACGCCGTCTAACCCCTTCTCTTTGGCAATCTCCACAATTTCCTTCAGCGTTAAAAAGCTGTCTTTTGAAAATGTCCGTTCATGCATATGAAGATCTACAAACATTCCGTAACCTCCCTGTGCCCGCTCTGCGTTTCGTCCGGTTTCCCAGGCTGTCTGCCGGCGGATGAGACACCGGATCTACTGCGGGATTCTGTAAAAAATTGTATCAGCACAGGAGAAAGAGAGTCAAGGAAGAAAGAGGGGCCTGTTGATAGAAAAAATCAATAAATCGCCACACTTATAGAAAATTCTATAAATGGGTATAAAAACAGGGGAAAGCGTTGACGGAGAAACAGGAGAGGGGTAGTATAAATAATTGAAATAAAAAGCAGAATGCTTTTCGCAGTACAGCACGGCGCAGCGGGCGCTGACGCGATTGTATCAGGAGGAAATGGAACATGAAAAAGAAAAGTCTGGCAGGAATTATGACAGCAGGCCTGGCAGCTCTTATGCTGGCCGGATGCAGCTCTCAGGGCGGACAGGAGACTACAGCTGCGTCTGCAGAGAGCGGAGCAGCCCAGGAGTCCTCTGCAGCGGCTGAAGAGACAGAGGCTGAAGCTGAGGAGAAAAAGGCGGACGGAACCTTAAAGGTAGTGGCAACCAGCGAGGATTATGTAAAGCTGTTTGACAAGTTTACAGAGGAGACAGGAATTAAGACAGAGCTTTTATCCATGTCTTCCGGAGAGGTGCTTTCCAAGATTAAGGCTGAGGGCGGAACGCCTATGGCAGATCTCTGGTTCGGAGGCGGAATCGACGCGTTTATGGGGGCAAAGGAGGACGGCCTGCTGGAGCAGGTGAACTTTGACGAGGCGGCTAACCTGGCTCCAGAGTACAAGGACGCTGACAACTACTGGTTTGCAAAAGGTCTTACAGTAGTAGGCTTTGTGGTAAATAACGATATTATTGAGGAGAAAGGACTGGAGATTCCAAAGTCCTGGGCCGATCTGACAAATACAGCCTACCAGGGCGAGATCATCATGTCCAACCCGGCTATTTCCGGAACTAACTATGCGGTGGTAAACGCAATTCTCCAGGCTAAGGGAGAAGAAGAGGGCTGGAACTATTTCGAGGAACTGAATAAAAATATCGAGTACTATTCCAAGAGAGGAAAGGATCCACTGACAAAGACCATGGCAGGCGAGTTTGCCATTGGAATCGCTCCTATGGATCGTGAAGTGGACAAGCTTCAGGAGGAGCAGAACATGACTGCCGTTTATCCAGAGGACGGAATTCCTTACGTTCCGGAGGGAGTCGCTGTATTTAAGAATTCTGAGGGGGCAGAGGAAGCCAAGGAATTCATCGAGTGGTTCTATTCTGACGACGAGAACCTGAAGATGGCAGCTGACATTGACAATAAAGACACAATTAAGATGGTGAAGCCGGACATCGAGGGGCTGGAGCTTACCTTTGACGTAGAATCTCTGATGGATGAGGATTTATCCTTATTCGGCTCTCAGAGAGAGGCTATCCTTGCCAAGTGGGACGAGCTGGCAGGCGATAAGTCTGAAAATGAGTAGGCTGACGACGAAGAACAGACAGAATAGAGGAAAGAGGGTATCTGGCTTGGATGCCCTTTTTTCCTGCGCAAAAGACAGAAAGGCCTTCCTGGGACTTTGCGGAGACAGGCTGTTATTCTGCGCCATGGCGGCGGCTGTTCTTCTTTTCGTCCTGTGGCCTCTCCTTGGAATTGCCGCTAAAAGCGTGAATCTGGGGGAGGGCGTAAGCCTGGCTGCCTATGAAAATTTATTCCGGGAAAACGGCGTTCTCATCCGCCACAGCGCTTTTACAGGCGTGCTGGCAGCTGTTTTTTCTACGATTCTGGGAATTGCGGTGGCCCTCTTCATTGTGACAATGAAGGGGAGGATGAAGGGGATTTTCATGGGGATCCTTCTGATGACGATGGTCTCCCCGCCGTTTATTTCCTCTCTGGTCTACATCCAGCTGTTTGGAAAGAGGGGATGGATTACTTACCGTCTGCTTGGACTGATGTTAAGCCCTTACAATAAGTGGGGCATTATTATCATGCAGACAGTTCATTTCGCTTCTTTAAACGCCCTGTTTGCAGTGGGAATTCTGGAAAAGCTGGACCTGCGCCTTCTGGAGGCGTCCAGAGATTTGGGGGCCTCTCCGGCCCAGACCATGAGGCGGGTGGTGCTTCCCATGCTGAAGCCTGCGGCGGGGATCTGCTTTATCCTGTCCTTTATCCGCTCGGTGGCTGATTTCGGGACTCCGGCTGTAATCGGAGGAAGATATAATACCCTGGCTTCTGCCATTTACATGGAGTTAATCGGCTACGCGGATCTGGAAAAAGCCTCTGCCATGAATATGCTGCTGCTCCTTCCGGCGGTAGCGGCCTTTCTGCTGTACCGCGTTCTGATGCGGCAGGCAGATCGGATGACAGCGGCGGATGGACAGAAACAGGGAAAAGGCGGCCTGCCCCTTCCCCTCGCCGGGTGGTTCGGAGCAGCCGTCAGACTGCTGTCCTCCCTGTTTTTCGTGATGATGACGCTGCAGTATCTCTGCATTTTCCTGACGGGGTTTTTAAAGTCCAAAAAGGGACGCTATTATTTCTCGCTGGATCACTTTAACGGTCTTCTGACCTACAATATAGAGAGCCTGGCCAGAAGCGTCCTGTATTCCCTGATCACGGCGGCGGCGGGAACTCTGTTCGCCATGCTGTTCGCCTACTATCTGGAACGGAGAAAGGTGAGATTCAGGGGCTTTTACGATTTTATCGCCACCATGCCGTACCTTCTTCCAGGCACCTGCTTTGGAATCGGATATATTCTTGTTTTTAACAGGGAACCGCTGAAAATGACGGGAACGGCGGCCATCATCATTTTGAACATGATATTTAAACAGCTTCCCATGGTCATGAAGCTGACAAGCGCTTCCCTGGCTCAGCTAAACAGCCGGGTGGAGGACGCGGCCAGGGACCTGGGAGCGGGACGCTTTTTTGTGACGAAAGATATTGTGATGCCGAATTTAAAGCGCACCTTTGTGACAGGATTTATTTACAACTTCTCCAGCGCCATGACCACGGCGGGAGCCGTGATGTTCTTAATCAGCGCCAGACACAAGCTGGCAGTGTACACGCTGTTTGACGCGATCAATTCGGGAGAGTACGGAGTGGCGTCCCTGATTTCGTCCATGATTATTGTAATTACCATCGCTGTGACAGGCGGAGTATCGGCTCTCGTCCTTCGGGAAAAGCCGAAGAAAAGAAAAAAAGAGGAGGCGCGGCATGTATCTGGAAATGAAAGATTTGAGTAAATCCTTTGACGGGAAGGAGGTAGTGTCTGGCCTGAATCTTTCTATGAATCAGGGAGAGATTCTCTGCCTGCTGGGCGCGTCAGGCTGCGGAAAAACCACGACGCTCCGGATGGCAGGGGGATTTCTTGAACCGGATCGGGGCCATATTTATCTGGACGGGGAGGATATTACAAAGCTTCCTCCTGAGAGACGTCCCGTATCCACCGTATTTCAGTCCTACGCCCTGTTTCCCCATATGACGGCTCTCCAGAACGTCATGTACGGCCTGAAATTTCAGGGAATGAAAAAGAAGGAGGCGGCTGAGCGGGCCTGGGAATATTTAGAGATTGTGGGGCTGGCAGACCGGGCGTCGTCTTCTGTCCAGGAACTTTCCGGCGGGCAGCAGCAGAGAGTGGCTCTGGCCCGCTCTATGGCAGTGAATCCCAAGGTGCTTCTGTTAGATGAGCCTTTGAGCAATCTGGATGCCAAGCTTCGGATCCGCATGAGGGACGAGCTGAAGGAGCTGCAGAAAAAAACGGGAATTACCATGATATTTGTCACCCACGACCAGGAGGAGGCTATGGCCCTGGCAGATAAAATCGCCATTATGGAGGGGGGAAGGCTGATTCAGATGGGAGCGCCCAGAGAGGTGTACCAGAATCCGGCCAGCCTGTTTGTCATGGAATTTTTGGGAACGGCGGATCGGGCAGCCATGCCGGACGGAAGTCTTATTTATTTCAGACCAGAGGATATCAGAATTCTGGGGAAGGCGGAGGAGACAAAAGCGCGAAAGGATAAAGGGACAGAGAGACAGGCGCAGAATCCGGACGGCAGACATCTGCTCACAGGAACCATAGTGAAATCGGATTACATGGGCTTTTATACCCAGTATTTTGTGAAAACAGAGGGCGGAGAGCTTCTGGTGAGGGAGTTTGAACGCGAATACCAGAATGGAGATTTGGTGGCGCTGGAGCTTTGCGGAGGAAAGACCTTTTAGGCCAGTTCCTCCCCAAAGCCAGGGCCAAAGGCTTCTTTGACAGCCTGCGTGACTTGATTCTGGAAGAGCCGGTTTTTTTGCCAGACTACAGAGATTTCGTGTTCCAGCCACAGATTTTCAATGGGAATTTCACAGATGGTTCCATCGCAGAGCTCTCTCTGGACTGCGCTTTTGTAGAGGAAGGTGATACCGCAGCCGGCGGCTACCAGATCCTTGATGGCCTGCATGTTCTCAATTTCCGCTTTGTTTTTAAAATCAGATACAAAGAGCCCCCGCTCTTCCAGAATCTGCTCCAGAATCATCCTAGTTCCCGAGCCAGATTCCCGCAGCAGAAGCCGCTGTCCTGTCAGCTGCTCCAGGGAGAGAGGGAGGCCCTTTTCTTTTTGTATACATTTCATCTGAAAAAGGAGATCCGGGCCGCAGACAGGAATGAACGGTTCTCTCAGGTAGACCAGATAGGAGTAGGAGGCCTTGGAGAAATTTCCCTCCAGCAGGGCGAAATCCAGAGAGCCGTCGTCGATCTGCGCCAGCAGGTCAGCCGTATTCTTGACAGTCACTGAAAGAGGAAGATCCGGCCACCTGCGGAACAGCCTGGCGAGAGGTTCGGCCAGAAGAAAGCTTCCCGCTGTCAGAGTAGCCCCCAGGCGGAGAGGAGAAATCTGGCCGGCAGATTTGGAGAGGGACGTTTTCAGGCTCTCCTCGTTATTTTTCATAGTCAGAAGAGCAGAGCGGAGAAGCTCTCCCTCCGGAGTGAGAGAAAGCTTTTTTCCCTCGAAGCGAAACGCATGAACGCCGTAATACCGTTCAATATACTGAATGTGCTGGGAGACAGCAGGCTGTGTGATATGCAGCTTTTTGGCCGCCCGGGTAAAATTCATCTCCTGGCACACTGCCAGAAATGTGTAGATGCGGTTATCCAGCATAAATACCTCCTTACGCAAACTATATGCTGATACCAGTATATCAATAATAAATTATTATGGAAAGATAAAGAAATATAATTTTACTTTATTTTTGGAATCCGCTACTATAAAAAGAAAAAAGCGGCGTCCGCAGCAGCAGACTTGCGGCCGGATACAGAACGGCCGGAGACAGAGCGGACATAGGCGGAGTGGGAAAAGGAGAGTCAAGGAATGGGAAATGAAGCGTGGAAGCAGGATTTAGCAGAATTTAAGGCAGTGACAGAGAAGTTTTATAATAAGGAAGTGTCGGCGAAGGATTACAAGGGATTTTCCGGGGGCTTTGGAAGCTACGCCCAGAGAGGCGCTGAGGCCAGTATGCTCAGGCTCCGCCTGTCCGGAGGACGTATGACCAAGGAACAGCTGAAATTTATCGGAGACAGCATTGAGAAGCATCAGATCAATCAGGTTCATTTTACCACCTGCCAGACAGTTCAGCTTCACAATCTGAAAGGAGAGGCAGTTTGTGAAATTATGGAGGAGGCACTGGATTTCGGAATTAATACGCGAGGCGGAGGCGGAGATTTTCCGAGAAACGTCATGGTGTCCCCTCTTTCCGGCGTGGAGCAGGGAGAGTGGTTCGACGTGCTTCCCTATGCTCTCAAGGCAGCGGAGTATCTGATGGGCTTTATCAAGACGGTGAAGCTTCCGAGAAAATTGAAGGTATGCTTTTCCAATTCGCCGGCTAACCGTCCTCACGCCACCTTCCGCGATCTGGGCTTTGCGGCCAGAGAGGACGGCCTGTTCGACGTATACAGCGCAGGCGGACTGGGCGCCAATCCGAAGATGGGCGCTCTTGTGGCGGAAGCTGTGCAGCCGGAGGATATTCTTTACTATATTAAAGCTATGGTGAACACCTTTACCGCATACGGCGATTATGAGAACAGAGCCAAGGCCAGAACCCGCTATATGCAGGATAAGCTGGGCAAAGAGGAATATGTTAAGGCATACCAGGAGAAGCTTAAAGAAGTGATGGACCAGGAAAAGGATGGGCTGAAGCTTAAAAAAGAAGAGCTGTCTGCCCTTCACCTGGAAGAGAAGGAAAAGCTGGCATCAGAGATTCTGGGACAGCTGACAGAGGAAGAAAAAGCTGCCCTTCACTGCCGCCGGGTGACAGCACAGAAGCAGGAGGGACTCTTTGCCGTAGAGTTCCACCCCATTGCAGGAAGCCCGGATCCATCATTATTCAAAATGCTTTATGAGACAGTGAAGGATATGGATCAGGTGGAGATGCGTCTGGATCCGGAAGAGGCCATGTATGTCATTAATCTGACGGCAAAAGAAGCTCTGCAGGTGCTGGAAGTATTGAAAGACAGCGCAGAGAACCTGTTTGAAACCTCTGTAGCCTGCATTGGAGCCTCCATCTGCCAGGTGGGAGTCAGAGATTCCCAGAATCTGATGAAATCCATTGTGGAGGAAGTAAGAAAACACAGCTTTAAGGATGGAATTCTTCCTAAGATTCACATTTCCGGCTGTCCGTCTTCCTGCGGAACCCATCAGGTGGGAACCCTGGGCTTTAGGGGCGGCGTTAAGGTAATCGACAAGGTGCCGAAGCCTGCCTTTAACCTTCATGTAAACGGCGGCGAGCTTCAGGGAGAGGAGCGCTTTGGAGAGGACTGGGGAGCTATGCTGGAAGAGAACATTCCGGCCTTTATGGCAGAGGTGGGAGAGACCGTGGAACAGGCGGGACAGACCTTTGCAGAGTGGTTCCCGGAGCACAGGGAGACGCTTAAGGAGATTGCAGAGAAATATATGGCGCAATAAAGTGCTTGCATAAAAGAAAACCCTGTGATATAGTATAAAAGTTGAAAAATCACGCACGGCGGATTCTCCAGGACGGTGCCTGGAAACAGGTCCCAGGGGGAGCGAAAGATGCCGGCGGAAGAAAAACCAAATGGAGGAAAGAAACATGAGCGTTATTTCAATGAAGCAGTTACTTGAGGCTGGCGTACACTTTGGCCATCAGACAAGAAGATGGAACCCTAAGATGGCTCCGTACATCTACACAGAGAGAAACGGAATCCACATCATCGACTTACAGAAGTCCGTAGGCAAGGTAGACGAGGCTTACAAGGCAGTATCCGACAT
>ENA-ORTP01000072-ORTP01000072.1-human-gut-metagenome-genome-assembly--contig:-NODE-72-length-124579-cov-4.312775_pt1 | contig 124579 bp, 104 predicted proteins | sample MGYA00241913_ERZ509190 | MGnify/ENA primary metagenome ERZ509190 (study PRJEB26280, sample SAMEA2338839) | human gut metagenome | biome: human gut; feature: human-associated habitat; material: faeces...
AAAATCCTGCGGGACTTATACTCCCGTACCGGTTCGATTCCGGTCTGCGGCATTCATTAGGAGTAAGGAGCTGTCGCACTAGTAATTAGTGCGACAGCTCCTTTTAATATGGCTTTTTTGACTTCAGCCTGATTCATGTCAGGTTTCATAAAGCCTTTTTCCGGAACAAAAGCATTGGTATGTAATAGAACTTTATTTCTGCCACCAGTTTTTTGCTCTGGTGGCAGTTTTCTTAGTATGACAGCTTTTCTTTGCGTTTTCGCATTTTTCGAATATACTTTACTAACAGAAGAATACAAATCAAATCAATTACAACTACTGCGATAATGGACTGCATACCATAGTAAATACCGGCGTTTTCCGCAATTTTACCGATAATAGACGGCATGAGAATAGAGCCGAAGCTGGCAAGGGTCAGAATAAAGCTCCACGCCAGAGAATATTTCTGGATCAGGCTTCCGGAAAAGGAAACTGTGGTTGGGTAAAGCCCTGCCATGCTGAAACCAAAGCCCATAATACCAAGAAGAATGAGCGGTGTAGTGGAACTGAACAGCAGCAGAATTAAGAAGCCTACCAGTCCAAAGCCCATAACAAGCAGCAGCCATTCCTTGTGAATTCTGGTAGAAAGCCATGCAGTCAGAAGACGTCCGGCTAAAATCATAACCCATAAAAGACTGGCAGTTACCTGGGAAAGGGATTCCGGCAGCAGTCCGGTATCTTTGAAGTAAGTGATCATCCAGCCAATTACACCCTGTTCTGCACAGAGATAGAAGAAAAGTGTCAGTGTGCAGAGATAAAACAGAGGCTCTTTAAAAAATCCAAAGTCCGCTTTTCTCTTTGTCTGTTTTCCACTTGCTTCCTTTTTGGAATCAGGAATCAGGAAGTACATAATCCAGCTTAAAATTCCCATGATGAACATAAAGTAGCAGGCATAAATCCAGTTCTTACTGTTTGTCTGTGTCATAGCAATCAAAAGAAGCGGGAAGAGGAAGGCGCCGATAGCAAACATGGCATGCAGACCGTTTAGGAGAGATGCCTTACCAGGAGCCAGTTCGTTAATGGAGGTATTGCAGAAATTACTGGTAGCCCCTCTTGCCATGCCGGTGAGGAAAAAGGCCAGAGCCAGCATAAAGTTATTCTCTGAAAGAATAATCACCAGATAGGACAGGGCAATAAAGAAATTAAAAAAGAGAATACTTTTCTTTCTTCCCCATACCTCTGCTAAAGCGCCGCAGGCAAAACTGGAAATCAGGTTACCCACAGAATGAAGGCTGACAATCATACCGCAGAAGGCATAAGCCAGTCCTCTGGAATCCCGGATATAAGGCAAAAGTGAACCAATAGATAAGGCGAGCATTCCATTTATAATGAAGACGCCATAGCTGCACAGAAATTGTCTGTTTTGATTTTTGTTTTGAAACAATACTAAATTCCCCTCTTTCTATATTATTTATGTAAGTCTGTAAAACAAACAGAATATAGTCTAAAGCAAAAAAACAGTTTCGTCAATGAAAGAATTCCATTTTTACAGAATGAAGAAAAAGTAACAGAATGTGAAAAAAAGGCAAGGTAAATTTTACACAATCTACAGAAAGTAACAGAAATCGGTAAATAATTCATTTTAGAAAAGGGAGCTTTCTGCTAATCTATAAATACAAACAAAGCAGCCCGCAAAGGACGCGGGGAAAATTTAAAGAAAGAAGGAGAGAGGAACATGAAAGCAAGAAAAGCAGTAGCCATGGGACTCATCGCGGCAATGTCAGTGGGAATGCTGGCAGGCTGCGGCGGCGAAAAAAAAGAAGAGGGAAAGGAAACCGCAGACGGAAAACAGAAACTGACTATTTCCACCTGGGACAATGACACATCACCGCAGTTTAAGGCAGCCGTAGAAGTTTTCCAGGAGAAACACCCGGACGTGGAAATCGAGTACATTGACACAGCAGCCAATGAATACAACAATAAGCTGACTGTTATGCTGGCAGGCGGCGACCCGGATCCGGACGTTATTTTTGTAAAGGATATGGGAACACAGTTGAGCATGCAGCAGAAGGGACAGATTGCATGTCTGGACGAGTACATAAAGAAGGATAATCTGGACTTGTCTGTTTACAACGGAACAGCAGAGGATTTGCAGATTGACGGTTCTTCCTATACACTTCCATACCGTTCTGACTGGTATGTGCTGTATTATAATAAGGACTTGTTTGATAAAGCAAATGTTCCTTATCCAGGCAATGATATGACCTGGGACGAATATGAAGAGCTGGCAAGAAAGATGACCTCTGGCGAAGGCAATGATAAGATTTACGGAACACACAACCATAACTGGATGGCTCTGGTATGCAACTGGGCAATTCAGGATGGAAAGAATACACTGGTATCTGATGATTACAGCTTCTTAAAGCCAGCTTATGAGCAGGCGCTGCGTATGCAGGAAGACGGCATTATTCAGGATTATGCAACTATTAAAACAGGTAACCTTCACTACTCCAGTGTTTTTGAACAGCAGCAGTGTGCAATGATGCCAATGGGAACCTGGTTTATTGCAAACCTGATTCAGGCTCAGAACGCAGGAGAGCTTGATTTTAACTGGGGCTTTGCAACCATTCCTCATCCGGAGGGAGTAGAAGCAGGGAACAGTGTGGGTGCGGTAACACCGGTTGCTATTAACGCAAATTCTGATCAGAAAGACCTGGCATGGGAATTCATCAAATGCGCAACAAGCGAAGAAACAGCAGAAAAGCTGGCTGAACAGGGTATTCTTACCGTTATCCAGAACGATGCCATTATGGAAAAAGTAACTTCTGTAAAAGGATTCCCGGAAGGCTGCGAGGAAGCGCTGGAATTAAAGGGAATGGTATTTGACAGACCACTGGATAAAAACATTGAGAAAATTCGTAAGGCAGTAGAAGAAGAACATGACTTGATTATGATTGGCGAAGAAAGTATTGATGACGGACTGAAAAATATGACGGAGCGGGTAAAAGAAATACGAGAAGCCAATCCGTAAGAAGTGGAAAAGTAAGGGGCAGGGTTTTCTGAATGTACATCAAAGACAGACAGAAAGCCCTGTATTACAGAAAAGGAGAAAAGGATATGGCATTGACACCGAAACAAAAACGAGTTGTAAAAAATAATCTGATAGGATATTCCTTTATATTACCAAACTTTATCGGGTATTTCCTGTTTATCTTTGTTCCCGTAGTATTTTCCTTTGTACTCAGCGTAATGAAGTGGAATGGTTCTGCAAATACACCTATGGAATTTGTAGGCTTTGACAATTTTGTAAGACTGATGGGAGATTCTACTTTTAAGATGTCTGTAGGACACACCTTTTACTATGCAATTTTTACTGTACCGCTGACTGTGGCAGCTGCCCTTCTCATCGCGGTTCTGTTAAACAGTAAGATTAAGGGGATTGTGGTTTACCGTACTGCATTTTTCTTTCCATACATTGCTTCTCTGGTTGCCGTGGGCGCAGTATGGAACATGCTCTTTATGAAAGATGTGGGACCCATCAATGAATTTTTAAGAGCCATTGGTATTTCCAATCCTCCGGGCTGGGTGGCTTCCGTAAAATGGGCAATGCCTGCAATCATCATTGTCAGTGTATGGAAATACATGGGTTATTACATGATTGTATATCTGGCGGCTTTGCAGGGAATTTCCAAAGAACTCTATGAGGCAGCAAGTCTTGACGGCGCAACAGGCTGGAAAAAGCTGAGATACATTACCATTCCCATGCTGAAACCAACCACCTTCTTTGTTGTTATCATGCTGACTATTCAGTGCTTCAAGGTATTTGACCTGATTTATATTATGACAGGCGGCGGACCTGGCCGTGCAACCCAGGTTATGGTAAATCATATTTACGATGCAGCGTTTACTAACTTTGAATTTGGCTATGCAAGTGCAAGTGCGATTGTGCTCTTTGCCATTGTACTGGTAATTACGCTGATTCAGTTCAGAGGCGAGAAGAAATTTACGGAATGGATGTAAAAAAGAGGTGACGATATGAAATCAGAAAAAAGAAAAAAGATATTCATTTATATAGGGTTGACGTTTCTGGCAGTGCTTATGGCTGTTCCGTTTTACTGGATGCTGATTTCTTCTGTGAAGCTGAACAAAGATGTATTCAGTATTCCTATGGAGTGGATTCCCAGAAGCTTTCATTTTGAGAATTATCAGGAAATCTGGGAGAAAATTCCCCTTCTTACCTTCTTTAAAAACAGTACAAAGCTGACGGTGATTACCACCATTATCCAGTTGGCAACCAGTTGTTTTGCAGCTTATGGTTTTGCGAAAATGGAGTTCAAGGGAAGAGATTTTCTGTTTCTGGCTTATGTAACCACCATTGCAGTTCCATGGCAGGTATACATGGTACCTCAGTTTACCATGATGTCTAAATTTGGTTTAAACAATACACACATTGGGCTGATTATGCTTCATGCCTTCAGCGCCTTTGGGGTATTCCTTATGAGGCAGTTCTTTTTAAGTGTACCGAAAGAGTTATCTGAGGCGGCGAGAATTGACGGACTTGGGGAATACGGAATCTTTGCAAGAGTGGTGCTGCCTCTTGCAAAGCCGGGTATTGCAACCCTGACAATCTTTACCTTTGTAAATGTATGGAATGATTTTATGGGACCATTGATTTACTTAAACAGCACAGAATTAAAGACCATTCAGCTTGGTATCCGTATGTTTATCTCTCAGTACGCAGCAGATTACGCTCTGATTATGGCAGCATCTGTATGTGCATTGATTCCGGTTGTGATTATCTTTATTGCATGCCAGAAGTTCTTTGTAGAGGGTGTTGCGGCAAGCGGTATCAAAGGCTGATATTTGCAGATTTGAAATGGGAGGACAGGTATGGCACAGACATTTGAAAGCCTGAAAAAGTATCCGGAAACTTCAGAAGAAATGGTTCAAAAGGCAATCCAACAGGCAGCAGAAATTGTAAAGGGAAATCTGGGGGACTTTACAGAGTCCTTCCAGTCCCCGAATACAGAGAACGGGTTTTACTGGCCAACAGAAAATGTGGAATGGACCACAGGTTTCTGGACAGGGGTTGTATGGCTGGCATATGAGCTGACAAAGGACGAGGCATTTCGGAAAACAGGAGAAATTCATGTGGAAAGTTTTTTAAATCGCATCGAGAAAAAAATTGATGTGAATTATCACGACATGGGATTTTTGTATAGCCTTTCCTGCGTTGCGGCTTATAAGCTCTGCGGCAGTGAAAAGGGAAAGAAGGCAGCGATTATGGCTGCGGATCACCTTTTGACAAGATACAGAGAAAAAGGAGAATTTATTCAGGCATGGGGCAATGTGGGGGACCCTAAGGACTATCGGCTGATTATTGATTGCCTGTTAAATCTGCCTCTTCTGTATTGGGCAACAGAGGTTACCGGCAATTCGGAATATGCAGACAAAGCATGCCGCCATATTCATACAGCCATGCAGTGTGTGTTAAGGGAAGACCATTCCACTTATCATACTTATTATATTGACCCGGATACGGGAAAACCTTCTTATGGAGTGACCCACCAGGGAAACCGAAACGGTTCTGCATGGGCAAGAGGCCAGGCATGGGGTGTGTATGGCGTTGCTTTAAGTTACCGTTACCAGCAGAAGCCGGAATATATTCAGATGTTCCGGGATGTGACCGATTATTTTATTGAGCATTTGCCAGAAGACTTGATTCCTTACTGGGATTTTGACTTTGACACAGGAAGCACAGAACCCAGAGATTCCTCTTCCTCTGCCATTGTCATCTGTGGTATTTACGAAATGCTGCCCCATCTGGAAAAGGAAGAGGCAGAGAAATACCGTATGGCAGCAGACAAGATGCTGTGTGCGCTCATAGAAAAATGCGCGGTAAAAGACAAAAAAGAATCCAACGGGCTTTTGCTTCACGGCACTTATGCAAGAAGTTCAGAGGAGAATACCTGTAAGAACAGGGGCGTAGATGAATGTAATACCTGGGGAGATTATTTCTACCTGGAAGCTTTGAGAAGAAGACAGGGAAAATGGAATCCCTATTGGTAAGGAGGTAAAATGGTGAGGAAAAAACCGAATTTATTATATGTTTTTCTGGACCAGTGGAGATATCATGCAATGGAATGCACAGGGGAAGACCCTGTGCATACGCCGCATATGGACACTTTTGCAAAAGAGAGCCTGAATTGTGAGGAGGCAGTCAGTACCTTTCCTCTCTGCTCTCCCCATCGGGCATCTCTTTTAACAGGAAAGTATCCTTTCAGCGTAGGCATGTGGACTAACTGTAAAATCGGACTCAGCGAGGTATTGATGCTGCGTCCCCAGGAAACCTGTATTGGAAATGTATTGAAGGAACAGGGATATCACACCGGATATATCGGAAAATGGCATTTAGATGCATCAGAGCAGAATTTTGAGCAGAATCCCGTTTCCGGGGCAAGGGACTGGGACGCCTACACACCGCCGGGAGAGAGAAGGCAGGGCTTTGATTACTGGCTTTCTTATGGAGCCTGTGACAATCATTTAGACCCCCATTACTGGGCAGATACACCAAAGCAGATAAAGCCGGGCTGCTGGTCTCCGGAATTTGAAACAGATAAAGCACTGGAATATATGGAAAGCCAGAAAGGGGAAAAAGAACCTTTCGCTCTTTTTGTATCTTATAATCCCCCTCATCTTCCCTATGAGTTGGTGCCGGATAAGTATTATAAGCAGTATGAAAATATGCCGGTACATTTCAGGGAAAATGTACCACAGGAGAAGAGAACGCCGGAAATGGAAACCATTACCAGACAGTATTTTGCGGCTGTTACCGGAGTTGATGAGCAGTTCGGCAGAATTCTGCAGTATTTAAAGGACAATCATCTGGAGGAGGATACCCTGGTGGTGCTTTCCGCAGACCACGGAGAAATGCTGGGCTCTCACGGACGTATGAGCAAAAATGTGTGGTATGAGGAATCCATTCACATTCCCCTCTATATACGGCAGAAGGGTCACCTTGCACCGGGAAGGTATCCGGAGCTTTTTGCAAGCCCGGACCACATGCCCACCCTTTTGGGACTTCTGGACATTCCGGTGCCGGATACTTGTCAGGGCTTTAATCATGCCTCATGTATCCGGGGAGAAGGGAGCCAGGCGCCTCAGGATGCATTTCTGTGTTCTTATCCGGGAATGCCGGAAATGGTAGCAGCCTTTGAAAAAAAGGGAATGAACAGTAAGTGCTATGGTTGGAGAGGAATTCGGACACACAGGCATACTTATGTAGTCAATAATGGCTATGCGCCGGATGGGCATCAGGTGCGCCTGCTCTATGACAATGAAAAAGATCCGTACCAGATGCACCCTGTAGTAATCACAGAGCTGAATCAGGATCTGGTAAAGGATTACGAAAAGCGGTTAAAAGAATATCTGGATATGCAACAGGACCCCTTCCTTTTATAAAGCAAGGGAGCAGGAGGAATTATGAGCAGAAAAAAACAGGTTATTTTTATTATGACAGATACCCAGAGAACCGATATGCTGGGCTGTTATGGCAATGAATATATGATAACTCCAAATCTGGACAGGCTGGCAACAGAAGGAATTCGCTATGACAAGGCATATACCACGCAGCCGGTATGCCAGCCTGCCAGAGCAGCGATTTTTACAGGAAGCTATCCCCATTCCTGTGCAGGCTGGTCCAACTGTATGGGACTTTCCGACAATGTACCCAATATTGGGCAGCGGTTAAGCGATGCGGGAATCCACACTGCCTATGTGGGAAAATGGCATCTGGACGGTGGGGATTACTTTGGACTTGGAAGATGCCCCAAGGGCTGGGACAAAGATTACTGGTATGATATGCGCTGCTTCCTGGAGGAGCTGACCCCGGAGGAGAGATACCGCATCCGCCAGATGGAAAGCATTGAGAAATACAATATTACAGAAGATATGACCTATGGACATCGGTGTGCAGACCGGGCTGTGGATTTCATTGAAAAGCACAGGGACGAGGACTATTTCCTGGTGGTTTCCCTGGACGAGCCTCACGGTCCTCACATCTGTCCAAAGAAATATGTGGATTTATATCAGGACTATGAAATTCCGGTAAAAGAAAATATGAAGGATACTCTGGAAGGAAAACCTGAGCATCACAGAATCTGGGCAGGTGAGGAATACTTAAAAGCCTGCAGAGAAGACTTTTCTTTAAAGCCAAAGGAGTTTTTAGGCTGCAATACCTTTGCAGACTATGAAATTGGAAGAGTTATAGATGCTGCCGAAGAGCAGGAGGAGTCACCGATTATTATTTATACCTCCGACCATGGGGATATGATGTATGCTCATTCCCTTACCGGAAAGGGGCCGGCTCTGTACGAGGAAATTGTACATATTCCTCTCATTATCCGGGGGCTGGGCCGGGGTGTGGACACCAATCCTGTTTCTCACATCAATCTGGCACCTACGATTTTTGAACTTTTCGGCGTTCCAATTCCGAAAATGTTTGAGGGAAAGAGTATCTGGCAAGAGGTTTTAAATCCTCAGATACGCTGCAATGACTATGTGTTTATGGAATTTGGAAGATATGAGGTAGACCATGACGGATTCGGAGGCTATCAGCCGCTTCGCGGCGCTTATGACGGCAGATATAAAATGGTGCTGAATCTCATGACCAGCGATGAGCTGTATGATTTGGAGAATGACCCCCAGGAAATGGTAAATCTCATTGGAAACCCGGAATATGATGAAGTGAAGAAACGGCTTCATCAGGCAATTCTGGACAATATGTATGAAACCAGAGATCCATTCAGAGGTTATTACTGGGAGGACAGACCCTGGAATCGGATTACGGAGTTTAAGACCTGGGACAGCCGGCTTATGACAAGACAGAGAGAGAACGAGGAATATGAGCCAAGACAATTGGACTATGGTACAGGACTTCCCATTACCGAGGCAGTACGAAAAAAGGGAGATTCTGACGCGAAATTTGCAAAAAAATAGAAAACAGAACAGAGGACTGGCGCAGAAAGCGGCAGTCCTTTTCGCAATTTACAAAGAGGTTTTTCTTGTGGACAGGAAAAAGAATGGTATAATAGAAAACAGGAACAGGTATTGGCGGGGGATACAGCATGGGAAAAAAGAAAATATGGAAAACACTCCAGGGCAGAATTCTTATCTATAATCTGAGTATTGTGATTCTGGTGGCATTTATCGGGAGCATGGGGACGTATCACAGCTCTTTTAAACGTTCTTTGGAAATGACAGAGCAATCCATGGAGGACAATATAAACGGAATTGCAGAAAATTTTTTTGTGGCTTATGAAGAAATGATGAACATTATTTTAAACTGTACAGGGCGAAGCTCTATGGATTACGGAAGCATGGATTTTGCAGACCAGCCCTCTGCGAAAAAGCAGGCTCTGATAAACAGCACACTTATGAGTGATTACTGTGCCATTTCCGGATACGGCTCATACATTAATAAGCTGATGATTTTGGATAAGAACGGAAATTCCATACAGTCCGGGAGCAGTCCGGGGAGCAAAGATGATGTGAAAAGGCTTTTGGAAACAGACTGGTTTCAAAAGGAAGCAGCAAAGACCGCAGACGAATATTATCTGGAGGTAGTGGATAATCCTTTTTTTCATGGGAAAGGCCAGAAGTTGATTCCTATTGTCCGTCCTTTGGACGTTGCGGGAAGCAACAGCAAGGAGGGCTGGGGCTTTCTGGGATTTTCCACAAAGCTTTTTGAGGAGGAGCTGAAAAGAGCAGACAACAAAGATACCTTGATTGTGACTGTGCAGGATGGAACTGTTATTGCAGATCAGCATGCAGAACAGTTTGAAACAGAGAGCCTGGAAGCTTTGACAGAGCAGCTTCTTACAGCAGGAAAATCCAGTGGAATCAAGAGAAAATCCATTCAGAAAGAGGAATGTCTGGTTGCCTGGTCCAGAAACGCCATGAGTGGAATCCTGGTGTATGAAATTATGCCAATTCGCTTTATCAGAAATCAAAAGATGCTTCTCATCAGTCTGGCATTGCTTTTATTTGCAAGCTGTCTGGTAGTGGGGCTGGGACTTTCTGTGTTGTTTTCCAACCGTCTGAAAAAGCCGGTGGCGCTTTTGATCGAACAGGCGAAGAAAATCGGAAACGGAGATTTTTCCGGGAATCCACAGCTTGAGAGTGAGGACGAGCTGGGGGAAATCGGCAGGGGTATGAACAGGATGAGCAGGAAAATAGCTCAGCTTCTGGAAAAGAGTGTGGAGGACGAGCGGGAGAAGAAAAACCTGGAAATTAAGATGCTTCAGGCACAGATTAATCCCCATTTTCTATATAATACCCTGGATTCAATCCGCTGGATTGCAGTCATACAGAAAAATGCCAGTATTGTAAAAATGGTAACCGCGCTTTCCGGACTTTTAAAAAATATGGCAAAGGGATTTAATGAAAAGGTCACCTTAAGAGAAGAGCTGAAGTTTCTGGAGGATTACATTACCATTGAGAAAATGCGCTACATGGAAATGTTTGATGTGGAAACAGAGGTAGAAGACGAAGCTTTGTATGCGGCAAGGATTATTAAGCTGACCCTGCAGCCTTTGGTGGAAAATGCTATTTTCTCGGGGATTGAGCCGGGAGGAAAGAACGGCAGCATTCATATCCGTATCTGGCAGGAGCAGGCGATGCTTTGCATCAGCGTAAAGGACGACGGAGTCGGTATGACAGAAGAGAAAATCCGGGAGATTATGGAAACTCCCCAAAAGCGCAAGGGAGACACCATGAGCGGTATCGGTCTTCCAAATGTAGACCAGAGAATTAAGCTGGTGTACGGTGATGCGTATGGTCTGACTATTTCCAGTCAGGTGGGAGAATATACGGAAATTCTGGTAAAGTTACCCATAGAATATGGCAATGAGAAAAAATAAACGAGGGGAAAGAACATGTATCGTATTTTGCTTGTGGACGATGAACCGCTGATTCTGGCAGGAATCGCGTCCATGATGGATTGGGAAGCGTATGACTGTGTAATTGCAGATAAGGCCACAAACGGGAACCAGGCATTAATAAAAATGCAGGACCTTCAGCCGGACATTGTGATTACAGACATTAAAATGCCTGCCATGAACGGGCTGGAATTTATGGAAAAGTGCAGGGAGCAGGGCAGTCAGGCAGAATTTATTCTTCTGACCAATCTGGAGGAATTTTCTCTGGCACAAAAGGCGTTGCGCCTGGGAGCTTTGGATTACCTGGTGAAAATTGAAATTACCCCGGAGGTGCTGGGAGAAAGCCTGCAAAAGGCTGTGGAGGTTTGCCGGGAGAAGCAGGAGCAGGAGGAGAGCGCTGCTTTTCAGGAGGTTCTGCAGAAAAATTCAGAAGAAACCACCAGAAGATTTTTTCGGGAGGTTTTGGAAAACAGGAAAGAAGACTGGGATAAAATCAGAGAAAAATGGGTAAAGGAGGCAGAAGGACTGGGACTGGAAAAATTGTATGAAAATCCGGTACTGGTGTGGATTCGCCCCTATTCTAAAGAAAGCCATCTGTTTCAGAAAAAAGAACCGGCAGAACAGAAGGAACTTATGGAGTATGCAGCCAGTCTGTTAAAGCAGTTTATGGAGAGAATCAGCTCGGTTTACTGTATGTTGGACTGGGAGAGAAAGGGACTTTTGGTTCTCTTTCCATACAAAGAGCTGCCAGACTCCTTTGATACCGTGGGGAAAAAGATTCTCACGATATTTCAGGATTACTTCGGAAGCGAGGCTCTGATAGCAGTCAGCACTCCTGCGGAAAATATATGGGAAGGTGTCTTTCAGGCCTTTTTGCAGGTAAAAGGACTGGAGGAATATTATTATTACCACAGTGAAAATCCGATTTTATACGCCGGGAAGGTTGCTACAGATAAGACAGAGAGCCGTCATTTAAAGCATGATGTGTTTGATATCAGCTTTCTGAAAAAGGATTTGCAGCAGGCATTAATGATACAGGACAGAGAAAAGGTAGAGGGTGTTTTTTCAGAGATGGCAGAGCTGTTTTCTGAATATAAGCCGGCCAGGGCGCAGGTGATTGATGCCTGTATGAACCTGTATTATTTCTTTTTTTCCTATGCAGAAAAAGGAAAAGGCGAGGCAAAGGGCTTCCCCTATCCCTCTGAGCTTGTAGAACGTCTGGGACAGTGCTTTACCCTGGAGGAAAATATTCACTGGCTAAAAGAACTGGGAAGCTGGATTGGCGGTATGCTGGAGGGACTGAAAGGCGGCAGTAAGACAGAAAAGCTGATTTGTTCCGTGAAAAAATATGTACAGGAGAATTATAAGGAAAAACTGACTCTTTCCACAATTTCCAACGCCATTGGCATCAGTCAGGGGTATTTAAGCAGTGCGTTTAAAAAGCAGACAGGAAGCAATCTGAATGATTATGTCAATCAGATTAAAATAGAAAAGGCTCAGGAGCTTCTGGGTATGCATGAGTACATGATGTATGAGATTTCCGATATGCTGGGTTTTGAGAACGCCTATTATTTCAGTAAGGTTTTTAAGAAACTTACAGGAATGACGCCCAGCGAATATGAGATGACAAGAAAAAATTAGAGGATATCTAGGATAATTCCACTATTTTTTTCAGGGGAAGTCTGCTAGAATAATCAACAGAAAATTTACAATCCAATCATTATACGGAGGATATATCATGACCATACAGGAAACCATGGATCAATTTTTAGGCGGATTAAAGGAAAAGTCAGCAGATTTTCCTCATCTTATGGAGCTTTTTACCACCTGCTATACAAACACGCTGGATACCACAGTAAAGCGCATGGAGAACAACACCACCCACGTGATTACAGGAGATATTCCGGCCATGTGGCTGAGGGATTCCGCCGCCCAGTTAAGACCCTACATCTTTTTGGCAAAGGAAAACGAGGAGGTGCGGGAGTTGATTGCAGGTCTGGTAAGACGCCAGTTTCTTTACATCTGTATTGACGAATATGCCAATGCGTTTAACGATTCCCCAAGTGGAGCCTGCTGGGAAAAGGACGATTCCAATCAGAATCCCTGGGTGTGGGAGCGGAAGTTTGAGGTGGATTCCCTTTGCTATCCCATTCAGCTTGCCTATCTTCTATGGAAAAATACAGGCTGTACCACCCAGTTCAATGAGGATTTCCAAAAGGGCATACAGAAAATTCTCACCGTATTTCGGACAGAACAGTATCATGAAGAAAAATCTGCGTACCGTTTTTGCCGCAATAACGGATATTACCGGGATACCCTTTCCAGAGAGGGCAGGGGTGCGTTGGTAAAATCCGGCACAGGACTTATCTGGTCCGGCTTCCGTCCAAGCGACGATGCCTGCACCTACGGCTACCTGATTCCTTCCAATATGTTTGCCGTGACGGTCCTGGGCTATCTGGAGGAAATCGAGAAGGAGATTTATCAGAATCAGGAAATTGCAGAGGCGGCAAAAGCGCTGAAAGAGGAAGTACATGCAGCCATTGAAACCATTGGAAAGACCTTTACCGAAGAGTTTGGCATGGTCTATGCCTATGAAACAGACGGCTTCGGCATGTATGACTTAATGGACGATGCCAATGTGCCAAGCCTTCTGGCAATGGATTATCTGGGCTATCCGGCAGACAGAGAAATTGCGGCAAATACCAGAAGATTTCTTTTAAGCGAGGCAAATCCTTTCTATTTTAAAGGAACAAAAGCAGCGGGAATCGGAAGTCCCCACACCCCGTCCAATTACATCTGGCATATTGCCATGGCAATCCAGGGGCTGACCGAAGAAGACTCTGCAGAAAAGAGAAGAATTTTAGAGAGCATGGCTGCCACTACGGGAGGCAAGGGCGTGATGCACGAGGGCTTTTGCTGTGAGGATGACACCAAATATACAAGAGAGTGGTTTTCCTGGGCAAATGCTATGTATGCAGAACTGTTTTTGGATTATATGGGATATAAACTGGAGAAATAGAATTTTTACACTAAACATAGAAAATAGAAAATTGAGAAAACATGTAAGATTGAGTACAATAAGAGCATAAAAACAGAAATAGATAAAACATACAAGAGCAGGAGGTTCTATCATGGATATGTTTTTAACCGATAGAAAATTAGACAGACGAGTATCAGAAGCCAAAAACTACAGATACCGCAATGCCATTCCCATGGAGCAGTTTGCCATGTGCGAAGACGAGCAGGGCGTTGTAAATCCTGTAGTTCCTACAAGCTTTGAAAACTGGAATACCATTAAAACAGGGGATTGCTGGTCAGGGCGCGACCGTTATCTCTGGCTGCATAAGGAGGTCCACATTCCAGAAGAATGGAAGGGACAGAGAGTCGTCGGTGTTTTTGACTTTGGAAACACCGGAGCAGGAAACAACTCAGGCTTTGAGGCAATGTGCTATATTAATGAGAAGCCATACCAGGGTGTGGACGTAAATCACAAGGAAGTATTCTTCCCGGAAGAGCTTTACGGAAAAACTTTCAGCCTGACTTTCCGTCTTTGGTCCGGTTTAGAGGGCGGCGGTGTGCCAAGAGCCCAGGAACACAAAATTGCACAGGCAGATTTGGCATGTCTGGACGAAAAAGTAGATGACTTTTACTATATGGGAACCCTGATTCTGGATACCCTTAGGAATCTGGACGACGGAAACCCGGTAAAATATGACCTGAGAATCGCCCTTGACGAAGCCTGCCACTGCATTGACTGGTCTTATCCGGGCAGCGATGCCTTCTATGAAACCATGCATCAGGCTGATGATGTGCTGAACGAAAAAATTGATAAGATGGACAAAAATTCTCCAATCAATGTAAGCTGTGTAGGACATACACATATTGATATGGCATGGCTTTGGAGATTAAAACATACACACGAAAAAGCGTCACGTTCCTTCTCTACTGTACTTCGTATGATGGAAATGTTCCCGGAATACATTTTCCTGCAGACACAGCCGCAGTTATACGAATACATCAAAGAAGATTTCCCGGAAATCTACGAGGAAATCAAAAAACGTGTTGCGGAAGGACGCTGGGAAGCAGACGGCGGTATGTGGGTTGAAGCGGACTGTAACCTGACAAGCGGTGAATCCCTTACCCGTCAGATTCTTATTGGAAGCAAATTCATTAAAGATGAGTTTGGAAAAGATGTGGAATACCTGTGGCTGCCGGACGTATTCGGATACTCCTGGGCGCTGCCTCAGATTTTGAAAAAATCCGGTATTGATATGTTTATGACAACAAAAATCAGCTGGAACCAGTTTAACCGTATGCCTCACGATACTTTCCGCTGGAAAGGTATGGACGGCAGCGAAGTGCTGACACACTTTATCACCACACCGGAACCATGGAATGAACCTGGCTCCTGGTTCTACACCTACAATGGTCTTTTAACAGCAAAGACTGTAAAAGGGGTATGGGACGCATACAGTGAAAAAGAAATGAACAAAGACCTGTTGATTTCCTATGGATACGGAGATGGCGGCGGCGGCGTAAACCGTGACCTTCTGGAAGCAAGAAGAAGAATCGACAAGATTCCGGGACTTCCGAACCTGAAAACCTCCACAGCAGGAGAATACTTCAGAAAATTAAAGAAAACAGTAAAAGACACAGACCAGTATGTGCATACCTGGGACGGCGAACTGTACCTGGAATACCACAGAGGTACTTACACCAGCCAGGGCTACAACAAGCGTATGAACCGTAAAATGGAGCTTCTGTACAGAAAAGCAGAATGGCTTACTGCTATGAAGGCGGTTCTGGATAAGAACATGGACGAGGCAGAACAGGAAAAACTGACACAGGGCTGGAAGATGATTCTTACAAACCAGTTCCACGACATTATCCCAGGTTCTTCTATCCATGAAGTATACGAGGACAGCAGAAGAGATTACGAAAAAGTACAGAATCTGGCTCTGGAAGTTACCAAAGACTTCAAAGACAGCGTGATTGATGCAGAAGAAGGAAGTTATACCGTATACAATGCTTCCGGTTGGGATTTGGAAGATTTGGCAGCTGTTCCATGTGAAGAAAACGCAGTCTTTACAGATGCAGAAGGAAACGAACTTCCTTCTCAGAAGGCAGAAGGCGTTACTTATGTACAGGTAAAAGTTCCGGCTATGGGACATGCTGTGATTAAAGCGAAAAAAGCAGAAACACAGGCAGAAAACAGCGCCTTCTCTGTAGAAGGAAAGAACATTGAAACACCGTTCTACTCCATCAGCCTCAATGACTATGGCCAGATGACACGTCTTTATGACAAGACAGAGGAAAGAGAAGTGCTGGCTCCCGGTGAAAGAGGAAACGTACTGCAGATGTTTGAAGATAAACCTCTTGACAACGATGCATGGGATATTGATATCTTCTATCAGCAGAAAATGCGCGAAGTGACTGACTTAACCAGTTTTGAAGTGACACAGTGCGGACCGCTTCGTCTGGTTATCCATATGAACTGGAATTACATGAACACAGTAATTTCTCAGGATATGATTCTGTACAGCCAGGACAGACGCATTGACTTTAAGACAGATGTAGATTTCCACGAAAGACAGCAGCTCTTAAAGGCAGCCTTTACGGTAGATATCAGAAGTACGTTTGCTACTTATGATATCCAGTACGGAAACGTACGCCGTCCAAACCATTGGAACACAAGCTGGGATCAGGCAAGATTTGAATCTGTAGGACACAGATTTGCAGACCTGTCTGAAAGAAATTACGGTGTGGCATTGATGAATGACTGCAAATACGGTTATGATGTAAAAGATAATGTCATGCGTATTTCTCTCCTTCGTTCCGGTCTGCAGCCAGACCACTTACAGGATCTGGGAAGACATGAGTTCACTTACGCACTGCTTCCGCACAAGGGCGATTTTGTAGAAGGCCATGTAGTGGAAGAGGCCTATGCGCTGAACAATCCAATGGACGTGTTCAAAGGTGCAGATACCACTACTTACGGAAGCTTCTTTACTGTAGACAATCCGCAGGTGGAAATTGACGCTGTGAAGAAATCCGAAGACGGAAAATATCTGGTTGTTCGTTTCCATGACTTTGCAGGAGCAAAACAGAAAGTAGAGGTAAAACCGGGATTTGCGTACAAGGCATGGGCAGAATGTGATTTAAGAGAACGTGCAATCAGCGAATTCGCAGATAAAGCAATCGAGATGGAGCTTCACCCATTTGAGATTAAGACAATCTTATTTGAAATCTAAGAACACTTAGAGAAAAATAAATACAAAAGGAAGGAGGAAGCAGGGAATGTCTGAAGGAATTTTATATGGTTTCTTTTTAGTAAGCATCATATTATCATGGAGCTGTTATCTGTCCGCAAAAGGGCAGCCCCTGCCTCCTCTTGTTCCTTTTCTGTATAGAGCTTCTGTAACAGTTACGGACAGATACAGAAGCTTTCTCCATAGAAATTTCTATGATACCTTTGACAATTTAAAAAATTCTTGTATTTACAGGAGCAAAACAGGTTTGTAAAAACCGGTAAAGAGAGCCATTTTATTGTGCTCTCTTTTTGACGTTACAGAGGTTTTTGGAGAGGAGGAATGAAATGGAAAAAAGGAGGCGCAGTCAGTTATATTTTAAGCTGTTTTGGACCTATACAGCCATTGCACTGGTGATTGTATCTGTGCTGACGATTTATTTTATGTACCTGTCTAAGAGGAGTGTTCTTCGACAGAACCAGGAGGAAAGAGAGCATATCAGTGCAAATGCAGCAGAGTATATCAGGGAAACAGAAGAACGGGTGGATTATCTTTATCAGGATTTGTACCGTTCCTCCTCCGAGCTGGAGGATTTGCTGTCTTATTTCACTTTGGATCCTGAGGAGTATCAGCAGTGGTCCCTGGACAGATATTCTGCTTCCAGCGCACTGGTATATAAAGGCATTTACAATTTTATCACAGAAGCTTTTGAAGCCTATCAGGAACTGGAAAAAGTGGAACTGATAGGGTATAATGATTTGCGTATGACAGAATGTTATCCAGACAAGATCTTTTATCCAGGCAAAAGCGGCAAGGGAAAAATCAATGCTTTTCGGGACGGAACGTATGGGGAAGAGGGAAAGCTGGTGTATGTAAGAGAAATCAGAAATCCCAATACCATGGCACAGGAAGGCTGTATGGTCTTTACCTTTGAAGGAAAGGCAGTTTTTGAGAAGATCAGAAGAAACAGTGAATATACAGGACTTTTCGTCAACTTTCAGGGGCAGCAGCCGGTTTTTGAAGAGAATTTGCAGGCAGATACAAAATACGATTCTGTGAAAAAAGAAACCGTAGGAGAGTATGAGGTCTGTACACTTCTCAACCAAAAAGCAGCTTCCCGCCTGTCTGTATCCGCTTTTTTTACAATTTTGGGGGTAGGGGTTCTGGTAATGATACTGGGAATTTTGCTTATTGCACATGATGTAGGACGCTTTACTGCCCGTGTAGACACCATTCTGGATACCATGAACCAGGTGGCAACCGGAGATTTGCAGGCCCGTGTGGATATTAGAAACAGAAAAGACGAGCTGGATATGCTGGCAGACCACTTTAATAACATGTGTGAAAAATTAAATCTGTATATTAATAAAAGCTATCTGGCAGAGATTGAAAAGAAAAATGCCCAGATGCAGGCGCTGCAAAGTCAGATTAATCCGCATTTTCTCTACAACACCCTGGAGGCTATCCGTATGAAGGCCATATGCAACGGAGATCGGGAAGTGGGCAAAATGCTCTACAGCATGGTAACACTTTTCAGAAGCCAGCTAAAAGAAACAGATATTATCACCCTGGGGCAGGAGCTGGATTACTGCAAGCAGTATCTGGAGCTGTTTGAATACCGGTATAAGGGGATTTTCCGGTCAGAAGTTTCCTGTGAGCCAGAACTTTTATCCGTACCGATTATCAAATTTGTCCTTCAGCCTGTTGTGGAGAATTACTTTATTCATGGCATAGACCGGGGAAGAGAGGATAACTGTGTACGCATATGGGCAGAGCGGAATCAGGGCAGCCTGACGTTGTTTGTCCGGGATAATGGCTGCGGTATGACAGAGGCAGAAATAGCGGAAAAGAACCGGCTGCTTCGGGAAAATCCAAAGGACAAAGATAAAAAGACGTCCATTGGACTGAGCAATGTAAACAGAAGAATCAAAGCAGTGTACGGAGAAGAATACGGCATTTCCATAGAGGCAGCAAAGCCTCAGGGATTGCTTGTAAAGGTTACGATTAAAATAGAGGATAAAATAGAGGAGATGGAAGTTCATGAAGAAAGTCATGCTTGTGGAAGATGAAGAACTTATTCTGCAGGGAGTCCGCTATATTATAGACTGGGAGGAGATTTCCATGGAGGTAACTGCCATGGCACACAATGGCAGGGAGGCACTGGAAATGTATAAGGAAAATCCTGTAGATATTATTGTGACAGACGTGGAAATGCCTTTTATGAACGGTCTGAAGCTTCTGGGGGAAATCCGGAAACTAAGTTCCAGAACCAGGTGCATCATCTTGTCAGGATATGACGAATTTGAGTATGCCAGAACCGCCCTTAAGCTGGACGTGGAGGAATACATTTTAAAGCCTATTGATGAAGAGCAGTTTCATCAGGCTCTGATAAATGCAGGAAAGCATCTGGATGAGATTGACCAGAAGAGAGCCGGAAGTATGGGGGAGAAGATTAGCTGGCACAGATTTTTAAAGGGAAAGCTGAAAAAGGAGGAGGAAGCCCCTTTTTACGAGATGTTGCCCAAAATGGAAGAAAATATCAAGGTCTATGCCGCTCTTATGAAAATTGATACAGGGACTCTGGAAAATGGGGAAAGCCTGAATGAAATTCAAAGAGAGCTTCAGAAATCTCTCATGGAAATTAAGACCATTTATCTGGCGCCGGATTTATTATTCTTACTTTTATATACCGAAAAATCAGTGGAAAATCAGGAAATATTGGAATTTTACAGCAGCTTCCAGAACAGTCTGGAAAGCAGTTACGGTATTATGAGCTTTCTGACTTTAAGCGATGCCACAGAGGACTATACCATGCTTCCGGAGTGTTACAAGATGGCATCAAAGCTGCAGAAATACCGTATGCTGGAGGGGTATGGAAGCTGCATTGACGAAAGCCATATCAAAGACCGGAAATCCGCAGATGTGGTGATTGACGAAATCCTCTTAAGGAAAACCATTCTGAAAAAGGATAAAGAGGGCGCATTAAATTATATTGAGGATTTATTTATTAATAACTTAAAATCCGAAGTCAATGTAGACGTCCTGTATCAGATGACTTTGAAAATCGCCATGATTCTGCAGGACATCAAGGTGGAATACAAACTGATACAGTCTGACAATCTTCGGGATTTGTCTGAGATTATTGAGAAAATTTATCAGGCAGACGATATACTGGGTCTGAAGGCAATCTTTACCTCTGAGGTTGCGGAAATTATTAATTATCTCCACACAGAAGACTCCCAGTATACGCCTGTAGTCAAACAGATTATGGCAGAGGTGCAGAAAAATTATAAGGAGGATATGAACTTAAAAACTCTTTCTTATAAATATCATATGAATGCCTCTTATCTGGGACAGATTTTTCAGAAGGAGGCAGGCTGTTCTTTTGCCCAGTATTTAAGCAATACGAAAAACGGAATTGCCAAGGATCTGATTTTGAATACCAATATGAAAATTAATGACATTGCCAAGGAAGTGGGATATCCGGATACCAGCTATTTTTATCGGAAATTCAAGCAGTGCTATGGAGTTTCCCCGGCTTCCCTGAGAAATATGAAAAAATACTAAAGGAAAGAGGAGCTTTCATGAACTGGAAACATGGAAAGAGGGCAGTCGCCCTTGGAATGGGTATGGTTCTGGCTGTTGCAGCATTTTCCGGGTGTCAGAAGAAGCGGGAAATTCGATCCGGGGAAAAAGACCTGGCGGAGCTGACCTGGTATCAGGTAGGGGACAGACAAAAAGACGATACCATGGTGCTGGAAGCAGTAAACGAGTATCTGGCAGAAACCATTGGTGTGAAGCTGAATATTATCAAAGTGGGCTGGGGCGATTACAGTCAGAAAATGCAGGTGGTGATAGCCACAGAGGACGAATGGGATTTGTGCTTTACCTCCTCCTGGACCAATGACTATCTGCAGAACGCACAAAAGGGTGCTTTTCTGGAACTGGACGAGCTTCTGATGAAAAAGGGGAAGGAGATGTACAGACGTATAGATTACCGTTTCTGGAAGGCTGCCAGAGTGGGCGGTAAAGTTTATGGCGTACCCAGTGAAAAAGAAATGGCAAACTGCCCCATGTGGGTTTTTACAAAGGAATATGTAGATAAGTACGACATTCCCTATGAGGAGATACATACCGTGGAGGATTTGGAACCATGGCTGCAGCTCATTAAGGAAAAGGAGCCGGACGTGGTGCCGATGTATTTGACAAAGGATTATTCCGCTCCTGCCTATATGGATACAATTGTAGATCCCATTGGGATTGAATACGGGGACGAAACCCTGACTGTAAAGAATCTCTTTGAAACAGACCGCATGATGTCCACATTAAAGACCATGCGGAAATACTATGAGGCAGGATATATTAATAAAGACGCGGCTCTGGCCTCTGATGATAAATGCGTAAAGCGGTTTGTCACCAAAGGGGACGGCCAGCCCTATGCAGAACTGGCCTGGGGGAAGGATCTGGGCTATGACGTGGTGGTCAGCCAGATTATGGATACCCAGATTACCAATGCATCGGCAAGAGGCGCCATGACTGCAATAAACAGACATTCCAAAAATCCGGAAAAGGCAATGGAACTTCTGAATCTGATTAATACAGACGAGTATCTGCGGAATCTTTTAAATTACGGCATAGAAGGCGTACATTGGCACAAAGCAGAGGTGCCGGTGAAAGAGGCTCAAAAAGCAGAAGGAAAGCCTTATGTCTATGACCGCAAAATTGTCCTGGACGAAGAGAAGAGCAGAGATTATTCTGTTCCTTACTGGGTGCAGGGCGGTTTGTTCAACACCTATGTGACAGAAAAGGAACCCATTGATAAATGGTCTGTGTTTAAAGAATTTAACGATGATTCAAAAGCAGCCCCCTCCTTTGGCTTTGATTTTAACCTGGAGCCGGTGAAAACAGAGGTGGCAGGTTTTCGGAATGTGCTGGACGAATTTGGAAACGCCTTGTACACAGGAAGTGTGGACCCGGAGGAATATGTGCCTAAGCTTTTAAAGAAGCTGGACACAACCGGAGTGGACAAGGTTATGGAAGAAATGCAGCAGCAGGTTAATGCATGGAAACAGGCAAAATAACGAAAAAAAGCAGGAAATAAAAGAAAAGAGTTATCAAACGGATAGAGCAAGCTTTGGCTTAATCCGCCTGGGAACTCTTTTTTATATGCGGGAATTCTTATTTTCTATACATAAAAATCTTTAAAGGGAGCAGATTGGAACGGAGTGGGAATAAGATTTTTATATTACTAGAATTTGTACAGGAAATCTAAAAATTTTCAAATTTTATAAAGCTTTCATAAATGTTATAGTTATTTTACACAAAAAAACAAAAGGGAGGTCATGAAAAATGCGAGCAAAAAAAACATCGGGAAAGCCGATGAAAGTACGCAAGAGAAGATGGACAAAGGACGATACAGAACTGACTTTGTTATCCGTACCCACATTGATTTGGTATCTTATCTTTTCCTATCTTCCCATGTTCGGTATTGTTATTGCATTTAAGCAGTATAAGCTGGCACCGGGCGGACATGGATTTATATACAATCTGTTCCATAGTGACTGGGCGGGGTTTGGCAACTTTGAATACTTCTTTTCGTCCAATGCTTTTTCTATGCTGCTTCGCAACACCATTCTCTACAACATTGTATTTATCATTATCAGTGCCAGTGTTGCGGTAGGCGGTGCTTTGATGCTGAGCAATATGATTAACAAGAGGGGATCCAAGATTTATCAGACCATGATGTTTCTGCCTTACTTCATGTCATGGGTAGTTATCAGTTATTTCGTATATGCACTGCTGACACCGGAGAAGGGTTTGTTAAACGGTCTGATTACTTCACTGGGCGGAGATCCTGTCATGTGGTATCAGGAGGCAAAATACTGGCCGTTTATCCTGGTTATCCTGAATACCTGGAAAGGTATGGGATATGGTATGGTTATGTACCTGGCAAGTATTACCGGTATTGACCCGTCACTGTACGAAGCGGCAGTTATGGACGGTGCGACCAAATCCCAGCAGATGCGGCACATTACACTTCCGGGAATTAAGCCTGTATTTGTTATGATGCTGATTCTGGACTGTGGTAAAATCTTTAACTCTGACTTTGGTCTTTTCTATCAGGTAACAGGACAGATTCCTGCTTCTCTGTATGAAACAGTATCTACTTTTGATACCTTTATTTACAAGGCTATGCAGTCTACAGCGCCAATCGGACAGACAGCAGCAGCATCTTTCTTCCAGGCAATCTGCAGCTGTGGTACCATTCTGTTTGCAAACTGGGTAGTAAGTAAGATTGACCATGAGAACAGAATTATTTAAGGAAGGGAGAGGACAAAAGTGAGTAAAAATAAGAATAAAGCAACATCGTCCCTGAATCAGATTAAAAAGTCCACAAACATTGTGTTTAACGTTATTTTCCTGATTCTTGGCTGTATGTGTATCTTTCCCCTGTTGTTTGCCTTCTCCATTTCCATTACCAGTGAGTCGGCACTCCAGGCAGGTGGTTATCATCTGATTCCACAGGAATTTTCAAGTGCAGCTTATATGTTTCTGTGGAATGAAAGAGAGATGATTATCCGGGCATTTGTTATGTCCGTGCTGGTAACCTGTATCGGTACGGTGATTACCGTATGTCTGACTACTTCCATGGGGTATGTGGCATCAAGAACTACCTTTAAACTGAAAAAGCTATACACCTGGATTATTTTCATTCCCATGGTGTTCAATGGCGGTATGTTTGCATCTTATGTAGTAGTCAACAACATTTTAAACTTGCGAGATACCATTTGGGCATTAATCCTGCCGCTGGCCTGTTCTTCCTTCAGTGTTACCATTTGTCGTACGTTCTTCCGTACAACCGTTCCTGATGCACTGATTGAAGCAGCAAAAATTGACGGTGCAGGACAGTTTCGTATCTGGTCCGGAATTGTACTTCCGATTTCCAAGCCGGTTATGGCAACCATCGGAATGTTTGCAGCATTTGGTTACTGGAATGACTGGTTCCAGGCATCTCTGTATATTTCAGATACCAAGCTGAACACACTCCAGGCAATGTTGAACAGTATTCAGAACAACATTGACTATCTGGCAAACAACCCTTACGGCGGACTTTCCATGCAGCAGTATAAGATGAGCATGCCAACAGAGTCTGTGCGTATGGCCATTGCAATGGTTATCATTATCCCCATTGCCCTGACCTATCCATTCTTCCAGAAATACTTTATTTCCGGATTGACCATTGGTTCTGTAAAAGAATAATTAAATAATTATATAAAATTTTAGGAGGACGCTATGAAGTTAAAAAAAATAGCAGCGCTTGGTATGGCAGCCGTTATGGCAGCCGGAACACTGGCAGGCTGCGGCGGTGAAGAAAAAAAAGAAACTGCAAAAAATGCAAACGGTGATGAAGTCGTAAACCTGAAATGGGTGATCATTGGAAACGGTATGCCGGAAAACTATGACTCCTGGATTGGCAAAGTAAATGACTACATTGGCGAAAAAATCGGTGTAAACCTGGAAATGGAAGTCATTCCATGGGGTGACTGGGACGACAGAAGAAACATTATCATCAGTACCAACGAACCATACGATATTATCTTCGGTAATGGCAATAACTACACAGCAGATATTAAATTAGGCGCTTATGTAGATATCACAGATATGATTCCTGAAATCATGAAGGAATTCAACGAACTGATGCCAGAGAAATATTGGGACGCAGTAAAGGTAGACGACAGAATCTACGGTGTTCCTGCTTACAAAGACAGTTCTATTTCTAACTATGCAGTTTGGGATAAAGAACTGGTAGATGAGTACAACATTGATTACAAAAACCTTACAACGGTTGAATCTCTGACACCAACTTTTGAGATGCTGAAAAAAGAGAAAAATGATTACCCTGTATATGTGAAAAACGACGGTGTTTATTCTATCTTTGACGTATATGATCAGTTAGGCGCTGGTACACAGATTCTGGGTGTAAGATACGATGATGAAAAAGGTAAAGTATGCTTTACTCTGGAAGAACCTGATATTTATGCTGCACTGGAAACCTTCCATGACTGGTCTAAAAAAGGTATCATCAACCCGGATGCTGCTACTTTAACAGAAGCTCGTGTATACAACATGTGGCGTATTGCCCAGGGTTGGGAATCTGCCGGTGAAACTGCATGGGGACCGGACATGGGTAAAGAGGTTGTTGTTCAGAAATGGGGCGATACTATTCTTTCCAATGAAACCGTACGCGGTTCTATGAATATGATTTCTGCAAACAGCAAATATCCGGAAAAATGTCTGGAACTGCTGAACCTGGTAAACACAGATACTACTCTTCGTGATATGTTCTACTATGGAGAAGAAGGCGTGAACTTTGAATATGTAGACGTAGACGGACAGAAGAAAGTACATAAAATCAACACAGACTGGAGTATGGCTGGTTATACACAGGGTACCTTCTTTACTGTTACACCGGAGGATACAGTAACCACTGACCAGTGGGGTGAAATCAAAGCCCTCAACGAAGCTGCTGTTCCATCTGTAATGCTTGGATTTAACTTTGACACAACAGAAGTAGATTCTCAGCTTGCAAACTGCCGTGAAGTATGGCTGCGTTACAAGAGTGAAGTTATGGCTGGTGTAAATGACCCGGCAGAGGTTGTTCCGCAGATTAAGAAAGAATTAATGGCAGCAGGTTTCCAGGACGTTATGGATGCTGCACAGGCACAGGTAGATGAATTCCTGGCATCTAAATAATAAAAAACAGGAAAGCCGAAAATAAGAAGTTCTGACATGTAAAAGGAAAAAGCTGACGCAAACAAAAAAGTAGTTGTTACTGGTTTTGCGTCGGCTTTTCTGACGAAAGGGAAAACAGATGAAACTGAGAAACAAGACAGACAACAGACCTTACATGAATGTCATTTTTGGAAATTTTTACAGCCCTGCCTTTGATGACGAAGAGTTTGTGGACGAAACCATGGGGCTTATCCGGGATTTAGGCTTTAACAGCGTGATGTTTGATACAAAGGCATGGGAGGATTTCAGGGAGCGTTATGAAACAGGGGCTTTAAGTCAGTATGTGAAAATGCAGGAATATATGGGAAAATCTGCACACGCCCATGACCTTTTCTATAACTTTCTTCTGCTGTATTTAAATGGAGACAACCTGTATCCTCATATTCGCTACAGCCCGCCGATTTTTGGGGAGGAAATCACTTATCTGGATGGGACGCCGGGCAGATGGTATAAATACTGGTCAGAAAAAGCCCAGGCATCTATGAAAGAGCATGTGGAGCGAATTATGGAAAGCTACAAAGAGGGTTGCCAGCGATGCGTGACTGAGGAGGACAGGGAGGTTGTTCCGGTCTGCAGCATGTGGGATCCAGTGGTGGCAGTGAGTTTTGATGAGGAAGGACAGAATCGTTACCGTTCCTATCTGAAAGAGCTGTATCACGGGAACATTGAAGAGCTGAATAAAAATTACAATACTACAGCCAGGGATTTCGATGCCCTGACGCCTCAGGAATACTGGTATGGCGTGAAATACCCGGAAGGAGGCTTTTATACAGAGGAAGATGTCAGAAACCGCACACCGAAATTTTATGTGTGGAGAGATAATGCATTCTGGAAAATCCATGAGATGACCGAGTATTTTAAGACCATTGGACCGAAATTAAAGGAAAAAAATCCAGACCTTTTCCTCTGTCCGGATTTAAGCCAGTGGGGCTATTTCCTGAATATTTACGGCAGAGAGCAGCAAGACCATGACAACGAATTCAGCGATTTGTGGGATACCGCCATCCGTGGTATTGACATGTATGCTCTGGCGCCTTATGTGGATTCCTGCCATTTTATTACTGTGCCCGTGACTCCGGACGGTCTTCCAGATGCCTATGTGGTTTCCTGTCAGCACAGTATGATGCGGGTCATGAATAAGGAAAAGCCCATGACAGGAGGCATTTACTGGGGACGTTACATTTACAGTGATATTTATGCACAGCTTACGCCAGCGGAAATCATCGGTTCCATGACCGCCTGCGGTATGGACGGGTACACTTGCTATGGTATGAACGGTCTGGACGACGGGGGCGTGATGAACCGTATGGACGAAAACTTCCAGGAATCTCTTCGTCTGGCAAATGACTGGTTTGCAAAGGTTTTGCCCCTGCGGGGAAATAAAAAGAAAAAAGAAATCGCCCTTTTGTTCCCTTCGGAAATGGCGCATTTAGAACCTTTTGAGGTGGGAAATAATAAGATTCGACGCCTGGATCTGCTGGGCTGGTATAAAATCTGCTGTGACCTGGGATATCAGACCGATGTAATCAGCAATCACGAAATTGAGGCAGGGGATTTGGAAGATTATCAGGTACTCATTGTACCTGTAAATGACTGTTATTTTGCAGCAGAGCATGCGCTTTTGGAAGAAAAGGTGCGTGGCTGGGTGGCAAAAGGCGGTGTGCTTCTCCACGGTCCGGAGGATATGCTGGCAGAAAACTGCTTCGGCATTTCGGGAGAAAACTGTGAGAAGACCCCTTACCGTTACGGAAAGGTTATCATTGCCCAGGGAGAGCGTTTTTGTAAGTATCCGGATGGAAAAGAAATTGCACCATATGTAGACGGAGTTGGCTCCTGTGTAGTAAAATATGAAGCAGAAGACCTTGCAAAAAAAATGCAGAGAGCAGGGGAAATCAAGGGAGTCGTGTATTCCTTTGGCGTACAGCTGGGTGCTTCCTATGCTGCCAAAAACATTCCCCATGTGCCTTATGCACAGGGAAATAAGGAAATGTATCCCATTATTCAGTCCAGAACCACTTTGGTGAAGGATATTTTAAATGCGTATGTTACCCCGATAAGCGCTATCTGCGAAAGAGGCATTGAAACAGCCGTGTATGAAGACAGCATGGTGATTGTGAATCACCGTTCCACACCTTTTATTCTGCCAAAGAGATTCAAAGAGGAAATTTACCAGTATCCATGGCACGGAGAAAAGGAAGGAAAGGGTATTCTTTTCGGACACGAGGCTGTTTGGGTAAGATTGTAGAGCAGTCTTGTAAGTTTTAGGAGGTTTTATGGAAACAAGAGAATTGAACGAAAGCTGGAAAATGAAAGGCACCCAGGAGGCAGATTGGCAGGAGGCTGTGGTTCCGGGAACCGTATATACAGATTTGCTGCGAAACGGCAATATGGAGAATCCTTACTGGAAGGATAATGAGGACAGCATCTGCGCTCTTATGGAAAAGGATTATGAATATTGTTGTGAATTCAGGGAAGAGGATATTGCTGCATGGACAGAGATTCTGCTTCATTTCGACGGTCTGGACACTGTGGCAGAGGTGTATTTAAACGGAATACTTCTGGGAAAACCATGCAACATGCACCGCGTCTGGGAGTATGAGGTGAAAAGTCTGTTAAAGGAAAAAAACACCCTGCAAGTGATTTTCCGTTCTCCTTTGAAGTATATTGCTCAGGCGTATAAAAAATACGGAAACATTGGAAACGAGGACACCTATGAAGGCTTTATGCACCTTCGGAAGGCACACTACATGTTTGGTTGGGACTGGGGCGCACACCTTCCCGATGCCGGGATTTTCCGTCCGGTAAAGCTTTTAAAGGTCAAACATGGAAGAATGGACAGTATGTATATCCGTCAGGAGCATGAGGAGGGAACATGTACCCTGCATTTTACTTCGGCATATATCTGCAAAGAACCGGAAAACTGCCAGGTTATTGTAAAAGTTACTTCTCCTGACGAACAGGTATGGGAAACCACCCTTTCTAAAGAAGGAGAGGGCTGCATTACCATTGAAAATCCACAGCTCTGGTGGGTGAACGGTCTGGGAGAGCAGCCTCTTTACCAGGTAAAAGCCATGCTTTTCTACGACAATCAGGAAGTGGATACCTGGGAGAGGAGAATCGGTCTTCGAACCATGACCATGAAGCGGGAAAAAGATGAGTGGGGAGAGAGCTTTGCTCATGAAATTAACGGAAAAGCCTTTTTTGCCATGGGCGCAGACTATATTCCGGAGGAGCATCTGCTGGGAAGAAGAAGCCCGGAGCGTACCAGACAGCTTTTAGAGGACTGCAAGCTGGCGAATTATAACGTGATTCGCGTCTGGGGAGGCGGCTTTTACCCAGATGACTGGTTCTTTGATTTATGTGATGAGCTGGGACTGGCAGTCTGGCAGGACTTTATGTTTGCTTGCTCTGTATACGAGCTGACTCCGGAATTTGAGGCAAATATCCGTCAGGAATTTATTGACAATATCAAACGTCTGCGTCATCATGCTTCCCTGGGACTGTGGTGCGGAAACAATGAGATGGAAATGTTTGTGGACGAGAGATGTTGGGTGACAAAGCCTTCTGAGGTGCGGGATTATCTCTTTATGTACGAGCGGGTGATTCCTGAGGTGTTAAGAGAATACGACCCACAGACCTTCTACTGGCCGGCAAGCCCGTCCTCAGGCGGTTCCTTTGATAACCCCAACGACCCGGATAGAGGAGATGTGCATTACTGGCAGGTATGGCATGGAAATAAGCCGTTTTCCGAGTATCGGAAGCACTTCTTCCGCTATGCCTCTGAGTTTGGTTTCCAGTCTTTTCCATGCAAGAAGACCATTGAAACCATTTCCGATGACCCGGAGGACTGGAATATCTTTTCCTATGTCATGGAGAAGCACCAGAGAAATTACGGGGCAAACGGAAAGATTATGAATTATCTCCAGCAGACGTATCGCTATCCGGGAGAATTTGACACCCTTTTGTACGCTTCCCAGCTTTTGCAGGCAGACGCCATTCGCTACGGCGTGGAGCATTTCAGAAGAAACCGGGGCAGATGCATGGGGGCTGTGTACTGGCAGTTAAATGACTGCTGGCCTGTGATTTCCTGGTCTTCTATTGATTACTGGGGACGGTGGAAAGCCCTTCATTACTATGCAAAGCGTTTCTTTGCCCCTGTGATGATTTCCTGTCAGGAGGAAAGCTGGCTGACCCAGGAAGCCAATATGAACCGCCAGCATTTTGTATTTGAAAAATCCATTACCTTAAATGTGACAAATGAAACTTTAAAAGACAGAGAAATCCTGGTAAAATGGCATCTTAGAAATGCCAGTGCAGAAATTCTGGAGGAGCATGAGGAAACGGTTTCTGTACCTGCGCTGACCAGTGTATGGCTTGACAAAGTGGAACTTCCGGAAGTGGACGTATTTAACCAGTATGTGAGCTTTGAGGCATGGGAACAGGGAGAAAGAATCTCTGAGGGAAGTGTGATTTTCTCTTATCCGAAATACTTTAAGTACAAAAACCCAAACCTTAACGTTAAGATAGAGGGAGATACTATTACTGTGACAGCAGATGCTTATGCAAAGAGTGTGGAAATTTTAAATGAGTATGAGGATCTGGTGTTGTCAGACAATTATTTTGATTTGAACGGGGACAGCAAAACCGTGAAAATATTAAGAGGTGTACCGGAAAATATCAGAGTACGCAGTGTTTATGACATTCGATAAGGAGGAACTTAAAATGGGAGAAACAAACAAAAAATATCTGATTGACACAGAGGAAAACAGACAGTTTTTAAAAGAAATCAATGAAAACTTATTAAGCTTCGGACATAGATTCCCGGCTCCGGGAGGAAGCTCTTATTATCTGGGCGATGACGGAACTCCCTGGAAAGAGAGAAACCGTGAAACCTGGATTACTTCCCGTATGGCACATGTATACAGTATCGGAACCTTCCTGGGACATGAAGGAAGCAAAGAGCTGGCAGCAGCAGCCATCAAAGGCTTAAAAGGCGAACTTCACGATGATAAAAATGGCGGCTGGTATGCAGGACTTACTGCAGAGGGAGAGATCCTGCCCAACAAACAGTGTTATGCCCATGCATTTGTAATTCTGGCAGCGTCTTCCGCAGTGCTGGCAGGCGTAGAAGGCGCAAAAGAACTTCTGGAGGACGCTTTAAAAGTCTATGACCTTCGTTTCTGGAATGAAGAAGAAGGACTTTCCTGCGATACCTGGAACACAGAATTTACCGTATTAGATGATTACCGCGGCTTAAATGCCAACATGCATACCGTAGAGGCTTTCCTTGCAGCAGCAGACGTGACAGGTGATGAAAAATACCGCAAAAGAGCAGGCAGAATTATTGACCGTGTGCTGGTATGGGCTTCTGACAACAACTGGAGAATTCCGGAACATTTCACAAAAGACTGGGCAGCAGATTTGGAATGCAACAAAGAGCAGCCGGCAGACCAGTTTAAACCATACGGTGCAACACCGGGACATGGTATTGAGTGGGCAAGACTGATTACCCAGTGGGCATTGTCTGCACATAAAGACAACAGAGAAGACGCTGCAAAATACATAGAAGCAGCAGAAAATCTCTTTAACCGTGCAGTAAAAGACGCATGGAATGCAGATGGCGCGCCGGGAATCGTGTACACTACAGACTGGGAAGGAAAACCAGTGGTACACGACAGAATGCACTGGACTCTGGCAGAAGCCATTAACACCTCCGCGGTGCTGTACCATGTGACAAAGAAGGAAAAATACGGGGAAGATTACGCAGAGTTTATGAAATATCTGGACGAAAAGGTGTTAGACCATGTAAATGGCTCCTGGTTCCACCAGATGAACGAAAAGAATGAAGTCATCGGAACCGTATGGCCGGGTAAATCCGACATTTACCATGCCCTTCAGGCAACTCTGATTCCATACCATACGCCGGATTTATCCATTGCTCCGGCAGTAAAAAACAAACTGACTGTTTAAATTTTACAAAACACTTGTAAAAGCAGGGCGAATTGATTACAATACTTCTGTTGTCCAATAACAAAACAATGTGGAGGAAAGATAGAATGTTGGAAAAACTATTCAAACTGCGCAAGAACGGTACAGACGTCAAGACCGAAGTGCTTGCCGGAATTACCACTTTTATGACCATGGCGTACATTCTGGCTGTCAATCCAAGCATTATGGCAGAAGCAGGCATGAATCAGGGCGCTGTGTTTACTGCAACGGCTCTGGCAGCTCTTCTGGGTACGTTGTTTATGGCATTTTTTGCCAATTATCCTTTTGCCCTGGCGCCGGGAATGGGCTTGAATGCCTACTTTGCCTATACGGTTGTGCTGGGAATGGGATATTCCTGGGAAACAGCCCTGACCGCTGTTTTTGTAGAAGGCCTGGTATTTATTGTTCTTTCTCTAACCAATGTGCGGGAGGCGATTTTTAATGCAATTCCCCAGAATTTAAAGGCAGCGGTAAGTGTGGGAATCGGTTTATTTATCGCTTTTATCGGTCTGCAGAATGCAAAAATTGTCATTGGGGGTTCTACCCTTTTACAGTTGTTTTCTGTAGAAGCTTATAATGAAGTAAATGGAGTGAAGGCTTCCTTTAACGATGTGGGAATCACGGTGCTTCTGGCAGTTATCGGAATTTTAGTCACCGGCTATCTGGTGATTAAACAGGTAAAGGGAAATATCCTGTGGGGGATTCTGATTACCTGGATTCTGGGGATTCTTTGCCAGTTTGCAGGCATCTATGTGCCGAATCCGGAGCTGGGCTTTTATGGGCTGCTGCCTGATTTCAGCAATGGACTGTCTGTTCCCAGTATTGCACCGATTTTTGGAAAGCTGGATTTCAGCGGAATTTTTTCCCTGAATTTTGTAGTTGTGGTATTTGCATTTTTATTTGTAGATATGTTTGATACCATTGGAACTCTGATCGGCGTGTCCTCAAAGGCAAAGATGCTGGACGAGGAAGGAAAGCTTCCTAATATCAAGGGTGCATTAATGGCAGACGCAATGGCAACCACACTGGGAGCTGTGATGGGAACTTCCACTACAACCACTTTTGTGGAAAGTGCGTCCGGTGTTTCCGAAGGAGGAAGAACAGGTCTGACTTCTGTGACGACTGCTGTTTTATTCGGTCTGTCCCTGTTTTTATCCCCGATTTTCCTGGCGATTCCGTCCTTTGCAACTGCGCCGGCGCTGGTAGTGGTAGGATTTTATATGCTGACAAATGTGACAAATATTGATTTCAACGATATTTCCGAAGCATTGCCATGCTATATCTGTATTGCCGCCATGCCGTTTTTCTACAGCATTTCCGAGGGAATCTCCATGGGAGTCATTGCCTATGTGGTGCTGAATCTTATGACAGGAAAAGCAAAAGAGAAGAAAATCAGTCTGCTGATGTATGTGCTGGCGATTTTGTTTGTGCTGAAATATTTGCTTTTGTAGAAAAGAGAATAGAATAAGGAAGGAACAGCCCCTGCTTGAGGAGAGAGCAGGGGCTGTTTATTGGTATAAAACGGATTCTTTGGCACATACTAACTCCGGAGGTTCAAATAATATTAAAAATTAAAAAAATTGTAATAAAATGAGGAAATCCGGAGGAAAAGATGATATAATGATTGCATATTATGCAATTCAAGCCGATGAATCGGTTTGTTGCTGCAGTTGCAGCACATTATATTGACAGCCACGACTTGCTGCAGCATAAGATGTGTTTCATATATTGAGGTGAGAATAGACGATGAGTGATATCAGGCAAAGGCGACGTAGAAGCAGAAGAAATATAAAAAGAATCCGGCAGAGAAACAGAAGGGTATTGCTGTCTGTTGTTTTGCTATGCTTTATTGTCTGGGCGGGATTTGTAAACGTCAGTAAGCAGAAGAAGGAGCAGGAAGCAGAACAGGCTTATGCTGAGCAGCAGGAGAAGAAAGCCCGGGAAGCAAAGGAAGTCAAAGCAGGCAAAGAGGAAAAGGACGAGCCTGTACTGGCTGCAGAAAGCGAAAAAAACAAGTGGTATTTAAAACTGGTGAACGCCAAAAATCCCATGATACAGACAGATGTGCCGGAGGTGGAAACAGAAACTCTGGATTCGGAGGGGTATCAGGTAGACGCCAGAATTATGAAGGATTTGGAGGCTATGTTTGAGGCAGCCCGGGCAGACGGAAGATCCCCTATGATTTGCTCTGCATTCCGTGCCTGGGATACTCAGGTATCTCTGTATCAGAATAAAATAGGAAGAGTTATGAACGAGGAGGGTCTGAATGAGGAAGATGCAGCCATCAAGGCAGCCACTGTTGTGGCAAAGCCGGGTACCAGCGAGCATCAGATTGGACTGGCCCTTGACATTGTTTCTTCCGAGTATACAAATCTGGACGAAGGTCAAATGGAAACAGAGGATCAGAAGTGGCTCATGGAAAACAGTTGGAAATACGGCTTTATTCTCCGTTATCCGCTGGATAAAAGTGACATTACAGGTGTTATTTTTGAACCCTGGCATTACCGCTATGTAGGAAAAAAGGCAGCAAAGGAAATTACAGAACAGAATCTGACCCTGGAGGAATATCTGGGAGAAGAGCCTGTAGGAGATCCTACAGAAAATATCAAATAAAAAATACAGATAATATAAGAATTGCCCCGGCTGCAGAACACAGAAAAATGTGGAAAACAGCCGGGGCAATTTTAAAATCTGTATTGACATTAAAAATTCTTTTTTCTATAATGGAAAAATAATGGTTAGGGAACTAACAAATTAAATTTCATATACGGAAGGAGTGTAAAACAATGATAAAAACCTTAGCCGGACAGATTAAAGAATTTAAGAAAGCCTCGATTCTGACCCCGGTGTTTATGATACTGGAGGTTTTGTTTGAGATGATGATTCCCCTGCTTATGGCGTCCATTATTGATAATGGCGTGGAAAAGGGAGATATTGGTCATATCTGCAAGGTAGGAATTGCCATGGCTGTGCTGGCTCTGTGCGGTCTGTGGGCAGGTGTTATGGGAGGTAAATACGGCGCCCGGGCGTCTACCGGATTCGCCAGAAACCTGCGAAGAGCCATGTATGAAAACATTCAGAATTTTTCTTTTTCCAATATTGACAAATTCAGCACCGCTGGTCTGATTACCCGTCTGACCACAGATGTCACCAACCTGCAAATGGCGTACCAGATGCTGCTGCGTATGTTTACTCGTGCCCCGGCAAGTCTGATTTGCGCCATGGTTATGGCGTTTACCATTAATGCAAAGCTGGCGAGTATTTATCTGGTGGCGGTTCTGGTACTGGGAACCTGTCTGGTACTGATTATGAGCAGGGCGACGAAGTATTTCCAGCAGGTATTTAAAAAGTATGATGAATTAAATGCCAGTGTACAGGAAAATATTACAGGTATCCGTGTGGTAAAAGCCTATGTAAGAGAAGATTATGAAAACAACAAATTCTTTAAAGCAGCAGAAAACGTATATCGTATGTTCATCAAAGCAGAGAACATTATTGTGGCAAACATGCCTCTTATGATGTTTACCGTATATGCCTGCATTCTGGGGCTGAGCTGGCTTGGCGCCAAGATGATTGTGGTAGGCGGACTCACTACGGGAGAACTGATGAGCCTTCTGACCTATTGCATGAATATTATGATGAGTTTGATGATGCTGTCCATGATTTTCGTTATGGTAACTATGAGTGTGGCATCAGCAGAGCGTGTCACAGAGGTGCTAAATGAAAAAAGTGATATTACCAATCCTGAAAATCCTGTGATGGAAGTAAAAGATGGCAGCATTGTTTTCAATCATGTAAACTTTTCCTATAAGAAGGAAAGCAGCGAGCCGGTGTTAAAGGATATTGATTTACAGATTCATGCAGGAGAAACCATAGGAATTATCGGCGGAACGGGAAGCGCCAAATCCAGTCTGGTAAACCTTATCAGCCGTCTTTATGACGTGAGCGAAGGAAGGGTGCTGGTGGGCGGTATTGATGTCCGCGAATATGATCTGGAGGAGCTTCGTAATCAGGTGGCAGTGGTGCTGCAAAAGAACGTCCTTTTCAGCGGAACGATTTTGGACAACCTGCGCTGGGGCGATAAAAATGCTACAGAAGAAGAGTGTATCCGTGCCTGCCGTCTGGCATGTGCTGATGAATTTATTGAGCGTATGCCGGAGAAATATCACACCTACATAGAACAGGGCGGAAGCAATGTATCAGGTGGACAGAAGCAGAGGCTTTGTATTGCAAGAGCGCTGCTGAAAAAACCGAAAATCCTGGTGCTGGACGATTCTACCAGCGCAGTGGATACTGCCACAGACGCTAAAATCCGCAGAGCCTTTGCAGAGGAGATTCCAGATACCACAAAGTTGATTATTGCACAGCGAATTTCCAGTATCAGGGACGCAGACCGGATTATTGTTATGGACAACGGAGAAGTCAACGGCTTTGGTACCCATGAGGAACTGCTTGCAAATAACGCGATTTACAGGGATGTATACGAATCCCAGACAAAAGGCGGAGGCGGAGATTTTGATGAAGCTTCCAATCAGGGAGGTGAGGCATAATGAAACAAAAGAAAAAAGCAGAGGTGGACAATCCCGGAAAACTGCTTATGCGAATTCTGGGATATGTGGGAAAAACTTATAAGGTACATCTGATTCTGGTAGTCATAGGGATTTTTGTAAGCGTGCTGGCAAATGTCCAGGGAACCATGTTTATGAAAACCATGATTGATGATTATATTGTGCCTCTTCTTCAGGCAGATGTACCGGATTTTCGGCCCTTTGCCATGGCTATTTTACGGGTTGCCTGTCTTTATGCAATTGGAGTTGCCTGTGCTTATGCATACAACAAAATTATGATTTACGTGACACAGGGAACTCTGAAAAATTTAAGAGATGACATGTTTGAAAAGATGGAAAGTCTTCCGGTGAAATATTTTGACACGCACCCCCATGGGGATATTATGTCCGTGTATACCAATGACATTGACACACTGCGCCAGATGATCAGTCAGAGTATGCCTCAGATGCTGTCCAGCATGATAACCATTGTCAGCGTATTTATCAGTATGCTGGTGCTGAACATTCCTCTGACTCTGCTGACGGTCGTTATGCTGGCTCTGATGATAAGCGTCACAAAAAAGATTGCCGCGTTGTCCGGAAAGCACTTTATGGATCAGCAGGTAAATATCGGTAAGCTGAACGGCTACATTGAAGAAATGATGGAAGGTCAGAAGGTAGTAAAGGTTTTCTGTCACGAGGAAGAGGCAATGAAGCAGTTTGATGAGCTGAATAATCAGCTTTTTGAGAGCGCGGATAATGCCAATAAATGTGCCAATTATCTGGGACCTGTCAATGCGCAGCTTGGAAATGTAAACTATGTGGTCTGTGCGGTTGCTGGAGGAATGCTGGCTATCAATGGCATTGGAGGATTTACCCTGGGCGGCCTTGCCAGCTTTCTGACCTTTAATAAGAGCATCGGTATGCCGGTGAATCAGATTAGTCAGCAGTTAAACAGCATTGTTATGGCTCTGGCAGGCGCCAAGCGAATTTTTGACCTTATGGACGAAAAGCCGGAGGAAGACCACGGCTATGTAACTCTGGTAAATGCAAAGTGGGAAAACGGCCAGCTTACCGAGAGTCAGGAGAGAACCGGACACTGGGCATGGAAGCATTACCATAAGGCAGACGATACCACTACTTATGTGGAATTAAAGGGTGATATGGTACTGGACGGTGTGGATTTCGGATATAACGAGGACAAGATTGTTCTGCATGATATTAAGATGTATGCCACACCTGGTCAGAAGATTGCTTTTGTAGGTTCTACCGGGGCGGGAAAAACTACAATTACCAATCTGTTGAATCGTTTTTATGATATTCAGGACGGTAAAATCCGTTATGACGGGATTAATATCAACAAAATCAGAAAAGGGGATCTGCGCCGTTCCATGGGAATTGTCTTGCAGGATACCAACCTGTTTACGGATACGGTTATGGAAAATATCCGTTATGGAAAGCTGGACGCTACAGATGAAGAGGTCATTGCAGCAGCAAAGCTGGCAAATGCAGATGGATTTATCCGCAGGCTGCCGGAGGGCTACAATACCATGCTGACCGGAAACGGAGCCAACTTAAGCCAGGGACAAAGACAGCTTCTTTCCATTGCAAGAGCTGCTGTGGCAGATCCGCCGGTGCTGATTTTGGACGAAGCTACCAGTTCTATTGATACCAGAACAGAACGTCTGGTGCAGGAAGGCATGGACCGCTTAATGGAGGGCAGAACCACCTTTGTCATTGCCCACAGACTTTCTACAGTCCGAAACAGCGACTGTATTATGGTACTGGAGCAGGGAAGAATCATAGAACGCGGCTCTCACGAAGAGCTTATGGCGGAAAAAGGCAAGTATTATCAGCTTTATACGGGAAATAGTGTGGGCGCATAAAATGTAGCAGGTTGGCAGGCAACGGAAAAATCAACCATGAGAAGGGAATGTTTAGTGCTGCGGCATAAACATTCCCTTTTTTACAATCTTTATTCTTTCTCCTGTTTTCCTTTTCCGGGTTTAATACTCAAGATGATAAGATAGAAACATCAAGGGAGGGAATGAGAATGTTGCACATGCTATATGCTATCCATGATTTCAAAGAAAGGGCAGAGATTTCTGCCAATTGTTTTGCAAAATTGCACCCGTTTGTATTTTTTCTGAGCGTCTTTATCGGTATGCCGGTTCTGACTTTGGGAGCAGTCTTTCTTTTTTCTTCAGTTCTGGTGGTTCCCATGGCGCTGGTTCTGGGGTGGACATAAAGATTTCTTTATACGGTCTTAATACTGTGTAAATTTTATTTATACAGTTTTTATGCATGACAAGCCATAATTAAGATACCATAAAGATTGTGGAGGAAGAAAAAAACTCATGCGTAAAAAAAGACATTTTACTTCTTTTCAGATAATCAGCCTTGGATTTCTGATTGTGATTCTTACAGGCAGCTTTCTTCTGATGCTGCCCATTTCAACCAATGGGCCGGGAGGGGCTTCTTTTTGGGACTCCCTGTTTACTGCAACCTCAGCTGTCTGTGTGACAGGCCTGGTGCTGCATGACACTGCACAGTACTGGTCCTATTTCGGACAGTTTGTCATTATTACTCTGATTCAGATTGGCGGCATGGGAGTAGTAACCGTATCCATTGCCATTGCCATGCTTTCCGGCAGAAAGATAGGCCTGATGCAGAGAAGTACCATGTGCGAGGCAATTTCTGCCCATCATGTAGGCGGAATTGTGCGAATGACAGGCTTTATTTTAAAAACAACCATGATGATAGAAGTGACAGGGGCAGCAGTAATGTTCCCTGTTTTTTGCCGGGATTTTGGCGTGTTGAAGGGGTTATGGTATTCCCTGTTTCACTCCATTTCCGCTTTTTGCAATGCCGGTTTTGATTTGCTGGGGGTGCGGCAGGAATTTTCCTCTCTGACTACCTATGCGGATAATCCGGTGATTAATCTTACCATTATGGCGCTGATTGTCATTGGCGGTATCGGTTTTTTGACCTGGGACGATATTAAGACCCATAAGTTACATATTAAAAAATACCGAATGCAGAGCAAAGTGATTCTTACAGTCACAAGTCTGCTGATTCTTCTGCCGGCTTTGTATTTCTATTTTGTGGAGTTTTCAGCAGACAAGTGGAGTGATATGAGTCTGTCTGAGCGGATTTTAGGTTCCTTTTTCCAGTCAGTTACCCCCAGAACAGCAGGCTTTAACACCGTAGATTTGACGGCGCTCAGCGAGGCAGGGGTTTTTATTATGATTATATTAATGATTACCGGCGGTTCTCCCGGCTCTACCGCAGGAGGAATCAAGACAACCACCATTGCGGTTTTGTTCTCATCTGCTCTGGCAGTCTTTAAGAGAAAAGGAGAAACCAACTGCTTTCACCGCAGAATTTCAGAAAACACGGTCAACCATATTGCTGATGTATCTGGTGCTGTTTTTAAGTGGGGGAATTGCCATAAGCTGTATAGAAGGAATCCCGATTTTAGACTGTCTTTTTGAAACGGCTTCGGCGATCGGAACCGTGGGGCTGACCCTTGGAATCACAACAGAATTGAGCCTTATCTCAAGATTTATCCTGATTGTCCTGATGTTCTGGGGCAGAGTCGGAGGGCTGACACTGGTCTTTGCCGCAATCTCCAGCAGACACCTTGATGTTTCCAAATTCCCTATGGAGAAAATTACAGTGGGGTAGTGAAGTCGGGGGAAAAATATGCTAATATGGAAGCGATTAAGGAGAGGAGCAGAAGCATGAAAGGAGATTTTGAAACACGGCTGTATCAGGAAGAGGGAAAAAAGAGAAAAGCGGCGGCAGATATTTTTAAGAGTATTCTGGTGCTGGGAATTTCTACTTTTATTAGTTACTTTTTCTCAAAGAGAGGATTCCGGGAAGCGAATATTATTACCGTATATATTCTGGGAGTGCTGATTACGGCTGTTGTGACTTCCCAGAGAATTTACAGCCTTATCAGTTCTGTCATCAGCGTTTTGCTTTTTAATTTTTTGTTTACAGAGCCAAGATATACCTTTAACGCCTATGATGCGGGCTATATCGCTACGTTTCTGGTTATGTTTATTGCTGCTTTTATTACAAGCTCTCTGGCTGTGCGGATAAAGAAGCAGGCCATACAGTCAGCGGAAACTGCTTATCGGACCAGAATTCTTTTTGAAACCAATCAGCAGCTGGGACAGGAACAGAATAGCCAGGGAATTATTTCCGTTACCTGTGGACAGCTGGAGAAGCTTTTGAAAAGAGATATTATTTTTTATGAGGTGAAGAATGGGAACTTAGCCGAGCCGGTTCTTTTTTCCGGGCAGGAGGGAGAAAAACAGGATTATCTTGCTCCAAAGGAAAAGAGAGTGGCAAAATGGGTATTGGAGAACAATACTCATGCAGGGGCTGCCACAAAGACTTTTTCTGATGCGGATTGCCTGTATCTGTCTGTGCGGGTAGGCAGCGAAGTCTTTGGTGTGGTAGGGATTGCCATTGGAAAAAACACTCTGGATTCTTTTGAAAAGAGCATTATGCTTTCTATTTTAGGCGAGTGCGCCTTGGCAATGAAAAACGATAAAGTATCAAGGGAAAAGGCTGCGGCAGCCCTTTTGGCAAAGAATGAGCAGCTTCGGGCAAATCTGCTGCGTTCCATTTCCCATGATTTGCGGACACCTCTTACTTCCATATCCGGAAATGCCGGAATTTTGCTTTCCAGCGAGGACAGTATGGACAGGGAGAAACGCAGACAGCTTTACGAAGATATTTATGATGATTCCCTGTGGCTGATTAACCTGGTGGAAAATCTGCTTTCCGTCACAAGGATTGAGGACGGAACCATGAAGCTGCGGTTAAATACAGAGCTACTGGAGGAAATTGTACAGGAGGCTGTAAACCATGTGGAAAAACGCAGCAAGGAACACAAAATCACCGTGCATTTTTCAGACAGTCTGCTTTTGGTAAAGGCAGATGCCCGCCTGATTGTTCAGGTGCTGGTGAATCTAATGGACAATGCCATCAAATATACGCCTGCCGGGTCAGAAATCGAAATTGAAATACGTCTGCAGGGCAATATGGCAGAGGTTTCTGTAGCAGATAACGGCAGTGGCGTTTCCGAAAATGCTAAAGCGCATATTTTTGAAATGTTTTATACAGATGCAACAAAGGCGGCAGACAGCCGCAGAAGTCTGGGGCTTGGGCTTGCCCTTTGCAAATCCATCATCACTGCCCATGGGGGAATGATAAAAGTGGAAGACAATCAGCCTCATGGCGCCCGTTTTATATTTACATTGCCCGCAAAGGAGGTCAAACTGCATGAATAAACCATTGATACTGGTTGTGGAAGATGACACAGCAGTAAGAAACTTAATTGTAACCACACTGGAAACCCATGATTACCGTTTTCAGGCAGCGCCCACCGGAGAAATAGCCATTATGGAAGCGGCTTCTCACAATCCTGATGTGATTCTTCTGGATTTGGGACTTCCGGACATGGACGGTATTGATATTATCCGAAAAATCCGTACCTGGTCCAAGACCCCCATTATTGTCATCAGCGCCAGAAGCGAGGATACCGATAAAATCGAAGCGCTGGACGCAGGGGCTGACGATTATCTGACAAAGCCTTTTTCGGTGGAAGAACTGCTGGCACGGTTAAGGGTAACCTTTCGCCGTTTAAACGACAGCAGAGGAGAAGCGATTCAGAATTCTGTTTTTCAAAACGGAGATTTGAAGATTGACTATGCCGGGGGCTGTGCCTTTATGAAGGAAAAAGAACTGCATTTAACCCCTATTGAATATAAGCTGTTGTGTCTTCTGGCAAAAAATGTGGGAAAAGTGCTGACCCATACCTATATCACAAAAGAAATCTGGGGAAGCGCCTGGGATAATGATGTGGCTTCTCTGCGGGTATTTATGGCAACTTTGCGGAAAAAAATAGAACCCAATCCTTCAGAACCCATGTATATACAGACCCACATCGGAGTGGGATACCGTATGCTCAAGGTGTGAAAAGAATCTCGCCTGTGAGATTCTTTTCGCATCGGCGCGCCGTTAGCGGCTGATTTTCTGTGTAATAAAAAACGGTCGTATTTCACTGTCTGTATGCATGTGAAATGCGATCGTTTTTTGGAGTTTAGTTCTCTTTTGCGTAAAGTTTTGCCAGTTCTACAATTACTTGGACGCATTTTTCCATGGACTGAATACATACAAATTCAAAATGTCCGTGGCAGTTGTGGTCCCCGGTTCCCAGATTCGGGCAGGGCAGTCCTTTAAAGGAAAGCTGGGCGCCGTCTGTACCGCCGCGGATTGGAAGAACCTGAGGCTGAATCCCCAGCTTCTCATACACTGCAAGCACATTGTCCACTAAATGCATATGAGGTTCAATCTGTTGTTTCATATTAAAATAGGAATCTTCAAGTTTTAATTCTACCGTGCTTTCTCCGTATTTTTCATTCATATAGGCAGCAGCTCTTTTCATGAAGCGCTTCTTTTCCTCAAACAATTCCATATCATGGTCGCGGATAATATATTCGGAAACTGTTTTTTCCACAGAACCCTGAATGGTATCCAGATGCAGGAAGCCTTCTCTGTCCTGGGTATATTCCGGTTTCTGATTCTGGGGCAGCATACCCTGAAATTCCATGGCAAGAAGAATGGCATTTACCATTTTGTTTTTGGCAGAGCCGGGGTGAATGCTTACTCCATGAAAGGTGATGAAAGCGCTGGCAGCATTGAAGTTTTCATACTCCAGTTCCCCACATTCTCCTCCGTCCATGGTATAGGCAAAATCTGCGCCGAATTTTTCCACATCAAAATGGTCGGTTCCCTGTCCGATTTCCTCGTCTGGTGTGAATCCAATGCGAATAGGACCATGAGGGATTTCCGGGTGTGCAAGGAGATATTCCGCGGCTGTGAGAATTTCCGCAATTCCTGCCTTGTCATCACCGCCTAAAAGGGTCTGTCCGTCGGTTACGATTAAATCCTGTCCCTCATACTGACTGAGATTGGAGAAATCCTTTGTCCGCATAACAATTCCTTTTTCCTCGTTGAGAACAATATCCTTTCCGTCATAATGTTCCAGAATCCGGGGTGCAATGTTTGTTCCCGAGGCAGCACAGGAGGTGTCCATATGGGAAATGAATCCCAGGATTTTACCCTGATAGTTAGGAATCGTGGAAGGAATGGTGCCGAATACATAGCCGTATGCATCAAGGGAAACCTCAGTAAGCCCCAGTTCCTTCATTTCTTTTTCCAGTTCTGCCGCAAATGCAAGCTGGCTTTTGGTGCTTGGAAAGGTTTCTGAGGACGGGTCAGAGGTTGTGTCCATAGAAATGTATTTGAGAAAACGTTCTTTTACCTGCATAGTCAAATCTCCTTTTCTTTATTCTGTAAAATATGCTAACACAAGGAAAAGGGCTTGTCCAGCCGGAGAAAGGGGAAAGAGGCTCTTTTTGGCAGGTCTTCTTGACTTTGGAAAGGAGCATGTCTATAATAAACTGGTACTACCACCGAAAAGAGGAAAAAAAGATGAAGTTTTTGAAACAATTCAGTATTATTTTACTGTTCTCCTTTTTGGGAGAGCTTTTACGCAGACTGATTCCCCTGCCCATACCAGCCAGTGTTTATGGACTTGTGCTGATGCTGGCAGCCCTTGGCAGCGGAATTCTAAAGGCGCATCAGGTAAGAGAAACGGCGGGATTTCTGATAGAAATTATGCCCGTGATGTTTATACCGGCAGGCGTGGGGCTTTTGGATTCCACAGATGCACTTTTGCCTGTATGGATTCCAGTAGTTGTCATTACTGTGGTGACAACGGTACTTGTGATGGCAGTCACAGGTGGGGTTACACAGAGCATGCTGAAAAGGGGGAAAAAGAAAGATGAATGAATTTTTAAGCAATTCTGTTTTTTTTGGAGCAGTTTTAAGTCTGGCGGCCTATGAAACAGGATTACTTTTGAAAAAGAAATTTAAGATGGCGATTTTAAACCCTCTGCTCATTGGAACGATTTGTGTTATGGCAGTTTTGATGATTTTTAAAGTGGATTATAAGAAATACAATGAAAGTGCAAAATATATCAGCTATCTGTTGACACCGGCTACGGTATGTCTGGCAGTTCCCCTCTATGAACAGATGTCCCTTTTGAAGAAAAATTTCAGAGCCGTGGCAGTGGGAATTGTGTCCGGTGTGCTTGCCAGTCTGGTCAGTGTACTGGCGCTTTCCAGAATTTTCGGGCTTAGTCATGAGTTGTATGTAACCCTGCTTCCCAAATCCATCACAACCGCGATTGGCATGGGAGTGTCTGAAGAGCTGGGAGGAATTGTAACGATTACAGTGGCTGTGATTATCATTACCGGTATTTTAGGAAATGTAATTGCAGAGCTGGTTTGCAAAATCTTTCGTATTCAGAATCCCATTGCCAAAGGGCTGGCTCTTGGAACCGCCTCTCATGCCATCGGAACTGCCAAAGCCATGGAGATGGGACCTGTGGAAGGCGCTATGAGCAGTCTTGCTATTGCTGTAGCAGGACTTTTGACGGTTATAGGTGCATCTGTGTTTGCAGGCTTTATGTAAGGAGGGCAAAATTTTGGAAAAATTAGTGATTACCATTGCAAGACAGTATGGCAGTGGCGGAAGGCAAATTGGCAGGGAGTTGGCAGAACGTCTGGAAATCCCTTTTTACGGCAAAGAAGAATTGATGGAAATCGCCAGGGGAAGAGAAGACTATGAGGAAGTGCGGGCTTTCTATGAGGAACAGCCTGTAAACAGCCTTTTGTATGCCATTGCCATGAATCAGAGTGAAAATCAGGTTGGAAAAATACCGTTTAAAAGAATCCGGGAGCTTTGCGGAAAGGAGTCCTGCGTACTCATTGGCAGGTGCGGAAATTATATTTTCAGAGAAGAGGAAAACTGTATTCGGATTTTTATCTATGCAGATATGAAAACAAAGCAGGATTGGGTTATGAAACATGAGGGACTGTCTGCCCACAGGGCAAAAGCGAAGATTCAGGAAATAGAAGAGGAAAGAGCAGAGTTTCACAAATACTATACAGGAGAAGCCTGGGGCAGCATGAATTACTATGATTTGTGCATTAACGCAGGTGTGCTTGGAACAGAAAAAACCGTGGAACTGATTTGCAGCTATTTAAAAAGCAGAGGTTTGAGAAATGGAAGAAAAAAATGAAAAAGTATATTATTTGGTGATTACATACATCAAAGAGTTGGCAGAAACAGGGCAAATTGAGTTTGGAAGCAAGATTCCTTCGGAAAGAGAGCTTATGGTGACACTGGGGCTGAGCCGAAATTCCGTGAGGGAGGCGCTTCGATGTCTGGAGCATATGGGCATTATTGAAAGCCGTCACGGACAGGGGAATTTCCTGGTAAATCATGTGGGAAACAGCCTTTCCAGTGTGTTTTCCATTCTTTTAGTAACGCAGCAGAGTAATTATATTGAAATCAGCCAGCTGCGTCGTTTTATTGAAATCGGCGCGTATCTGCTGGCGTCAAAGCAGGCAAAAGAGGAGGACTTGCACCGGCTTTTTCAGCTTGTGGAGCAAATGGAGGACTGCACCAGCAGAAATTGTATAGAAGAGCGGGTGAAGACGGATAAGAAGTTTCACGATGAGTTGATAAAGATTTCCGGGAATAATTTGCTGGGAATCTTAAATGATGCGCTGTCTGACATATTTGAAATGGTTATCAGCCAGGTGTCCACACAGGTGCAGCCTGAGGAATGGAAGGAATTAAGCGGCTGTCACAGGAAAATCTGTGAAAATCTGGAGAAAAAGGACGTGCAGGAGGGCATTAAGGTAATTCGGGAGCATTATAATGTGCTGGACAGAGAAATTGGGAAGATGGAGGAATAGAAAGTGAGGATTTACCATGAACCAACATCTACATAACACAAAACAAAACCAACAGCCCACCCCACCACGCCTTTTGCAGAGTTCCTTTGTAGTCTGTCTTCTGGCCATTCTCTGCAATGCCCTGTGGGGAAGCGCTTTTCCGGCAATTAAGTCCGGCTACCGTCTTTTTGAAATTCCGGGAAACAGTCCGGCTTCTCAGATTCTTTTTGCGGGAATCCGCTTTTTTCTGGCAGGATTTCTGGCTCTGGTATTTGGCAGTCTTTTGCAGAAGCGGATTCTTATTCCAAAGAAGTCTTCTATTCCCATGGTGTTAAAGCTGTCCGTTTTTCAGACGATTTTACAGTATATTTTTTTCTATCTGGGTCTGGCGCACACTTCAGGAGTAAAGGGTTCTATTATTATTGCGTCCAACACCTTTGTGGCGATTTTGGTTGCCAGCCTTTTGTTTCATCAGGAAAAGCTGACCAGAAGAAAAGTCGCAGCCTGTGTCATAGGCTTTGCCGGCGTTGTGCTGGTAAATTTAAACGGAGAGGGCATTGGCATGAGCTTTCATCTGGACGGGGAAGGTTTTTTGCTGATTTCCGTTGTTGCCTATGCCTTTGCCTCCAGCCTTTTAAAAATCTATTCCAAAGAGGAAGACCCGGTAACGTTAAGCGGCTGGCAGTTTATGGCAGGCGGATTGGTGATGATAGTGGGAGGGTATCTTCTGGGCGGAAGAATTTCCAAGGTAACTCTGCCGGGAATGGCAGTGCTTATCTATTTAGCTCTGGTTTCCTCAGTTGCTTTTTCTCTTTGGGGGATTCTCCTGAAGTATCACCCGGTTTCTAAAATCGCTATTTTCGGTTTTACCAATCCGGTGTTCGGAGTTCTGTTATCCACACTGATTCTTCGGGAGGAAAGCCAGACAAAGGGCTGGCAGCTTGCAGCAGCCCTGGTCTTAGTTTGCGTCGGTATTTGTCTGGTAAACAAACCCCCTAAGAAAGGGAAAGTATCCGAAAAAAACAGGTGACAAGAAAACAAAGCAGAAACCCCATGCAAGTGGGCAGCAAAAAGGCAAGCGCTGTCCATTTCAGGCTGTGGGTTTCTTTTTTTATGGTTAAAAGTGTGGTAGCGCAGGGCCAGTGCAGGACAGAAAAAATCAGCATGGACACAGCTGTGGAAAAGGTCCAGCCCTGTTCCGTGAGCAGAGTATGAAGGCTGGAAAGGCTTTGAAAATCCACAAGAGAGGACTGCGCTGTGTAAGCCATAATCATAACCGGAATCACAATTTCATTTGCAGGAATGCCCAGAATAAAAGCAAGCAAAATGGTGCCGTCCAGGCCCAGAAGCCGGGCAAAAGGGTCTAAAAAGGACGAAAGCAGAGTCAGAAGCGTGGTTTGGTCTATGCGGATATTTGCCGTAAGCCAGATAAGCAGTCCGGCGGGGAACGCGGCAAATATGGCGCGGGTCAGCACCAGAAGAGTCCGATTGATAATAGAGTGCAGAAGCACGGAGCATATCTGGGGCTTTCTGTAAGGGGGCAGTTCCAGTGTGAAGGAGGAGGGAACGCCTTTTAAAATCGTGGCAGAGAGAAGCCGGGAGGCTAAAAAAGTCATGGCAACTCCAAAAAGAATCACGCAGGTGAGCAAAACAGCAAGCAGCAGGGCATGCAATATCCGAGAATCTGAGGGTAAAGCTGTGGCAAAGAAAATTGTCAGCACTGCCAGAAGCGTGGGAAAACGGCCATTACAGGGGACAAAACTGTTGGTCAGAATTGCAATCAGCCGTTCCCTGGGAGAATCAATAATCCTGCACCCGGTTACGCCTACAGCATTGCAGCCAAAGCCCATGAGCATGGTAAGCGCCTGTTTGCCGCAGGCTCTGCATTTGGAAAAGCAGCAATCCATGTTAAAAGCAACTCTGGGCAGATAGCCAAAATCCTCCAGCAGAGTAAACAGCGGGAAAAAGACAGCCATGGGCGGCAGCATGACACTGACAACCCAGGCAGTCACCCGGTAGCAGCCAAAAACCAGGAGTTGACACAGCTTTAGCGGAAAAAGACCGGAAAGTTTTTCATACAGCACGGGCTCCAGCCTGAATAAAAAGTCCTGAAGAACCTGGGAAATGGAATTAGCTCCAAGAAGGGTAATCCAGAAAATACCCAGAAGAAGCAGAAGCATACAAAAAATACCGGTGTATTTTCCGGTAAAGAGAGTATCCAAAGCCTGGTCAAAGGAGGGGAGATGTTGTTTTTTCCGGCAGACAGCTTTCTGATAGAGGGAAGAGGCAAGGCGAGCCTGAATTTCCGGTGTGGAAAGGTCCGGATTTTGTTCGGAGAAGCTTTGCCTGACCGTGTTTTTTTCATACATACAGGTATTCAGAAAAGTTTTCAAACGCCTGATTTCTCTTTTGCGGCGAGCTGTGATGCCGATAACCGGAATATGGAGTTCCTTTTCCAGAATATCGCAGGAAATATGTATTCCTTTTTTGGCTGCCTGGTCCATAAGATTTACACATAAAATGACATTATCTGTAACCGCAAGAATTTGCAGTACCAGATGCAGGTTTCGTTCCAGACATACGGCATCGCAGATAACCAGTACTGCGTGGGCGGTATTTCCCATAAGACAGCTTCCGGCAATTTTTTCCTCCGTGGAGCAGGCGTGCAGGGAATAACAGCCGGGCAGGTCTGTAAAGGCATAAGTATGATTTTTTATTTTACATCTTCCCGTTGCCAGAGCTACGGTTTTTCCGGACCAGTTTCCGGTGTGCTGGTGCATGCCGGTCAGTCCGTTGAAAACCGTACTTTTTCCCACATTTGGATTTCCGGCAAGGATAATGGTACAGACAGAGTCTGTTTTTTGATGAAAATGCAACATAGACACCTCGATTTATAGAGTCTTTGAAGGCGGAAGTTTTACCAGAATCATTTTTGCGTCTTCATTTCTTATGGCAATGACACTGCCACGCAGAGCATAAGCATGGGGATTTTTGAAAATGCCGGTGTTGACGCAGGTTACAGGAGTCCCCCGGCAAAAGCCCAAATCGAGAAGACGCTGTATGATATCTGCCTTTTCTTCCAGCTTTGCAGAGGGACAGGAAATGCCTTCCACAACTGCACATTGGTCTTTTTTTAATTGACATAAAGGAATTGAAAGCATAGAAAGTTCCTTTCCTGGCAAAGAGATATAAGATAGAATATGCAGGAAAAGAGAGAGGGTGACGATTCCCGGGGCTGTTATTGACAAGGGACAGCGGCAATCGCTATAATTGAGGGAAAAGCTGTATTTGTATGAAAGAAGGAGATTTCCGCCATGAAACAAACAAAACAAATGTCCGAAACCCATCTTTTGGCAATTTTACTGGCTGTGGTGGGCGGTTTTCTGGACGCTTACACCTATATTTGCAGAGGCCATGTTTTTGCCAATGCCCAGACCGGAAATATTGTGCTTTTGGGACTGCATCTGACCAATCAGGACTGGAAAAAGGCCTTTTATTATTTTGTTCCCATACTGGCGTTTGTACTGGGAATTCTTATCTGTGAAACCATTCAGACCTTTTTTAAATGGAAAAAAGCCATACACTGGAGGCAGCTTGTGGTACTGTTGGAATTAATTTGCCTGATTTTTGCAGGATTTATGCCTCTTGGGAAAGCAGATACTCTGGTGAACGTTATGGTTTCCTTTGTATGTGCCCTGCAGGTAGAGGCATTCCGCAAAATGAACGGAAATTCTTATGCCACGACCATGTGTACCGGAAATCTGCGCAGCGCCACAGAAAATCTTTACCGTTATCTGGAAACCAAAAATAAATATTGTCTGAAAAACAGTCTGCAGTATTACAATGTGATTGTATTCTTTATTGCAGGCGCGGCAGTGGGAAGCTGCCTGACGCTGCGCATGGGCGCCCATGCCGTATGGGTAAGCTGCATCGGGCTTCTGGCTGTTTTTCTTGCCATGTTTCACAGCCGACAGGAGAAAGAAGCATGAGAAAAGACACGTCGGATTTAAAAGAACAGAAAGACCATGGAACCGCCATATTTCCCTGTGGGCTTTATGAGGTAAAGGAGTCATGCAGGTGGAGAGGGGTCAGGCACCACTGGCACGATGAAATAGAAATTCTCTATTTTGCAAAAGGGGAGTTTCTGCTTCATGTGAATATGGAAACCTTTTCCATACAGGAGGAATGTTTTTACTTTATCAATCCCGGAGAACTTCATTCCATTGAGCCGCGGACAAGAGGAAAAGAGTTTGCCGTATTGTTTCACCCCTGTATTTTGGGCTTTGAGTCCTGTGACAGGGCGCAGACAGGTCTGATGCAGCTTCTGCTGCAGGGAAGTATGGGGTTTCCACGGTGCCTGGACAGCCATTCCCCGGTTTTTGACCGGGTGCGTCGGGAATATATGGAAATTCTTCGCACTTTTCACGAAGATGGATATTTTCAGCGGGAAGATGAACAGACAGTAACAGAAAAATTTTCCTCACAGCTGTTTATACGGGCAGGTCTTCTGGGGATACTGGGCGTACTTGCGGATTCTGCCCTGCTTGTCAGGACAGAAAAGGAATTTGACTACAGAGTAGAACTCATTAAATCCTCCCTGGAATTTATCCGCAGACATTATCAGGAAAAACTCTATGTCCGGGATTTGGCGTGTCAGGTGAATATGAATGAGCAGTATTTCTGTCGTTTTTTCAAAAAAGCCCTTGGAAAATCACCGATTTCCTATTTGAACGAATACCGGATTAAACAGGCAATGCTTCTTTTGCAGACCACAGACATGCCGGTTATGGACATTTGTCTGGATTGCGGCTTTAATAATCTGGGGAATTTTCTGCGGGAATTTAAGAAGAATACAGGTCTTACGCCTCTTCAATATCGTAAGTGCCATGCTGAGAAAAAGTCATAATATCGTAGTTTTAAATCAAATATTCGTAGGATTTTTATGGAATTGCACATTATAATAAAGGCCATAAGAAACAACGGAATTGACGGAGGTATCAGAGATGACAAGAAAATGGTGGCATGATAAGGTTGCCTATCAGATTTATCCCAAGAGTTTTTATGATTCCAATGGGGACGGAATCGGAGATATACCGGGAATTATCAGCAAGCTGGATTATTTAAAAGAACTGGGTGTGGACATTGTGTGGATTTCTCCCATGTATCCATCACCCTTTGCAGACCAGGGTTATGATATTTCCGATTATTACAATATTGACCCTGCTTTCGGTACTCTTGAAGATATGGAACACCTGATTGAAGAAGCGAAAAAACGGGACATGTATATTTTAATGGACCTTGTGGTAAATCACTGTTCTGATGAGCATGAATGGTTTGAAAAGGCATGTGAAGACCCAGAAGGAAAATACGGAAACTTCTTTTACATAGAAGATCGCAAAGAGGGAGAATTGCCCTGCAACTGGAGAAGTTATTTCGGAGGTTCTGTGTGGGAATCGCTGCCGGGAAGAGCAGACAAGCAGTATTTCCATGCGTTTCATAAAAAACAGCCGGATTTAAACTGGGAAAATCCGGAGGTCAGAGAAGAGGTTTACAAGAATATAAACTGGTGGCTGGATAAGGGACTGGGTGGTTTCCGTGTGGACGCCATTATTAACATCAAGAAAAAGCTGCCGTTTCAGGATTATCCCACAGACCGGGAGGACGGATTAAGTGATATGGGGCTTATGCTTGCAGACGCAGAAGGTGTAGGAGAATTTCTGGGAGAAATGCAGAAACGCACCTTTCAGCTTCACGATGCATTTTCTGTAGGAGAAGTATTTAACGAAAAAGAAGAGGAAATCCCGGATTTTATAGGGGATAACGGATATTTTTCTTCTATTTTTGACTTTTCCACAACTTCCTGGGGGAAAAACGATAAAGGCTGGTATGCGAACGAGCGCATTACTCCTGATGCGTATAAAAAATGCTATTTTAACGCACAGAAGAGAGCCGGTGACATTGGCTTTTATTCCAATATTATTGAAAACCATGATGAGCCAAGAGGCGTAAGCTACTATATTCCGGAAGGTGATGTTTCTGACGAAAGCAAGAAAATGCTGGCAACCCTGTATTTCCTGATGAGAGGTTTGCCGTTTATTTACCAGGGACAGGAAATTGGTATGGAGAATCTGGGAGTGGTTCCTCTTGAGAAAATTGACGATATCAGCGCTTTAGACCAGTATCGGGTCTGTGTAGAAGCCGGCTATACACCTGAAGAGGCTTTGAAAATTGTGTCTGTTTACAGCAGGGATAATGCCAGAACTCCGGTGCAGTGGAATAACAGGGAGCATGCCGGTTTTACTACAGGCACACCATGGCTTATGGTAAATCCCAACTATACCAGAATTAATGTGGAAGCACAGGAGAATGATGAAAATTCTGTTCTTGCCTTTTATAAAAAGCTGGTTGCCCTTAGGAAAAGCCCGGAATACAAAGAAACCTTTGTGTATGGAGAGGTGATTCCTTTTGAAGAAGAACGCCACAATCTTATGGCTTATCAAAGAAAAGCGGATAAAGATGTATTGGTAATCGGTAATTTCCAGAGAGAAAAACAGAGCGTAACCCTGCCAAAAGAGATGGAGAAGGTTCTGTTGAACAATTATCCGGATATGGAAATAAAAGGCAGGGAACTGACCCTGGAAGGATACCAGGCAGTAGTGTTGGAAATGAAATAAATTTATAGTTGCAGAAATGAAAAAATCCGAAAAGAATTCACAAAAGGAGAGTTCTTTTCGGATTTTTTTACTTAAGCAGTTCCGGTTCAAGATTTTTTATATGAGTTTCCAGGGTGTTGCGGTCAACCAGGGCAGGAACAACCCCTTGTCTGGAAACACAGAAACCTGCGGCATATGTGGCAATACGAATGGATTTTTCCAGAGAATAACCTTCAATTAGAAAAGAAGCCAGCGCAGAAATAAAAGCATCGGCGCCGCCGGTAGTATCAATGGAAACAAAGTCAGCAGAGGGAAAATATTTTGCCTTTTCTGCAGTTTTCAGATAGCAGCCTTCATGTCCAAGGGTAATAATAACAATTTTTACCCCTTTTTGAAAAAAGTATTCAGCTTGCCCTTCTATGGTGTTGTACTGAGGACACAGGGCAGCGGCTTCTTTGCGGTTAGGTATAAAAATATCTGTGTTTTTTAAAAGCTGATCAGGTATTGTTTTCAGAGCAGCAGGTTTTACAATATTTTGCGCTCCGTATTTCCGGGCAACTTTAGCAGCCTCCAGGACAGTTTCAAGAGGAATTTCCGTAGAAAGCAGACAAAAGCCGGTATTTTCAAAAAGATGCTGCCTCTTTTGAATATCTTCCGGATTTAAATTTCCGTTTGCACCGGACATGATGGTAATAGTTCCCTCACCATTTCGCTCAATATAGATATAAGCTTTGCCGGTCTGTGTTTTCATGTCCCTATGAACGCCCTGAGTAGCCACCTGTTCTTTTTCTAAAATATCAAATATAAAGTTGGAATCAGAATCATTGCCGATTTCTCCTATCAGAGAAACCTCTCGCCCCAGCTTCGCAGCTCCAACAGCCTGGTTGGCACCTTTTCCTCCAAGCGTGGTGGTAGAACTCAGTATCGTGGTGGTTTTCCCTGCCTGGGGTAGCCAGTCTACATTAAACGTGATATCCATATTGATACTTCCCACTACTACAATTTTTTTTGAACGAAAGAAAGAAGGAATATCCAAACTGTCTTCATTGTCAAAACAATAGGGAGAAGTAAAGGTATATTCGGATTTTTCAGCCTCTTTTTTTTCACATTTTTGGATTAAGTTTTTGCATACATAGTACCCAAATTCGCGGTAAGGAATTTTGATACTGGAAATGTGAGGGAATGAAACTGTTTCTCTCACATCATCTTTTAGACTTACTATGGACAAGTCCGAAGGCACATAATAGTGCATTTTATTCATTTGTTCGTATAGAGTCAAAGAAGAAGCAAAATGTGAACTGGCAATTCCTGAAAATCCATAATTCAGTATTCGGGAACAACAGGCCGGGTCTGAGATATAGAGCTTCATATTATCATGGTAAGGAATTTGATAATCGAAAAGACATTCCTTAAATCCTTCAAATACCATATCGGAACGTCTGCTTTTTTCCTTCAAAAGGCAGGCAATTTTGCTGTGTTTATATTCTAATAGCTTTTGGGTGAGAATATATCCCATGGTTTTAAAGTCTATATTATAAGCAGATAGAGTATAAGGTGCATTTATATAACAGACAGAAATATTCTGTTCTGTAAAATAATGTTCGTATTGAAGGCTGTTTTTATCTGCCGGTTCCCAGAGCACTCCATCTACGTTATTTTTGCACAGAGAGGTAATATGCTTTAATTCAATGTTTGTATCATTTTGGCTGTCAAGAAGCAAGATGTTATACCCCTGCTCTTGTGCTGCCTGGAGAATACCATTCAGCAGTAGATTCGTTTGTGAGGTTGTGCGTAACAGAACCCCCAGCAGGAATCGTTTGGCATTGGATATATTTTTTACCGTGGCATAAGGTGTATAGTTATATTCTTTTACAATTTTCAGTACCCGGTTGCGCGTTTCAGGATTGATATTTTGCGCCTTGTTGTTGATGACTTTAGAAACTGTCGAAATAGAAACACCAGCCAGGTTAGCAATTTCTTTAATGGTCATAAGAGAAACCTCGTTGTAAGTTTTTTTCTATTATGAAGGATAAGGAAAAATTTGTCAATGCAGAAATGAAGGACAGTTGTAAAAATGCATAAAAATAAAAGCGATAAAATGGAATTAATTAACAAAAATGCAAAAACATATTGACAGGGAAATGGAATATGAGTATTCTATGTGTATAGGAAAAAGGTTTAGGAAAATGATTTCCTAATACGTAATGACATAAGAATGAGAAAGGAGAAACGCAATGAAAGAAGAAATACAAAGGAGTTGGGAAGAATTTACCAGTGCAAGAGCAAAGGAGAAAAGTAAGATTGATAACGCAAAACTTATTATGAAGTTAGAAAAGCCAAAAGGAAAGGTAGATGTAGTAATTGATACAGATACATACAATGAAATTGATGATCAGTTTGCAGTGGCGTATTTAATAAAATCAGATGACAAGCTTAATCTAAAAGCAATATATGCAGCTCCATTTCACAATGAGAAATCCACCGGACCGGCAGATGGTATGGAGAAAAGCTATCAGGAAATTATGAACATTCTTACATTGCTGGGGAGAGAAGACTTAAAAGCCAATGTATATAAGGGTTCAACTGCATATATGCCATCTGAAACAGAACCAGTAATATCTGAAGCAGCCAAAGACTTAGCGGAAAGAGCTATGCGGTATACAGAGGAGGATCCGTTATATGTGATTGCGATAGGCGCTATTACGAATGTGTCTTCTGCACTTTTATTGAATCCGGAAATAAAAAATAGAATGGTATTAATCTGGTTAGGCGGAAATGCTATTCACTGGCCTCATAATAGAGAGTTTAATCTGTTTCAAGATGTGGCAGGAGCCAGAATTGTATTTGGGTGTGGGGTTCCATTGGTTCAGCTGCCCTGTATGGGAGTTGTATCTGCCTTTACTACAAGCGGTCCGGAACTGGAGTATCACCTCAGAGGGAAAAACAAGCTTTGTGATTACTTGGTAGATGTTACGACAAAAGAGGCACTGGAATGTTATGGAGGCTCTACGTGGACAAGGCCGATTTGGGACGTGACAGCAGTAGCATGGCTGCTTGATGGGGATTTTGAGGAGGATTGTCTGATACATAGCCCGATTCCGGAATATGATGACAGATATGCCTTTGATAACAATCGCCATTTTATAAAATATGTGTACCATATTAAGCGAGATAATCTTTTTGCGGATTTGTTTGAAAAACTTGCAAAATAAACAGGAAAGCAAGGGGATAGATGGAGAAGTATTTAAAGAAAAGGAGATATGGGAATATGAGAGCAAGAAAAATATTGACATTAACAACAGTAAGTACAATGATTGCAGCATCATTGAGTTTTACAGGGTGTGGAAACGCGGAAAGCAGCGACGGCAAAGCGACATCTAAGGGGGATTCAGACAGCGTGACTTTAAAGTGGGTTTCTCAGGGACCTGGCGAGGACTCCTGGGAAGGTCTTACAAAGCCCATATTGGAAGAATACGAAAAGGAAACAGGTGTGCATATTGATGCGGAATTCTATTCTTTCAATGATTTGTTTGAGGTTATAGAAACAAAAGCCGCAGCAGGAAATGCAGACTTTGATGTGATGAGTGTTGACGTTACCTATATTGCCAAATATGGCACCAGTGGATACCTGGAACCATTGGATAAGTATTTTACTGATGAAGACAAAGCAAAATGGGATTCTGCTTCTTATCAGGCCGGAGTTTGGGAAGATACGATGTATGCGGCGCCAGAAAATACTTCTACACAGGTACTATATTATAATAAAACATTGCTTGATGAGGCGGGCATTGTAATTCCTGAAAACGATGAGAATCATCGACTTACATATGATCAGATAGCAGATTTAGCAAAACAGGCATTGGAAAAACTGGATCCAGATGGAACAGAGGGATTGATTGGCTTCGATTTCCAACAGGTAAGTCGTGTATATCAGATGAATATGCTTGCCAATGCTATGGGAGGTAAAAATATCAGTGATGATGGATACTCATTAGATGGCGTTGTCAATACAAAACCATGGATTGATGCCATGACCTGGTATCAGGACTTAGTAAATGCGGGTATTGCTTCCAAGGGGTATGATGCAGATCAGCTGGGCGAACAATTCTATGCAGGTAAGATGTTATTTATGGTTGGCGGAACCTGGACGCCATCAGGTATGAAGGTTGATGATGAAATTGAATGTACATATGCACCATGCTTTGAAGGATTTGAAGACAAGGCGGCAACATCTACAGGAAGTTGGTATTTTGGTATTAATTCTAATTCGAAAAATAAAGATGCGGCGGCAGACTTTATTAAATGGTTTACCTTGGAAAAAGGAAATGATATGTGGTTAGAGGTAAACGGAGATGTACCTAGCCGTTTGGATAAGCAGGAAGAGATAAAGAACGATCCAGATGCTTCTAAGGATATGAAAATAGCGGCATATGAAGCAGCAAACACTGCTGTACCACGTGCGGTAACGCCTGTTTTTGGTGAGTACTCTACCGTATTAGATCAGGCCTGGGAAGATGTTCGGAACGGTGCAGATGTAGAGGAAACCTTGGAGAATGCAATAGAACAGTTTGAATCCGCTACAGCGGCATATAAAAAATAAGGAATGATGTGAGATGGCGGTATATCCTGACCGGTATTCCGCCATTTCTTTGATGAAACAGATAAAATCTGACAGGTTGTTTTGATTTGGAAAGACAGGAGGATACTATGGGTGGTGTCTACATTAAAAATAAATGGCTTCCGTATCTTTTAATACTGCCAACAATTATTTTGATTTGCATATTTAAAATTTATCCTATTATTGACAGTGTTATACAGGGAGTTCTCTCTACAGAGGGGAGTTTTACACTGGAAAATTACAAATTATTATTTGCGGATAAAACATTTTGGAACTCTTTGTGGGTCACTTTGAAGTTTAATCTTATTATTATACCGCTGCAGATTATCATTGCTTTTATTATGGCCATGATTGTCAATGTCAAAGTTCGTGGCATTGAAATTTTCAGAACGGTTTTTTATTTGCCGTTTTGTATTTCATTAACCATTGCAACTGTTATCTGGCAGATGATGTTGAATGTGAATAACGGAGTAATCAATAGTGTGCTTGGGATTTTAGGTATTCGTCCCATCGGATTTCTTATTGATAAAAAATGGGCGCTCCTGTCGATTGTTTTAATTGCGTCATGGAGAGGCTGTGCATACTGGATGATGTTTATTCTGGCAGGATTGAAGGGAATTGATACTGCAGTATATGAGTCAGCTAAAATTGACGGATCGGGTTTTTTCAGTACATTATTTAGAATTACAATTCCTCTTCTGAAAAATACATTACTTTTTGTGGTTATAGCGAATACTACTGCTAACTTTTTGCTTTTTGCGCCTATTCAAATTGCTACAGATGGCGGCCCTCAAGGCAGCACCAATGTGTTAATGTATGAGGCGTATAAGTCAGCGTTTAAATATTCAAACAGACCAAGACAGGCCTGTATTGTGACCATACTGCTGGTGATTGTTGTGCTGGTATGTTTTGTTCAAAATAAGTGTTTGAAAGAAAAGGAGGTATAAGGGTATGACACGGAAGCAAAAAAGAATTACAAAAAAAGTTGTCATATATATAGTGTTGGTAATTATGACGATTGCGTCCTTATTTCCTATTTTCTTTTGTTTATCAGCATCTTTAAGAACACAGGAAGACTTGTTTAGGAATATGTTTCCATTTACGATAAAGTCTTTGATTCCTACTGCGGTTACAGGGGAAAATTACAGCATACTTTTTACAAAGTATGAGTTTTGGCGTCCGATTCTGAATACAATGATTGTTACAGTGGCTTCGATTATTCTGGGCTGTCTTATTAACTCAATGGCGGGATTTGCATTTACCTGTTTTGAATTCAAAGGAAAAAAACTTTTTTATCCACTTGTGTTAATATCGTTTATGGTTCCGTTTGAAGCAATTGCGATTCCGTTGTATAATGTTGCGGACAGTTTTGGAATGGTGGATACTTATGCGGGCATGATAATACCTGCGATTGCAGATGGATTGGTAACCTTTTTGTTTATTCAGTTTTTCAAAGATATTCCGCCGAGTTTGGTAGAGGCAGCACGGGTAGACGGAGCAAAGTGGCCGACGATATTTGCAAAAGTAATTATGCCCATTTCAATTCCGGTATTTGTGACAGCCGGACTTATGATTTTTATGAATCAGTGGAATTCTTATATGTGGCCTCTTTTGGTAGCGCGTTCTAAGGAAATCAGGACAATTCAGATAGCAATCAGTCAGTTCAGCGGAGAGCGTTCTATTCAATGGACATATATCTATGCAGGGTCTATGATATCAGCCATTATTCCAATCTGTCTGTTCCTTCCATTTCAGAAATACTTTGTGGAAGGTATTACGGCAGGAAGCGTGAAAGGATAATAGGAGAGGCCGGTATGAAAAAAATTTTAGTTATTGGAAGTTTAAATTTGGATATGACGGTTCAGGTGGATCATACACCTGCTGTAGGAGAAACGATTCTCAGCAATAAAATGGATATGAATGCAGGCGGCAAAGGAGCAAATCAGGCATGCGCTTTGGGAAAACTGGGAGCAGATGTTACAATGCTGGGCGCAGTTGGAAAAGATATGTATGCAGATATTCAACTTAACAGTCTGAAAGCGGCCGGTGTTCATACTGATAAGATAGTAATAAAAGAAAATACAAGTACAGGTATTGCGCTGATTGCGGTAAATGCAGAAGGAGATAATAGTATCATTGTTGTTTCGGGAGCAAATTCAGATTTATCTAAGCAAGATATCGATAATAATCTGGAGGCGATAAGGGATTGCGATATAGTGATTCTCCAATTAGAAGTGCCGTTGGAAACAGTATGTTATGCCGCAAAAATTGCAAAAGAAATGGGGAAGATGGTGATTTTGGATCCGGCTCCTGTACCAAAAGAATTTCCGGAGGAGCTTTATCAATATTTAGATATTATAAAGCCAAATGAAACAGAATTGGGAATGTTGACCGGAATAAAAGAACCGGAGAGTCATTTGAAAGAGGCGGTTGAGTGCTTGAGGGAGAAAGGTGTTCATAATATCATAGTAACCTTAGGCGAAAAGGGGGTTTATGTAGACTGTAAAACAATGAAAGCAGAATGGATACCTGCAATAAAAGTACATGCTGTGGATACAACAGCTGCCGGAGATTCTTTTACAGCAGCATTAGCCATTATGCTTGCGGAAGGAAAAAGTCTGAGAGAAGCAGTTATATTTGCAAACTATGTTTCGTCTATTGTGGTGACACGAAAAGGGGCACAGACTTCTATTCCTACCTTGGAAGAGGTGAGGTGTTATATCAAATTAAAGGAAACTGCACTATAGTTTTTAAAAAATAATTTTGTTTTCGGTTAGAGCAGGCGTTACATGCCAGTTCGTTTGCAAATGGTTTGACCCGACCGAAAAAATCGTGATAACAAATAAGTCTAAGACCCTCAGAGGCGGCTGCTTCTAGGGGTCTTGTTATTTTTGATGTCTTTTGTGCTTCATCTTATTTTTCCCGTCTGTCTTAAATTTTCTTTTGAAAATTTCCCAAATCCCGCAGAAAAAGAATGACGGAACAGCCCGGGAAATGTTATAATAGACACAATACAAAAAACAGAAAATTTTATATGGGAAGGAGCAGCATATGGGGAAACTTAAGGAAAGCTGCAGCCTGTGCGGCGGGAAGCTGAAAAACGGAATCTGTACAGAGTGTGGTATGGATAACCGTAAAAATGACAGTATGTATAAAAGTATGCTGAATCAGGGGGAACATTATTCGCTTAATACTGCACAGTCGCAGACAGCGGAACGGTCACAGAAAACACAGCCACAGACAGCAGAACAGTCCCGGAGGACGCAGCCGCAGCCAACAGAGCAGTGGCAGCAGGCAGAACAGTCGTACAGGACACAGTATCAGAAAGCAAAAACAGCAGAAAAGGCGGCAAAGGACAGTAGTCAGAAGAAATATCCGAATGCTTCCGGAAACAGAAATATATTTACGTCCGGGCAGCCTTATACACCGCGGCAGTTCACCGGTGCGCAGAAGGGAACAGGCAGAAAAAACGGAGGACTGACGGCGTTTTTTATCGGTATCTTTGCATTGGTTGTGATTTTGAGTCTGGTGGGAATTTTTGAGTCCCAAGAAAGTGAAGACTCCTTTGCAACAGATATTTATGTGGAGAATATACCGGAAGATACACCTGAAAATGGTCAGCGTCCCTCATATGGAGAGGAAGGCTTTGTGGACAATGCAGAAGAACAGCTTTCTCCCATAGGAGCTACCTGGGAAAAGGCGCTTCCGGCAGGACTGTATGTGGTGGGAAGCGACATTCCGGAAGGGGAATATACCATTTCAGGAGGAGAGGGAAATTCCTGCTTTATTCGAGATGTGAAGAACGGTATATATTCTTATTATTCCTTTGGGACACAGGAGTATGATGTGGAAATTGTAGAGAGCGAAAAGCTGTTTAGCGGTGCGGTTGTCAGCGTGACTGGATTTGCGCCTGTTGCTTTTTCCAGCAAGAATGCCCAGAGCGATGCCATGACAGCAAAAATCCCCAATCCGGTTACAGAGAGTGTGGAAATTGAGGCGGAGGCAATTGCGGGAAGAGATTTCCCGCCGGGAATTTATGATGTTGAAGTAATGGAAAACGATTTTGGAATCCTGCAGTTTTCCATGGAGGAGTATGAGGGTAAAGAGCCTCCTTTTCTGGATTCCTCTTTGCTTTTAGAGAAAAATCCCACAGAAAAAAATCCGGAATATTCTGATTCTTATAGAGGTGTTATATTTCCGGAAGGCACAAAGGTTACTACTGACATTACCGTAAAGCTGGTGCCATGCCCGGAGATTGCAGGAACGGATTATCTGGGGATTTATCAGCAGACAGAAACAGAAAATAAAGGACAGGAACAGGAATGAGCAAAAAAAGACGGACAGCAGGAGATATCATATGGAATCTGGTGTTGATTCTGGCCATAGGCGTATTTGCATTCTCGGCATTTCAGCTTGGCAAGATTTTTCTTGAATATAAAGAAGGAACGGACGAATACAACAGAGTAAGAGAATATGTCACTGTAGCGGATACAGAAACAGAGGACAAAGAAGATGCAGAAAATAAGGAGCCGGAAGCGCCAAAGCCATTGCCGCCCCAGGTGGATTTTAACGGTTTAAAGGCAATCAATCCTGAGGTTATCGGTTGGATACAGATAGAAGGTACGTCTATCAGCTATCCCATTATGAAGGGAAAGGATAACGACTACTATCTGAAACACACCTTTGAGGGAAATTATAATGCAGCAGGCTCTATTTTTATTGATTATACCAACAACAGCAATTTTGAAGACTGCAATACTATTATTTACGGACACAATATGAAGAATGGTTCCATGTTCGGGCTTTTGCGAAAGCATTTTAAAGACCGGGAATCCGTCCCGGGGCGCTATATCTGGATTTGCACACCGGACAAAAATTACCGGTATGAGATTTTCAGCAGCCATGTGGTCGATGCAGCAGGAGAAGTATACACCCTGTTCTCTGCTCCGGACCAACAGTTTGCCGCTTATCTGGAAAATATGAAAAGTCAGTCCCTGGTAGATTTTGGAACAGAAGTGACGGAAAAGGATAAGATTATTACGCTGTCCACCTGTACGGGAAATGACGCAACCCGTTTCGTGGTGCAGGCAAAGAGGGAAGGAAGCTATTAGAAAATATCCTGGCACAGGAAAGGAAGGTGCTTTATGGAAGCAATGGAAAAATTAAAACAAATCATTGCCCAAACAGAAAATCTTGTGTTTTTCGGTGGGGCGGGAGTGTCTACAGAAAGTGGGATTCCTGATTTTAGAAGCGTAGACGGTCTGTACCATCAGCAGTGGGACTATCCGCCGGAAACGATTTTAAGTCACACCTTTTTTATGCAGAAGACAGAAGAGTTTTATCGTTTTTACAGGGCGAAGATGTTATGTGATACTGCAAAGCCAAATGCTGCCCATCAGTATCTGGCAGAATTGGAAAAGCAGGGGAAATTAAAGGCAGTGATAACCCAAAATATTGACAATCTGCATCAGATGGCAGGAAGCCGGCGGGTATTGGAACTGCATGGAAGCGTTTACCGGAATTACTGCACAAAGTGCGGTGCGTTTCATGATTTTTCCTATATGAAGCACAGCAGCGGTATACCAAGATGTGAAAAGTGCGGCGGCGTTTTGAAACCGGACGTGGTTTTATATGAGGAAGCGCTGAACCAGCAGACTTTGTCAGAGTCTGTCCGGGCTATTTCAGAGGCAGAGGTGCTTATAATAGGAGGGACGTCTTTGTCTGTATATCCGGCAGCCTCTCTGGTAGATTATTTCAGAGGAAAATATCTGGTGGTGATTAATAAGGACAAAACGCCCAGGGACTCTATGGCAGATTTGGTTATCAACGCTCCCATAGGAGAGGTTTGCAGCTATCTTGCAGATAATAACAGGACAGAAGGAGAAGCAGAATCTTGAATGACAGAAAATTTGATTATGAAGTAGGCGATATTGTGACATTGAAAAAGCAGCACCCTTGCGGCAGCAAGGAGTGGGAAATTCTCCGAGTAGGGGCAGATTTTCGCTTGAAATGTATGGGCTGCGGACATCAGGTCATGCTTGCCAGAAGACTGGTAGAAAAAAACACCAGAGATTTGAAAAAAAATGCTTGAAATCCCTGCCTTTATGTGGTAAAATTGGGTCTTGTGATATATTATTATCCTTGTTCCCTGCTAATCAGGGAGCCAAAAGACCAAAAGGAGGTACAACAAGCATGAACAAATACGAATTAGCATTAGTCGTAAATGCAAAGATTGAAGATGACGCTCGTGCAGCAGTAGTGGAAAAAGCAAAAGGCTACATTGCTCGTTACAACGGAAACGTAACAGAAGTTGAAGAATGGGGCAAGAAAAGATTAGCTTACGAAATCCAGAAAATGCGCGAAGGATACTACTACTTCATTCAGTTCGAAGCTGATGCAGCATGCCCTGCAGAAGTAGAACGTCATATCCGCATTATGGACAACGTATTAAGATATTTAGTTGTGAAAAAAGAGGCTTAATTCTTTTGACCGCACAAAACCGGCTCATTGAAAACCAGCCTTTTATCTGAATTTTATGAGGTGATAAGATGAATAAAGTAATTTTAATGGGTCGTTTAACAAGAGATCCTGAGGTAAGATATTCCGCAGGGGAAAATTCAATGGCGATTGCCAGATATACACTGGCTGTTGACCGTCGTTTCAAAAGGGACGGAGAAGCGACCGCTGATTTTATCGGCTGTGTGGCTTTCGGAAGACAGGCAGAATTTGCAGAGAGATATTTCCGTCAGGGAATCCGTATTGTAGTAACCGGACGTATCCAGACCGGAAGCTACACAAACAGAGATGGCAACAAGGTATACACTACAGACGTGGTGGTGGAAGAGCAGGAATTTGCGGAGAGCAAGTCCGTAAGCGACAGCCATGTAGGACATGCTTCTATGGGAGCGCCTGCACAGTCAGCGCCTTCTCCAAGCGTTGCATCAGCAGACGGATTTATGAATATTCCGGACGGAATTGATGAGGAGCTGCCATTTAGCTAAGGCGGGCAGTGATATTGATAGGAGGTAAATAATCATGGCTTACGAAAAAGGTAATAGACCGGATTCTCCAATGAAGAGAAGAGGCGGACGCAGAAGAAAAAAAGTTTGCGTGTTCTGCGGACAGGAAAATAACGAAATCAGCTATAAGGACGCAAATAAGCTGAAAAGATATGTATCTGAAAGAGGTAAAATTCTTCCTAGAAGAATCACAGGAAACTGTGCAAAACATCAGAGAGCTTTAACAGTAGAAATCAAGAGAGCAAGACATCTGGCAATTATGCCATACGTTCAGGACTAATTGAAACTACGGGCGCACTGCTTCGGCAGTGCGCTTTTTGCGTTGCAGGAATTTCTTGTGTAAAATTCTAAAAGATGTTATAATAAATCAAATTGTTACTTATCAATCAAAAGATGTCACTCTTTTGGAATTTATCGGCAGGTGAAGAGATGAATGGAAAATTAAGAATTAAAGGTCAACTGAAATTTTATATGCAGTGGCCCTTCATTCTGACTATAGTGCTGCTGGTTATGGATATACTGGTATTTACCGTAAATGTAAAGGCGGGAGCTCTGGTAACAGGATTTCTTGCAGTGTATATTCTGATTGCGGTTTTTATGTATTTCCACAGCAGGGCCGTTATTATGAACGAGCTGATTTCCTTTGCCACCCAGTACGGACAGGTGCAGAAAAGCTTATTAAATGAGTTTATTGTGCCTTATGCCCTGTTAGACTGCAGAGGAAAAATCTTATGGCTGAATGAAGAATTTGCAAAACTGACAGGAAAGAATAAGCGGTATAGAAAAAGTATTACTACCCTGTTTCCTGAAATCAGTCAGGAAAGACTTCCCAGAGGGGAAGACGCAGAGATTATGTTTCATTTTGAGGAAAGAGATTATAAGGCAGTGATGCGCCCGATTTCCATGAAAAAGCTGCTGGAGGAATCAGGGCTTTTGGAAATCGAGGAAGGAAATGATTTGATTGCCTGTTATCTCTTTGATGAAACAGAGTTGAATCAGTATATTCGTCAGAAGGAAGATGAAAAGCTGGTAACAGGACTTCTGTACCTGGATAATTATGACGAGGCGTTAAACAGTGTAGAGGAGGTCAGAAGATCCCTTCTGGTAGCACTTATTGAGAGGAAGCTGAACAAGTATTTCAGTGATGTGGATGCATTGATAAAAAAGTTGGAAAAGGACAAGTTCATTCTTGTTATGCGTCAGCGTTCTCTGGAGGAATTAAAGAAAAAACGCTTTAATATCCTGGAAGAGGTAAAAACTGTCAATATTGGAAATGATATGGCAGTGACTATCAGTATTGGGATTGGTATCAATGCGCCAACCTATGCACAGAATTATGAATACTCCAGGATTGCCATTGATTTGGCTCTGGGGCGAGGCGGCGACCAGGTGGTTATCAAGGATAAGGATCAGATGACTTATTTCGGTGGCAAATCTCAGCAAATGGGCAAAAATACCCGTGTAAAGGCAAGAGTAAAGGCACATGCCCTGCGAGAATTTATGGTGAGCAAGGATAAGGTTGTAGTTATGGGACATAAAATTTCTGATGTGGACTCCATTGGAGCCGGAATCGGAATTTACCGGGCAGCGAAGTCCCTGAATAAAAGGGCACATATTGTTGTAAACCATCCCACCATGTCTGTGCGCCCAATTATAGAGAATTTCCTGAGAAATCCGGATTATGATGAGCATATGTTCATCGATAATGATGAGGCAAAGGAAATTGTGGATAATAACACAGTTGTTGTGGTTGTGGATACCAATAAACCAAGCTATACAGAGTGTGAGGAGCTGCTTCATAAGACAAAGACCATTGTTGTACTCGACCATCACCGCCAGGGCAGCGAGGTGATTCAGAATGCAGTGCTGTCTTATATTGAGCCTTATGCATCTTCTGCCTGCGAAATGGTAGCAGAGATTCTGCAGTATTTTTCAGATGATATCAGAATCTACAACATTGAGGCAGATGCGCTGTATTCCGGTATTATTATTGATACCAACAATTTTACTGCCAAAACAGGTGTGCGTACCTTTGAAGCAGCCGCATTTTTGCGTAGATGCGGCGCAGATGTAACCAGAGTGCGCAAAATGTTCAGAGATGATGTAAAATCCTACAGAGCAAAGGCGGAAGCGATTCGCCATGTAGAAACTTATAAAAACTGCTTTGCCATTGCCGTATGCCCAAGTGAAGGCATTGACAGCCCTACAGTAGTGGCTTCTCAGGCAGCTAATGAGCTTTTAAATGTGGACAGCATAAAAGCCAGCTTTGTACTCACCGATTATCAGGAAAAAATCTTTATCAGTGCAAGAGCTATTGATGAAGTCAATGTACAGCTTATTATGGAAAAAATGGGCGGAGGCGGTCATATTAATATGGCAGGAGCCCAGCTTCCGGGTGCAACCGTAGAAGAGGCAATCCGGAAGTTAAAGGCAACACTTGACCAGATGATAAAAGAAGGAGATATAGAGGTATGAAAGTAATACTGATAGAAGACGTAAAATCTTTAGGCAAAAAAGGACAGATGGTAAACGTAAGCAACGGATATGCAAGAAACATGCTGTTTCCGAAGAAATTAGGCGTGGAAGCAACACCGAAAAATATCAATGATCTGAAACTTCAGAAGGCCCATGAGGATAAGGTAGCAAAGGAAAACCTGGAGGCTGCGAAGAAGTTCAAAGAAGAACTGGAAACCAAGCAGGTGACAGTCAGCATTAAAGTGGGGGAGAATGGCAGAACCTTTGGCTCTGTATCCACAAAGGAAATTTCAGAAGCAGCAAAGGCACAGCTTGGTTATGAGATTGATAAGAAAAAAATGCAGCTTGCAAACCCGATCAGAGAGTTGGGAACAACCATGGTTCCCGTGAAATTGCACCCACAGGTAACGGCGGAATTAAAAGTTGTGGTAAAAGAAGCGTAAGAAGGGAGTTTCTGCCAAGATGGAAGAAGCACTGATTAAGAGAATCCTGCCTCACAGTATGGAGGCAGAGCAGTCAGTCATTGGCTCTATGATTATGAGCAGGGACGCCATTGTGGAGGCGTCTGAGCTGATTACCGGGGCAGATTTCTACCAGCAGCAGTATGGGATTGTGTTTGAAGCCATGGTAGAGCTTCACGATGAAGGAAAGGCTGTAGACCTTGTAACTTTGCAGGAGCGGCTGAAGGAAAAGGATTTGCCGCCGGAAATCTCCAGCATGGAATTTGTCCGGGATCTTCTGGCAGCAGTTCCTACCTCAGCCAATGTAAAATACTATGCCGAAATCGTAGCAGAAAAATCCATGCTGCGGAAGTTGATTAAGACCACAGAGGAAATCAGCAATGCCTGTTATCTGGGCAAGGAGAAAACCCAGGATATTCTGGAAGTAACGGAAAAGAAAATCTTTGATTTGGTGCAGAACCGGGGCAGTGAGGAATTTGTTCCCATTCGTCAGGTGGTGCTAAATGCCATTGAAAAGATTGAGAAAGCCTCCAGAACCCAGGGAAGCGTAACCGGCATTCCCACAGGCTTTATTGACCTGGATTATAAGATGTCCGGCTTTCAGCCCTCGGATTTGATTCTGGTTGCTGCCAGACCCTCTATGGGAAAAACGGCGTTTGTACTGAATATTGCTCAGTATATGGCTTTTCACAGCAATGTAACCACAGCGATTTTCAGCCTGGAAATGTCAAAGGAGCAGCTTGTCAACCGTCTTCTGGCTCTGGAATCCAAGGTGGATTCCCAGAATATTCGAACCGGTAATCTGGAAGACGAGGAGTGGGCAAAGCTTATTGAAGGCGCCAACATTATCGGAAAGTCCAATCTGATTATTGACGATAAGCCGGGTATTTCTATTTCTGAGTTGCGTTCCAAATGCAGAAAGTACAAGATGGAGCATAATCTGGGTGTGATTTTTATTGACTACCTGCAGCTTATGACAGGAAGTGGAAGAAGTGAGTCCAGACAGCAGGAGATTTCGGAGATTTCCCGTTCTCTGAAGGCATTGGCAAGAGAACTGAATGTGCCTGTGGTGGCGCTTTCCCAGTTGAGCCGTGCCGTAGAACAACGCCCGGATCACAGACCCATGCTTTCAGACCTTCGAGAGTCCGGAGCCATTGAGCAGGACGCCGATGTGGTTATGTTTATTTATCGTGATGATTATTACAACAAGGATTCCGAGAATAAAAATATTGCGGAAATCATTATAGCAAAACAGAGAAACGGTCCTATTGGTACGGTAAATCTGGTTTGGCTGCCAAATTATACAAAGTTTGTAAATATGAAAAAGTAGAAGAGGCTATGGCATAAGCTGCATATCATTTTGTGCCATAGCCTCTTTTGTTATGCTTTGGCAGAGAGAAGAGGTCAGGGATTTTTATTACTCATCATAGATATTTACAATTTCTCCATCCAGTATCCGGTTCATGTTTTTTACAGCGCAGAAGTTTCCACACATACTGCAGGTGTCTTCTTTTTCCGGCTTTGCCTCCTCCCGGTATTGTCTGGCTTTTTCCGGATCAATACACAGCCGGAACATTTCTTCCCAGTCCAGATTTTTCCGGGCAGTGCTCATGGCAGAATCCCAGTCAGAGGCGCCTTTTACCCCTTTGGCGATATCCGCGGCGTGTGCAGCAATTTTAGAAGCAATGATACCCTCCTTTACGTCTTTTTCGTCCGGCAGACGCAGATGCTCGGCTGGTGTGACATAACAGAGAAAGGAAGCACCGCAGGAAGCGGCAATGGCTCCTCCAATGGCTGCTGTAATATGGTCGTATCCGGGGGCAATGTCCGTTACAAGAGGTCCCAGCACATAAAACGGTGCGCCCTGGCACACGGTCTGCTGGATTTTCATATTGGCTTCAATCTGATTCAGAGGCATGTGGCCGGGTCCTTCAATAATCACCTGTACATCTTTTTCCCATGCCCGTCTGGTAAGTTCTCCAAGAGTTACCAGCTCTTCAATTTGAGAAATATCTCCTGCATCGGCAAGGCAGCCTGGACGGCAGGCATCTCCAAGGCTTAAGGTGACATCGTATTTTCGGCAGATGTCCAGAATCCGGTCATAATGCTTATAGAAAGGATTTTCCTGTCCGGTCATTTCCTGCCAGGCAAAAATAATAGAGCCCCCTCTGGAAACAATGTTGGTGAGCCGCCTGTTTTCTTTAAAACGGCGGGCAGTATTTTTGTTGATGCCCACATGGATTGTCATAAAATCCACGCCGTCCTTTGCATGCATTTCCACAATATCCAGCCATTCTTCGGAAGTAATATCTTTTAAAGGCTTATGATAATAGACTACTGCGTCATAGATAGGAACCGTTCCGATGATGGCCGGACATTCCTGTGTGAGTTTTTGGCGAAAAGCTCTGGTATCTCCGTAGGAACTTAAATCCATAATCGATTCTGCTCCCATATCTACAGCCTGCCGAACTTTATGAAGCTCCATATCTATATCTTTCCAGTCCCGTGAAGTGCCCAGATTGACATTGATTTTGGTTTTCAACATAGAACCAATGGCATTGGGATTCAGGCATTGGTGCTGTTTATTTGCCGGAATGACGGCTTTTCCCTCTGCGATATAGTGGCGTAGCTCTTCTGCCGGTATTCCTTCTTTTTTTGCGGCGATTTCCATTTCCGGGGTAATGATTCCCTGCCTTGCGGCATGCATTTGTGTGGTATAAGTCATAGATTTTCTCCAATCTTTTGTTTTTAAACCAGAGAATTCGAACCTGCAGCACAGCCGTTTTCACAAAAAGAAAAAGTCTGTGCCGAAATAGGACGCACAGACATATAAAATCAGTATGTGTAAACTCCCTACGTTGGCATAATCCAAATCAGGTAATACAGGTCGAAGTCGAACTTCCTCTCAGCCCATAAGGCTCCCTGGTTATTTTTTATCAGTTTAGCACCCCTTAGAGGGCTTGTCAACAGTTTTTGTCGAACGTATTTTCTTGCATTTTTATAACGCTTTGTTATAATAATTAAGAGAAACAAAGAAAGGGGTCAGTATATGCAGAAAACCATTTATTCGGTTTCGGAGGCAGTACGCTTTCTGGACATACAGTCCCATGTGCTTCGGTACTGGGAAGAGGAGCTGCGTCTTCCGATTGGAAGAAACGAAATGGGACACAGATACTACACCCGATGGGATATTCAGATTTTCATGAGTATTAGAGAACTAAAGAAAAAAGGGTATGCATTAAAGGAAATCGGAGAGCTGACAACCCTTTTTTATAAAAATCAGGTGGACGAAAAACAGCCTGAGCATAGAGAGTCTGCAAAAAAGAAAAAAGAGAGGAAAAAATCCACGCCCCCGGTATCCAGGGAATTTATGGAGATTATCAGCAAACTGGTTGCGAACAGAATCCAGGAGAAAAATTCAGAAGAAGAGAGGTATAAGCGTCTTGATGAAAGGATTCGTATTTGTCAGCAGTCCAGAAGAGAGGCAGCGGCAGCTCTGGAAAAAGAAGCGCAAAAAAAGAGGAGGATTTTTAAAAGAAAGTAAAAAGAGAAGACGAAGAGGCAGGAACATTAAGCTTCCTGCCTCTTCGTACCTTTCATGATACAGAATAAAAGTCCTGTATTATGTAATATTAGCCTTCTACGATAGCTTCTGTAGGACAAACACCAGCGCATGTTCCGCAGTCAACGCATGTATCAGCGTCGATAACGTATTTGTCATCGCCTTCGGAAATAGCTTCTACCGGACATTCACCAGCGCATGTTCCGCAGCTTACACATTCATCTGTAATAACGTATGCCATGATTGTATCCTCCTTTATATTCTGAATCTTTCAATTCAGTTCTTAGGGTTATTCTAATATATTTGTTTCTATAATACAAGTCTTATTTTACGAACATAGCAGGATTTTTTGGTTGTAGGCATAATTGTATACAAAATGCAAAAGTAAATGGAGAAAAACAGTTGAATATCCTGCAAAAACAGATTATAATAAAACAATAAAATATTTAAGGAGGAAGCTATCCATGAAGGTAACAGCAGATATGACAATCGGCGAACTGATTCGTTTAGATGAAAATATTGTACCAATTCTAATGAGAGCAGGTATGCACTGCATCGGCTGTCCGTCCGCACAGGGAGAATCTCTGGCAGAAGCAGCTATGGTTCACGGAATTGACGGAAACATGCTGATCGCACAGATTAATGATTTCCTGGAAAACAAATAAGATTTCCTATAAAGTAAAAAGGACACCCGTTCATGGGTGCCCTTTTTTAAATTTGTGTAAGATGTGTCAATGCCTTGGATGGAAGAATACAGACACCGTGTTCTTTAAAATATGCCTGCTTTGCCGGAGAGAAGGGACTTCCCTTTCCATATTCAGAAAGCATGTTGCATACTCTGTTGAAATCCTCTGGTGAGGTTTCTTCCTGATGGAGTACCAGGGAGTAGGTATTGTTTTTCTCATCCTTATACAGAGCGCTGAAGCCCTGGAAGAAATTGTTCAGCCCATGGGCTGCTTCAATAACGGTATCCAGGTTTTGGAAAACATATTCCCGCATTAAGTTGACAGAAACAGGGGTATCCCCGATGTTTTCCGGCTTTGTGGCCGTTTCTTTGTTTTCGGAGGCTGCTTTTTCTTTTTTTCTGCGCTCCATGGCTTTTGCCTTTGCCTCATAAATTTTCTGGAAGATATCCAGGATATCGTCAGCGCCTTCTACTTCAATAGGAGGGGCGTCCTCGGAAACGGCTGTAGCATTGCCAAAAGGGGTGAATTTGGAAAAGCGGGTATCCAGTTCCTCCGGGTCATCTACCTTGGAAATAATTAAAATAATACTGTCTGCAGACACCGGAATTGCCTCAATCATGAGAGGTGTATTGTCAGCTTCAAAGCCAAACTCGGAACTTGCCTGCTGCATCATATCCCGGAAAAGAGTTTTTGCCTTATCACTGCCGTAAGCCAGCTCACTTAAACGAATTTGCCGTTCCTCCAAATCAGCTCTTGTCAGTGTACAACGTATCTGATTTTCATTTATTTTTTCTATTTTCATAACATCACGTCCTGTCTGGTTAATTCATCTAAAGATGCTATTTCTCCTTTTATATTATATACTATGCATTGCCGGATTGTAAAGAAGAAATACTTGCTAATTCCGAGAGCTGGTGTTATAATGAAAATCAGGTAGAGAAGACTGTCCTGTAAATTTTACAGAGAGGAGTGAAATACAGGTAGTCTTTTGACATTTGACAGATTTTATGATTCAAGAAATGCGGCGGTCTGCTGCAGCAGTCTGGTACATTCTGTATCACTGCAGATTTCCATTTATATCAAGATCAAAACATACGGGCAGTCTATCTTTATCTTTTGTAACTGAATGAGGCGTTTTGTGCAAGGAAAAAGAAAGCAGGATAATAATATATCACAAGCATTTATATTCTGCGGGAGGAAGATATGGATAAAAAAGAAAAACAGCTTTTGCACCGGGAGTTGGAAACCTATGAGGATATGGGAGTGCTTCTCTATCTGAACGGGAGAAGTACGACTCCAAAACGTATTGAGAAAGCATACAGAATTGCCGAGGATGGAAACTATATGCGGGACTACATTCAAGATGAAAGCGGGAAATTGCAGGCTGTTTCCTTTGATTTTGTGAAGAATTAAAGGGGCTGTAATTGTGTACAAAAAAGAAAAAAATCTGAAAAAAACATGAAATTCCGGAAGAAATAGATGACGAAAGAGAAAAATATGCTATAATACACATATCAAAAGAGAGTAAAAGGAGCTGAAGCATGGCAAAACGAAGGAAAAGAAGAAGGCGCAGGAGAAGCTTTCCCCCTGCACTGATAGCGTTATTTCTTATCGTAATCGTTGGGGCAGCGGGGCTTATTACAACCTATGTAAAGAAATATACACCGTCAGATATCCGAATGGATTTGGCAGACTATTATAAGCTGGAATCCCCGGAGGAGGTTGCCCTGATTTTTCAGGATACCTTAAGTGAGTACAGAGGCAGGCTCATAGAGGATATGATCTATCTTCCCTATCAGGCAGTAACCGGTGTTCTGGGCGGAAGATTTTACTGGGATCAGGAAACACAGAGTATGTTGTATACAACCCCGGATTCTGTAATAGAGATTCAGCCGGATATGGAATTTCAGGCACAGGGGCAGGAACAGAGTTTTGTTCCGGTGAGAAAGCTGGACGAGAGTCTTTATATTGCTCTGGATTTTCTGGAAAATTATATGCAGATAGAAAGTCGGGTATACGAAAAACCGGCAAGAGTTGTTATTACCTATGAGTGGCAGAAGATTCAGACTGTGGAGGCAGACCGGGATACTGTAGTTCGTTACCAGGGCGGAATTAAGAGTCCCATTCTTTCTGATGTGAAAGCAGGGGATTCCATGGAACTTTTGGAGGAACTGGAAAACTGGTCCAGAGTTCTGACAAAAGACGGAATCGACGGCTATGTAAAAAAAGAAGATCTGAAAGCGTCAAAGACAGCCGAGCCAAAATACCAGGGGGCTTATGAGGAGAATTTTACCAGCCTTACCAGAGATTATAAAATCAACCTTGCATGGCATCAGGTTACCTCCGAGGCAGCCAATGGAGCTTTTGAGCAGACGGTAAAGGATTTGCAGGGCGTCAATGTTATTTCCCCTACCTGGTTTTCTGTGACAGGAACAGAGGGAACGATTTCTTCCCTTGCCAGCGCAGAATATGTAGAAAAAGCACACAAAAAGGGCATGGAGGTCTGGGGACTGATTGATAATTTTGATAAAAATGTAAGCACACTGGAAACCCTGTCTAAAAGAAGCGCCAGAACCCATATCATTGAGATGCTTTTAAGTGAAGCCAAAAGAGTGGGAATGGACGGAATTAATTTAGACTTTGAGGCGCTGACAGAGGAAGAGGCGCCGCATTTTATCCAGTTTGTCAGAGAACTGTCTGTTATGTGCAGAGCCAACAATCTGGTTCTGTCTGTGGACAATCCGGTTCCGCAGTATACTTCTTTTTATAACAGAAAGGAACAGGGGATTGTGGCGGATTATGTGATTATCATGGGATATGATGAACATACTGTTGGAGCGGAAACTGCAGGTTCTGTAGCGTCCCTTCCTTTTGTGGAAGCGGGAATTGTCCAGACTCTGAAGGAAGTTCCTAAGGAAAAGGTGATTAACGGTGTGCCGTTTTATACCAGATTGTGGACAGAGAACAATAATGGAGCTGTGACCAGTGAGGTCTTTGGCATGGATCAGGCAGAAAAATATGTGCAGGAAAAAGGCATGGAAGTATACTGGAATAAAGATGTATCGCAGAATTATGGCGAGCTTGCCACTTCCGAGGGTACACAGAAAATCTGGCTGGAAGATGAGAAATCTCTGGAAGCAAAGATGAAACTGATACAGCAGTATGAGCTGGCAGGGGTAGCAGAATGGAAGCTGGGATTTGAACGGGCAGATGTATGGCCGGTTATCAGCAAATATTTACAGTAAGAAGAAAAAGTACGAGGTGGAGTATTATGGCAGAGTATGAAATGTTTAAAACAACCTTAATGGGTGGATATGACAAGGAAGAAGTACAGGAGCTGATTCAGAAGCTGAAAGATGAAATGGCTGAAATTCAGGTGAATTATAAAAAGCAGATTGCAGACAGAGATGCCAAGATTGCGGAACTGCAGAAGAGAATTGAACTGAAGGAATCTTATCAGGCGCGTATGGAGGAGGACATCAAGGAGAAATACCAGAAGTACATTGATAATTACGAAAGCATTGGAAAGCTGGTCTTTGAAGCGCAGATAAAAGCAGAAAGTATGGAAAAAGAAGCACGGGAAAAATGCGACATTATGATAGCAGAGGCTGAGGAGGAAGCAAAACGCCGCGTGGAGGCTGTGCAGTCTGAAATTGATGACAAACTTTTAGAGGGCAAGAAGAAATATGTGGCTGTTCAGGAAGAAATGAATGGCATTGTAGAATTGATTAATCAGGCACAGAGAAGATTTATGTCTTCTTATAAAGAGGTGCATCACATTATCAGTAGTATGCCTACTTCCTTAAACGATATTGGCGAGGAGAGTGAGCTGGAAATTCACAGAATCGAGATTCCTGATGAGGAGCTGCCAGAGGAAGAGAACAAAGAAGAACTTCATCTGGGAGATACTCAGGAGTTGGATATTATGGACGCTATGGAGGATATTGCAGAGCTGGAAGAGTTTGACGAAGAAGATGAGGAAGATGAGGACAGCAAGCTTGCCCTTCAGATTTCAAAGCTTTTAAGTGAAGAAGATGAGGCAATGCTGGAAGAAGAGTTAGACGGTCTTTTAAAAGAAGAATAAGAGAATAACAGAAAACAGCTTCAGGCAGTTTCCTTAAAGTGGTATATCTAAAGAAAGGAGAGTGGTCTGAAGCTGTTTTTGTCTGTACCAATACAGCAATATTGTCTGAAAGTGCATTAATCCTCTTCGATAATCTGCAGTTCCAGGTAGTCAAAGTCCAGGATTTCAATGAAATTATCCTGCGAAAACCGTACCTTTGAGAATTTCTGGAAGTCTTTGATATTGGACTCCAGCCAGATTGGAGAGGGAAGGTCAAATTCATGGCAAATACAGTCCAGGCAGTGAAAGACCTTTTTGGTTCTGGTATTTTGTGTATCATCGCAGATAACCGTGCTTTTTTGAATACGCGTGTCTTTATAAATATTTCCCATTAAGCGGAACATAGGCATTGTCCTTTCCGTATAGTAATTTCTGTGTTCTTTATTATAAGAAAGATAGGAAGTGGTGTAAAGCCTGTTTTTAAAAGTTTTGCGGCAGGGTTGTATAGATTGCATACGGAAATTGTGAAAATCAGTCAAAATGACGGGATTGATTTAGGGATTGTCCATGCATACAAAGACTTAAAGTAATATTTGGGCATTTGACCTATGGAAAAAAAACAGGGATAGAGGTATACTAATCTCAGTTCAAACGAGAGCAATCGCAAAATTTAGGAGGAAAATTAAAATGGCAAGTTTATCATTACAGCATATTAACAAGACTTATCCAAATGGTTTTGAAGCAGTAAAAGATTTCAATCTTGAAATTGCAGATAAAGAATTCATCATCTTTGTAGGACCTTCAGGTTGTGGAAAATCTACAACACTTCGTATGATTGCAGGTCTGGAAGAAATCTCAGGCGGTACATTAAAAATCGGTGACAAAGTAGTAAACGATGTTGAACCAAAAGACAGAGATATTGCAATGGTATTCCAGAACTACGCTCTGTATCCACATATGACCGTTTATGATAACATGGCATTTGGTCTGAAACTGAGAAAAGTTCCAAAAGATCAGATTGACAAAATGGTTAAAGAAGCAGCTAAGATCCTTGACCTGGAAAAATTATTAGACCGTAAACCAAAAGCTCTTTCCGGTGGTCAGAGACAGCGTGTTGCTATGGGACGTGCTATCGTGCGTGAACCTAAAGTATTCTTAATGGACGAACCTCTGTCAAACCTTGATGCAAAACTTCGTGTACAGATGCGTACTGAAATTTCTAAATTACATGAAAGATTAGGCGCTACTATCATCTACGTTACACATGACCAGACAGAAGCTATGACACTGGGTACCAGAATCGTTGTTATGAAAGATGGTGTTGTACAGCAGGTAGATACACCTCAGACATTATACAATGCTCCATGTAACTTATTCGTTGCTGGATTTATCGGTTCTCCTCAGATGAACTTCTTAGATGCAGTTGTACATGTAAAAGGAAATGATGTTGAATTACAGATTGGTAAGACTGTACTTCAGGTACCGGCTTCCAAGAAAAAAGCTCTTATTGACGGCGGATATGACGGAAAAACAGTTGTTATGGGTATTCGTCCAGAGCATGTATACGATGATGAAGCTCGTATCCAGGCATTCCCGAACAGCACAATTGAAGGAAAAATCACTGTTTATGAATTACTTGGTGCTGAAGTTTATCTGTACTTTGACACAGAAGGATTCTCTATGACAGCAAGAGTAAATCCTCGTACAACAGCAAGAACAGGTGATACTGTTAAATTTGCATTAGACATGGAAAAAGTTCATGTATTTGATAAAGAAACAGAGCAGGTTATCACAAACTAAATTTCAAATGTGAAAAATGCAGACTGCCTCGTGAAAAGAAGTCAGGAAGTTTCCTGACGGACCTTTCACGGGGCAGTTTTTTTAGTTCTTTGTTAAGAGGTGGGATAAAATAAAAAAATTTTTGTTAAGAATCCAGCAGTTTTGAGCCGGAAAGCGTGGGGTTAAAATTTCCTTTCATACTTTTAATAGAGCGGGAGGTCAGAACATAATCTTTGGGCAGCGTACTGGGGGAATATCCGGTTATTTCCTTAAAGGTTCTGTTAAAATGCCGTATGGTGTCAAAACCGCATAGAGAAGCTATTTCTGTAATAGACAGCTCCTGTCTGTTGTGCCGGAGCATTTCAATGGCTTTTTCCAGTCGTATAATATTCAGGTAAGTGGAAAAGGTCATTCCTGATATATTTTTAAAAAATTTGGAAAAGTAAGGCTCGGAAAATCCCATAAAGCTGCTGGCATCAGAAAAGGTGATGTAGCTGTATTTTTCTTCAATTTCATTCAGCAGATTTTTATAATTTTCCATGGAAGTATGAAATCTCGCGGATTTTTCTTCTATAGGGATACCATGACGGTAAATGTCTACAAAGAGGCAGCGGATCATTCCAATGATTTTCATTTCATAAAAGGACTGTTTTTCCTCCAGCTCTTTTTTTACTGTTTTAAAGAGATTTGGGACAGCGGTAGCAGAAAAAGAAGGTAAAAGAGGAGAAGCAAGGGCAGTTCTTCTGGTGATTTCCTGTATCATGGAAGCGTTAAACATGAGAATTTGTGTGATGCTTCCGGATTCTCCGTGAATATAGTGAATTTCTCCGCTTTGGATAAAGACGGCTTCCCTGTCATGTAGTTGATAGGCAGTGTGGTTGTAGGACACAGTTACCGTGCCTTTTTCGATATAAATCAACTCGCATTCCAGATGCCAGTGGGGCAGATTATGAAGAGATTCATAACGTCCCGTCCATGCACATTCTTTTTCTTCCCGTTTTTCAAAGTTTGCAAGCATTGTGATTCCTCCTTTCTTTATACTGTAACAAAAAAGATAATAAATGTCCATATTGAGGCAACAGAGTTCTTTCTTTTTCAGGGATGTACGGTATACTGAAAAGTAGAAAGAGGAACGAAAATTGCCAAAAGGCAGAAAATAACAGGAGGAAACAGTTATGTTGGAAATGAAAAATTATCAGTTCTGGTTTTGTACCGGTTCACAGGACTTGTATGGACAGGAATGTCTGGAGCATGTGGCAGAGCATTCCAAAATTATGGTAGACAGATTAAACAAATCAGGAGTGCTTCCTTATGAAGTCGTATGGAAACCAACACTTTTGACAAATGCTATGATTCGTCAGACTTTTAATGAGGCAAATGCAGATGAAAACTGTGCAGGTGTGATTACCTGGATGCATACCTTTTCACCGGCAAAATCCTGGATTTTAGGACTTCAGGAATACAGAAAACCGCTTTTGCACCTGCATACACAGTTTAACAGAGAAATTCCATATGATTCCATTGATATGGACTTTATGAACGAAAATCAGTCTGCACATGGAGATAGAGAATACGGACATATTGTAAGCCGTATGAGAATGGAAAGAAAGGTTATTGTTGGCTTCTGGGACGATAAAGATGTGCAGGAGAGAATTGCTTCTTGGATGCGGACTGCTGTAGGTGTTATTGAAAGCAGCCATATTCGTGTGATGAGAATTGCCGATAACATGAGAAATGTAGCTGTTACAGAGGGCGACAAGGTAGAAGCACAGATTAAATTCGGCTGGGAAGTAGACGCATATCCGGTAAATGAAATTGCAGACGCAGTAAAAGAGGTTTCCAAAGGAGATACCGATGCTCTGGTAGAAGAATATTATGATAAATATGAGATTCTTTTAGAGGGCAGAGATGCAGAGGAATTCCGCAGACATGTGGCAGTTCAGGCTCAGATTGAGCTTGGATTTGAACGTTTCCTGGAGGAGAAAAACTATCAGGCCATTGTGACCCATTTTGGTGATTTGGGCTGCCTGCAGCAGCTTCCGGGTCTGGCTATTCAGAGGTTAATGGAAAAGGGCTATGGATTTGGTGGAGAAGGCGACTGGAAAACAGCAGCCATGGTTCGTCTGATGAAAATTATGACACAGGGCAAAAAAGATGCAAAGGGAACTTCTTTTATGGAGGATTATACCTATAACCTGGTTCCGGGAAAAGAAGGCATTCTGGAAGCACATATGCTGGAGGTTTGTCCAACGATTGCAGAAGGTCCTATCAGTATTAAGTGTCAGCCGCTTACTATGGGTGACAGAGAAGATCCGGCAAGACTGGTATTTACATCCAAGACAGGTAAGGGTGTAGCTACCTCTCTGATTGACCTGGGCGACAGATTCCGTCTGATTATCAATGATGTGAATTGCAAAAAGGTAGAGCAGCCAATGCCGAAGCTTCCGGTGGCCACAGCATTCTGGACACCGGAACCAAGCCTGCAGACAGGTGCAGAGGCATGGATTCTGGCAGGAGGCGCCCATCACACAGCATTCTCCTATGATTTGACTGCAGAACAGATGGGAGATTGGGCAGCAGCTATGGGAATTGAGGCTGTTTATATTGACAAAGACACCACAATCCGTAATCTGAAGAATGAACTTCGCTGGAATGAGGCAGCCTACAGACTGAACCTTTAAATTTCCGATATACCTGAAAAGATGACAGAAGAGGGGCAAATGCATGAAACGCATACTGTGAATATTTATACACTTTATGTTTTAAAAGTATAGATATTTCAAAGTGCTGTTTCCGGCATTTGTTCCTCTTTTTTTGTGCATATAAGATTTACATATAATAGGAAGGTGCTTGCCAATTAAAAAAAAATAGGGTATTATTATTTTAGAAAATCCAGGGACAACCCAAAGGAGAGAGGAAATATGATTTCAAGCCAGGTAATACAAAAGACATTAGATGAACTGAGAATGATCACAAGAATTGATTTGTGTGTCATGGATATAGACGGAAAGGTCAATTCCACCACTTTTGCTACAGAGGAAGAGGATTTTGGTGATGTGAGAGCCTTTGCAGAGTCTATGGCAGACAGCCAGGTGATGAAGGGCTGCCATTTCTTTAAAATTTACGATAATCAGACTGTGGAATATATACTGGTTGCCAAAGGCGGCAATGAAGATGCCTATATGATCGGACGTGTAGCAGTAGCAGAAATTCAAAATCTGATTGTGGCTTATAAGGAGCGTTTTGATAAGTCCAACTTTATTCAAAACCTGATTCTGGACAATCTGCTTTTAGTAGATGTGTACAACAGAGCGAAAAAGCTGCACATTGCAGTAGAGGCAAAACGAGTGGTTCTGCTGGTAGAAACCAGAAATGAAAAAGACCAGGATTCCATGGAAATTCTGAAAAATCTCTTTATTTCCAGAAATAATGATTTTATTACAGCCATTGATGAAAAGAATATTATTATTGTCCGTACTTTAGAGGAAAGCGACGGATATGAAGAAATTGAAAATATTGCAAACATGATTGTGGATATGTTAAATGCTGAGGCAATGTCCCGGGTGCGAGTATCCTACGGCAATATTATTCATGAAATCAAAGATGTGTCACGTTCTTATAAGGAAGCAAAGATGGCGCTGGACGTAGGCAAAATTTTCTATGTAGAAAAGAATATTGTGGGATACAACAATCTGGGAATCGGACGTCTGATTTATCAGCTTCCCATGCCGCTTTGTGAAATGTTCATGAAAGAGGTGTTCGGCGGAAAACTTCCGGAATCTTTAGATGATGAAACTCTGAACACCATTAATAAATTCTTTGATAACAACCTGAATATTTCAGAAACTTCCAGACAGTTGTTCCTGCACAGAAATACGCTGGTATACAGACTGGAGAAGATTCAGAAAAGCACAGGACTGGATATTCGTGTCTTTGACGATGCGCTGACCTTTAAGATTGCACTTATGGTATCCAGTTACATGGATTTCATGAAAAAGCAGGATTAATTCAGAAGCAAAACAGATTTACAACAGAAGCTGCTGCAAAAACAGGGGATAGATATAAATAGGCTCCTCGGTTTTGCGGCAGCTTTGTTTTCTTATCTTCTGAAGTGCAAAATTTCCCGGGTATTTGTGAATAAAAAATAAAGCATTATTGTATACAATTAATTTATTGCGATAAACTACTTGCTTTTTAAAGCGATAAAATTTATAATGGTAGAAAATACGTTAGAAAAAAGCAAAAGAAAGATGGAGGGAATGCCATGATTCAATTATATAAAACTGGCGCCTGGCTGGTAAACGGAACAGAGCTTTTGGAAGATTCGGAAGCTGTGAGAGCAGAAATTCAGGCAAAATATAATAAGACAGCGCCAACAAAGGAAGAGGCGGCAAAAAATACCATTGCCTACTCAATTTTGCAGAATCATAACACATCAGACAACATGAAAAATCTGAAAATCAAGTTTGATAAGCTGACTTCACATGATATTACCTTTGTAGGAATTATTCAGACTGCCAGAGCTTCGGGTCTGGAGAAATTCCCTATTCCCTATGTGCTGACAAACTGTCACAATTCTCTGTGTGCAGTAGGCGGCACCATTAATGAAGATGACCATATGTTTGGATTGACCTGCGCCAAACGCTATGGCGGGGTATATGTACCGCCTCATCAGGCAGTCATTCACCAGTTTGCAAGAGAAATGCTGGCAGAGGGCGGAAAAATGATACTGGGCTCTGACAGTCATACCCGCTACGGTGCGCTGGGAACCATGGCCATGGGTGAAGGTGGTCCTGAGTTGGTAAAGCAGCTTTTGGGCAGAACCTATGATATTAAGCGTCCCGAGGTAGTAGGGGTTTACCTCACCGGAAAACCGGTGCCAGGAGTGGGAACTCAGGACGTTGCTCTGGCAATTATCGGGGCAGTCTTTGAGAGTGGATATGTAAAAAATAAGGTCATGGAATTTGTAGGTCCCGGTGTGGAAAATTTGAGCGCAGATTACCGCATTGGCATTGATGTTATGACAACAGAAACTACCTGTCTTTCATCTATCTGGAAAACAGATGCCAAAATACAGGAATTTTATGAAATCCATGGAAGAGGAGCTGACTATCAGGAACTGAATCCGGGAGAAGTTACTTATTATGATGGAGTGGTATATGTGGATTTGGGCCAGATAAGACCAATGATTGCCATGCCGTTCCACCCAAGCAATACCTACACCATTGAAGAATTAAACAGTAATCTCATGGATATTTTAGATGATGTGGAGAAAAAGGCGCAAATCAGCCTGGATGGAAAGATTCCATATACTTTGAAGGATAAGGTGAAAAACGGAAGGCTGTGCGTAGAACAGGGAATCATTGCAGGCTGTGCAGGCGGCGGCTTTGAAAATATCTGCGATGCAGCGGATATTTTAAGAGGCGCCAGCATTGGGGCTGATGCATTTACTCTGAGTGTATATCCTGCAAGTACACCGATTTATATGGAACTTGCCAAAAACGGCGTGTTAGCTGACCTTTTGCAGACAGGTGCTGTGGTAAAAACTGCCTTTTGCGGCCCCTGCTTTGGTGCAGGAGATACTCCGGCAAACAATGCCCTTAGTATCCGTCATTCTACCAGAAACTTTCCCAACAGAGAAGGCTCTAAGATTCAGAACGGACAGATTTCTTCTGTGGCCCTTATGGATGCCCGTTCCATTGCAGCTACAGCGGCAAATAAGGGACAGCTTACCCCTGCTACAGAGTATGCAGGAGAATACAGAAGACCGGTTTATCACTTTGATGGACAGATTTATGCAAACCGTGTGTTTGACAGTAAGGGTGTGGCAGATCCGAGCGTAGAAATTCAGTTTGGTCCTAACATTAAGGATTGGCCTGAGATGCCGGTTTTGACAGAGAATCTGCTGTTAAAGACCGTGGCAGAAATCCATGATCCGGTTACTACCACAGACGAGCTGATTCCTTCCGGAGAAACTTCTTCTTATCGTTCCAACCCGCTGAAGCTGGCAGAGTTTGCCCTGTCCAGAAAAGCGCCGGATTATGTGGGACTGGCAAAGGAGATTCAGAAGGCAGAACTTGCCAGAGAGGCAGGAGAAAGTCCTGTAAAAGCAGTGCCTGAGCTGGAAGGTATCTGGGAAAGGGTAAAAGCCGTATACCCGGAGGCCACAGAGGTCAATACAGGAATCGGAAGCACTATTTTTGCAGTAAAGCCAGGGGACGGATCTGCCAGAGAGCAGGCTGCTTCCTGTCAGAAGGTGCTGGGAGGCTGGGCCAATATTGCCAATGAATATGCTACAAAGAGATACCGTTCTAATCTGATGAACTGGGGTATGCTTCCATTTTTAATACCGGAGGGAGAACTTCCCTTTAAAAAGGGAGATTTTATCTTTGTACCGGACATCAGAAAAGCTGTGGAGGAAGGAAGAGGAGAAATTCCTGCCTTTGCCATTAGCGATCAGGTGAAAGCCTTTACTCTTGGACTTGGGGAAATGACAGAGGACGAGAGAGAGATTATCCTGAAAGGGTGTCTGATTAATTACTACAGGGCAAAATAAGTTTAATTTTGCAGTTTGGCGTAAAATTTTCTGAAATCAGAGGGTGACATGTTTTCACTGTTATAAAAAGTACGGTTAAAGGTGCTGCTGCTGTTAAAACCGGATTCCATTGCAATATCTGTAATGGAGGCATCGGTTGTAAGCAACAGCACCTTTGCTTTTTGAATGCGCTGCCGGGAGCGATATTCGGAAAAAGAGGTTCCCATATACTGCTGAAAAAGCCTGGAAAAGTGAAATTTGGAAAAACCGGCATAAGCGGCTGCGTTCTCTAGGGTAATAGAGGAGGTCAGATTTTGATTCAAATATCTGCATACAGCAAGAAATTTTTCCTGGAGGCGGACATTTCGAATTTGGTATCCGTTCTTTTGAGCAGAAAAGGTCTGCATCTGTATTTCCGGAGCGCGCAGAAGCATAACGTATAGTTCCAGGGCTGAGGCGTAAAGGGAAGATGCCCATAAAATGTGCTGATGACGATATTCCTGCAGCATAAAAAGCAGAAGGGACAGACTTTTTCGGTATGTGGAAGCTGATGTCTTCCGTTTCAGATGAATACAGGGAGGCATGGAAAAGAGCAGAGTTTGAAATTCCCTGTGTGCATACAGAAGTTCGATATCAAACTGTAAGATTAACCGGGTTCCACGGTTTTTGGCTGAAAGGCTGTGTACAGTCCCGGAGTGCAGGAATAAAATATCTCCTTTTTCAAGATGAAAGTGCTGTTGCTGAACAGATACATCATAAGAACCGGAAAAGGGCAGAAGAATTTCCATGCAGGTATGCCAGTGGTCTTCAATGGTATAGGCTCCTTTCTGAATAATAAATCTGAAGTTTTCTGCAGTTGGATAAGTGACAGGTGCCTTACCGTTCAGAAAAATATCTTTCATAATTCAACATTCCCCCGTAAATGATTTTTTGTACTTAACAGAATCATAAAACATAGAGAGAAAAAAAGCAATATTTGGGCAATAATCCGCACTTATGGTAATGAATAATTCAGAAAAAATAGTAGAATAGGGAGTAAGAAAATCAAAGCGGAGGACAAATTCTATGAAAAGTTACAGAAAAGAGAGAGCAGCGGCAAGAGAAAAGGCAAAAAAACTGGTATCGCAGATGACGCTTATGGAAAAGGCAGCGCAGCTTCGCTACGATGCGGCTCCGGTGGAACGTCTGGGAGTTCCTGCTTATAATTATTGGAATGAGGCATTGCACGGTGTGGCAAGAGCAGGTACAGCAACAATGTTTCCACAGGCAATCGGTATGGCGGCAGCTTTTGATGAGGACGCTATGGAAAGAGTGGGGGATATCATTGCCACAGAAGGAAGGGCAAAATACAATGAGTATTCCAGACACAATGACAGAGATATCTATAAAGGACTGACCTTTTGGTCACCGAATATCAATATTTTCCGTGACCCAAGGTGGGGCAGAGGCCATGAAACCTATGGAGAGGACCCGTATCTGACTTCACGCCTGGGAGTACGGTTTGTGGAGGGGCTGCAGGGGGACGGGCCTGTAATGAAGGCGGCAGCCTGTGCCAAGCACTATGCAGTACACAGTGGACCGGAGGCAATTCGTCATGAATTTAATGCAGAGTGCAGTATGAAAGATATGTGGGAAACTTACCTTCCTGCCTTTGAGGCTTTGGTGACAGAGGCAGATGTAGAGGCGGTTATGGGGGCATATAACCGTACCAATGGAGAGCCATGCTGCGGACACAAATATCTCATGGAAGAGGTGCTACGGGGGAAATGGAAATTTGACGGACATTTTACCTCAGACTGCTGGGCAATTAAGGATTTCCATGAAGCCCATAAGGTGACAAAAAATGCCAGAGAATCAGCGGCCCTTGCTTTAAAGAGCGGCTGCGATGTGAATTGTGGAAACACCTACCTGCATTTGCTGGCAGCTGTGGAGGAAGGACTGATTACAGAGGAAGAAATTACCACAGCAGCAGAGCGCCTTTTGACAACTCGGTATCTTCTGGGCTTATTTGAGGGAAGCGAATACGATGAAATACCTTATGAAGTGGTAGAGTGTAAAGAGCATGTGGAAGCAGCTCTTGATATGGCAAGAAAAGGCAGTGTGCTTTTGAAAAATGACGGGATTCTGCCTCTTGACAAGAGTAAGCTGAAAACCATTGGCGTGATTGGTCCTAATGCGGACAGTCGGGTAGCGCTGATTGGGAATTATCATGGTACATCTTCCCGTTATATTACGGTTCTGGAAGGAATTCAGGACGAAGTGGAAGATGAGGTAAGAGTTTTATATTCAGAAGGCTGTCAGCTCTTTAAAGACAAAACAGAGAATCTGGCGTGGACACAGGACAGAATCTCTGAGGCAGTGATTACTGCAGAACACAGCGATGTGGTAATTCTCTGCGTAGGGCTTGATGAAACACTGGAGGGCGAGGAAGGGGATACAGGAAACAGTGATGCTTCCGGGGATAAAAAGGACCTTCATCTTCCAAAGGTACAGGAGGAGCTGATTCAAAAGGTAACTGCAGTAGGAAAGCCGACAGTTATCGTGCTTATGGCGGGCAGTGCCATTGATTTAAATTATGCGCAGGAACACTGCAATGGTATTCTTCTTGCCTGGTATCCGGGAGCAAGAGGCGGAAAGGCTGTGGCAGATTTATTGTTTGGTAAGGTGTCACCTTCCGGAAAGCTGCCTGTAACCTTTTATAAAGATTTGGAAGGTATGCCGGAATTTACGGACTATTCCATGAAAAACCGTACTTATCGTTACATGGAAGGAGAAGCTTTATATCCCTTTGGATACGGACTGACTTATGGAAAGGTACAGGTGAAAGAGGCACGGGTTTTAAATGAGGTGACCAGGGAAAGTGATATAGAGGTGCAGGTAACAGCAGAAAACAGGGGAAACCTCCGCACAGAAGAGGTGGTACAGATTTATATTAAAGATCTGGAATCTCCGCTGGCGGTAAGAAATTATAGCCTGTGTGCTTTTGGTCGCGTAGATTTAGAAGCAGGGGAAAGCAAGACGCTGACTCTGAGAATTCCGAATCGTGCCATGGAAGTGGTAGACGAGCAGGGAAACCGCCATATAGACAGTAAGCATTTTAAGCTGTTTGCAGGTATTTCACAGCCGGATAAGAGAAGCGAAGAACTTACCGGAGAAAAATCAGTGCCAGTAAATGTAATATTGGAATAGAGGATAAATAAAAGAAAAAGGCGAAAGGAACAGAGTGCGGAGCGAATGGGAGTTTTGCACTCTGTTTTTACATTTTACTTTCTTTTATAAGGCGAAATTTTTTTGGAAAAATAAAGAATTGGGCGAAAGGTTGTCGAATATCATGGAAAAAAGAAGAAATTTGGAAAAAATCACGAAAAACCGGTGGAAAATTTTATGGGAAAACTCTGGAAATGCTTTTGTTGCAGGGGTCAGATGTTAAAATTTCCATATTTCGACAAAAAATATAGGGATATTATACTATATAACCAATAAAATCTTAAAAATTTCAATGAAAAGAAAAAAATATTCTATGTTTTATTTGGCGGATATTGTGTATAGTGTCAATATCAATAAAAGGCACGGACGAAAAAAGAAAAGGTGCCGATGGAAGGGAGAATTTTCACATGAAAAGAAAATTAGCAGTATTGACAATGGCAGCTGTTTTAGGACTTTCAGCAGTAGCTTGTGGTTCTGAACCGGCAGAGAGCGATGGAGCAAAAACAGAGGATACAGCAAAAACAGAGGATACGGCAAAAGATGATGCAAAAGGATCTGATGTAGCAAACAAGGACAAACCTCTGGTATGGTTCAACCGTCAGCCGTCCAACAGCTCTACAGGAGAACTGGACAAGGCAGCTCTTTCCTTCAATGATGATACTTATTATGTAGGATTTGATGCAAACCAGGGTGCTGAATTACAGGGAACTATGGTAAAAGATTACATCGAAGCAAACATTGATAAAATTGACCGCAACGGCGATGGAACAATCGGATATGTTCTGGCAATCGGCGATATCGGACATAACGACTCTATTGCCCGTACAAGAGGTGTTCGTAAAGCTCTTGGCACAGGCGTAGAGAAAGATGGAGAAATCAACAGCGAACCAGTTGGAACAAACACAGACGGTTCTGCAAAAGCAGTAAAAGACGGTTCTATTGAAGCAGGCGGAAAGACATACAAAATCCGTGAGTTGGCTTCTCAGGAAATGAAAAACTCTGCAGGAGCTACCTGGGACGCAGCTACGGCAGGTAATGCAATCGGAACATGGTCTTCTTCCTTTGGTAAAGAAATTGATGTAGTAGTTTCCAATAACGATGGTATGGGAATGTCTATGTTTAACGCATGGTCAAAAGAAAATAAAGTTCCAACTTTCGGATATGATGCAAACAACGATGCAGTAGCAGCTATTGCAGAGGGATACGGCGGAACAATCAGCCAGCATGCTGACGTACAGGCTTACCTGACACTTCGTGTTCTTCGTAACGCTTTAGATGGTGTAGATGTTGATACAGGTATCGGAACAGCCGATGAGGCAGGAAATGTTTTAAGTGATGACGTATATGTATACAAAGATGACGAACGTTCTTACTACGCATTAAACGTAGCAGTAACTGCTGAGAACTATCAGGAATTTACAGACTCCACAAAAGTATATGAGCCTGTATCTAACCAGTTAGACGAAAGCAAATCTCCGAAAAAGAAAGTATGGCTTGACATCTACAATGCTGCTGATAACTTCTTAAGCTCTACATATCAGCCATTACTTCAGAACTATGATGACCTTCTGAACTTAGATGTTGAATACATCGGTGGTGACGGACAGACAGAATCCAACATCACAAACCGTCTTGGAAATCCGGATCAGTATGATGCATTCGCAATCAACATGGTTAAAACAGACAATGCAGCTTCTTATACAGCATTACTGCAGTAAAATAAGTCAGTAATACCTGTGGCAAGATAACAGACAGAGGGTGTCGCGTTGAGGCAGAGCTTTAAATATGCCCTTAATGCGACAGCCTCTTTTGAATCTGACAGCCTGTTCTATGCTGTCAGGTACCAATATAGAGATACAGGAGTAAAAAGAATGGCAGATAAGAAAGATGAAGTTGTCTTATCCATACGCAATATGAGTAAATCCTTTGGTCGAAACAGAGTTCTGGATCACATCAATCTCGATGTGAAAAAGGGAACTGTTATGGGTCTTATGGGGGAAAATGGCGCCGGTAAGTCAACAATGATGAAATGTCTTTTTGGTACTTATCAGAAAGATGAAGGAAAGATTACTCTGGACGGCAGAGAAGTCAGCTTTTCAGGACCAAAAGATGCTCTGGAAAACGGAATTGCCATGGTTCATCAGGAATTGAACCAGTGTCTGGAAAGAAACGTCATTGACAATCTTTTCCTGGGACGATATCCCGTAAATTCCGCAGGTATCGTTGATGAAGGACGAATGAAAAAAGAAGCTTCTGAGCTTTTCAGAAAGCTGGGCATGACAGTAAACCTGACGCAGCCTATGCGGAATATGTCTGTATCCCAGAGGCAGATGTGCGAAATTGCGAAAGCAATGTCTTATAATGCAAAGGTAATTGTTCTTGATGAACCGACCTCTTCTCTGACCGTACAGGAAGTAGACAAGTTGTTTGAAATGATGAGAATGTTAAAGGAGCAGGGAATTTCCCTGATTTATATTTCTCATAAAATGGACGAGATTTTTGAAATCTGTGATGAAATTTCTGTTCTTCGAGATGGTAATCTGGTTATGACAAAAAGCTCAAAGGAAACAGATATGAATGAGCTGATTGCAGCCATGGTTGGACGTTCTCTGGAAAATCGTTTCCCGCCGGTAGATAATGAACCCAAGGACGTTGTTTTATCTGTTCAGCACTTATCTACAAAATTCGAGCCTCATTTGCAGGATATTTCCTTTGATGTGCGGGAGGGCGAAATTTTCGGACTTTACGGACTGGTTGGTGCGGGACGTACAGAGCTTTTGGAAACTATTTTCGGTATTCGTACCAGAGCAGCAGGCCGTGTTTATTTTAACAACAAGCTGATGAACTTCAACAGTGCAAAGGAAGCAATGGATCATGGATTTGCGTTGATTACAGAGGAAAGAAAAGCAAATGGCTTATTCCTGAAATGTGACCTGACCTTTAATACCACTATTGCAAACCTGCCTCAGTATAAGTCCGGTCTGGCTCTTTCCGATACCAAGATGGTAAAAGCAACAGCCAATGAAATTAAAATCATGCATACAAAATGTATGGGACCTGATGATATGATTTCCAGTCTTTCCGGCGGTAATCAGCAGAAGGTTATTTTCGGAAAATGGCTGGAACGCAGTCCTCAGGTGTTCATGATGGACGAGCCTACCAGAGGAATTGACGTTGGTGCAAAATATGAAATTTATGAGCTGATTATTCAGATGGCAAAGCAGGGAAAGACAGTAATTGTTGTTTCTTCAGAGATGCCGGAAATCCTGGGTATTACAAATCGTATTGGTGTCATGTCGAACGGACATCTTTCCGGAATTGTAAATACAAAAGAAACAAATCAGGAAGAACTTTTAAGACTCAGCGCAAAATACCTATAATGAGGGAGATAAACGGATATGGCAAACGAGAATAGTAATATCCTTACGGCAGAGCAGGAAATGAAGCTGCGTCAGCCGATTGAGGATTATGTTGGTAAAATTCAGAAAAAAGTAGACAAGTTGAGAGTAGACGGTACAGATAAGGTTGTGGAAATCCAGAATCTTATGGACAGCATTAAGAGAGATCGTACTCTTACAAAGGGCGAAAAAGAAAGCAGACTTGCAAAATGCAAGACAGAGCTGGAAGCAGCAAAGGCAGTAGAAGCAAAGAACAAAGATGAAGTTTCCAAGCTGATTACAGATGCAGAGAATTATTTGAAAGAACACTTTGATAAGGATTATTATCAGGCTGTAAAAGCAAGCTGCGCTGCAGAAAAAGCAGCCGCAAAAGCCCGTCATCAGCAGAAAGTAGCGGAGTTGGAAAAAGAACATAAAGCTACTATGGCAAAGCTTTCCGATCATCAGGAAATCAAAGATGAAAATTATGTATACAAAAACAGAATCTTTGATGCTAAGATGACAATGGAAAAAGAGTTCCAGGAAGCAAAAGACAGAAGACATGCAGCATTTTCTTACAGATACCATTTGATTGATTTGCTGCGTATGTCCAAGTTTACTTTCATGGAAAACAGCGCACAGAAATGGGAAAACTACAAATATACTTTTAACCGCAGAAGTTTCCTTCTGCAGAATGGTTTGTATATTGCCATTTTGCTCATATTTATTGCATTGTGTATTATTACACCGATTGTAAAGGGAGCGCCGCTTCTGACTTATAACAATGTACTGAACATTCTCCAGCAGGCATCACCGCGTATGTTCCTGGCTCTTGGCGTAGCTGCATTAATCCTGTTAGCAGGTACAGACCTTTCCATTGGTCGTATGGTTGGTATGGGTATGACAGCGGCAACCATTATTATGCACCAGGGTGTGAATACAGGTGGTGTATTTGGACACATCTTTGATTTCACAGGTATGCCGATTATTGGAAGAGTGATTCTGGCTCTGGTAGTTTGTATTGTACTTTGTACCTTCTTTACAACGATTGCCGGTTTCTTTACCGCAAAGTTTAAAATGCACCCATTTATTTCTACCATGGCAAACATGCTGGTAATTTTTGGTCTTGTTACATATGCAACGAAAGGTGTATCCTTTGGTGCCATTGAAGCTACTATTCCAAACATGATTATTCCTAAGGTAAACGGCTTCCCAACTATTATTCTCTGGGCAGTTGCAGCAATTGCCATTGTATGGTTTATCTGGAACAAAACAACCTTTGGTAAAAACCTGTATGCAGTAGGCGGAAACCCAGAAGCAGCAGCAGTATCCGGTATCTCTGTATTCGCTGTAACTGTAGGCGCTTTTGTTATGGCAGGTGTTCTTTACGGATTTGGTTCCTGGCTGGAATGTATCCGAATGGTAGGTTCCGGTTCCGCAGCTTATGGACAGGGCTGGGAAATGGATGCAATCGCAGCCTGTGTAGTAGGTGGTGTATCCTTTACAGGTGGTATTGGTAAAATCTCAGGCGTAGTAGTTGGTGTATTTATCTTTACAGCACTTACTTATTCTCTGACAATCCTTGGTATTGATACAAACCTGCAGTTTGTATTCTCAGGTATCATTATCCTGGTAGCCGTTACTCTGGACTGTCTGAAATATGTTCAGAAGAAATAAAAATAGAAAATAAAAGATTTTTTAAGACATGAAAAGGGCTGTCACATGACAGTCCTTTTTGTGGTATAATGTTTGCATTACATGCAAACCAAGCCAATGCTACTGCCGCGGCAGATTATGCCGGCAGTCCACAGCTTGAAAAGAAAGAGATGGATAAAAGAAATGGATAAATATACGGTACTTTTGGTAGATGATGAAGAAGAGGTTATACAGGTTATTATGAAAAAAATTGACTGGGAAGGGCTGGGTTTTTCGGTGATTGGGTATGCCAACAATGGTGTGCGCGCACTGGAAATGGTGGAAGAAGCACAGCCAGACGTGGTTATGACAGATATTAAGATGCCTTATATGGACGGGATGGAACTGGCAGGGCATATCAGGGCGGATTTTCCTGCTACCAAGATTCTTTTGTTTACCGGATTTGATGAATTTGAATATGCGAAAGAAGCGGTGCATCTGGAGGTAGAGGAATATATATTAAAGCCTGTGAATTCTCTGGAGCTTACGGAGGTATTTACAAAACTAAAGAAAAAACTGGACCAGGAAATCAGCGAAAAAAGAAACGCAGAAAGCTTGAGAAAGTATTATCTGGATTCCCTTCCTCTTTTGCAGGCAAATTTTTATTCCACACTGATTGAAGGAAGAATCCCGGAAAATCAGCTGGAGCAGTATCTTCAGGATTATCAGATAGAACTTCCCGGACCTTTTTTCTGCTGCCTTGTGATTCACACCTCTTCCTCAGGTATTCCTGAGGGCATGAATCCCATGCTCTTATCCGCTTCGGTTGAAAAACAGGCAAAGGAACGTCTGGAAGAGAAATGGAGAGCAAAAAGCTTTTCTTACCTGGCAAATACTATTTTGCTTGCACAGCTTTCTGAGGAAAGTGAAATTTCCGAGCTGACAGATGAATGCGACCGTTTTTGCAGATACGTCCACCGGATTATAGGAGGGAATGTCACGGTGGGGATTGGGCAGGTTTGTCAGAATATTTCAGAATTGGCTCAATCCTATATCAGTGCAAGAGAGGCTGTTTCCTACAGAGCGCTTTATGGAACCTCCAGAGCTATTAATATCAGGGAGATTGCGCCCCACGAAAAGAGCACTCCGGGGCTTGGATATGAAAGTGAAAGATCCCGTTTGCTGAAAGCGATTCGTTTAAACACACCCACAGAGATTAAAAGTGCGGTGCGGGATTATTTAAGCAGTATATCCTTTAAGGAAAAGTCCCTTCAGCAGCACCATATTGATCTTATGGAACTTTTAAGCGAGCTTTGTCGGTTTGCGGCAAATAATGACCTTACCATTGAAGAATTTTCCGGGGATATGGGAAGACTCTATGGAAGGCTTTTGGATATGGAACCCAATACATTAGAGGAGTGGCTTTGCAGTATCTGTGTATCTCTTCACGAAAACCTGTTAAATGTGAGAAATAAGTCTACCCGGTCTTTTGTGGAAAATGCAAAGGATTATGTGGAGAATCATTACAGCAATGAAGAAGTTTCTCTTGATACGGTATGCGAAGCGCTGGGAGTATCCAATTCCTATTTTTCTACAATTTTCAAGAAGGAAACAGGAAAATCCTTTATCGGCTATCTTACAGATTATCGAATGGAGCGGGCTTCCAGGCTTTTGCTGGAAACAAACGAGAAAAGCTATATTATAGGAAAAAAAGTGGGATACACAGATCCCAATTACTTCAGCTATGTGTTTAAACGGAAATTCGGCGTATCGCCTTCTAAATACAGAACGGAGCATAACCAGCGTGAAGAATAAGTATTTTCGACAATTAAAAAAATTTAAACCAAGAGAAATTCAGTCCACAATTATGATTGCCTTTTCCGTAGTTTCTATTTCCATTATGCTGATTCTGGGAATTGTTTTGTACCTGAGGTTTTCCAACTCGGCCAGGGAAGAAACCATAGAAAGTACACAAAAGCTCATGGAACAGACAGGGGAAAATCTGGAGGATTATCTGGTAAGTATGCGGCAAATTTCTGATGCAGTGTATTATAATGTTATCAAAGAAAATGATTTTGACAGAAACAGGCAGGATATCCAAAGAGGTATGAATCTTTTGTATGAGGCAAATAAGGACAATTTAAGAAGTATTGCTATTTATAATAATTACGGAAGTCTTATCGCAGCAGAGCCTGTAGCAGCTCAGAAGGAGGATCCGGACGTAACAAGTCAGAACTGGTATCAGCAGGCAGTGGAGGAAATGGAGAATATGCATTTTTCCACACCTCATATCCAGAATCTGTTTAATGATACTACCTATCGTTATTATTGGGTGATTTCTCTGAGCAGAGCCGTGGAGCTTACCAATCAGGGAGGAGCACAGACCGGGGTGTTGCTGGTAGATATGGATTTTTCCAGTATTTCCAGAATGATGAACCAGATTAATGATATAAATAACGGACAGTATTATTATCTGTGTGACAGCGAGGGGGAAATTATTTACCACCCCAGACAGATACAGATCAGTGATGGAATTTATGAGGAAAACAGCAGGGCGGCAGCTTCCTATAAAGATGGGGTTTACGAAGATGCTTTTAAAGGAGAAAACAGAAAACTGGTTGTGAATACCATCAGTTATACAGGCTGGAAGCTTATCGGGGTAATTCCCTATTCTACATTTAATCGTGGTATGGTAAATATCCGCTATTTTATTGCCATGCTTATGCTTTTGATGGCTATGATGCTGGTGGTGATTAACCGGGTGGTATCCCTTAGAATTTCCAGCCCGATTTTGAAGCTGAATCATTCTGTAAGAGAATACGAGGCCGGGAAAAAACCGGAAATTTATATCGGTGGTTCGCAGGAAATCCGCCATCTGGGATATTCTATACAAAAATCTTATGAGCAGATAGACAAACTGATGAAGGAAATTGTGCTGGAACAAAATGAAAGAAGAAAAAGCGAGCTGGATGCGCTGCAGAGCCAGATACACCCTCATTTTTTGTATAATACCCTGGAATCCATTACCTGGACAATAGAGGCAGAGAGAAATGATGAGGCAGTGTTTATGATTTCTCAGCTTGCAAAGCTGTTCCGCATCAGTCTTTCTAAAGGACGGACTGTTATCAGTATCAAGGATGAACTGCAGCATGCACAAAGCTATATGAATCTGCAGAAAATCAGATATAAAAATTCTTTTTCCGTAACTTTTGATGTACCGGAGGAATTGTATTCCTATTGTACTGTGAAGCTGATTCTTCAGCCGATTTTGGAAAATGCCATCAGTTATGGAGTCAGCAGTATGGAGGACTGCGGAGAAATCCGGGTGACAGGAAGTTTAAAGGAAGGAAAGATTCTGCTTTCCGTTATAGATAATGGAATTGGTATGTCCGAGGAAGAGGTCGCCCTTGTGCTGACAGACAGCAATCGGATTCATAAGCATGGTTCCGGCGTGGGGCTTGTGAATGTCAACAGTCGGATACAGATACTCTTTGGAAAAGAGTATGGGCTGCTTGTGGAAAGCGAGCCAGATGAGGGAACCAGTGTTTCAATCTGTATTCCGGCAGTGCCGTATACAGAAGAGAATCGTAAGAATTTGGAAATGGGATATCTTGCAGGTGGAGAGGAATAGCATGAAGAAGGATAAGAAAATGTTTATTCTCATAGAGGCGGTTTTGGGGAGTCTGGTGCTTGTACTGGCTTTTGTCATGCTGCAGGAGAAGAACGAAAAAGAGAAGCAAAAAATAGCTGTGATTATAGAAAACTCCGATGACAACCAATGGGCAGGGCTTAAATACGGATTGAAAAAGGCGGCAGAGGACAGAGATGTGGAGCTGTCTGTTACCAGCACAGGGCCTACACTTACGGCAAAAGAACAGGAAAAGCTTATCAGACAGGAAGTAGAAGGCGGTGCAGATGCAGTAATCCTGCAGCCTGTTGTGGACCGGGATACCGAAAAAATGCTGCAGGAGGCAGAGCGAGAACTTCCTGTTATGCTTATAGGTGAAAACCCTGTAAAGCGAAAAGAAAGCACAGAGATTCCCGTTGTCCGACCGGATAATTATGCTATGGGAAGAAAGCTGGCAGAGGAGCTTCTGAAGGATTACAACGGACATTTAAAAGGAAAAAGTCTGGGAATTTTAAACAGAGAAAAGGAGTCCGAGGATATCAAACAGAGAAAAAAGGGATTTGAAGAAGGTATCAAGGGAAAAGGAGCAGAGTTTGTCTGGTCGTATTTTATAGCAGCAGACCATGAGGCAGCGGAGGATTTGGAAAAACAGCCGGAAGTGGATTTTGTGATTGCCTTTGATGATGACAGCCTGACCGCAGCGGGAAACTGTGCGGCTTCCAACAATCTGCATGGAGCCCTGGTCTATGGAATCGGTCACTCTACAGAAGCTGTGTATTATCTGGATACCGGCGCTGCAGAATGTCTGGCTGTTCCGGACGAATTTCAGATAGGATATCAGAGCCTTATAACCCTTTTAGAGCAAATGGAACAGCCCTTCAAAGAACGGAACAGCCATGAAATTTCCTATGCTGTTATAAGAAGGGAAAATCTGTTTTCCAGAGAAAATCAGGAAATTCTGTATACCATGAGTCAGTAGAAAATGCAGAAGGCAGAGGTAGAGTATGATGAAAAAAAAGAAATTCATGATGACAGCAGTGCCGGTTTTGGCGAGTATCCTGCTTGGGGGCTGTAAAGAGCCTCCCTCTGATACACCCCAAAGACTTCATGCAGGGGTTGCCTATTATAATCAGAGTGATACGTTCTTAAGTGAGGTTATCGGGTGCTTTAAAGAGGACTTAAAGGAGCTGGAAAACGAAAATCTGGAAACAGCAGTGACAATTCGGGACGCAGCAGGACAGCAGAAAACCCAGAATGATCAGGTAAAGGAGCTTTTGGACGAGGGTTGTAATGTACTGTGCGTGAATCTGGTAGACCGGGCAGATCCCTCAGAGATTATTGACCTTGCCAGAGAGCATGAGGTGCCGATTATTTTTTTCAACAGAGAGCCTGTGGCAGAGGATTTACAGCAATGGGATAAGCTGTATTATGTGGGGGCAGAGGCAGAACAGTCCGGCAGGCTGCAGGGAGAGCTGGCAGCGGAACTGGTAAAAGAGAACAGCAGTCTGGATAAAAACCGGGACGGAAAAATTCAATATGTGGTGCTGGAAGGAGAGGCAGGACATCAGGATGCCATTATCCGCACGGAAAATGCAGTGAATACCTTAAAGGAAAGCGGCATCGAGGTGGAAAAATTGAGCTGTCAGATTGCAAACTGGAACCGTGCGCAGGCACAGAACCGCATGGAGCAGATGTTGGGAGAATATCAGAATAAAATAGAGCTTGTCCTGGCAAATAATGACGATATGGCTCTGGGGGCTATTGATGCGTATAAGAAGCTGAACTATACTTCGTCTGCTCTTCCTGTGTTTCTGGGAATTGACGGTACTGATGTAGGACTGAAAGCAGTAAAAGAAGGGTGTTTGCAGGGAACGGTATATAATGACAAAGAGGGACAGGCAGAAGCAATGGCAAAGCTCTCTGCAGCTCTTATTACCGGAGAAGGAATGGAAGAGCTTTCGTTTCAAAATGAAAAATATGTGTACCTGCCCTATTACAAAGTAACCAGTGAAAATGCAGAAGAATTCCAGGGAAAAGCTCTGGAATAGCTGCGAGAAAAGAAAGTCAGAAGAAACTGGATAAAAATGGGGAAAATTGTCGAAAATTACCTATACAAGCTGCTTTTCGTCATGTATAATGAAAGTAATGAAAAAGAAGAAAGGGGAGTATCATGGGACAACAATTCGATGAAATGGACGATGAGGAGTACGAAAGACGAAGACAGGAGCGTCTTATGCGGATGCGCCAGGAAAAGATACGGCAGTTGAAAATAAGAAAGCTCATGCGGCTTACCGCCATGGCAGCCGTGCTGGCACTGGTGGTTGTGGCAGCAGGCACAGGAATCGCAAGGCTGGTTTCCGGTGGGGACAAAAAGCCCTCTGAAACCATCAGCCAGGAGGTAAAGGCAGATACAGAAGAAGAGGGAGAAATCTTGGCTGCTAAACAGCCTGTTATGAGCGCTTCAGATCTGGAAAAGCTGGCGTCTGATACCACAATTTTTGGCTGGCAGCAGGACGAAAACGGCAGATGGTACCGCAATGCAGACGGAACTTTTTACGAAAACGGCTGGAAGGAAATCGACGGCGTCAAATATTATTTTGATGAAAACGGATATGTAGTAACTGGCTGGTTGGAACTGGACGGAGAGGATTACTATTTTGATGAGGAAGGGAAATACGACAGTACAAAGGTACGGCCAATGGTTGCTCTGACTTATGATGACGGACCCGGACAGTATACAGAGAAGCTTTTGGAGTGCCTGAAAGAAAACAATGCCAAGGCTACTTTTTATATGCTGGGACAAAATGCAGAGCAGTTTCCTGAGATTGTAAAACAATTAAAGGACGCAGGCATGGAGCTGGGTAATCATACTTATGATCATCAGATTCTTACAACTCTTTCCGAAGATCAGATAAGCGATGAAATTCGTAATGCAGATGCTGCTATTGAAAAGGGAGCAGGAGTTCCGGCAGATAGTTTAAGACCGCCGGGAGGAAGCCTGGACGAAACCGTGCAGGAACTGGCAGGTATGCCGATTATCAAATGGAGTCTGGATACCAAGGACTGGAAGACAAAGAGTGAGGACAAGACCTATCAAAAGGTGATCGACAATGTACAGGACGGTTCTGTGGTTCTGATGCATGACATTCATGAATGGTCTGTGAACGCCTCTCTGCGTTTGATTCCTGAGCTAGTAGAGAAGGGCTATAAGCTGGTAACTGTACAGGAGCTGGCAGAGGCAAAGGGAATCAAACTGGAAGATGGAGAAGTATATTACTACTTTGGAGAAGGGACACAGCAGGTAGAATAGTTGTACATAGAAGCAGGGTTTAATATTTTTGTATAGACGAAAGGAAAGGGAATTGCAAGCAGTTCCCTTTCCTTTTTGTTATTTCTTTTATTCTGTGGCATCTTAGCCTTCATAATAAGCTTTCAGGTAGATTTCCCTGATTTCCTTCATAAGAGGATATCTTGGATTTGCGCCTGTACACTGGTCATTAAATGCATTTTCAACCATTTCGTCCAGGGTTGCCATAAAGTCTTCTTCTGTAACGCCGTATTCTTTAATGGTTCTTTTGATTCCAACCTTTGCCTTTAATTCCGCAATGGCTTTAATAAAGTTTTCAAATACTTCGTCATCATTCTTGCCCTGGATACCAATGAAACGAGCCATTTCACAGTATCGTTCCTTTGCGTGAGGATATGGATACTGGGAGAAGGTTCCCATTTTTACTGGAGCCGGGTCTGCGTTGTAACGCATCACATGTTCAATGAGCAGTGCATTTGCAATGCCGTGAGGCAGGTGATGATAAGCGCCCAGTTTGTGCGCCATGGAGTGGCATACACCCAGGAATGCATTGGAGAAGGCCATACCTGCAAGGGTAGAAGCATTTGCCATTTTTTCTCTTGCAATAGGGTCATCAGCGCCTTTTTCATAAGCAGACGGCAGGTAGTCAAAAATTAATTTGGCAGCTTTTAATGCCAGGCCGTCTGTGTAGTCGGTTGCCATAATAGAAGCATAGGCTTCAAGGGCATGGGTCAGAGCGTCAATACCGGAAGCGCTTGTCAGTCCCTTTGGCTGTCCCATCATGTAATCTGCATCGATGATTGCCATGTTCGGCATTAATTCATAGTCTGCAATGGGCCATTTTGTTCCTGTTTCTGCATCTGTGATAATAGCAAACGGCGTCACCTCAGAACCGGTACCGGAAGAAGTAGGAACAGCGACCATCATGGCTTTTACGCCCATTTTCGGGAATACATAGACTCTTTTTCTGATATCCATGAAATCCATTGCCAGATCTTCAAAATTGCATTCCGGGTGTTCATACATCAGCCACATAATTTTTGCCGCGTCCATAGCAGAACCGCCGCCCAGGGCAATAATGGTATCCGGTGCAAAAGCATTTAATTTTTCCAGACCCTTTTTCGCACACTGTAAGGTGGGATCTGGGGCAACCTCGAAGAAGCAGTCATAAGTAATGCCCATTTCGTCCAGCTTATCTGTAATCGGTTTTGTGTAGCCATTGTTGTATAAAAAGGTATCTGTTACAATAAAGGCTTTCTTTTTACCATATACGTTTTTAAGTTCATCTAAAGCAACAGGCAGACAGCCTTTTTTGAAGTAAACCTTTTCCGGTGTTCTGAACCAAAGCATGTTTTCTCTCCTTTCGGCAACTGTTTTCACGTTTAACAGGTGTTTCACTCCTACGTTTTCAGAAACAGAGTTTCCGCCATAGGAACCGCAGCCGAGTGTCAGAGAAGGAGCCAGTTTGAAGTTGTATAAATCACCGATACCACCCTGTGCGGAAGGTGTGTTCACCAGAATACGGCAAGTTTTCATGCGGTCAGCAAATTTGTTCAGTTTTTCTGTCTGTGACGGATGTACATAAATAGAAGCGGTATGTCCATATCCTCCGTCCTTTACAAGCTGGTCAGCCATATCCAAAGCAGTGTCAAAATCCTTTGCCTTGTAAAGCGCCAGAACCGGTGAAAGTTTTTCGTGAGCAAAAGGTTCGGAAATATCTACAGAGGTAACCTCACCAATGAGGATTTTTGTGTTTTCCGGAACAGTAACGCCCGCCATTTCTGCAATAACAGCAGCCGGCTGTCCAACGATTTTTGCATTTACCGTACCTGCCTCTGTGAGGATAATTTTACGAACCTTATCCAGTTCTTCGCTGTTTAATACATGGCAGCCGCGTTTGATAAATTCAGCTTTTACGCTGTCATAAATATCAGCGATTGCAGTGACAGACTGTTCAGAAGCACAAATCATACCATTGTCAAAGGTTTTGGAATGAATGACAGAGTATACAGCAGTCTGTACATCACAGGAGCTGTCCATGATCACCGGTACGTTTCCGGGACCTACGCCAATGGCCGGTTTTCCGGAGGAATAGGCAGCTTTTACCATGCCGGGACCACCGGTTGCCAGAATTACGTCAACAGATTTCATCAGTTCGTTGGAAAGCTCAATGGTAGGTTCTTCAATCCAGCCGATAATGCCTTCCGGTGCACCTGCCTTTACAGCAGCCTCCAGAATGATTCTGGCAGCCTCTGTGGTACATTTCTTTGCACGTGGATGAGGGCTGATTAAGATAGCGTTTCTGGTCTTTAAGCAGATAAGACATTTAAAGATAGCAGTAGAGGTTGGGTTTGTTGTAGGAATAACAGCGCCTACAACGCCTACAGGTTCTGCAATTTTTTTAATTCCATAGGAGGTATCCTGTTCTACAACACCGCATGTTTTGACTCTTTTATAAGCATTATAGGTATATTCTGCTGCGTAATGGTTTTTGATAACCTTATCCTCCAATACGCCCATGCCGGTTTCCTCGCAGGCGAGCCTTGCCAGAGGAATACGCATTTTATTGGCTGCCATAGCAGCTTCAAAAAAGATTTTATCTACCTGTTCCTGAGTAAAGGTGGCAAATTTTTTCTGGGCTTCTCTCATAGCAGAGATTTTTGCCTGAAGAGCTTCTACACTGTTAATGGTTTCCGGTACTTTTGTTTCTGGTTTTTTAGCCATGGGAAATCCTCCTTAAAATAATAATTCTGATACAGTGTGCTGCATAACAGGAAACTTTTCATTTCCCGCAGCATTGACAATTATTTAACAAATGTTGAGGTTATTATATCTCGTTGTTAAATATTTGTCAATATAAAAATTCAGTAAAAAGGGAAATGTAAAAGTCGTTCTGTGTATGTTTATTTTATCATATACAGCTGAGTATATAAAGAAAAAAGATTGTTAAATTTAAAATTATCAGAAAATAGAAAGGGAAAAGATTTAATGATAATATTCTGGAAGTATTATACATTTCAAAGAGAAAAATTGATAAAAAAATAACATTTACAAAAAGAAGAAAATTTGCCATGCGGAAGCCCTTTACAGAATCAGGAATATAAGGGCAGAAGAGAAACTTTCTGAGGAGAAAAAGAAAACTGCTTCACAAGGTTCATTCCTGAATTTTTACGGTATGCACTTTGTGAAGCAGCGTTGTTTTTCTTTATTTTTTCAGATTCTGTCTTTTGCGAAGTCTGGAATCCAGAATTTTCTTACGGATACGCAGAGATTCCGGTGTGATTTCCAAAAGTTCATCTGTGTCAATAAATTCCAGAGCCTGTTCAAGACTGAGAATCTTAGGTGGTGTCAGCTTTAAGGCTTCATCTGCAGAGGAGGATCGGGTATTGGTCAGATGCTTGGTTTTGCATACGTTCAGCTCAATATCCTCCGGTTTTGCGCTCTGTCCGATAACCATACCGCTGTAAACTTTTTCCCCGGGACCGATGAAGAGAGTTCCGCGATCCTGTGCGGAAAACAGACCATAGGTTACAGATTCACCTGTTTCAAAGGCAATCAAAGAGCCCTGTTTGCGGTACTGCATATCACCTTTATACGGAGCATAGCCGTCAAATGCTGTGTTTAAAATACCAGAACCCTTTGTAGAAGTCATAAATTCTCCGCGGAAGCCAATCAGTCCTCTGGAAGGAATGTTGAATTCCAGACGGGTAGTTCCGTCACTTGCCGGACTCATGCCCTGTAGCTCGCCTTTTCGTTCACTGAGACGCTGGATTATGGTGCCGGAAAATTCTTCGGGAACATCAACATAGGCAATCTCCATTGGTTCCAGCTTTCTGCCTCTTTCATCTTCCTGATAAATAACCTCAGCCTTGCTGACAGCAAATTCAAAGCCTTCCCGACGCATGTTCTCAATAAGTACAGATAAATGCAGCTCGCCACGGCCGGATACCTTAAAGCAGTCTGTGCTTTCAGTGTCCTCCACACGAAGGCTGACGTCTGTGTTCAATTCTCTCATAAGACGTTCCCTTAAATGCCGTGAGGTGACAAATTTTCCTTCCTGTCCGGCAAAGGGGCTGTCATTGACAATGAAGTTCATGGAAATGGTAGGCTCTGAAATCTTCTGGAAAGGAATAGGATCCGGATTTTCAGGAGAGCATAGGGTATCTCCGATATGAATGTCCGCAATACCTGCAATGGCCACAATGGAGCCGATGCCTGCTTCTTTTACCTCAATCTTGTTTAAGCCGTCAAATTCATAGAGCTTGCTGATTTTTACCTTTTTCATTTTGTCAGGGTCATGATGGTTTACCAGCACAACCTCCTGGTTTACGCTTAAGGTGCCGTTTTCCACCTTACCTACGCCGATACGTCCCACATATTCGTTATAGTCAATGGTGCTGATAAGAGTCTGGGTAGGAGCTTCCGGGTCACCGGTTGGCGCCGGAATATATTTTAAAATTGTTTCAAATAAAGGCTCCATGTTTTCCGGTGTGTCGCTTAAATCCAGTACTGCATGGCCTGCCTTTGCAGAGGCATACAGGAACGGACAGTCAAGCTGTTCATCAGAAGCGTCCAAGTCCATGAGAAGCTCTAATACTTCGTCAATTACCTCGTCCGGACGGGCCTCAGGACGGTCGATTTTGTTGATGCATACAATGACGTGAAGGTCTAATTCCAGAGCTTTTTTCAGAACGAATTTGGTCTGGGGCATAGCGCCTTCAAAGGCATCTACTAAAAGGATAACGCCGTCCACCATTTTCAGTACACGCTCTACCTCGCCGCCGAAGTCTGCATGTCCTGGTGTGTCAATGATGTTGATTTTGGTATCTTTGTAGTATACAGCCGTATTTTTGGAGAGAATGGTAATGCCGCGTTCTCTTTCAATATCATTGGAGTCCATGACCCGTTCCTGCACGGCCTGGTTTTCACGGAATACACCGCTCTGGCGTAAAAGCTGGTCAACCAGGGTGGTTTTGCCGTGGTCAACGTGAGCGATAATCGCTACGTTTCTGATATCTTCTCTTGCTGTTTTCATAAATAACCTCTTTTCTTTTAATAAACAGATTTTAGTGAACTGGTTCTCTTTTTATGCTGTAAACAGAATTTGATCAGGTAAAATCCGGGGAAAATCCTGTATTTTCGGTAAAATCCGGATTTCATTCTATCACACTTGCTTCTAAATACAAAGGGGAAATAAAATTTTTTTCAAAAAAATAAAAAAAGAGGTTCTAAAAGGGAAAAGTACTGAATAAACATAATACAGACAAGATACGAGAAAGAGGAGAGGAAAAAAATCATGGCAGATAAAATTATTGAAAACAATCAGGTGTCTATTATGGGAAAGGTGGCATCAGGCTTTACCTTCAGCCATCAGGTGTATGGCGAAGGCTTTTATCTGGTGGACGTATTGGTAAAGAGGCTGAGCGATTCTGAAGACAGGATTCCGCTCATGGTTTCTGAACGTCTGGTTGATGTTACACAGGATTATGAGGGTGAGTATATTATGGTGCAGGGACAGTTTCGTTCCTATAACCGCCATGAGGAAAAGAAAAACCGATTGGTGCTTTCTGTTTTTGTGAGGGAGCTGTCCTTTGTGGAGGAGGCAGATGATACCATAAAAACCAATCAGATTTTTCTGGACGGATATATCTGTAAGCCGCCGGTATACAGAAAGACGCCCCTTGGAAGAGAAATTGCGGATTTGCTTTTGGCAGTGAACCGCCCGTATGGAAAATCGGATTACATACCCTGCATCTGCTGGGGAAGAAATGCCAGATATGCATCTGCCTTCGAGGTGGGAGGACATGTTTTAATCTGGGGCAGGATTCAGAGCAGGGAATATATTAAGAAGCTGGAGGAAAACCAGACCGAAAAAAGGACGGCATACGAGGTGTCTGTAAGTAAGCTGGAATATGCGGATTAGATTGGCTTTTGGACTGTTTTAGTTGCAATATGCCCGCAGGTGTAGTAATATATACACAACTCTTAAACAAAACAAATACAGAACAGGCAGTCTGTAAGAGGTGTAGTATTATGTATGAAGAAAAAGGATTAACGCAGATATACTGCGGCCCGGGGAAAGGGAAAACCAGTGTGGCAATCGGTCAGGCAATCAGAGCTGTAGGGTATGGAAAACGTGCCATTGTAATTCAGTTTTTGAAAGGAAGAGAAACGTCCAGACTGGATTATCTGTCTTCCATGGAACCGGACGTCCGTTTGTTCAGGTTTGAGAAAAAAGACAAATATTATGAAGATTTGACAGAAGAAGAGAAAAAAGAAGAAAACGAAAATATCCGCAATGGTCTGAATTTTGCGAAAAAGGTGCTTCTGACTCAGGAAAGCGATATGCTGATTCTGGACGAAATTCTGGGTGTCCAGGAGTTTGGAATTATCACTGAAGAGGAAGTTATTTCCCTGATTCGGGAAAAAGATGACGAAACAGAGCTGATACTAACTGGAAATGTGGTATCAGAGGGCGTAAAAAATGCCGCGGACAGAGTGGTTTCTCTGGAGATAGTCAAATAGACTGCAGGTTCATAGCAGGAAATAAGATAGAACAGGATTACTATTGAAGGAGGAAGAGTATGTCTATTTTTACAGGTGCAGGTGTGGCGATTGTGACACCAATGAAAGAAAACGGAGATATCAATTTTGAAAAGCTGGGAGAAATTCTGGAAGAGCAGATTGCAGAAGGTACAGATGCCGTTATCATCTGCGGAACTACCGGCGAATCTTCCACCATGACCCATGAAGAGCATCTGGAAGCTATTAAATATACGGTAGAAAAGGTAAATAAGAGAATTCCGGTTATTGCAGGAACAGGCTCTAACTGCACAGAAACAGCTATTTATCTGTCCAAAGAGGCAGAACAGTATGGCGCAGACGGTCTGCTTCTGGTAACTCCTTATTACAATAAGGCAACACAGAAAGGTCTGATTGCCCATTATACAGCTGTGGCAAACGCAGTGAAGCTTCCGATTATCATGTACAATGTTGCCAGCAGAACAGGCTGCAATATTACTCCTGAAACAGCTGCATATCTTGCAGAGCATGTGGAGAACATTGTAGGTATCAAGGAAGCATCAGGAAACATTGCACAGATCACGCAGCTTGCAGCTCTTACCAGAGGAAAGCTGGATATTTACTCCGGAAATGATGATCAGATTGTGCCTCTTTTGGCGTTGGGCGGAAAAGGTGTTATTTCTGTACTTTCCAATGTAGCACCCAGATATACCCATGAAATTGTAGCAAAATTTATGGACGGAGATGTAAAGGGAAGCTGTGAAATGCAGTTAAATGCCCTTCCGCTCATACATGCACTTTTCTCAGAGGTAAACCCCATTCCCGTAAAAGCGGCAATGAACCTTATGGGAAAAGAAGTAGGACCTCTTAGAATGCCTCTTACAGAAATGGAAGACGGACACAAAGAGGAACTGAAAAAAGCCATGGATGAATTTGGTTTAAAGCTTGCGTAAGCAGGAAGAATGTGCAAAAGAAAAGAGGATAAAAAATGGTCAGAATTATTATGAATGGCTGCAACGGACATATGGGACAGGTGATTTCCCGGCTTGTGGCAGAGGATAAGGAAACAGAGATTGTAGCAGGAATTGATCTTGCAGATAAGGGAATCCATGCATATCCGGTATTCACAGAGATTTCAGCCTGCGATGTACAGGCAGATGTGATGATTGATTTTTCTTCTGCAAAGGCAGTGGATAATATTTTAGATTTCTGTAAGGCAAAAAAGCTTCCCCTGGTGCTTTGCACTACAGGACTTTCTGAGAAGCAGCTTGAAAAAGTTACAGAAACAGCAAAAGAAACAGCCGTTCTTCGCTCTGCAAACATGTCTTTAGGTATCAATACCCTGCTGAAGCTTTTGCAGGAGGCTGCAAAGGTGCTGGCAGAGGCTGGATTTGATATGGAAATTGTAGAACGTCATCATAATCTGAAAATAGATGCGCCAAGCGGAACCGCGCTGGCGCTGGCAGACAGTCTGAATGAGGCTATGGATAATCAGTATCATTATGTATACGACAGAAGCCAGAAAAGAGAAAAGAGAGAGCAGAAGGAAATCGGAATCTCAGCAGTCCGGGGCGGAACCATTGTAGGAGAACATGAGGTAATCTTTGCAGGTCCGGACGAGGTTATTGAGTTTAAGCATACCGCTTATTCTAAAACAGTGTTTGCCAAAGGTGCTGTAGAGGCTGCCAAATTCTTAAGTGGAAAGCCGGCAGGCATGTATAATATGAGCCATGTTATCAATGGCTGATGAAGGCTTTTCTGCCAGTGGTGAAATCCGCTGGCAGTTTTTTTGCTTTTTTTGCCAGGTAAGGGAAATTCTTCCAACTAGGGGTTCTGGTATAAAAAAGCATAGTCTGGCACATATTAAGAGCAGAACTTAAAAGAAAAGGAGAACATCTTATGAAAAATCTGAAAAAAGTATCTTTAGGTCTGCTTCTGGCAGCCAGCTTATGCGCCATGACAGCCTGCGGAGAGGATAATACGACAAAGGACGACAATAAAAATACAGGGACAGAAAATGCTGTAGATAAGAATAACAATGATAGCACTGCCCCGAATGGGACAGAGGACGATGGTAAAAGAGATACCAGGGACAAGGATGGGATTGTAGGAGATACCGGGGAAGCGGTCGGCGACGGTATCGAAGATCTGGGTGAGGATATCCGTGACGGAGTAGATGATATGGAGGATTCTCTGGAGCGTAACCGGGATAACACAGGAGAAAATACAAATGCTGCGGGAGAGCGGACGCATACAGACACGGAAGAGGACCGTTAGACCTGTTGTGGCACAGACAAGGAAAGTCCTGAGCTTCTTCTCGGAAAGAGGAGAGGAACAGGGCTTTTTTGCTGCTGAAGTAACCAGCCCAGGCGGAGAATTCTGCAAAACGGAAGGTACTCTTATATCAGAAAAGAAGTGTTGAATTCGGTTATACAAAATATAATCAATTTCCAAATTTTCTAAAAACTCTTGAATGTTGGAAGGAATATTGGTATAATAAGAATACATTACAAGACCAAAGGTTCATTCTTGTAAAATACATGTAAAAGGGGTTGGACATAATGAAGTTTGTTATAAGCGGAAAAAATATTGAAGTGACACAGGGGCTGAAAAACGCAGTCGAAGATAAACTGGGAAAGCTGGAACGTTACTTTACCTCTGACACAGAAGTGATTGTTACACTGAGCGTAGAGAAAGAAAGACAGAAAATTGAGGTTACCATTCCTGTAAAAGGAAATATTATCCGCTCCGAACAGGTAAGCAGTGACATGTATGTTTCTATTGATTTAGTTGAAGAAATTATTGAAAGGCAGTTAAGAAAGTACAAAAATAAAATTATTGATAAAAAACAGAGTGCAGGCTTCCAGCCGGAATTTGTAGAAAAGGATTATGAAGAGGATGCCAACGAGATTAAGATTATCCGTACCAAAAAATTTGGCTTTAAGCCCATGTATCCGGAAGATGCCTGTGTGCAGATGGAACTTTTGGGACACAATTTCTTTGTCTTCCTTAATGCAGAAACAGAGGAAGTCAATGTGGTTTATAAGAGAAAGGGAAATACCTATGGTCTGATTGAACCGGATTTTGGCTGATAAAGTGTAAACAGAAAGAAGAAGCGCAGATGAAATGAAGCTGCTGCAGAAAGAATGAGAGGCAGGGCTGCCGCACCAGGTGCGGCAGCTCTTTTTGGCTTTATAGGAGTTCTGCAGACAACTGTCCCAGGTGTGGGAATATGCGAAGGCACATTCGATGTTTACAGGAAAAATTAGTTGTGCTACAGGGCGGAAAGTGATACAATAAGCCATAGTAATGTTAAAAATGGATTGATTTTAGGAGTATGGTCATGAATGTATTTGAAAAGATGTTTGGAACCCACAGTGAAAGGGAATTAAAGCGCATTACCTCCCTTGTGGATAAAATTGAAGCCCTTCGTCCGGATATGCAGGCATTAAGCGATGAAGAGCTGCAGGGCAAGACAAGAGAATATAAAAACAGGCTGCAGGAGGGAGAAACTTTAGATGACCTTCTTCCAGAAGCTTTTGCAACCGTAAGAGAAGCGGCAAAGCGTGTACTGGGTATGGAGCATTACCGGGTACAGCTTATCGGCGGTATTATTCTTCATCAGGGACGTATTGCAGAGATGCGTACCGGTGAAGGTAAAACTCTGGTGTCTACCCTTCCAGCTTACTTAAATGCCTTGGAGGGAAAAGGTGTGCATGTTGTTACAGTCAATGATTATCTGGCGCACCGTGATGCTGAATGGATGGGAAAGGTACATGAATTTCTGGGGCTGACCGTTGGTGTGGTTCTGAATGATATGAAAAACGATGAAAGACGGGCGCAGTATGCATGTGATATTACTTATGTGACAAACAATGAGCTGGGCTTTGATTATCTTCGTGACAATATGGTGATTTACAAAGAGCAGTTGGTACAGAGAGAATTAAATTATGCCATTATTGACGAGGTAGACTCTGTGTTGATTGATGAGGCGCGTACTCCTCTGATTATTTCCGGTCAGAGCGGTAAATCCACAAAGCTCTATGAGGTCTGCGACATTCTGGCAAAGCAGTTGGAGCGTGGAGAAGCCAGCGGGGAAATGACGAAAATGACTGCAATTATGGGCGAAGAAATTACAGAAACCGGAGACTTCATTGTCAATGAAAAGGATAAGATTGTAAACCTGACAGAACAGGGTGTGAAAAAAGTGGAAGACTTTTTCCATATTGAAAACCTGGCAGATCCGGAAAATCTGGAAATCCAGCACAATGTGATTTTGGCTCTGCGGGCGCACAATCTGATGTTCCGAGATCAGGATTATGTGGTAAAAGATGACGAGGTTCTGATTGTAGATGAATTTACCGGACGTATTATGCCGGGAAGACGCTATTCTGACGGTCTGCATCAGGCTATTGAGGCAAAGGAGCATGTAAAGGTTAGAAGAGAGAGCAAGACTCTTGCAACCATTACGTTCCAGAACTTCTTTAACAAATATAAGAAAAAATCAGGCATGACCGGTACCGCTCTTACAGAGGAAAAAGAGTTTCGTGATATTTACGGCATGGACGTTATTGAAATCCCAACCAATAAGCCGGTTGCCCGTCTGGATTTGGAAGACGCGGTTTATATGACAAAGAAAGAAAAATTCAGAGCAGTTGTTGAAGCTGTAAAAGAAGCCCATGCAAAACAGCAGCCTGTTCTGGTAGGTACCATTACCATTGAAACTTCAGAGCTTTTAAGCCGCATGCTTACCCGCGAGGGTATCAAGCATCAGGTATTGAATGCCAAATTCCATGAAAAAGAGGCGGAAATCGTTGCACATGCCGGTGAGGCAGGAAATGTTACCATTGCTACTAACATGGCAGGTCGTGGTACAGATATCAAGCTGGACGAGGTGTCAAAGGAAGCAGGCGGTCTGAAAATTATCGGTACAGAGCGTCACGAATCCAGACGTATTGACAACCAGCTCCGTGGACGTTCCGGACGTCAGGGTGACCCGGGTGAATCCCGCTTCTACCTTTCTCTGGAAGATGATTTGATGCGTCTGTTCGGCTCTGAAAAGCTGATGAATATGTTTAAGTCCTTAGGTGTTGCGGAGAATGAACAGATTGAACATAAGATGCTCACCAGCGCCATTGAAAAGGCACAGAGAAAGATTGAGGGAAATAACTACGGTATCCGTAAGAATCTGTTGGATTATGACCAGGTAAATAATGAACAGAGAGAGATTATTTACAAGGAAAGACGCATGGTTTTAGACGGTATGAATATGAGAGATTCTATCTACAAGATGATTACCGAAACCGTAGAGCATGCAGTGGATATGTGCCTGTCTGATGATGTGGATCAGGAAGAGTGGGATTTCAATGAAATCAATACCGTTCTCCTTCCAACCATTCCTTTAAAGCCTTTATCTTTGGAGCGCGTAAAGGGTATGAAGAAAAACCAGGTGAAACAGTCCTTAAAGGAAGAGGCTGTGAAGCTGTATGAAGAAAAAGAGGCAGAGTTTCCGGAAGCAGAGCAGCTTCGTGAGCTGGAGCGTGTCATTCTTCTGAAGGTCATTGATCAGAAATGGATGGATCACATTGATGATATGGATCAGCTTCGCCAGGGAATCGGTCTGCAGGCATATGGACAGAGAGACCCTAAGGTTGAGTACAAGATGCAGGCATATGAAATGTTTGACAGCATGATTGCGGCAATTCAGGAAACTACATTAAGACTTCTGTACCATGTCCGTCTGGAGCAGAAGGTAGAGAGAGAACAGGTGGCACAGGTTACAGGAACCAACAAAGATGAGTCAGGACCAAAGAAGCCGGTACACAGAGCGGAACAAAAGGTGTATCCAAATGACCCATGTCCTTGCGGCAGCGGTAAGAAATACAAACAGTGCTGCGGCAGAAAACCAATCTGATAGAGCTCAGGCAGATAAGACTGCTGTAGGTATGGGAAACTGTAACTGCAGCAGTTTCTTGTGTAATAGGAAGTCAATGCAAAGGAGGAATTTTTGTGGGGCAGACTGTGGATTTTACAATGGAAAGAGAAGGTCTGGTAAAGGTGGGAGACCGGGTAGAGCTAAAGGAGGACCAGGCATCTACTATGGCAGGCTTGATGTATTATTATACCATTAAGCCTGCAGTTGCCATGTCCAGCAATTTGAAGAAAAGACTTCCAAAGCTGACAGGAACAGTGACGAACATAGAGCAGCAAGTGAGTATTTATATGGTAACTGTGGAAATAGATGAGGAAGAATAGTCAGGAGGAAAAACTGTGGTTGAATTAGATGCGTTTAAGTCAGAACTGAATACTTATACAGAGCCTTTGAAAGAGGTAAGGGATTCTCTGGATTTGGAAAATAAAGAAAAAAGAGTAGAAGAGCTGGAGAGGGAAATGGAAGCGCCGGGCTTTTGGGACAATGCAGAGCGTTCCCAGCAGATGATGAAGGAATTAAGCGCCTTAAAAGGGGATATGGAAATTTATCATAAGCTGCAGAATCAAAAGGAAGAGATTGAGCTTATGATTGAAATGGGATATGAGGAAAATGATGAGTCTGTGATTCCGGATATTGAGGAAATGATGGAGGAATTTAAGGCTGATTTTGAGCATATCCGTATTAAAACCCTTCTGTCAGGAGAATATGACAAGGATAATGCCATTGTGACCCTGCATGCAGGAGCAGGCGGAACGGAGTCCTGTGACTGGGCAAGCATGCTCTACCGTATGTATTTAAGATGGGCAGACCGTCAGGGATTTACCACAGAGGTACTGGATTATCTGGACGGCGATGAGGCAGGAATTAAATCCGTCACCTTCCAGGTAAACGGAGAGAATGCGTATGGATATCTGAAATCTGAAAAGGGGGTGCATCGTCTGGTGCGTATTTCTCCTTTTAATGCAGCAGGAAAGCGTCAGACCTCCTTTGTATCCTGCGATGTTATGCCGGATATTGAAGAAGATGTGGATATTGAAATTAATCAGGACGATTTGAAAATTGATACCTACCGTTCCAGCGGCGCCGGAGGACAGCATATTAATAAAACCTCTTCTGCTGTGCGGATTACCCACCTTCCTACCGGAATTGTGGTACAGTGCCAGAATGAGCGTTCCCAGTTCCAGAACAAGGATAAGGCCATGCAGATGTTAAAGGCAAAGCTGTATCTTTTAAAACAGCAGGAAAATGAGAAAAAGCTATCCGGTATTCAGGGAGAATTGACAGAAATCGGCTGGGGCAATCAGATTCGTTCTTATGTTATGCAACCTTATACCATGGTTAAGGATCACCGTACCAATGAGGAATCTGGAAATGTAGATGCTGTGATGAACGGAAATATTGACAACTTTATCAATGCTTATCTGAAATGGGTGGCATTAGGGAAAATGGAAAAATAGTTGCGGTATGGAAAAAAATATGGTAATATCTGTTGGAGGCGTACAAATGTGTTTTGTGAAAGAACAAAGGGGAAATAATGGAAGATAATCGAAGATATTTTGTGGTGACAGAAAAAGCAGTGCCAGATGTTCTTCTGAAAGTAGTGGAAGCAAAGCGGCTTCTGGAGGTGCAGAAATTTGCAACTGTGCAGGAAGCAGTGGAAGCAGTTGGAATCAGCAGAAGTTCCTTTTACAAATATAAAGATGATATTTTTCCTTTTAAGGAAAAGACAAAGGGACAGAATATTACTTTTATCATACAGATGGACGATGAGCCAGGGCTTCTTTCTGCAGTGCTGAAAATGATTGCGCGTTTTCACGGGAACATTTTAACCATTCATCAGAGTATCCCTATGAATGGTATTGCCAGCCTGACGATCAGTGTGGCAATTTCTCCGGCACAGGGAGATGCGGCTGCAATGGTAGATCATATTGAGCATATTGAAGGCGTTCATTATTTGAAAATACTGGGCAGAGAATAGGCCAAAGGAGAGGGAAAATGATTCAGACAGCAGTGTTAGGCTACGGAACCGTGGGTTCTGGAGTTGTAGAAGTTTTAGAAACAAACAAAGAAAGCATAGAAAAACGGGCAGGAGAAGCCATTGGAATTAAATATGTGCTGGACTTACGGGATTTTCCGGGAAATCCTGTGGAGGATATTCTGGTGCATGACTATGAAATTATTTTAAAGGATCCGGAGGTTCAGATTATTGCAGAGGTTATGGGTGGAGTGGAGCCTGCTTATACCTTTACGAAACGTGCTTTAGAGGCTGGAAAAAGTGTCTGCACTTCCAATAAAGAGCTGGTGGCAGAGCATGGACTTGAGCTTATGGAACTGGCAAAGAAAAAGAAGGTCAACTATATGTTTGAGGCGAGCTGCGGCGGAGGGATTCCCATTATCCGCGCGCTGAACTCTTCTCTGACAGCAGATGAGATTGATCGGATTTCCGGTATTTTAAACGGGACAACCAATTTCATTCTTACGGAAATGGCAGAAAGCGGCGCTGATTTTGACGCAGTTTTAAAACAGGCTCAGGAGCTTGGATATGCGGAGCGCAATCCTGAGGCCGATGTGGAAGGTTATGATGCATGCAGGAAAATTGCAATTTTATCCTCCCTGGCATTTGGAGCCCATGTAAAGTATCGGGATATTTATACAGAGGGCATTACAAAGATTACAGCAGAGGATATGAAATATGCAAAGGAACTGGGCATGACCATCAAGCTCCTGGCAGACAGCAAGAGGGACGGGGAACGTTTTTCCGCTATGGTATGCCCGGTGATGTTGGGAAAGGACAGTCCTCTTTACAGTGTAAACGGTGTGTTTAACGCTGTGTTTGTTCATGGAAATGTGCTGGGGGACGCTATGTTTTACGGTAGCGGTGCAGGCAAACTGCCTACAGCCAGCGCTGTGGCAGGAGATATGGTAGACTGTGCTAAGCATCTGGGTAAAACGGTTATGATGAACTGGAGCAACAGGGAACTTGAGCAGGTGGACAGAAAAGAGGTAACACACCCCTTCTTTGTCCGGATACAGGGAAACAGAGAAGAGAGGCTGCCGGAGGTTTTGGAAACTTTTGCAAATTCTAAGGTTGTCACTGTGCCAGAGCTTACCGGGGAATTTGGTTTTGTAACAGAATGTATCAGCGAAGCCGAATTTGAGGAGAAGGCAGCAAAGCTGGAGGGTGTTCTCGGAAGAATTCGCATCAGAGCATAAGGGAGTGGAAATATGAAGTACATTGTGGTTTTAGGCGACGGAATGGCAGACAGAGCTATAGAGGCCCTGCAAGGAAAAACGCCTCTTGAGGCAGCAAAAACACCGGCTATGGACAGTCTGGCCGGGAAAAGTGAAATCGGTATGGTACAGACTGTGCCGGAGGGCATGAGTCCGGGAAGCGATACGGCGAATCTGTCTGTGCTGGGATATAATCCCCAAATCTATTATTCCGGGCGTTCGCCTTTGGAAGCGTTGAATATCGGTGTGCAGATGCAGGAGGGAGATGTTGCTGTCCGGGCAAATCTGGTGACGCTTTCTGAGAGAGAAACAGATTATGAGAAACGGCATATTTTAGACCACAGTGCAGATGAAATTTCTACAGAAGAGGCGGAGCTGCTTTTGGAGGCTGTGAAAAAGGAGCTGGAAAATGAGATCTTTCAGTTTTATGCAGGCACCAGCTATCGTCATTGTCTTATCTGGAAGCAGGGTATGACCGTGCCGCTGACACCGCCTCATGATATCCGGGGAAAACAGATTGAGGCCTATCTCCCAGATGAACCACTGCTTTTAGATATACAGAAGAAAAGTTATGAAATTCTGAAAAATCATAGAGTGAATCAAGAGCGTAAAAAAAGAGGTCTGAAACCGGCAAACAGCTTGTGGTTCTGGGGAGCCGGGACAAAGCCTGTGCTGTCTTCCTTTGAAGAAAGATTTCATAAAAAAGGGGTTATGATTTCTGCAGTTGATTTGCTAAAAGGAATTGCAGTGGGAACAGGTATGAAGAATCTTACAGTAGAGGGAGCAAACGGTGGTCTGCATACCAATTATGAAGGCAAGGCAGATGCTGCTGTTTCCGCACTTTTAGAGGACGGCTATGACTTTGCCTATATTCATGTGGAGGCACCGGATGAAATGGGACATCAGGGAAGTCTGGAGAAAAAACTGCAGGCAATCGAATATCTGGATACCCGGGTGATTCAGAGGGTGAAGGAGCGTATGGATGTTTCCAAAGAACCGTATAAAATGCTGGTGCTTCCGGATCACCCAACTCCTATCTGTATTCAGACCCACACCTCGGATCCGGTTCCGTACATGCTGTATGACAGCCGAAGGCAGGAAGAACAGGCAGGTGTTTACAACGAAGCAGAGGCAGAGAAGAGCGGAATTTTTATAAAAAAAGGATATCAGCTGATTGAAAAGCTGTTTGCAGACTGAAAAATAAAATGAAAAGGACGGTTTCTCTGAAACCGTCCTTTTTATGTTCTGCTGTTTTGAACATTTAGGAAAATGGAGGCTGTGTAAAGGAGTCTGAAGGATTATCAACAGGGGGTTCTGTGATTATCTCCGGAGCGTCCAGCTCCCCGGTAATGTCCATATAAAAATAAACCATGGTTGTCTGGATATAGGGCATCAGCCATAAAAGTCCGATATAACAGGTAAAGAGGCAGGCCAGATTCAGAGGAATAAAGCTGAACTGGATATAAAAATATCTTCCTTTATTTCCCTTCATCAGCCGCAGACTTTCCTTTAAAGAATCTATAGCACCTATTTCCGGATTGTCCAAAAGCAGGTAATTGGCAAGTCCGAAAAACGCTCCAAGAAGGAGGGACATCAATGCCTGAAGAATCAGCGCAAACAGGGACAGATACAGGGAAGCCGTTCCTGTGGAAGTATAGCTTAAAATCTCCAGAGGAAGGGATAAAATAAGCTGTCCCACTAAAAGCAGCAGATTAACAACCAGAAAACGGTCAGGATTATGAGAAAATACATAAAAAAGATTTCCTACCGTATAGGGCTGTTTGCGGTTCATGCTCAGGATTAGTTTGCTATATCCTGCATTGCACAGAGAAATCAGCAGGGATAGCATATAAAGCAGAATCTGATTTGTGATAATACTGGTCATACTGGTTACATCTAAGAAACCTGTGACAAGCATGGAAACAACCACAGTCAGAGCAGTGATGATCAGATATGCCAGAATGGGAATTCCGTAATTGCCATTGAGAGATTTCCGTGCAAGGGTCTTTAAAGTCGCAGATGAGCGTTTCATAAATAATCTCCAATCTTTTCTATAGTGTGATATGATAGTAATTATATCACATTAGTGGGAGGTTACAAGAGAAAATGGCGAAGAAGGAAAGGAATTTACAGATAGAGAAGGGCCTTTATACAGGAGGCTGGATTTTGCTTCTGACAGCAGGGGCTTTGGCAGCAGTGGAGAAATTCGGGAATGTTTCACTGTCACTTTTTCCCTGTATGGTGCATAAATGGACAGGATATTATTGTCCCGGGTGTGGTGGTACAAGGGCTGTGCGCGCACTTTTACAGGGGGATTTTCTGCAGTCCTTTGTGTATCACCCGGTGGTTGTGTATGGGGCTGTTTTGTATGTCTGGTTTATGGTTTCTCATACCATAGAGTATCTTACAAGAGGGCGCTGGCGTATTGGTATGCAATATACGGATAAGTATTTGTACGGAGCCGTGGGGATTATTCTGGCGCAGTGGGTGGTGAAAAATGCGGTGAAGGCAATTTGGGGCGTGGGAATTTGAGAAAAAATGCTGGCGCACAGAAATTTTATTATCCTGTGTGCCAGCTGTTTTGAATTTAAACTTAAATCACATTGCTTCCATTATCCGGCTGCTCTCTATAAAAATCCGGCAAATCATCTCCATAAAAGTCATATTCCCCTTCATCTGGGAAGTAACCGTCATATCCGTTTCCGTCATTAAAATATTCATAGTAATCTTCATATCCTTCCGTTCCCGGATAGGCACTGTCAGGCATTTCGCCGCCAAAGCCGTCCTCGCCATACATGTATTTGTAAATGAAATTGTACAGCTCTTCTTCTGTAAGGTCTTCAGAAGTAATCAGGTGATAGTAATCACTGAGAAAGCGCTGTCCTTTTGCGGAAAAAAGGAAAAAGGAAAAGAGAAAAATAAGCAGCGCAGCAGAGATTACCAGGCAACTGCTGCAGATTGCCACACCTGCTTTTCCGTTCCCCGGACGGCTGCGTTCTCCCTTTGATAAACAGGAAAACAGAATCCCCAGGCCGGAAAACAGAAAAACAGCAGGGAAAAAGCAGCATATGGATAAAATAGATAAAATTCCCATAACAAGGGAAATAGTTGCAAACGTAGGGTTTCCCTGATAAAGCCGGGAATCCGATTCCGGTTCCGGCTCAGGCTGATACACAGGGGGAGTGTATGGCCGGTAGTTTTGTCCTTCGTAAGGGTTTTCCATAAGTGTAAGACCTCATTTCTTTCAAAATAATGAAACATTAATAAATATTCTATCATGTATCACAGACAGAGGCAATAGAAAACACCGGGGAGAAAATGAATTTCTTGACAAATTCCTTGCACATTGATAAGGTTGTAAGGTAGTAAAAGAAAGCTGAGGCAGAAAGGACAGATTTATGGATATTATACAGATCATAACTCAGGAATTGAATGTGGAAAAATGGCAGGTAGAAGCTGCTGTTTCCTTAATAGATGAGGGAAATACCATACCCTTTATTTCCCGTTACCGTAAAGAAGCAACCGGCGCATTAAACGACGAGCAGCTCAGAAATCTTTTTGAAAGACTGACATACCTGCGTAACCTGGAAGACAAGAAAAAACAGGTACTTTCCAGTATTGAGGAGCAGGGAAAACTCACAGAAGAGCTGAAAAAACAGATTATAGAGGCACAGACTCTGGTAGTGGTAGAGGATTTATACCGTCCCTACAGACCAAAAAGAAGAACCAGAGCCATTATTGCAAAGGAAAAAGGATTGGAGCCTTTGGCAAATATCATTCTTTTGCAGATGACGGATAAGAGCCTGGAGGAAGAGGCAGAGGCTTTTGTATCTGAAGAAAAAGAAGTAAAGAATGTAAAAGAAGCCCTGGCTGGCGCAAAGGATATTGTGGCAGAAAGTATTTCTGATGAAGCGGATTACCGTATGCACATTCGTGAGATGACCATGAAAAAGGGAACTCTGGTGTCTGCTGCCAAAAAGCCGGAGGAATCCACGGTTTATGAGATGTATTATGAATACGAGGAGCCAGTTTCCAAGGTGGCGGGACACAGAGTCCTGGCAATTAACAGAGGTGAAAAAGAAAAAATTCTTACAGTAAAAGTTTCTGCACCGGAAGAGGACATTCTGCGCTATCTGGAAAAGCAGGTCATTACAAAGGACAATGCGAACACGACGCCTGCTTTAAAGGAAGTGATTGAAGATGGTTACCGTCGACTGATTGCACCTGCTATTGAAAGAGAAATTCGCAATGATTTGACAGAAAAGGCAGAAGACGGGGCAATTAAGGTCTTTAAAAAGAATCTGGAACAGCTTCTTATGCAGCCTCCTATTGTAGGGCAGGTGGTACTTGGCTGGGACCCGGCATTCCGTACAGGTTGTAAACTGGCAGTTGTGGACGCTACAGGGAAAGTTCTGGATACAGCTGTGATTTATCCTACTGCGCCTACCACTCCTGCTAAGATTGCGGCAGCCAAGGAAACCTTAAAAGCTATGATCGAGAAATACGGCATTACCCTGTTTTCTGTGGGAAACGGAACAGCCAGCAGAGAGTCTGAGCAGATTATTGTAGAATTATTAAAGGAAATCCCCCAGAAGGTGCAGTATGTCATTACTAATGAGGCAGGAGCGTCTGTATATTCTGCAAGTAAGCTTGCCACAGAAGAATTTCCGAATTTTGACGTGGGACAGAGAAGTGCGGCTTCTATTGCCAGAAGATTGCAGGACCCTTTGGCAGAGCTGGTAAAAATTGATCCGAAATCCATTGGGGTAGGACAGTATCAGCATGATATGAACCAGAAAAAACTGGGTGAGGCACTGTCCGGCGTGGTAGAGGACTGTGTGAATAAAGTAGGCGTGGACTTAAATACAGCATCTGTTTCTCTTTTGGAATATGTGTCCGGTATCAGTAAGGCTATCGCCAAAAACATCGTGCTTTACAGAGAGGAAAACGGAGAATTTACAGACAGAAAAGAGCTTTTAAAGGTGGCAAAGCTGGGGCCGAAGGCATTTGAACAGTGCGCTGGCTTCCTGCGTATCCGGGGTGGCAAAAATCCTCTGGACGCAACCAGCGTACACCCGGAAAGCTATGCAGCAGCAGAAAAATTCCTGGAAAGTATGGGTATGAAGCCAGAAGATATTTTCGGCGGACACGGGGTGTATTTTGTAAAGGATTATGCCAAAACAGCAGAGAAGCTGGGAATCGGTGAAATGACTCTCAGAGATATGGTAAAAGAGTTGACAAAGCCGGGGCGCGATCCTCGTGAGGAGATGCCAAAACCGATTCTTCGCACAGATGTACTGGATATGAAGGATTTAAAAGAAGGCATGGTTTTAAAAGGAACTGTGCGCAATGTAATTGATTTCGGCGCGTTTGTGGATATTGGTGTTCATCAGGACGGACTGGTACATATTTCCCAGATGACAGAGCGCTATATCAAGCACCCACTGGAGGCAGTGAGTGTAGGAGATGTGGTTGATGTCATGGTTCTGGGTGTAGATATGAAGAAAAAGAGAATCTCTCTTACCATGAAAGGGATTCAGTAAAGAAAGGCGGGTTTATCATGAATGTAAATCAGGAAAGAATCAAACAACTGCAGCAGGAGATGAAAGCAGCAGGTATGGACATGTATCTGGTCCCTACAGCAGATTTTCATCAGTCAGAATATGTGGGAACATATTTTAAGGTTCGTGCCTGGCTGTCTGGATTTTCCGGTTCTGCAGGAACTTTGCTGGTAACAGCAGATAAAGCATATCTCTGGACAGATGGTCGGTACTTTATTCAGGCTGCAAAGCAGCTGGAGGACACAGGTGTTGTCCTGATGAAAATGGGAGAAGAAGGCGTTCCCACAGTGGAAGAATTTCTGGAAGAACAGCTTCCTGAAAATGGCTGTCTGGGCTGTGATGGAAGAACCATTCATGTAGCAGAGGGGAAAGCCTTTGAAGAAATGCTGGCAAAGAAAAACGGAATCTTAAAATGTGACAAGGATCTGGGCGGAAAAATCTGGACAGACCGTCCGGAGATGTCCAGGGAACCGGTGTATTTGCTGGATATTAAATATACAGGAAAGAGCAGAGAAGAAAAGATAGAGGCTGTACGGGAAGAGATGAAAAAAGCAGGGGCAAATACTCATATTATCAGCAGCCTGGACGATATTGTATGGCTTCTGAATATCCGCGGAAATGATATTATGTACAATCCGGTGGTGCTTTCCTATGTCATGATAACCATGGACAAGGTGTATTTCTATGTACAGGAAGAAGCAGTTTCCGAAGAAGTGAGAGGAGAACTGGAAAAGGCAGGTATAGAGATTTGCCCGTACTTTGCAGTTTATGAAGATGTAAAAGGCTTGAAAGCTTCCGATAAGGTGCTTCTGGAGGATATCTGCACGAATTATACCTTGTATAAAGCTATTCCGGAACATACAGAGGTTGTATTTGAAGCAAATCCGGCAGCGATTATGAAGGGAAATAAAAATCAGACGGAAATGGAAAATATTCGTATTGCCCATATCAAAGATGCAAAAGCCATGTGTCGTTTCATTTACTGGCTGAAACAAAATGTGGGAAGCGGCGAGGTGACAGAGTACAGCGCTGCCGAGAAGAGCCTGGAACTTCGTAAGGAAGATCCGGACTGTCTGGATTTAAGCTTTGAAACTATCTGTGCTTACGGACCGAATGCAGCGATGTGCCATTATGCACCCACAGAAACCGAATACGCAAAAGTTGAGCCAAAAGGCTTTTTCCTTATTGACTCTGGTGGACAGTACTGGCAGGGGACTACAGATATTACCAGAACCATTGCAGTAGGAGTGTTGACACAGGAACAGAAGGAGCATTTCACTCTGGTATTGCAGGGACATATCCGTCTTGCTATGGCAAAATTCCAGTATGGCTGCAGCGGTGCAAATCTGGATCCTCTGGTAAGAGGACCTTTGTGGGAAAGAGGATTGGATTTTAATCACGGAACAGGACATGGAGTAGGATATCTTCTGAATGTACACGAAGGACCCCAGAACATTAACTGGAGAATGAGAGCAAATGGCAGAAGAGGCAATATGACACCTTTTGAAGAGGGTATGCTGACTTCCAATGAGCCAGGATTGTATCTGGAAGGAAAATATGGTATTCGTACAGAAAATCTGCTTTTATGCAGAAAAGCTGAGAAAAATGGATACGGACAATTTATGGAATTTGAAAACGTAACCTGGGTGCCGTATGAAAGGGAGGCAATTTTACCGGAAATGCTTACAAAGGCAGAGCGTCAGTGGTTAAATGAGTATCACAAACGGGTTTATGAAATTGTGGGACCCATGTTAGATGAAAAAGAACGTGCATGGCTTCTTGAGGCAACAGCAGAAATTTAAGTCCGGCACAGATAAATGAGGTGACGAAATGGAAAGGGAAGAGGCTTTTTTGGAGGGAAGCTCAAAGCGGGAAGACACAGGAAGACTGATTCATATTGTGTCTCATCAGTTAAAGAGAACCATTTTTCTGTCTTCGCATCAGGACAGCGGTCTGACTAGTATGCAAAACAGGATTCTGAATTTTATTCTGCTGCATACCCTGGAAAAACCGCTGTACCAAAAGGATATTGAAAAGGAATTTAATATTCGCAAGTCTACGGCTACAGAAATTTTAAAGCTCATGGAGAAAAATGGTTTTATCTGCCGGGAATGTTCCCCAAAGGACGCCAGGCTAAAAGAAATCATTCCCACAAAAAAGGCTCTTGCTATGCGCCAGAACGTTATGGAAAATATCCGTGTTACAGAGGCAAAGCTCAGACAGGGCGTTTCAGAGGAGGACTATGAAACCTTCATGCGGGTTTTGAAAAAGATGTCAGATAATCTGGGCGCAAGGGAATGAGAAAACAGTTGCAGGAAGAGCTTTCAGCGTATATAATAAAAGCAATAAAAAGAAATTCTTCGGGGCAGGGTGTGATTCCCTACCGGCGGTGACAGTCCGCGACCCGTAATTTACGGCTGAACCGGTGCAATTCCGGTACCGACAGTATAGTCTGGACGAGAGAAGAAGGTTATGATTTTTGTGGCTTTCCAGGAGAGGACTCCCCGAATTTATACGGTGGCGTCCTCTCCTTTTTGCTTTTCAGGAAACGGGATTTCCTATAAAGCAAAACCCTTGGGGGGAGCGCATTGCGGCGAAAGGGAAAGAAAAATCATACAAGAAGAATTTCCTTTTATGAAAAATTATTCATGAAAAGGAGAATGAAACTATGAGTCAGGAAGCAGTTGTAAACAGAAAAATCCAGGGAACACAGAGCAGATCCAGATTGAGGACTACCATACAAATTGCCATGCTGAGCGCAATTTCCGCTGTGTTGATGATGTTTGAATTTCCGCTGCCTTTTCTTGCACCGCCTTTTGTGCAGATGGATTTTTCAGAGATTCCGGTCATTGTAGGAACCTTTGCCATGGGACCTCTGGCAGGAGTTATCATTGAATTTTTGAAAAACCTGCTGCATATTGTGCTTCACGGTACTATGACAGCAGGGGTGGGGGAATTTTCCAATTTCCTCATTGGCTGTGCTTTTGCAGTTCCGGCAGGACTGCTTTACAGAAAGAAAAAAACAGCAAAAAATGCGCTGCTTGGTATGTCTGTGGGAACCATGTGTATGGCAGCAGCGGGCTGTCTGACAAATGCATTTGTCATGTTTCCTCTGTACAGCAAAGCCATGGGAATTCCAATGGACAGCTTTATTGCCATGGGAAAGGAGATTATTCCGGCAGTAGATAATATGCTGACCTTTGTTTTGCTGTGCATGGTGCCTTTTAATCTGATAAAGGGCGCTTTGATTTCAGGTATTACCATGCTTTCTTATAAACGTCTGAAGGTTTTGCTGAAAGGAGAATAATGTGGCAAAGATAACAGGAATTACCCGTAAAACAGAAAATCCCTTTGTGAATCTCTATGAGTTGGGCAGAGAAAGTAAGACAGGAAAAAAAGGAATCTATTATGTGGCTTCCAGGGCAAAGGAAGAGGGAGAGCTGAAACTGAAAACCCGGAATATGCACCCGGACGGCGTGGTGATATACAGCTTGTACGGAGAAGCTCAGGATAAAATCGTGCTGATTCGTCAGTATCGGTACAGCATTGACAATTATGTGTATGAATTTCCGGCAGGACTGGTAGAAAAGGGAGAGGATTACCGGGAGTGTGCAGTCCGGGAAATGAGAGAGGAAACAGGGCTGACTTTTTCTCCCCTTCCGGTTCATAAAGCGTATGAAAAGCCGGCATTTACTACCGTAGGCCTGACGGATGAGTGTTGCGCTACCGTGTTTGGCGTATCATCAGGAGAGGTTTCTGCGGAATTTCAGGAGGATACAGAAGAAATCGAAGTGGTTCTTGCGGATAGAGAAGAGGCAAAGAGGATTTTGAAGGAGGAGAATACAGCCATTATGTGTGCCTATATGCTGATGCACTTTATTCATGATGAAGAGCCCTTTGCATTTCTGAAAGAATTGTAAAAATTTCATATAATTGGTTTTCAGGGGGAGAACATGTGGTATAATAATTGCACGAAGTGCAATTCAAGCCGATAGAATCGGCTTTTTT